>PJUE01000437.1_pt1 | contig 27469 bp, 29 predicted proteins | sample 1512171 | NCBI WGS metagenome assembly PJUE01 (sample SAMN08177674, study PRJNA422409) | Feces metagenome, whole genome shotgun sequencing project. | isolation source: Chicken feces (3) enriched on wood chips: alkali lignin treatment | host: Gallus gallus | place: USA: Madison | collected 2015-01-15
AATAAAGTAGTCGGTCAGGCTGATGGCGCTCCACGGCACGAAGAACGCCAGCAGGAACAGCAGGAAATGGGTGAAGTGTTTCAGGAATGCCGGTTCGCTGAGCAGCGCAATCACGCAGGAGATAGCCACCATCAGCACCACAAAGATCACCCGGCTTCTCTGGCTCAGCGTGGTCTGGTTGCGGAAACCCGACACGATGGTGGTCAACGACATAAAGCTGCCGTAGGCGTTCAGGGTGGTGAAGGTGATTTTGCCGAAGCAGATCGCAAAATAGATCACCATCGCCATCGCCTCGCTTTTGCCCAGCCCGACAATGTAGCTCACCTCATGCCCCTTGAAAGCGCTGCCGGCAATCGCCGCGGTGATCACCCCGAGGGTCATCGAGGCCTGGGTGCCCAGCACCGTGCCGCTGAAGACAGAGAAGAAGGTTTTCACCGCGGAGACGTCTCGCGGCAGATAGCGCGAGTAGTCCGAAACGTAGGGGCAAAAGGCGATCTGCCAGGATGAAGAGAGCGACACCGCCAGCAGGAACATCGGCATAGAGAAGTGGTTGTTCTGCGCAATCGCCCCCAGGTCGCTGGACATCAGCAGGGCGATAAACAGGTACACAAACGCCAGTACGCCCACCACGCTCGCCACCTTGCCGAGCTTGTGGATCACGCGATAGCCCAGCACCGCAATCACGATAATGATCGCGCTGAACAGGATCATCCCCGCCACGTTCGATACCGACAGCAGTTTCGCCATCGCCTGTCCGGCCAGCACCGTTCCGCTGGCGGAGAAGCCAACGTACATCACGCATACCAGCACCAGCGGGATCACCGCACCCAACACGCCAAACTGAGCGCGGCTGATGATCATCTGCGGCAGGCCCAGACGTGGCCCCTGCAGGGCATGGAATGACATCACCGTCGCCCCGAGCACCTGCCCCACCAGCAGGCCAATAATGGACCACACCACATCGCCGCCGAGCACCACTGCCAGCGCGCCGGTCACAATGGCCGTGATCTGCAGGTTGCCGCCAAACCACAGCGTAAACTGACTGAAGGGGTGACCATGACGTTCATTATCCGGGATGTAATCGATGGAGCGCGTTTCCGACAACCGCGTCCCGTTTTTCTTTGATTGCGTTTCTGAAGACGAAAAAGACGACATAGTTTCCTCTCTGAATGGATGATGAACGACCGCCAGACACCCTGCCTGCGTCAGGGCAACGCCACATGACAGATCATGTATATACAACCATTGACATCTGCCGACACGAATCTGATGATGGATTTGTGAACTGAACTGTGAATAATTTGTAATTATTTTGAAAATTATCTGTAGCACATATGAATCATTAACCACCACAATCAGGGTCAGACGGACATGATTACCCCCTTTACGCTTGCTTCCCTGCCGGTCACCCCGTGGAAAAACGGGGCGGGCGAAACCCGGGAAATTGTCAGTATTCCCTCGGCGGATGCCCCCTTTCTGTGGCGAGCCAGCATCGCTACGCTCGGCCAGGATGGACCTTTCTCCCTCTTCCCCGATGTCGACCGGGTGATTATGCTGCTCGGCGGTTCCGGGCTGTGGCTGCGCGGCGACGACCTGCTGCACCGCCTTGAGCCCGGCGTGCCCTGGGCCTTTCCTGGCGAGTGGCCGCTTGCCAGCGAGGGTGTCACCGGGCCGGGCCTGGATTTTAACGTCATGACCCAGCGCAGCCGGGCCCGCGCGCAGGTGACGATCGCAAGCCACGCCCTGCGACCCGGGGCGGAGGGCATCGCATATGTGCTTAACGGTCACTGGCAGTTAGCCGGAAATCATTGTTCGCCTGCCAGCGGGATCTGGTGGCAGGGGGAGACGCCGGGCGAGCTTGTGCCACACTCAGAGGAGGCGTCGCTGCTGCTGGCGGAGATCCGCCGTCATGATGAGAGAACAGACAGGAGTGCAGATGAGTAACAACAGACGAGCGGTTCCCGGGATCCGCCATTACGCCGGGCCGGCGGGCGGCTGGGGAGCCTTAAAAGCCACGGCCATTGCCGTGCGCACGCAGATGGATGCCTTTGACGCCCCTGCGACCCTGCTGCGCACCAACCAGCCCGACGGCTTTGATTGCCCTGGCTGCGCCTGGCCCGACAAAGAGCACAAGTCCACCTTTCAGTTTTGCGAGAACGGCGCCAAGGCGGTGACCTGGGAAGCGACCACGAAGCGCGTTACTCCTGAATTTTTCGCGGAGCACACCGTCAGCACCCTGTGGGCGAAAAGCGATTTTGAGCTGGAGGGCTATGGCCGTCTGACCCATCCCATGAAGTACGATCCGCAGAGCGACACCTTTCGCCCGGTAGAGTGGGACGAGGCCTTTACCCGTATCGGGGAGGTGCTGCGCAGCCTGGCGCCGAATCAGGTGGAGTTTTACACCTCCGGGCGCGCCTCGAACGAAGCCGCGTTCCTGTATCAGCTGTTTGCCCGCGAACTGGGCACCAATAACTTCCCCGACTGCTCCAACATGTGCCATCAGGCCACCAGTGTCGGTCTGCCCCGCTCCATCGGCATTGGTAAAGGCACCGTCTCGCTGGAGGATTTTGACCACACCGAGCTGGTGATCTCCATCGGCCATAACCCGGGCACTAACCACCCGCGGATGATGGGTACCCTGCACGAGCTTGCCCGCCGGGGCGTGCCGATTATCGTCTTTAACCCGCTGCGCGAAACCGCCCTTGAGCGCTTCGCCGATCCGCAAAACGTCCGCGAGATGGCGACGTACAGCGCCACCGATATCGCCTCGACCTACTATCAGGTGAAAGCCGGGGGTGACGCCGCCGCGTTAAAAGGGATCGCCAAACACTTGCTGGTGCTGGACGCGCTGGATCGCGACTTTATCGCTACACAGACCCAGGGGTTCGCGGAGTTTGCCGCCGACATCGCCGCCACTACCTGGGAGGCTATCGAACGCGAGTCCGGGCTCAGCCGCGCCGATCTGGAGAACGTGGCGCAGATCTACGCCAAATCCCACGCCACCATCATCACCTACGGCATGGGGATCACCCAGCACAACAAGGGCACCGCCAACGTACGCCTGATTGCCGACCTGCTGTTGCTGCGCGGCAATATCGGCAAGCCCGGAGCAGGTATTTGCCCGCTGCGCGGCCACTCCAACGTGCAGGGTAACCGCACGGTGGGGATCACCGAAAAACCGACCGCCGCCTTCCTCAACCGGCTGGGCGAGGTGTTTGGCTTTACGCCGCCGGCCGCCCACGGCCACGACGCGGTGCAGGCCGCCCAGGCGATGATCGACGGCGAGGCCAAAGCGCTGCTCTGCCTCGGGGGCAATTTTGCCGTAGCGATGCCCGATCATGACAAGGCTTTCCCGGCGTTAAAAAGCCTCGATCTCAGCGTACATGTTGCCACCAAGCTGAACCGCACCCACCTGCTTGTCGGCAAAGAGACGTATCTGCTGCCCTGCCTCGGGCGCACCGAGCTGGACATACAGCGCAGCGGCCAGCAGTCGATCACCGTGGAAGATTCCATGTCGATGGTGCATGCCTCCAGCGGGAAGCTGAAACCGGCCTCGCCGTGGCTGCGCTCGGAGCCAGCCATTGTCGCCGGGATCGCCCACGCCACCCTGACGAACAGTAAAACCGACTGGCTGGCGCTGGTGGCCGATTACGATCGCATCCGCGACCGGATCGAACAGACTCTTCCCGGCTTTGAGAACTTTAATGAACGGATCCGTATTCCCGGCGGATTCCGCATGCCGCTGCCGCCTACCGAGCGCGTCTGGCCTACCGCCAGCGGCAAGGCGATGTTCTCCCTGTTTGACGGCGTAACGGAGAACAGCCCGGGGGAAGGTGAAAACGTGCTGCGCCTGGTCACCCTGCGCAGTCACGACCAGTACAACACCACCATCTACGCCCTGGACGATCGCTATCGTGGGGTGTTTGGTCGCCGCGACGTGTTGTTTATGAATGAAGAGGATATGCAGCAGCTGGGGCTGGAGCATGGCGACCGGGTGGATATCACCACCGCCCTGCCCGACAGTCGGCAGCGCCTCGACGACATCACCCTGGTGGCCTACAGCATTGCGCCGGGCACGGTGGCTGCCTACTACCCGGAGGCTAACGTGCTGGTTCCGCTCAATTATCTTGATAAGGAGAGCGGCACGCCATCGTATAAATCGGTGCCGGTACGTATCACCCTGCGTTCAAAAGAGATGAGGACGCTATAGCGCGCCATGCGCATTAATCAGGCCAAGGTGTCTTCGCGTAGACAGATTGACTTATTTGGTTCATGCTAAGACTATATCAGTCACGCTGAGCTGAGGGAGCGATCACATGACGAAGCACCTGAACCTTAACTCTGAAGCCCGCGGCGATCGCGATCTGATCGCCATCAGAGCTGCAATGAACATTCTGGATAAATGGGGCTGCACGACAGAGCAACAGCAGAACATTCTGCAACTCTCCAGAGCGGCGCTCTACAAATACCGCCAGAAAGAGACGAAGACGGCCTCGCTGACTCACGATCAGTTAACCCGGATCAGCTACCTGCTGAATATGCACTCGGCGCTGCGGATCGTGTTCAGCAACCCCGAGAACGTCTACGGGTTTATGTCCATGGCAAATCACAATGCTTACTTCAATGGGGCAACGCCATTGTCCCTGATTGAGGGGGGGCAGTTCGGCAACCTGCATGAAGTCGCCAAGCGGGTTGATGTCCTGCGCGGAGGCCTGTCCGGATGATCCATCCTGAGATCCCCAGAACGGCACAAACTCCCATCAAAGGCTACCGCCTGCTCCATACCAAGTACCCTGCCATTTACGTGTTCGAGGATGTTGCCACCCCAGAAGAGTTTGACGTTCTCTATGACATCCAGAAATTAACCAATCCACGCTTGTCGCAGGAAGTGGGAAATCTGGCGCTGCTGCCTCGCGAGGAGTGGGTGCTGGGGATCCGCGGCGCACATTATGCAATGGCGGCCTTCACCCATATCAACCCCGACGGCAGCCGTTTTTCGAATGGCGATTTTGGCGTCTACTATCTCGGGAACAGCCAGGAAACGGCGCTGGCCGAAGTGGTCTATCATTGCCGGCGCTACTGGCAGAACGTGCCTGAACTGAAGTTCGAACGGTTCGAGTACCGTTGTCTGGAGACGGAGCTGAGCGGCTCGTCCTTTGCCGATATCACCGGCCTGCCGGATACGCACCCCTGGTACCATCCAACGGACTACCGCGCACCGCAACAGCTGGGCGCAAGCCTGCGCGTCGCGGGTGAGACCGGCATAACATACCGCTCGGTTCGCCACCGGGAAGGTATTTGCTGGGCACTGCTAACCCCGAAACCTATCACCAGCATTATTCAGACCTCCCTGCACCAAATCATCTGGGACAAAGGCATGGTCAGCGTCGGGCTGGTGACGCCTACGTAAGAGCAATATTCAGGCATTATCACCATCTAAAAGCGAAGTGCCGTAAGAGTTGTCGATGGTGCAGAGCCAACGGTCATTTTCCAGGCGGAAGACATAGGTTGCCCGACGCGTTATCTCAGCAGTTCCACCCAGTTCATCCGGATAAAAAAGCTGGGTTTCCATGATCACCAGCGCATCTCCGCCGCCTTCGATGATCTGCATTTCGCCCTGTTTGACGATGAGCCGATCCTGAAAATAGTCCGAGATAGAGATAAACGCGCTGCGGATATTGTTTTTGCCCTTAACGATCGTACCGGGCTTAACCACCAGCACGGCATCTTCAGCGTAATACTCCATCAACGAATCGAAATCTTTGGCTGTGATCGCCCTGTCACAGGCCTTAATGATCTGGCGAAGCGGATGTTCGTTCATGTGCTTTTCTCCTGGTGAGTGGCTGCCTGTATTCACTCTATCATCAGACGGCGCAATGTGTAGGCCGGGCAAGCGAAGCGCCCCCGGCATGCCTTTACTATTCAAAGATTAATGCGCCAATAAATACCCCGCCGCGCAAAACGCCACTACCCCGGCAATGACCGTGGCAAATAACCCGCGGGTCAGAATGCCCACCAGCGTGGCAAATCCCGCCGCCAGCAGCGAAATGCTGATCCCGGAATCGGTCATCGCAGGCTTGCTCAGCAGTTCAGCGGCGACCAGGGCGGCCATGATGGCGGTGGGGATAAAGCTCAGCCACTGTAATAGCACATCCGGCAGACGGAAGCGGGACAGCAATAACACCGGCACGGTACGCATCAGGGCGGTGACCAGCGCCGAGGCGAGAATGGTCAGCAGAATATGTCGTTCCATCTTATTTTCCTTTCCGGGTGCGTAACAGCAGCGTCGCCAGGGTCGCGGCAAGGGAGGCGGCCACAATCACCACCAGACTGAGCGAGCCATTCCCGGCAGTTAACAGCGTAATGACCACCGCGACAGCGATATTGATGGTTTCGAGTACCTTTCTGCGGCTGGCGAACCACATCATCAGGATCAGGCCGATAAACATCGACACCAGGCTAAAGCCCAGCCCCTCCATCAGCGATGCAGGCAGCGTGGTCGCCAGCCAGGCACCGGTCACGCAGGCGATGATCCAGTTCAGCCAGGCAGTCACGTTCAGGCCCAGCATCCAGGCATAGCTGATGTTGCCCTGTGGGCTGGCGCGCTGAACCGCCACGCCAAAGGTTTCGTCCGTCAGCAGCAGCCCGCTGACCACTTTTTGCAGCGTGGTGTAGTCGCGAAAAAAGACGCTCATGGAGGAGCTCATCAGCAGGTAGCGCAGATTCACCAGCAGCACGCTCAGCACCACGGATGCCATTTCGGCTCCCGCCGCCCACAGAGAGTAAAACAGAAACTGCGCCGACCCGGCGTAGAGGGCACTGGCCAGCAGGGCAATTTGTCCGGTGGTAAAACCCGAGAGCGTGCCGATCGCCCCGGCGGCAAAGCCAATGCTCCAGTAGCCCGCAATGGTCGGGATACAGGCGGCAATACCGGCCCGAAATTCGCCCGTCGCGGACGCGGGGTGCCCGGTATTTATCTTCGTTAACATTATTGCTTCCCTTGTATTGCTTAGTGCGATAACTATCTTAAGAATCAACACCAAAAGCCAGAGTAAAAATGAGATCTGGTTTGTAGGCCGGGCAAGCGAAGCGCCCCCGGCATTGCTCCACCCCGCCACGATGCGCACTATTTTAGACACTCAGTTTTAACGCGCGAAACACCGCCATCACCATGCCAATGATAATAATGGCGATCAGGATGCTGACAGAGCGCATGACCGCCTGAATCGGCTCGGTCTGCCACAACGACTCCTGGATATAAACGATGATCCAGGCCACGGTAAACTGCCGACCAAAATAACTGATGGACGGCTTTCCCTGTTGCAGGTGACACCCCAGCCATAACCCCGCAACCAGCGTAGCAATATAAATCGGGGGATAGTGGTGCGTGACGGGTAAAAGGATCAAACTCAGCAATGTAGCGGCCATGCAGCCGTATAAACGTTGCTGCATTCGCTGGCTGACCTGCTGCTGTACGGGCTGAGTTGAGGCCGGAAGAATAAAGACCGCCAGCACGGAAACCATCGCCTGCCAGAATCCCGTCAGCTGGAAAACAAGCAGTATCGGCGTCACCAGTAACAAGGTGATCCCGGCCTGCAGGGGCAACAGCGGTCGGCGGGGCGGCTCAGGGTGACTATTTTGCTGCGGCGTTGCAACCTGTCTGCGTCGGTTCAACGGGTAAAAGAGTACCGTAATCGCAATACAGACTGCACAACCCAGCACCACCTCTTCGATGCGGTTAAACGTAAAACGTAGCAGATGGCGAAACTCACTGTTCTTCTGCGCTTCCGCCATCACCATCATGGATGTGACCGCCCCCAGTACCCAGGAGTATGACCAGCGGGAGACGTCCGCCCGCCATACCGCCACGCCCCCGACAATTGCGCAGAACAGGACCAGAAACGCCGCGTCCTGGATGAGATACGTGGTAAGCAGGAGTGCCAGCACACCGCCAAGTACCGTCCCCGTCACCCGGTTGAAAGCCCGGACCGTCGAGGCCTTGACTGACGTATTCATGACTGCGTAGCTACTGAGTGCTGCCCAGCCAGGGTAATCAAAACCCGCCAGATCGGACAACAGCACCGACACCAGCACGGCAGCGATAACCTGAATCGCGAATATCTCTTTCAGCGTTACTGCGACCAGACGATTTAGCCACTGTTTGAGTTGAGCGGTCGGTGAATGAAAGCTGATGTTCACGATCTTCTCCCTCTTTTTATTTGGCTAAAAGGGAGTGTAGTTAGCCGCGCAGGGCAAGCAAATCACCCGGTATGACCTTTCTGGAAGCCGCCTCGCAAAGCCTTAAGCAACCTAATGTAATTCGGGGTGAACTCTTTTTTTAAGAGGATCGGCGTCATAGAGTGACGGCGTTGCGGCACATCCGCAATCGGGCCCAGGAACCCGTACTTTCACGACACGACAATATTTTTTGTCGCGACAGCGCTCATCCCTTTAAAATCACGGTGGCGCTGGCGGAGCAGCCGCAAGGCTGGCCGTTTTTGTCGTGTACGGCATTCCTACCTACGTCAGCGCTACCGCTTCGCTGCGCCGCGCTGATGAGCATGTTGCTTGAAACTGACGATAGCGAAACATGTACTGCGCTCTGTGAACGTGTGCTGCATGGCCTGCGCCAGCTGCGGGAACTCGGCAATGCCGACCTGCCGCCGTACCTGGTCGCGCAATTAATCGTGGGGGAGAAAGCCATCTCCTGCGTACCGGAGTGTTAGCAGGAAACGGCATTACAGGTGGACTATGCGCAGGCGCTGCTGGCAGGCACGCTACCGCCTGGTGTGGCGAAGGAGTTGAGCGGTCTGCTGCATAATATTGTGTGGTTGTTGGCGGAGTTTGTGAGGGAACCGTATATCAATTCGCATTAAGCGTAGATGCACATTCTTGGTAAACTTTCTAGTTTAGGAATATTAAAGGAGCATGCTAAGCTCCTTTAATACATTTATAGGAAAGGTTTTGTGGCGCATAATATGTGAGGCATTTGTCTGACCGAATTTAGCATAGTATACAAACAGTTTTAAATTCCGGCGAAATGCAAGAGCTATGCATTAACGTAAAATGTAATTTAAATAGATTCCTCATAGTAGTTCTAATGCTTTCTCTCTGCTAATAGTGCCTAGACCTTTGCAAGTATCACAATCTAATGTAATACCACGACAGTCTGGACATGTTAAATTATCATAATCAGAAAGGTTAATCGCTTTAGCTACATGTTTTTTTATAGAACCCATTCCCTTACAGGCAGGACATTCCTCTCTAGCTAAATAGCATCTACCATTGCATATTGGGCACGTTGTAGTAGATAAATCTTCAGTTTGAAACTTACTAATAGATGAAATTAAAACTTGAGCATTTAATGTACTTAACTGAACTTTTTCAATTTTCCTGATTTGGTGTTCAAAATATTTTTTTATTGCTTTCTTGAGATCCTCAGCATCACCCCTCCAAAGTTCCGGCGATATTCTGAGAGATTGGATCCCTTTATCAGATATTATTGCCGCATCACGTTTGTAAGTACCCTTAATTTTACTTTCTACATAATGTGATATATGGCCATCGTACTCGACACCTATTACAGCAATCTCGACCATATCTTGGCCAATTTTTCGATATAATTTAAGCACAAGATCTATTGCCCAAGGTTGAGCTTTGGGGTTCCTATTTTCAATTTTATATTGAGGCTCAATGTGGACAATGTGTCCCTTAGAAAACCGACCGCTAAAAGAAATTTGTTGGGGTGATTCTTGAAAAGAAAGAATATTTAGCGGATTAAATTGCGATATAAGATTGGAAATTACCTCTATTTCACTCTGCGAGGTATTACCCACTCCTTGCAAGCTTATAAGGCTTATAGCTACTCGACGATTTGTGATTGGTTCAATTCGTTTAAATAATCTTTTTTGATTATTACTGAAATTCCTTTCAAGGTCATCAAGCTTTTCATCTAATCCCATCAAGTTTATTCCATATTTTTTAAAAATGTTTACTCAAAATTTGATGCAAACGGATAATATTCCCTAAAGCACTGCTTTGCGCATTGATGTGTAACTGCGACGAAGGGGTACTTTCTGCTACTAGTTAGCTACATGATTTTCGTTCTGTTTCAGCTAAGTAAGTTAAATGATTTTATACAGTTCTCTATATAGATGTAAATAATTAAAGTTGACATATTTTCTGAAGAAGAGTCAATTTTGCATATTAGGCGTAATTACTGCATACTGGATAGCTGAGAAGAGAGCCTAGTACGCACTCGTATTCCGAGCTACAAAAGATAGTTCAGACCTACCTGCGTAATCCGCCGTTCTAAAACTAAATCAATAAAATAAATAAGCTGGGCCTGCATACCACAAGATCCAAGCCTTTTCACCCCACCCCAAACTCGACCTTTCACATTCAGTAACGTCATTTTTTCCAAAAGATTAGAGCGGAAACAAAGATGTGACGAAAAATAATCGTCAGTAGTTTCTGAGTAGGCTTAGTCGGAAATGGCTATAAAACACACCTCCTATAGGCTATCTTCACCGGCACGGATGCAGCAGCGTAGGTTACATTCGCGGTGGACTTTAAAATCTGGTCGTTACGCAAGATGGGCAAGTAAAGCTCGCTTACTGAACACCCAGCATTGCTGATAAACACTGAGCCTTCAATTTTTTAAGGGGCTGTAATAGGCCCCTCTCATACTTTTATGAGTAAGTTGTAATTGTGCGTTAACTCAATTCCTTGTATGATAAATTTAACTTAGCAGTCTTATTTGCGGTACCTAAGAAATTTCACTAATGGTTAAGAACAAAGGCTTTGCATTATTCTTGTTGCGAAACACTCGGAAGTGTCATACTTGAATATAACATTTTAATACCTCAAATTATGTTGTCTTCGCAAGTAATTCTGCAATATTAGCCTTGACCTTCAAATCTACTTTTTGCACCATATCTTCTATCAACAGAGGTAACTGCTCATGATTATTTTTTGGATCATATGGTATAACTATAAGTTTTCTCAAAGATCTATGTATATCGCGGATATTCTGCGGTATTTTATTATTAGTAATTATATAATGTGGTCGCGATTTGGGGTATTTATATGCATATAACTCCATTAATGATGTGATTGCAGGATCGTCCATTGAAAACCCAACAAAAAGAAAAGTGTAGTTTAGTAAAAGTGAGTCCAAAAACAAAGAATAATTTTCGTTGCCAAATGCAAGCCTAATGTATTGTGAGCGAGAAAAAACTATATTACTGACATCATCTATTGAACCATGAATTTTTATAATATAAGATGAATCATGTTCTTTTAAAACTTTAAAAATATCATTATCTACTTTTGATATTACCTTGAAATGCCTTTCACCATCTGCTAAAGAAGAAGCCCATGCACTTTCAACCAACTTATCAAAGTTTGTTGTAAGTATTATTCTTTGTCTCAGAGAAATTAAAGCCTTATGCAAAATAGATGGTTGAGCTGCGCGCCCATATTCCTCTGTGACTTTTCTCTCCCAGGCATCTCCATAGTCTGCTTGTAATAATTCACATGCTAACAAATAATCCTTAGCCTTCAATAAATGTTTTATCTGTTTTCTTAATGTCGCATTTCTATCCTTGGCAGCATCATCTAAAAATTCTGGCCATCCTTTGAATCGATCATTTGCATCTAGGTTTACACTTGAAGATACACCTGCCCCTAAAAACAAGACGACTTTTTGTTGTGCAAGATCATTTATCAAATCTTCATTGTAAATCATTTTATTATTTCTCGTTATTAGCTTCTTGAATATTTTCTAAATAACGGCGTGCAATATCGCGATATAACTCTCTCGCACTTTTTCTTAACCTTGTATAGTTGCCCGTACCTGAAACAGATATCATTGGTAAATGTTGCGACTGTGATTTAGGGGCTAAACTACCTAAGTGCCTAATATCTCCTAAGTGTGGATTCATAGCTTTGGCTGCATACAGCTTTGATAGATATTCAGTTATTTTTGATGGAAAGCTTTCACCGATGTCTTCATATGCTTGGACACGACGCTTCGTTTTAATTTCTTCAGTGTTATCTAACCGAACAGTATCATAACCTGAGCGCTCTTTATGCTGTTGCGTCACATACCCCAGGAATTTCAATTTTCCTTGCGGAGATAATTGCGATAATTCACTTGGTTCTTCTGAAAGTCTTATTCCTGTATCAAGCTCTTTTTTCCAAATTGAAACTGTTGAGCCAATATTTTTGATTGCCCACAAGGAGAAGACATCGATTGACATAGGAACAACAAAGAATTCCATTGCAAGCAATACTGCTCTGTTAATTGCACCAAGAGAAGGCCCCATATCGAAGAATACAAAGTCATAGTTTAATTCACGAGCCTTTTTAACTAACTCTGCAAATACATACGTTGTTCGAATCCCACGCATTCCTCCCCCCTTCGCATCTCTCCAATCTCCAGCCAATAAATCTTCTTGAAGAGCTAACCGAGGATCTCCAACGATTATATCGAAACCGAAGTTTTCAACATGACGAATTGGTAGGTCGCTTTCATATCCTTTACCAAAGGATAATGGCCGTATAACAGTATATATACTTTCAGGATTCTCTTGACTGTAAAGTTGCTGAGTATCTTCATCTGTTAACACATATTGTGTTAGATTGCACTGAGGGTCTGCATCAACAATTAAAACCTTGGCGCCAAAATTAATTGACAGTTCTGCACCTAAATTCGCAACTAAAGTAGTTTTACCTACGCCACCCTTGTTATTGAAAAAGCAAGTGGTTTGAGTTTTTAATTCCTTAATTTTTTTAATCAATTCTATATCTACAGGTGAAAGTTCTATATTTGTGTTTTTGCTCCGAGTCTTGCGTGGCATTATTAGTCTCCAAAGTTTCCATTTACGTTATTAAACATAACACATATTGCAGATAACAACATTTTCACAGATTTATTAAAGACATACAATCTAATGTTTCGACATTAGCTGTTTTTTCGCCAATCTTGAAACACCTAGTGTTCTGGGGTCCGCTACAGTAACTTCGTCATCATCCATACGCTCTATAGCAAAGCACAGCAACACCTTTAGGCAACGTTATTTCGTCGTCGATGGGTTTATGAACAGAGAGTCAGTTAATAGTGAAGTAGGCTGCCGATTTTATTCTGTTCCTACCGGTTTCTAGCCGATAGTTAAGCCACATAGTAAATTTTAGGTCAATAGGTATAACCTAGTCGTAACCTCCTCCGCACTACAAAAAAACCGGGGCCGCTACGCGGCCCTTTCAACCCTAAACAATCACTCCATTACCCGTGCCCGTTTCCCTCTCTCTTCTTCATCACTCCCCGCCGCCTCAACCAACGCAAAGCTAAAATTCACCTCCGTATGCTCCCCATCAAGATCCCGCTGTTTAGCTACGGCACTGTCCGTAATCTTCACCGGATCCGCAATCAGCTCCGCCCTTGTCGCAAAGGCAAAGTCATCCCACAGATACTCATCCCCGTTCAGGTTGATCTGGGTGGTCAGGTGCTTATGCCCCGGTGCCGAGACAAAGAAGTGCACGTGCGCCGGGCGGTTACCGTGGCGGCCAATGGCTGTCAGCAGCTTCTGGGTCGGACCATCCGGTGGGCAGCCGTAGCCGCACGGGACGATGCTGCGCACCGCATAGCGGCCATCTTCACCGGTACGGACGCGGCGACGCAGGTTATATTCGCTCTGGGACTGGTCGAAGAACGAGTAGCCGCCGAGGGTGTTGGCGTGCCAGATATCGACAATCGCGCCCGCCACCGGCTTACCCTGCAGATCGGTCACCTGGCCCTGCAGCCACATGGTTTCCGCCTGCTCCTTGCCGTCGTCCATGCGGGCAAAGCCATCGCTCAGCGGCGCATTCGCCACGTACAGCGGGCCTTCGATGGTGCGTGGGGTTCCCTGGTTCTCGCCGGATGCCGCTTCTTTCTCGTCGGCACGCATATCCAGATAGTGCTCCAGGCCCAGCCCGGCCGCCAGCAGCGCTGCTTCCTGGCGACCGCCCAGCTCGTTGAGGTAGTTCACCGCCACCCAGAACTCTTCGTCGGTGACGTCGAACTGCTTGATGGTTTTGCACAGGTCGCTCAGCAGCTGGTGCATGATGTTTTTCAGACGATCGTTACCGCCGGTGGCGTTTAAGCCGCTGCTGATCGCCAGTAAGGATTCCAGTTCGGTTTGATGTGCAGGATTCACGGACATTGCATCTTCCTCTTTGTAGGGTTCAGTTTGTTGTTATGTCGACGACTACTGTTCGTTATGAATGGAGGACGGATGCATGCACAGAGGCTGCACGCTGATGTCCATCCACGGGTAGAGCGGCAGCGCGGTCAGGATGTCGTGCAGCTCCTGGTTGTCCGCCACGTCAAAAATGCTGACGTTGGCGTACTGCCCGACCACGCGCCAGATGTGCGGCCATTTACCTTCCCGCTGTAAGCGCTGGGAGTAGGCTTTCTCTTTCGCTTTGATCGCTTCAACCTCTGCCGAAGGCAGCGACGACGGGATGTTGACCGTCATTTCCACTTTAAAAAGCATCACGTTTTCCTTTAGTTACGTGCGTAATGACGCAGCTTGTCTTCGTCGATGTCGACGCCCAGTCCTGGCCCCTGCGGTAACGTCACCTCTCCCTGGCTGAAGTCCAGCGGACGTACCACGATGTCATCCTTCAGCAGCAGCGGGCCGAACATCTCGGTGCCCCACTGCATGTTTACCGTCGACCAGGCATGCAGCGAGGCCACGGTGCCGAGCGTCCCTTCCAGCATGGTGCCGCCGTACAGCGCCACACCCGCCGCCTGCGCCACGTGCGCCAGCTTCAGGGCCTGCGCCGGGCCGCCCGCTTTGGCGATCTTCAGGGCATAGACTCCGGTAAAGCCGCCGCTTGCGAGGGCGTAGCCGTCATGGCTGGTTGCCACCGCTTCGTCGGCGAGGATCGGTACCGCGAAACGCTGGCTGAGAGTGATAAGCCCCTGTCGATCCCAGAGCGGGATCGGCTGTTCCACCAGGTCGATCCCGCCGTCCTGCAGCCGGGTCATCCCTTTGATGGCGGTGGTCAGATCCCAGGCCTGGTTAACGTCGACCCGCACGCTCACCTCATCCCCCAGCGCGGCTTTGATCGCCAGGGCGTGTCGAATGTCCACATCCAGCCCGCGGGCGCCAATCTTCAGCTTGAAGGTGTTGTGCCGCCCTTCCGCCAGCAGGCGTTTACCCTCTTCAATGTCTTTTTGCGTGTCGCCGCTCGCCAGGGTCCACAGCACCGGCAGGCGTTGCGTCAATGCCCCGCCCAGCAGGGAGCTCACCGGCAGACCCAGCGCTTTACCCTGGGCATCGAGAAACGCGGTTTCGAGGGCGGATTTGGCAAAAGTGTTGCCCTTCACGCTGGCGTTCATCTTCTCCGCCAGGTCGGCCACGCCGTGGAACGACTGGCCGCACAGGAGTGGAGCCAGATAGGTTTCAATGGCGGATTTGATCGCCTCCGGGCTTTCGGCGCCGTAGCTCAGGCCGCCGATGGTGGTGGCTTCGCCCCAGCCGGTGATGCTGTTCGCGCACTCCATGCGGACAATGGTCAGCGTCTGGCAGCCCATGGTCGCCATCGACAGCTTGTGCGGGCGAATGGTCGGGATATCCACCAGCCAGCAGGCCAGGGATTCAATGGTGATGGTCATGTACAGCTCCTGCGGTTAAAAAGGTCACGACGTGGTGGTTGAACCCGGACGGGCAGGCCACGTTCGACAGGTGTGAGGCGGGCAAGGCGACGCATTCGGTCTGCTTCGCCTGGGCGGCAAGCCATTCGGCGTCCTGCACGGTAGTGACCGGATCTTCAGTACCGGCAATCACCAGCATCGGGCGCAGCATGGCGGCGACCTCATCGCGCAGATCCGCCGTTGCCAGCGCTTCGCAGCAGGCGGCATAGCCTTCGGTTGGGGTATCGGCGAGATCGTCGATCAGCAGCTGGACCATCCCGGGGTTCTGCTGGCGATACGCCGGAGTAAACCAGCGATCCGCCGCGGTGCTGGCGACCGGGCCCATCCCCTGCTGGCGCACGGTGGCCGCACGCTGCACCCAGCCTCTGGACTCGCCGATTTTTGCCGCGGTATTGGCGACCACGATGCGCGGAAAACGCGACGGGGCGTGGCGGTTGAGCCACATCCCGGTCATCCCGCCGAGAGAGATGCCGCAGTAAAAGGCGCGCTCAATATCCAGATGATCCAGCAGAGCGATCGCGTCCTGCCCCAGCAAATCAAGGGTGATGCCCTCTGCCGGAACCGGAGAGCGACCGTGCCCGCGGGTGTTGTAGCGCAGCACGCGGAAGTGTTGAGTAAAGTCGGCCATCTGCCCCTGCCACATCTGCCAGGTGGTGCCCAGCGAGTTAGAGAGCACCAGCACCGGGGCCTCTTCCGGGCCATCGAGGCGATATTCCAGATCCATTTACGCCTCCTCGGTTTCGGCGTTGAGGGCAAAGGTCAGCGCCACCGGGGTGACGGACTGGAGATACTCCGCCGTCACGTCGCCAAACAGCTCGCGCACCAGGATGCCCTGCGCAGTGATATCCATCACCGCCATATCGGTGTAGATCCGGTCGATGCAGGCCATCCCGGTCAGCGGATAGGTGCAAGCCTGGACGATTTTGCACTCGCCCTGACGGGTCAGATGCTCGGTCATCACATAGACGCGCTTCGCGCCAATCGCCAGATCCATCGCCCCGCCGACGGCAGGAATGGAGGACGGTTCGCCGGTGCTCCAGTTGGCCAGATCGCCGCGCTCGGAGACCTGATAGGCCCCCAGCACGCAGATATCGAGGTGGCCGCCGCGCATCATGGTGAAGGAGTCGCCGTGGTGGAAATAGCAGCCGCCCTGAAGCAGGGTCACCGGCTGTTTCCCGGCGTTAATCAGCTCCGGATCTTCTTCTCCCGGCGCAGGCGCAGGCCCCATGCCGAGAATGCCGTTTTCGCTATGCAGGAAGATCTCGCGATCCGCCGGGAGGTAGTTGGCGATCCGGGTTGGCAGGCCGATGCCGAGGTTCACGTAGGCCCCTTCCGGGATGTCCCGGGCAATGCGCTCGGCCAGCTGTTGATGGGTCAGTTTATTCACGGGATCTCCTTATGCCGTCTGCGGCAGGCGAACGGGTGCGACCGTCACCACGCGTTGAACAAAAATCCCCGGCGTCACCACCGCTTCCGGGTCGAGTTCGCCGAGGGCGACCATCTCGCTCACCTGGGCAATGGTGCAGCTGGCTGCCGCAGCCATGATCGGCCCGAAGTTGCGCCCGGTTTTGTCATACACCAGATTGCCCCAGCGGTCGGCCTTCAGGGCTTTGATCAGGGCGAAATCGGCTTTGAGCGGGTACTCGAGGACATAATCTTTGCCGTCGATGTGACGAGTCTCTTTGCCCGCCGCCAGCTCGGTGCCAAATCCGGTGGGGGTGAAAATTGCCCCCAGGCCGCTGCCGCCCGCCTGAATGCGTGCCGCAAGGTTGCCCTGCGGCACCAGCTCCAGCTCGACTTCGCCCCGGCGGTAGAGGTCGTCAAACACCCAGGAGTCGGTCTGGCGCGGGAAGGAGCAGATCACCTTCTTCACGCAGCCGGCCTTCAGCAGCGCCGCCAGGCCGTAATCGCCGTTCCCGGCGTTGTTGCTGATCAGGGTCAGATCCCGCGGCTGGCGGCGGATCAGGGCATCCAGCAGTTCGGCGGGCTGCCCGGCCGCGCCAAATCCGCCCACCATCACCACCGCGCCGTCGAAAATGTCCGCCACGGCGGCATCGGCGGCGGCAATCCGTTTATCAATCATTTGCTTACCTCGTTGTTTTTATTCGCGGACGGCAGGCTGCGCAGGGCGATCCACGCCAGCAGCGCATAGGCCATCAGCAGCAGGGAGACCGGCCAGGAGGCGTCGAAATGCATCAGCAGCGCCACCGCCAGCATCGGTCCCAGACCGCCGGAGAAGATCGAGCCCACCTCATGCCCCAGCGCCAGGCCGGAGTAGCGCACGCGCACCGGGAACAGGTCGCTCATGATGCAGGGCTGAGTGCCGATCATCGCCCCGTGGCAGAACGGCAGGCCGAGCAGCATCGCCACCATGATCCAGCCGTAGTCCCCGGTGGAGAGCAGCCAGAAGAACGGGAAGGCCATCACCAGCAGGCCGATGACGCCAATGTAGTAGACCGGCTTCAGGCCGATGCGATCCGAGAGCGCGCCCCAGAACAGGATCGAGAAGAACTCCACCAGCATCGCCAGGGTCACGGCGCTGATGATCTCCCCGGTGCCAATGCCGATGTGTTTGGCGTAAACCACCGAGAAGGTAAAGAAGATATAGGAGGCCCCGTTCTCCGGCAGACGCAGGGCGATGGCCTGAAACAGCGCCTTCGGGTGCTCGCGGATCAGCACCATCAGCGGGATCTTCTCGTGCTTCGCCTCCGGTTTTGCCTGGCTGAAAGCCTTGCTCTCGCGGATGTTTTTGCGGATATAGACCCCGACCAGGAAAATCACGATGCTGAGCAGGAAAGGCACGCGCCAGCCCCAGCTCATCAGGTCGTCTTCCGGCAGCTTCTGCACCAGATAAAAGGCGAAGGCGGAGAGGACAAACCCGCCGGACACCCCCATCTGGCTCCAGGCGGTAAAGTAGCCGCGACGCGACGCCGGGGCGTTCTCGCTCAACATCAGCACCCCGCCGCCCCACTCGCCGCCGGACGCCACGCCCTGTAAAAAGCGCAGGGTGATGAGCGAGATTGGCGCCCAGATGCCAATCTGGGCATAGACCGGCAGCAGGCCGATCACAAAGGTGGTGGCTCCCATCAGGGTCAGGGTCATGATCAGCGTCATCTTGCGGCTGTAACGATCCCCGATATGGCCGAAGACGATCCCGCCCAGCGGACGGGCAAGGAAACCCACCGCAAAGCCGGAGAAGGCCAGCAGCGTGCCCTGCATCGGGTCGCCGCCCACCGGGAAGAACAGCGGCCCGAAGACCAGCGCCGCGGCGGTGCCGTAGAGGAAGAAGTCATACCATTCCAGGGCATTGCCCAGCACCGAGGCGATCACCAGCTTGCGCAGCTGTCCGGCATCCTGTGCGCCCGCAGCCGGGGCAGCAGTTGTTTGAGTCTCAACATGGCTCATCCGCGTTACCTTTTATTGTGGGTGTTACGCTTCCAGGTCATGCCCGACGGCATGGTAGCGACGGTTAAAGTAAACGAGGCCACGCGGCGTTTCGCTGATGCGTATCGCCTGCACCTGGCAGTAGAAAACCGAGTGGCTGCCCACTTCATGGCAGGTGTCGATCAGGCAGTCGAAGCTGGCGACGGATGAGCTGAGCACCGGTGCGCCGCTGGCCAGCACCTGCCAGGAGTCATACGCAAAGCGCTGCTCGGAGCGCAGGCTGGCGTTGGCGAACACCCCGGAGAGATCCTGATGGTCGCTGGAGAGCACGTTAACGCACAGCGCCCCGTTCTGCCTGAAGGGCGCGTGGGCAAAGGAGTTGCGGTTCATGCAGACCAGCAGCGTCGGCGGCGAGTCCGTAACGCTGCACACGGCGGAGGCGGTAAAGCCAAACTTGCCCGCCGGGCCGTCGGTGGTGATCACCGAGACCGCGCTCCCCAGCTGTGCCATCGCATTACGAAATTCGGTTTGCAGTGTCATAAGGGTTTCCTCACAGATCGATGACTAAACGGGCGCTTTTCGCCCGGGAACAACACAACAAAATCTGGTCGCCGTCGGCTTTCTCTTCGTCGGTCAGGTAGCTGTCGCGATGGTCCGGCTCGCCCTCCAGCACGTCGGTCAGGCAGCTGCCGCAGATCCCCTGTTTGCAGGAGACGCACACCTTCAGCCCGGCCAGTGCCAGCGCCTCGACGATGGTCTGGCTCTCCAGCACCTGCACGGTGATGCCGCTGGCTGCCGCGAAGACTTCGAATGCCGCGCCGCCGGTTTCGACTTCGGCGCTGAAACACTCCAGATGCACCTGCTCCGGGCAGTAACCCAGGGCCGCGGCCTGTTCAGTAACGGCATCCATCAGCCGCGTCGGGCCGCAGGTGTAGACGTGGGTATTGGCCGGGACGTCGGTCAGCACTGCCGCCAGGTTCAGCCGCCGGGTGTCGCTGAAGTGCAGCTGAACGCGGTCGGCCCAGGCCGCCTGTTCCAGTTGCGTAATAAAGGCCGCCCCATCGCGGGTACGGGCGCAGTAGTGCAGGCTGAAAGAGCGCCCGCAGGCGTGCAGCTCGGCGGCCATCGCCAGCATCGGGGTGATGCCAATTCCGCCGCCAATCAGCAGGCTGTGGCTGGCTGACGCATCCAGCGCAAACAGGTTGCGCGGTTCGCTGACCGGGATCCGATCCCCCACGTTGAGGGCGTGAGCGGCAAGGGAGCCCCCCTGGGATTGGGTATCTTTCAGAATGCCGAGCTGGTAGTGCTGGCGATCTTCAGGGTCGCCGCACAGGGAGTACGGACGCACCAGGTCGTCTGCCAGATGCAGATCGATATGCGCCCCCGCGCTGAAGGCCGGGAGGTCGATACCCTCAGCATGCGCCAGCGTGAGCAGGACCACCTCGCCCTGCAACTCCCGCCTGATAACCTGTAATGTCAGCATGTTGACTCCTTAACGCATAAACAGACCGCCGTTGATGTCCCAGGTCGCCCCGGTGACAAACGACGCCTGTTCGGATGCCAGCAAGGCCACGGCCTGGGCGACAAACTCTGCTTCCCCTAGCTGGCCCACCGGGATCGTTTGCAGCAGCACGGGCATCTTCTCTTCCGGCACCAGGGCGTGAACCATGGGCAGATCCAGCGGGCCCGGGGCGATGGCGTTGACCGTCACGCCGGATTTGCTCAGCTCGCGGGCAAAGATTTTGGTCAGGGTCAGAATGCCGCCCTTCGAGGCCCCGTAGTGGGCCCCGGAGGCGGTGCCGCCGTTCTGCCCGGCCAGCGAGGCCAGGTTAATGATGCGACCGTAGCCGCGGGTGGCGAAGTAGCGCCCAAAGGTCTGGCAGCCGACAAAGGTGCCGCGCAGGTTGGTGGCGATCACCCGGTCGAACTCCTCGGCGTCAATCTCCATCACCGGGGTGGCGAGGGTCAGGGCGGCGTTGTTGACCAGCACCTCCAGGCTGCCGAAGCGCTCAATGGTCGCCTCGAGCGCCTGCGTAAAATCCTGCGGCTGGCAGATATCCAGCCCCAGCGCCAGCACCCTGCCCTGACCGTCATCGAGACGATCTGCGGCCTCCCGGGCGCGATCCACATCGACATCGGTCAGCACCACCTGATAACCCTGCTTCAGCAGATGAGCGGCAATGGCGTTGCCCAAACCGGCGGCGGCGCCGGTCACTAATACGGTTTGCGTCATGGACGGCTCCTCAGAGGATGTAGCCGATGCTGTGCAGCACATCGTCGCTGTTGACCAGGCGGATCACCTTCTGCGTAATCAGCAACCTGCCGTCCTGCGGCTTGAGGTGCCAGGTGATGTCCGCCGCGTAGTGGCGGCTGTGGCCTTTGCGGTGCTCCCACAGGGATTGCGCCCCGCGCACCACGATCAGATCCTCGCTGGACTCCAGCAGGCGGAAGCGCGACAGGGTGCGCAGCGTTCTGGCCCGCGGCGTAGTGGAGATTGACTCCCCGCTGTAGAGGCGCTTCACCCGGCGCTCGCGCATGTGATGATCGTCGCAGGCGTAGTTAAGGGTGTTTTTGAAATCGTTCTCATTCGGGTCGATCGGCACCACGTACAGGCCGTCGCGCTGCCACAGATCCAGCCAGGCGTTGAACTCGCCCTGGTCCAGCAGATCGCCTTCGAGGTTAATTACGGACATCGCCGCAAACAGCACAGAATCTGGCGTCATCATTTTTCGCTCTCCGTCATTAACTTTTTCCACTGCTGGTAGGCCGCACGCATCCCGGTTTCGGCGCTAACGTCGCTGCGCAGGCCGTCGTCAGTGCGGTACTCCCCGGCCAGGCCGCGGTTGAGCATGATCCACAGGTCGTCCCCCGCGGTGGCCCCGCGCTGGACGCGCTCCCAGGCTTCGGAGTCATCCGGGGTGCCAAAGCCCATCGGGCCCTGGAAGTGTTCGTGCAGACGCAGACGCGCCTGGTTGGCAATCTCCGGCCCGCCGTCCATGGTGATCACCGCGTGGTGAATTTCGGTTTCCATCACCGAGATCGGCTGCAGAACGCGGAAGAAGGCCATCGAGCAGGCGATATTCGGGAACAGGTTGAGGTTGAAGCCAGAGCCGCCCACCGCCCGCACGATGCGGCGGACCTGCTCTTCGTCGTGCTCTTTGCGCAGTTCGTCCGCCAGCCCGATAAATCGTTCCGGGATCGGTGCATCGAGGTTGGCTTCCAGATCCACCAGCTCGGGGATCATCACCATCACGCTGTGGCCGTTGCCGAGATCTTCGACATAGCCGCTGCCGTCCACAAAATTGAGCATCTCTTCGGTCTGCTTATCGACCGAACTGAGGAAGGAGCGGTGCACCACCGGGAAATGGTAGCCGTCGGTGGTGTTTTCCAGCTGGATCTTCCAGTTGCCCGGGAAGCGGAAGCGGTGCGCAGGCCCGGTCTTGACCGGGTAGCCCGCCCCCTGCTTCATAAACAGATCCATCCACTTCTTCGCCGCGCCGAGGAAATCCTCCAGGGGTTCGATCTGCTCGTTAAAGGTGGCGAACACCATGCCCGCGTACTGCTCGGTACGCAGCGACACCAGCCCCAGTTCGTTCTTCTCCAGCTGATCGGCGTAGCTTTCCGGGTGCGGCACGCCGCGCAGGCTGCCGTCGAGGGCGTAGCCCCAGCCGTGGTACGGGCAGACGAAGCTGTTGGTTTTGCCGGTGCGGTGTTCGCAGACGGTGGCCGCGCGGTGTCGGCAGCGGTTCAGCAGGGTGTGGACGGTGCCTTTGCGGTCGCGCACCACAATCACCGGCTGGGTGCCGATCTCGGTGGTTTTAAAGCTGCCGGTCTCCGGGATCTCGCTGACGTGCGCCACCCAGACCCAGGTTTTCGTGAAAATACGGTCCAGCTCCAGCTGGAACAGCTCATCTGAGGTATAGAGCGAGGTGTGGACGCGGTCCGCCTTCACCAGGGCCGCAATCTCTTCTCTGGTCGGAACGGGCTGCGCCGTGGTATCGATATTTTTGACATTGATGATGTGGTCACACTGCATAATCTGTCTCCTGCTCGTCGTCGGGGGTCTGATTGTTGTCGGGTACCGGGAGCGCATCCGCCGCCTGCCAGTGGCTTACCGGCCTGCTGAACAGGTTGCGGGTGGTGAAATGGTGGATGGTCATCTCCCCCGCCTCGCGACGGAAAATAATCTGCAACTCGGCCGCGTTCAGGTGCGCGCCGCCAGCGGTAAAGGCGGAGGTTTGCAGCATCAGCCAACGGCCGTGCAGCTCGCCGTCGGCATCCTGATACAGGGCTTCGGAACAGAGAAAATGGGCATTGAGGGCGAAGTGCGCCGGGTGGCGGACGTAGCTCGCCATCATCGCCTCAATCGCTGCACGCCCTTGATGCCTGCCCAGCCGGGTGGCGTAGGGTTCCCCCACCCCTTCCCAGCAGGCGTCTGCGCTGAACAGCGCCCCGATGGCCTGTACCGTCTCCATGCTGTCCAGCCGATCGCACAGCCGCATGTAGTTGCTGATACAGACCCGGGCTGCCTGCTGATCCTCAAGCTGCTGTAAACGCAGCGCATCCTGTGGGCTCATGATGGGCTCCGTTACTGAATGATCAGTTCACGCCCGACACGGGCTTCGATCTTGCAGTACTTCCACAGCTTGCTCTCGCCGTCGCCCACCGGGGTGGTGCGGAACAGGTTGCAGGCGGCCACCACGCTGTCGAGGTTGTCGGCATCGGCCAGCACGTAGGTGGTCCACGGGGAGGTCGTAGACGGGCCAACCATCAGACGGTCGTCGTCCATGTTGCCGATCACCCGGATGCCCTGGGTTTCGTCGATGCCTTTTATCATCACGCCGAACGCGCCCCACACCTGTTTGGCTTCCGCCGGGGTGGCATCAAAGAAGTTCTGGTTCACGCCGATGCAAAACAGCACGCGTAAGGTTGTTGTCTGGCTCATCTGTTGCTCCTTTCGTCAAAATTACAAATAACCCGGCAGAGGCTGGCCACCGAAATAGACCGTACCGGCGTTGAGATAAGAGAGGTCGCCCATAAAGGCGTGCTGGGTGATCACCATGGTGTCGCGCACGTAGCGTTGCAGCGGGCTTTTCATGGTGATGCCGCCCATGCCGTTCAGCGCCAGCGCCTGGCGGGTGACCTCGGCGGCCACGCGGGTGACGTGGGTAGAGGAGAGACGCAGGGCGTTGATCTGCTCGCTGGCGGGCTCATCCCCGGCGAGAATGCACTGCCAGACATCGTCGATGGCGTCGTAGAACCAGGCCCGGGCGGAGCGCAGATCCGCTTCGCAGCGGGCAATCTGCATCTGCGCCTGCGGGCGGTCGGCCAGCCGTGGGGCACCGGTCACTGACTGCTGACGATGGGCTATGGCATAGATTTCATTCAGGGCGGCGCGGGCCACGCCGAGCGCCACCACCGAGAGCACCTGAGTGGCGAGAGACAGCACCGGATAGCGATAGAGCGCCCCGTCGAGGTTAAGGGCGCCGCCGCGCACGAAGGTCCACTCCTGGGGCACAAAGGCATCGTTAACCACCAGATCGTGGCTGCCGGTTCCGGCCAGGCCGACGGTGTTCCACACCGGGTCGATCTGCACGCAATCACGCGGCAGAACCGCCATCCGCGGCAGAGGTTCGCCGCTTTCCGGCAGGATGCCGACGCCAAACACCGAGGCGCCCATGCTGCCGCTGGCAAAGCCCCAGCGTCCGCTGACCCGATAGCCGCCGTCGGCCAGCACCGCCTTCTGCGGCGGGAAGATACCGCCAGCGAAGACCACGTCCGGGCCGTCGCGGTAGAGCGCTTTCAGGGTGTCCTTTGGCAACGCCCCGAGATAAAACGGGCTCATGCCGAAGCTGGCGACCCAGCCCGCGGAGCCATCGGCGGTGGCGATCTGCTCGATCAGCTCACAGAACTGCGCCGGAGAGCACTCCTCACCGCCATAGATTTTGGGGACCAGCGCGCGGTAGACGCCGACCTGCTTAAACCGGGCGATGATGTCGTCAGAGATATGACGCTGCTGCTCAAAATCGGCGCTGCGGGCCGCAACGTCATTCAGCAGTGGAACGAGCTCCTCACGAACATGAATGGCTGACATAGCTTCCTCCCGAAAAGAGTGTGCGGCCCGCAGAGAGACGAGCGCTGCCGCAATGAGTAGTACTCACTGAGTTATTGTTAAAACCGGGCGCGGTAAAACGGGATGGTTAGCGGCGTCGTCGTTCAGCCAGCCATTCGGCGGCCTGGATCAGCAGGCCCTCCTGCCCTTTGGCGGCGATCAGCTGCAACGCCACCGGACGGCCACCAAGCGTGCCCGCAGGCAGGGTCAGCGCCGGATGGCCGCTGAGGTTGAACGGGCGCACCAGCCGGGTGAGGTTGACCACGCTAAGCGGGTCTTTCGCCTCGTCCAGGGTCGGGGGCAGTTCCGGCAGGGTTGCCAGCGCCAGCAGCGGGGTTTTCGCAAGCCGGGCATCGACCTGGGCGGTGAATGCCCGGCGGATATCTTCAGCGCCATTCAGGGCGTCGGTATCAATGCTGGCTCCGGCGCGAATGCGGGTTGCCACGTCGGCAGACACTCTGTCGTCGCTCAGTAAGGGGTTAAAGGCCTGCCAGTTTTCGCGGCTGATGAGGGTCAGCCCGGCGCGATGAGCATCGCCCAGCAGGGGGAGATCAACCTGCTGCGGGCGCAGGTCCCACTGCGCGAGGAAATTCAGCAGCAGCGCGTCTATGTCGCTCGTGGCCGTCGGGATAAAGCCCATCGCGGGCAGCGTGGTCACGGGCGCGTCGACCGGAAGGGCAAGACGGGTCAGCACCTGGCGCAGGACGCTGCTGCTGCGGGCAAAGATGCCCACGCAGTCCAGCGAGCTGTGAGCGGGCATCACCCCTGCCCGGCTAAGCCGGCCGTAGGTGGGTTTTAAGCCGAGGATCCCGCAGCAGGCGGCGGGCATCCGCACCGAGCCGCCGGTATCGGTGCCGAGGGCGAAATCCACCTCGCCGGCGGCCACCACCGCGGCCGAGCCGCTGGAGGAGCCGCCGGGTATCAGGTCAGGGAAACGCGGGTTAATCGGCGTGCCGCCCCAGGGGTTAATCCCGGTGACGCCAAACGCCAGCTCATGCAGGGTGGTTTTTCCGGTCAGGACGCAGCCCTGTCCGAGCAGGGTCGCCACCACCTCGGCATGCTGTTCCGCCGCCGGGTTGGCCGCCAGTGCCGGACAGCCGGCGCGGGTCGGGAAGCCTGCGATGTCGAGGGTGTCTTTCACCGCGAAGCTGAGGTCGCCCTCGCCGAGGGTAAACCGTGCTACGTAACCATTGCTCTCAGTAACAGGCTGCATAATTCGCACCTTAGACAGAAAAAACGAATCATATTCGGGCGGGGCAGTCTTCGCTGCGATTCGACCCACGTTAACTCAGGTCAATGATGGAATATTTAGATGAATATTCAAGTAATTTTTCACGTTAATTTTACGTAAAAATAACATGGAAACATTTTTATAACACTTGCAGGCGAGAGGGGTATGATGATGATTAATAACAATTAAAACTGCACGGAAATGAAAAAAAAGCCGCGCTGGGACTCAGCGCGGCTTTTTATTAACTCATTGTTTTAAATTAGATTATCTGAAATTTTTAAGGCTGTCACAAATCCGCAATTCTCCCTGCGGCCGCTTCAAAGCTCGTTCAGGTTATCGAGTACCTTCGCCAGCGAGAGGTTCATTTTTTCCATCTGGGCGGCGGTCATCCCTTTAAAACCCTTCTCAAAAACCTTGCTGGTAAGGCGGTGCGCCTCGGCCACTTTTTCACGTCCGGCATCGGTGAGCATCACCTCGGTCACCCTGGCGTCCTGCGCGCTGCTGGCGGTGGTCACCAGGCCGTCATCACGCAGGCGACCAACAATTTTGGTGACGGTCGGCATCTTGGTCATCGCATATTCGGAGATCTGCGAGATGCTGGCCTTACCGTACTGCTCGGTAATCATCAGCACCCGAAAGCGGGAAACATCGAGCTGCACCTTTTTCAGTGTGATTTCCATAACTTGCGTGTAGCGCGCATAGACATTAACGATCCAGTAGAACGGGAACTCTTCGCGATGAAAAGAGGAGCCGGTGTCTGACGATGGTGTGGTTTGACTCATGAAATGACGTTCCAGAAGTGATGCAATGGCCGCAATTATACCCGCTATTGTCCGCCCGCTATAGCCTCTTCACGCCCGGCAATGCCTTCTCTTATTACCTGCGCGCCACGAAAGCCGATCGATATCGCAATATGATTCGAAAACGCTACGTGATTAACAATTGCGTATCATTTTTCAAACATAACATTGACGTTTATGTGTGCGATTTCCTATACGTTAGCGCACGTGTTCAGGTTGCACGAAACAACAATACC
>PJUE01000440.1_pt1 | contig 27281 bp, 38 predicted proteins | sample 1512171 | NCBI WGS metagenome assembly PJUE01 (sample SAMN08177674, study PRJNA422409) | Feces metagenome, whole genome shotgun sequencing project. | isolation source: Chicken feces (3) enriched on wood chips: alkali lignin treatment | host: Gallus gallus | place: USA: Madison | collected 2015-01-15
GCAATCGATGTCCAGCGGGTCCAGGGCCGTTTCCACGTCGATGTAGGTGAACTGCGGGGCGACATCGGCGCAGTACTTCACCAAGATGGTCAGCGCGATCGCCTCAGCCTTCGCCAGCGTCAGGCCATCCTGGGCGTGATCGACCTCATAGGCCGGGTTGTGTAGCTCGTCGACCAGCGCGTCGGCGGCTTCGTCGGGCGTGCACGGGTTGCCGTCCAGCCGGGCCTGGTCGAAGACGGCAGTGCCGGCGTGGACGGCCGTGCCCAGCAGCGCACGCATGCCGGCGGGCTTCTTCATGCCCAGAATGTGCGTGCCTTCCCAGGCGTGGGCGCAATCGAACAGGCGGCCCCAGCTGGAGGCACGCACGGTGAATACGTTGGGTTGCATGGTGGGGGCTCCGGTCAGCGGGAGGCGTGGCGCGCGGCGCTGGCCTGCTGAGGTTGGTGGGCGTCGAATGTCGGGCCCAGCACGCCTGTGATGAACGCAAGGAACACCGTTCCGCCAGCGATGCCGGCGGCGTAGGCGACCAGGTCCAGATCGCGGCCGGTGCGGCGCGCGCGGCGCCAGAGGGTGAGAAGGCGGCGGATCATTGGACGTCCCCCTCGGCCGGCGACGGGAAGCATCCTTCGTCGTCGCGGCGCTTTTGGTAGGCGCGGTGCTGGCCCGTGCGGGCTTCCTGCTTGCGTGCCTTGCAGGACTTCGAGCAGAAGCGGGCCCAGCCGCGTGCACGGTCGGCCGTCCTGGCGGTGAACGTGCCGCCGCACCCCTGGCACTTGTATTGGCCGGTCGAGGTCATTGCTGCTCTCCCTTGGCCTTGGCGACGGCTGCGCGCAGCTCAGCTTCCATTCGCTCGGTGTGGCGTTCTGCCTTGCGGGATCCGTCCCAGGTGTCGAGCGCGTTGAGATAGCGCATGGCGGTCAGGAGCAAGTCCGGAGCGGTGGTCATCAGGTGGGCGTTGGTTTCGACCTGGCTGTCGTCGCCGACTTCGGCGTGAATGATCAAACACCGGTCGCCGCGGTCATCGGCCACGGTGGCGATCACGTAATGGCCGGCGTCAACGCCATGCTTCGCCTTCGTGCAGAGCCAGGGGCCGGGCGTGTGTTGGGCGCTCATGCTTCCCTCGCATAGTCGGAGTCCGGCACGATCACGACGTCGCCGCGGATCTGGTGGGGCACGCCGCGGGCGTCCTGGTACAGGCGCGTGGCCGCAGGATTGACGGGCAGGTTTTTCAGGATCCCTTCGTCGTCGACCAACATGACGTGCACGCGGTCGGCCAGCCTGACGGTGTCCAGCGCGTCGGCGCCGATCATCTGGCAGACGTCCGGGATGGCATGCGGGCCGTGCAGCACGGTTTCGGCGCCGTCGGCGCGGATCAGCTTGCGAGTCGGCGTCATGCCCGGCTCCCTTGCTCGGCGTCGAGCGCGGCCTGGGCGAGCTGCGCCAACTCGGCGTCGCGGTCCAGATATCCGGTGGCGCCGCCTGCGACCTGCGCCAGCGCCGTGCGGAGCCGCGCATTGGTCAGGCGCAGCTGGTGGTTCTTGGCATGCAGCACGGCCTCGCCGACCATCTTCGGCTGGTCGTGTTCGGACGCGACGAAGGGGCGGCCCTGCAGCGCCGCCTCGGCGCGGCTGGCGATCCAGCGCAGGCGTCGCGTCTGCGACGAGCTAGCGCGCGCCGTGCGCATGATGTGGTCGAGCGCGTCCTGCAGGACATCGTTCGTCCGCGGAAGTTGTTGGGGAGCGTTCATAGCTGGCGGTTCTCCATGGGTGGCACGCCGGCGCGGATCTGCCGGCTGGGCATGCAGTCGAAAGTGACGCGGGTGGTGGGCGGGAAGACGGCGAGGACGTCGAGGCATTCGGCCTGCGTGGCGAAGCGCTCGATCACCATGACGGGCGGACGGTCGTGGCCAGCGGGCAAGAAGGCCAGCAGCACCCAGAGCGTGGCGGCGGTCATGCGCGGCTCCCGAGGGCCATCCGGCATACCTGGCCGGCGCGCTCGGCCTGCTCCTGGCCGAACATGCCGAAATGGCAGATGGACGGAGCGATTCCCAGGGCCTTCGCCAGCCAGGCGTAGGCGGCGTTGCGGTCGTTGCCGAAGCGTTCGCGCGTCAGGCGTTGGAAGACGCCTTTCGCGTCTTTTCGAGCGCTGACGGTGGCCCTGCCTGCCATGAGGCCCAGCGGCAGATCCGTGTCAGGGTGCAGCCCGACGTAGGCCTGGCATTGCGTGCAGCGGTAGACATAGGGCCAATCTCCGAAGGAGTGGCCGTTGTAGATATCGCGGTTGTTGGTCAGCTTGACCGGGCCGCTGCAGCAATGGCAGGCCTGGGGCGGCTCGATGCGATCGCGCACGCGCGCCAAGGCGCGCCGGGACACGTGGGGCAGGGGAGAAGGCGCCTGCAGCTTGGTCTTACTACGGCTGCGCGGGTCGACGCCGAGGACGATGACAGTCATGCGGTCGGGCTCCAGGGATCGGCGCGACGTAGGCGTGCCATGACGGCGTCGCCCGCGCGGGCCAGGACGTAAACGAGGGGGAGAAGGAGTACGGCGGCTATCACTTGCGCGCCCTCCGGCGAGCCGCGATGAGGTCGCGGATTTCGATGTACAGGGCGAGGGCGCCGACGATCAGGAAGCCCATCAGCGGGCCTCTCCGGCGTCGGGCGCGGCGCGCTCCATCAACATGCGGGCGCGCTGCAGGAGCTGGGCGCGCAGCTCGGCGACACCTGCGGCGCCGGCTCGCTGGTCAAAAGGCCACTTGCTCAGGGCCGAAAGGGCAACTGCGGCGGCGGCGCCCGAGGCAAGGTCGCATTGCAGCGTCTGGCTCCACCAGTCCAGGCCCTCGCCAAAAGCATCCGAGGTGCGGCCGGCGAAGAGGTCGAAGAGGACCCCGAGGATGTCGGCTTCGTTCAGCTGCCGGGGTGGAATGCACGCCTCAGCGGGGAAGTAACCATGGTCAGCTGTGCGGGACGGGTCGTCTCGAAGCGCCGCGTCTGGGCGAGTGTTGTGGGCATGCATATTTGCCTCCAAATTTGCGTGGTACGCATACAGTGAAGTGCATGATACGCAAATTTTAAAATGCGTCAAGCGCATTTTTCAGGCAAAGAAAAGGCCGCCTCGAAGGGCGGCCTTGTCCGGCGCGGGAGGTATTGCGGTTAGTTACCTGTCTTCGATCGACACTGTCCGAGGGCCGGAAGGGGGGTAGATACAGGTCGCGCGTTGTGGGAGGAGATTGCCGAATCCATTCTTGGCTTCGAAGTCCAGGCGGACGGTCACGGTCCCATCATTTCCAGTCCGCGCCGCGCCGCCTAGGGTGCTGAAGCTGACGGAGGAGGGGAATTTCGCGCTTTGCCTGGTGCTTGCCTGGCAATCGGCCATGGCGTCGTTTTCGGAAAGCGTGGCTTTTGGGTCCGCCGGCGCCTCGGCCGTCTTGCTGTTCATTGTGACTATTGTCGCGATCACCGCGGTGATTACCGCCATGGCCAGTCCTGCGATGAACTTGCGTCTCGCCTGTTTCCGGAGGTCGGCCAAACTCGTCGGTGCTTTCATATCTCTCGCGTCTTGAAGCGGAGGCCAGTTCAGCGACGCTTCCGATAGCGCCGGTGCTCCACCATGGTGCCGATGATGTTCACATGAGTGTAATCGGACCGGATGGAGGGGTAGTCCGGGTTGAGCGGGACCAGTTCGAAAATCACGACGCCATTTTCATTGACGCCGCGAGGCCTGTACTTTTTGAACGTGGCCTCGTGCTCGCCATTCTTGGCGACAACGAAATCTCCGGGTAGCGGTTCCACAGAAGGATCAATGACGACCAGGTCGCCCTCATTGAACGATTCTTCGCTCATCGGGCTGTACATCGACAGCCCTTTTATACGCAGGGCGAAGGCCGAGCGGGAAAGGTCTAAATCGGTCAGCAGCCAATCGTCAGGGTTCGTGTAAGGAACGATCGACTCGGTCAGGGCCCCAGCTTGAACATAGCTTAGCACTGGGATGCGACGGCTGCCGAGCGCCGTCACTTCCACGTTGGACTCGCCCGAGACGCCTTGAAAAAGATCGCCAACGGCGCAGCCGAGCGCAGTTGCAATCTTGCTGAGGATCTCGTCGCTGTAGCCCTGCTTGCCCCGCTCTAGGCGCGACACGTTCCCGACATCGCTACCGATTCGGTTCGCAAGATCCAAGATCGTCCAGCCCAACGCTTTGCGTCGCCGGCGAATGTTATCTCCTAGGCTCATAGCGGAATTGTCCCGTTACGACTGCGTGTGACGCAAAGCGCATTGCGCATATTTCGCATTGGAATTAATATGCGTCACACGCATAATTCACGGACTGAACTGATGACCACTCCTTTGCGCATGGCGCGCGAGAAGCGCGGCCTGACCATTCAACAAGTGGCCACCTTGGTGGGCATAGACCCGGGCAATCTGAGCCGGATCGAGCGCGGCAAGCAGGTGCCATCCAAAGACCTCGCCGCGAAGCTGTCCCAGGTTTACGGCGGTCAGGTCAGCGAAACACAGATCATCTATCCCGAGCGCTTTGTATGCGCCGAACCTGGCCAGGCCGATAGTCAGGCCATACCCGCGCTGGGCATCACGCCAGGCAGGGTGGGCCATGCATAGCCGCGGCGACGGTCGGCGGGCGGGGCGGCCGACGCCCGGCGTCGCCATGCCCCTAGTGAACCGTCGCGGCCGCGCCGGGCGATGCCTCCGAATCCGACCCCATGTCGGATTCCATGCACAGCCTGTCGAACACGGCGCGGACCGTGGCTTGGTCCGCGTCGCCGACGACGGTGTCGGCGATCTCCTTTGCCAGCTTCAGCAGCGCCATCGTGGCCTGCGCAGCACTTCCTCTTTCCCCGATTGCCATCCTTCCCTCCCGGCTTTTGTCGCTGTGGTGGGAATGTAACTGTCCGGAGTACCTGACGCATGCGACATGAATCGCACAAAACCCTGATCGCCATCCTTCGGGAGCACACGTCGGCGTGGCGCAAGTCCATGGACTGGTCGCGCGAAACGATGGCGGATCACATCGTGGCCGCGCACGAACGCCTGAACGGGCCGGCCAGCACCGGCATTCGCTTCGAGCCGAACACCCTGGACACCTTCGGGCGCCTGAAGGTGAACGCCGACCGCGTCTTCCGTTGGCTGGACGACGAGTCCAAGGATTCGAACCTGTTGCCGGCCAACTTCATCCCCTCGATCCTGGCGGCCATGCCGCATGACCGGCGCCGGCATTGCGTCGACGATATCCTGCGCCCGCTGGGCCTGGCCGTGCGCACGCTGGCGCTCGAGGCCGGCGAAGGGTTGGCCCAAGGTCAGGTGACGAACCTCATGCGCGAGCAAACCGAAGCGGCGGCCGCCGCCGTGGCGTTGCTGCACGTGGAGCCGACTCCGGCGCAGATGATTACGGCGCACCGCGAGGTGTCCGAATCCATCGTGGCCGCGCGCAACGTCCGCGCGTCGATCGAGCGCCAGATGGCGCACGCCGGCGTTGACGTGCCGGCAAAGGAGGCTGAGCCGTCATGATTTCCGATATCCACCACTTTCACCTGTTCTCGGGCGCCGGCGTCGGCGCAGCGGGCATGCAGGACGCCAAGCCGGAAATCCCTGGACTGCGCGGGCGCATGGTCTGCCTCGGCGGCATCGACGTGGACGCGGCCGGAGCGGCCGACTTCCTCCGCTTCACCGGCGTGCGCTGCACGGTGCGCGACCTGTTCAGCCGCCAGCAGTACACCGCATTCCACGGGCATGAGCCGCCGGCCGGCTGGGTTGAGGCCATGCCCGCCGACATCCGCGCAGCTGCTGGCGGGCGCCGCCCGCACATCCTCTTTCTGTCGGCGCCGTGCAAGGGCTTTTCGGGTCTGCTGTCGCATTCGCGCAGCCTGACCGCCAAGTATCAGGCGCTGAACGAGCTGACGCTGCGAGGCGTCTGGCTTGCCCTGGAGGCCTGGAAGGACGACCCCGTCGAGGTGATCCTGTTCGAGAACGTGCCGCGCATCGCCTCGCGTGGCCGCCACTTTCTGGACCAGATCGTGCAGTTGCTGCGCCACTATGGCTACGTCGTGCGCGAGACTGCCCACGACTGCGGCGAGCTGGGCGGCTTGGCCCAAAGCCGCAAGCGCTTCCTGCTGATCGCGCGCCACGCCGAAAAGGTGCCGGCGTTCATCTACGAGCCGCCCAAGCGTCCGCTGCGCGCCGTGGGTGAAATCCTGGGCCGCATGCACCTGCCGGGCGATCTGCGCGCCGGCCCGATGCACCGGGTTCCGAATCTGAGCTGGAAGACCTGGGTGCGGCTGGCCTTCGTCGAGGCGGGCAGCGACTGGCGCAGCCTGAATCGCCTGGCCGTTCAGGACGGCTACCTGCAGGACTACCTGCTGGTTCCTGAAATGCACCGCGGAGCCCTTGGCGTGCATGGGATGCAGGACAGTGCCGGCGTCATCGCCGGGCGCAGCTACCCGCTGAATGGCGCCTTCTCTGTGGCAGACCCGCGCTTCGATCCGTCGGCCGCGTGGAAGGATGGCCAGGCCTACGGCGTGCGGCGCTGGGACGCGTCTACCGGCGCGATCGCCGGGCAGCAGGGGCCGGGGCAAGGCGCATACAGCGTGGCCGATCCGCGGCACCACGGCCCGGCCAAGCACAGCAACGAGTTTCGCATCGTGCGCTATGACGCCGCCGCGCGCGCCGTTACTGGCGCCCATGGCACCGGGCAATGCGTGGCGGACCCGCGTACCGGCTGGCCCGACTCGGCCCACGGCAGCAAGCTGGCCGTGACCGCCTACGAGGACCACGCCAAGACCGTCACCGGCGCCCGCTTCGGTAGCGGAGGGTTGTGCGTCGCCGATCCGCGAGGTGGGCCGGACGCCAGCAAGCTGCACGGGAAATTCCACACGGCTGCTTGGGATGAGCATTCGCACGCCGTGATCGCTGGTTATGCCAATGGCGCATTCGCTGTGGCCGACCCGCGCCCGGGCCTGGCCCGCGAGCGCGGCGATCACTACCTGACCGCCGGGCATTACGGCGTGGCCGTCTGGGACAAGCACGTCGGCGCCGTATCGGCGTCAGCCTGCCACGACAACGGTTCATGGTCCGTGGCTGATCCGCGCGCGTTGCCGGCGGCCAACGACAAGCTGGTGTGCCGCATCGTGGCCGAGGACGGCACCTGGCACCGGCCTTTCACCACGCTGGAGCTGGCCGCCCTGCAGAGCCTGTATGACCCCGACGACTATGCCGAGGCCGAGGAGCAGGGCGCGCCCTTCCAGATGGAAGGCTCGTCGGATAGCGCCCACCGCGAGCGCATCGGGAACGCCGTGCCGCGCAAGGCCGCGCGGGCTATGGGAGAGGTCATCGGCCAAGCCATTCTGCTGTCGCGCGCTGGCGAATCGTTCCAGCTGTCATCGACGCCCATTTGGGTGCGGCCGATCGCTATGGCGCTGGCCGTGCGGGGCGGGGAGGGAGCATGACTGACGACTTGTTGCCGCAATTGCGAGCAGCATCAATGGCCTTCGCGTTCGATGTGATCGGCGGCGGCGGAGATCTTCTGGTGCGCCGTCTTTGCAACTTCGGCCTCGTTCTTCAGGATATTGAAGAGCGTGTCGAATTCTTGGCCAGTCATATTCTGGCACTTCGCGAGAGCAGTGTTGATTGTCTGACGTACCTTCCGCACGCTCATACGGAGAAGCAAGAGCGGGCGCACCAGAAGGGGTTCGTGGATGGCCTGCAAATCCAGCTGCGAAACCGTGTCGCAGAGATCATCCAACGCTTCTCGATCGAAAGGCCTGCGTCCCTCCCCAAACGCAATTACCTTTTGCCTATCACTGAATTCCGTCTGAATGGACGACAGGACGGCCGTTGCGTACAGCGCGATATCGGCCGCAACTACCGCGGATCCCATACGTTTGATACGGGTGTCTCGGGATTGAATGCGGAGCGCCAAGACCGCACTCGCGAGGATAGCGAGAGTAGCAGCGACGGCCTGAATCCAGCTCGCGACGTCGCTGCTGCTGGTCGGCCTGAGCTTCACATCATCGACAGCAAGCGAGACTGCGCCGATAGCAGCAAGGGCGATCAATACCGTGGCGAAGATAAAGGCCAGAACAACATAGATTCGCTTCGTGTACTTCATGGAGTTTCTCTCGGATCGGGATTCCTATCGTATATCGCTAGGGGGAGGAAGGCTCGGCCATGACAGTACACATAGCCCATGCTCCCCTGACGGCGCCAGACTGCGATCTGCGCGACTTCGCCTTCATGCCGCTGGATGTCGCGCGCCTACGAGACAGCGACCTGGCCATCCAGGTGTGCGCTGAAGAGTTCCGCGCAGCGGTTCTGCTCTGGTGCGCGGCTTGGCACCAGGTGCCGGCGGCGAGTCTGCCGGACGACGACAAGGCCCTGGCCGCGCTCGCGGGCTATGGTCGCGTCGTGGCCGAATGGCGCAAGCACCGCGAGGGCGCGCTGTATGGCTGGGTGAAGTGCGACGACGGGCGCCTGTACCACCCGGTGGTCGCAGAGAAGGCCCGCGATGCGTGGCAGGCGAAGCATAAGCACGCCCACGACAAGCTGGTGGATCGCGTCCGGAAAGCCAACAAGCAGCGCGAACAGCAGCAGCTTCCACCCTGGATTGTTCCGTCGCTTGAGGACTGGATTGCCGCCGGCTTTCCGCTGGAAAGTGAACTTTTTCCGGCGGAAGGTGAGAGATTTCCGGCGGAAGACATATCGAATTCCGGCGGAAAGGCTCGGAAGAATCCAAAGCAATCCGCTGGAAATCCTCCGGAAAACGCTCTTAAGGGACAGGGACAGGGATATATAAAAGAAAAAGAAGCAGCGGCGGCGACACACTCGCGCGCCCGCGACCCTGTGGACAACTCCCCGCCGCCGCCCGCCGCGGGTGTCGATTCCACTGCTGCGCACTTCGCGCAGCTGCTGGACCGCTGGGAGCGGGAGCGTGGCAAAGCCGGCGCGTTCCACCCTGGTGATCCGTTGCTGCTCGCCTGGGCTGATGCCGGCGTCACCAATGCCGAGCTGCAGGCCGCGCACACCAAGGCCGTGAAGCGCCGGGTGAAGGCGAACGACCAGGCACCCGTCAACGTGGGGCTGCTCGACGCGATCCTGCCCGAGGTGCGGGTCAAGCCAGGGGTGACCAGCGCTGTCGCACGCGCCGAGACGCGCCAGGATCCTGCCGCCTGGGCATTGACCTGGTCGGGTCTGGTCGCGCAGGGCGCAGAGCTTGGCGTCGTGCAGCGGCAGGGCGAGCTTGATCCGGTGTTCAAGGCCCGCGTGCACACCGCGGCGGGCCTGACCGACTCCGACCGTGCGCGGCTCTTCGCAGACTACGGGGTGCGGGTATGACCGGCACCGTTCAATGCGTCGCCTGCGAGCGCTTCACCTTGCGCGAATCGACGAAGTACGCCGAGCTGGGCCTGGGCCGCTGCTCTGGCATGGCCGATCGCCCCGGCACCTTCGTCAGTCCGTCCTATCCCCGGCAGTGCCCGGAATACCAACCTGCGCCGGCGGAAAAGACCGCCGCGCGTATCGAATGGCTGCGCGACCTGCGCAGCGAGGGAGCATGATGTTGGAACCCATCGTTTTCACCGTCCCGGGCGTACCCAAGGGCAAGGGCCGCGCGAAGTCCAGTTCGCGCATCGGCCGGGATCCCCGGACCGGCGCGCAGCTCGTGTTCACGCGCCACTACACGCCCGAGGCCACGGCAGCGTATGAAAGCCTGGTCAAGCTGGCGGCGGCAAAGGCCATGGCCGGGCGCGAGGCCTATACCGGGCCGATACGGCTGGATCTGGCCATCGTGCTGCCGATTCCGCAGTCCTGGTCCGGCCTGCGCCAGCGCCGCGCTGCGGCCGGTGAGATCGCGCCCACGGTGAAGCCTGACGCCGACAACGTGGAGAAGGCCATCAAGGACGGCCTGAACGGCGTGGTGTACCGCGATGACGTCCAGGTCGTGCAGGACAGCAAATCCAAGATCTACGGCGCCGTGCCGGGCGTCAAGGTGGCGGTCACCTTTCTCGACCATCTGGAACCCGCCCAAGGAGTGAAAAAGCATGCGCCGTGAAGCCGGAACCTTTTCATGCCCCGAGCATGCGATCGCCGTGGCCTACCTGATGCTGGCCTATCCGATTGAGCCGAAGAACCCGACGCAGCTGATCTGCGAGGCCCTGCAGGATTTGTTCGACGTGGAGTACGAGCGCAAGCCCTTGTCGGGCCTGTCGCCGCATGACTGGCACGCGCAGGCCGTCTTCACGGTCAAGGTGCTGGAGCGGACGCTGGGCGATGGCATTGGCTTCCACATCCTGCAGGCGCAATACGGCACGGGCGAGGAGGGCGCCGCCAGCGCGCGGCGCGTGTCGGAATGGTTGAACCCGGAGGCGCTGGCGGACAGCCGGGAGCGCGAGGTAACGGACATGCTGACCGCGAACATCCTGCGAGGCAGGCCGCGGCTACGCGACCTGTGCGATCGGTTCGACCTGCCGTACTCGGCCCTGCAGCGTCCGGGCAGTGCCTACCGCGTTCTGGTCGAAGGCGCGCGCCGCGCGGCGCTGAAGCGGCTGGATATCCGCATGCGCGATGCCGACATTGTGGTGGACCTGGAAGGGGACGTGAAACCCACTGCGCTTGACAATGTGAATCAAGATGAGCAGAATTCGACCAGACTCGTAGCAAGTACGACCTGAGAAAAAGCCCCGGCCAAAACCGGGGCTTTTTTGCTATCTACCGAGCAAGCTGCAGTTCTGGCTAGAGAACTTTGCGCTCGCGCGCATTCGCTGCCCGGCACTATCCAACCACTGACCATTCAGGTTGTACACGTCCCTGAGAGCGAATTCCGACGCCGCGGCGTAAATCCGGCCGAGCATGAAGTCGGGCGTCGGTCCCTCGAGGTTGTTGAGCACTCCCACTGGCACCGTCGCGTCGATATCGGCGGGGCTGATGCGTTGGGCTTGGATGTCATTGATGAATTGGCGCCCTTGGGCCAGGCCGTAGGTGAACAGCCTGCCTTGTTCCGGTGCGTTCTTAAGATGTGCTGCCAGAGCGCTACAGTCAAACGCGGCCCACACGGCGTTACCGCGAGCGGCGCGCGCGCTTGAGTCATCCGCCGCTTGGGCAGTCGTCCCGAGCAAGATTGCGAGCGCGATTGGCATTGATAGCGTGCGCATGGCGAAACCCTTCGAGAATTGAAAGAAGACGGCGACGACCGAGCGGGGGCAACCGCTCGACCGACAGCCGACCCACGGAGCAAGCCGTGAGCGACCCGAGGCCGTCCCACCTGTACAGGCGGGGGCAACGGTAACACATCCTCACGCAAACATGGCATCCCCAATCATTCCCTGGCTGGGCGGCAAGCGCCGCCTGGCCGATCGCATTTTTCCTTTTTTCCCTGTCCACGAGTGCTACGTTGAGCCCTTCGCCGGCGGGGCGGCGCTCTTCTTCCTGCGGCCGACGCCGGCCAAGGTCGAAGTGCTGAACGACGTCAACGGCGAGCTGGTGAACCTGTACCGCGTGGTGCAGCACCACCTTGAGGAGTTCGTTCGCCAGTTCAAATGGGCGCTCACCAGCCGCGACGTGTTCAAGTGGCTGCAGATCACCAGGCCGGAGACGCTGACCGATATCCAGCGTGCGGCGCGCTTCTTCTACCTCCAGCAGAACGCCTTCGGCGGCAAGGTGGACGGGCAGACCTTCGGGACCGCCACGACGGCGCCGCCGGGCCTGAACCTGCTGCGCCTCGAGGAGAACCTGTCAATGGCGCATCTGCGCTTGGCGGGCGCCTACATCGAGAACCTACCCTGGCAGAAGTGCCTGGAGATGTACGACCGGCCGCATACGCTGTTCTATATGGATCCGCCCTACTGGCAGACCGAGGGCTACGGAGTGGGCTTCGGCTTCGAGCAATACGAGGACATGGCCGCGCGCATGCGCAAGCTGCAGGGCCGCGCCATCGTCAGCCTGAACGACCACCCCGACATCCGGCGCGCGTTCGATGGCTTCCACATTGAGGCCACGGAACTGCGCTACACCGTCGGCGGTGGCCGAGGCGTAGAGCGGGGCGAAATCCTGATCTTCAGCTGGGATGTGGCCGCCGCGCCGGCTGGGCTGTTCTAGGAGCGCATCATGGCAAAGCGACCGGCCCTCATGCGGCCCGCGCCGCCCGAGCAGTTGGATCGCTTCCTGCCTGCCCCCGAGCTGCTGTCCTGGGTCGAGGAGACCATCCTGGCTTCGGGCGGCGCTCTTCACAACCCGGACCACGCCCACCTGGTGGATGCAGACCTGGCATTCTTGTGGGCGCCGGCGGCCTTCGAGAAGGCCGGCCGCACCGTCCTGGGCCAGGCCGAACAGGTCATGTTCCGCGCCGGCGGCTGGCAGAAGGCCCGCCAGGAACAGCAGATGATCGAGTGGTTCGGCCGCGTGCCGGAATTCCTGATCACACTGGCCGCGGACTATTGCGTCACCTGCAGCGATGCGGAATTCTGCGCCCTGGTCGAGCACGAGCTGTATCACGTGGGACAGCGTACCGACGAGTTCGGCGCGCCGGCCTTCGATAAGGAGGGCCGGCCCAGGCTGCGCATCGTCGGGCATGACGTGGAGGAGTTCGTCGGCGTGGTGGCGCGGTACGGGCCGTCGGCGGATGTGCGGCGTCTGGTTGAGGCGTCTGGCGCCGCGCCGACCGTGCCGCGGATGGACATTGCCCGAGCCTGCGGATGCTGTCTCAAGGCCGCATGAGGGGCGATCAGATGCTTAAGCGGTCGCTTCCTTAAGGTATGAAACGAACGCGGCGCATGCGACGAGCATGAATTTGGCTTCGCCATAGGAGCAGCGTTCCCCCTCTTCGGTCAGCGCGTGACGAATTCCAGACTCATCTCCCGCGTAAGCGTAGAGTTTCCTGAAGCCCTCGTTAAGCGCGGGGTGAAGGCTATCCATTTTCTTTAGCGCGTCTTGGAGCGTTGCCTTTGGGTTGCCCGTCACCTCACGGCAAGCCGCTTCAACCGCCGATACGGATTCTTTGATGGAGTTCCTGAAGTCAGGCTGCTCCCGGTCGGACAGCTTTTTCAGTGCTTCTTCCAAGTGTTGTTTGACGGGGTTGGACGCTACCAATAATGCGCTTTCAATTGCGGCGATCTCCTCGCCCTGGGTGATTTCTCCGACCTGATCGCCGATGAGCCGATAGGCTGACTGGTGTCTTTCGAGAATGACGTTGATGGTTTTTCGATGCCCGACGTCTCGGTCTAGGCCTCGTCCGGACACGTATATGAATTCAAGAATGTCGTACACCTCATTCCAAGGGCACGAGAAGAAGTGCGCTTTCATCACTCGATAGCCGTCTGACGGCCAAGTTGACGCAAGGAAGAAAGGAGGGAGTGTGTCCCTATCCTGATTCAACAGAAAAATCCATATGTCTCCGCATATGCCGTCAAGGCACTCTTCGGGATGGTGGTGTGCGAAGACCGTTGATGCAAGAAAATTCCACAATCGAGTTCTTAGCGGTGTATCCACGCTGTTCCGTTGGAAAGCGTCTTGTACCGGCACTAGGCCTCGACGTTCCGAAAATGTGGCCATTCTTATTGTCCATGGTGGATTTGTAGCGAGATTGCAGTTTTACCTTGAAATTGGAGGCTCTGCGGAATGGCGAAGTTGGGTGAGGCCCACAAGCGCTTCATCGTCCAGGCTTTGGCCTGCTGGGACACCCCGAGCCAGGTCGCTGAAGCCGTCAAGGATGAATTCGGGCTGGACGTGCCCCGCATGCAGGTCGCGCAGTACGACCCGACCAAGGTGGCAGGCCAGAAGCTGGCCAGGAAGTGGGCGGACCTGTTCGAAGCCACGCGCAAACGCTTCCGGGAGGAGGTCGCCGAGATCCCGATCGCCGACCAGGCTTTCCGGCTACGTGCGCTGGGCAAGATCTACGAACGGCATATCAGCCGGGGCAATGTCGTCGGCGCGGCCGGCGTGCTGGAGCAGGCCGCCAAGGAGGTGGGCGGCGCATTCACGAACAGGCGGGAGCACACGGGCGCCGGCGGCGGTCCCATAGAACAGAAAACGGTGGTGGTCGATGGAAAAGAAGTCGCCGCCGCCGTCGCCGAGCTCAACCGCGACTATTGACCCCGCTGTCCTGCGCGCCACGGCCAAGGCCATGTGCGAGCAGGATCACCTGTTCTTCAGCCGGTATTTTTTCAAGCACCGCCAGGCCATCAAGTTCCGGGTCAACTGGCACCATGAACTGATCGCCGAGAAGGTGCAGGCCGTCATCGACGGCCGCATCAAGAACCTGGTCATCAACGTGCCCCCGGGCTCGTCGAAGACCGAGCTGGTGGCCATCAACCTGATGGCCCGCGGCCTGGCGCTCAATCCGCGCGCCCGGTTCCTGCACATCAGCTACTCCGACGACCTGGCGCTGCTGAACTCGCAGACCGCCAAGGAGTTGGTCCAGTCGGAGGAGTTCCAGGAACTCTGGCCGCTGAAGGTCGCCGCTGACGCGAAGAGCAAGAAGCGCTGGAACATCGAGGTCAACGGCCGGAAGGCCGGCGGCGTCTACGCGGTATCCCTTGGCGGCCAGATCACCGGCTTTCGTGCCGGGCACATGGCCGAAGGATGGCAGGGCGCCATCGTTATCGACGACCCGCTCAAGGTCGGCGATGCCTACAGCAAGCCGCGCCGCGCCAAGGCGAACCGCGATCTGATCGCAACGGTGAAAAGCCGTCGGGCGAATCCCGATACGCCGATCATCGTGATCATGCAGCGCCTGGCGCAGGAGGATGTCACCGGTTTCATTGAGGCCGGCAACCTCGGTCCGGATTGGGAACAGGTCGTCATCCCGGCGCTGATCGACGACGCGTATGTGGCCGGTCTACCGGCCGAATTGCAGGCGAAGGTCGACAGCAGCGTCCGCGACGAAAAGGGGCGGTTTAGCTACTGGCCCTACAAGGAGCCCCTGGCTGAGCTGCTCGCCATGGAGGCGGGCGCAGGCGCAGATAAGGAAGGCGGGCGCATTAGTCGCTACGTATTCTCGGCGCAATACCAGCAGCGTCCGGCACCGCTGGGCGGCGATCTGATCCAGGGCGCCTGGTTCGGGCGCTATGTTGTCCCGCCGCGGATCGTCTCGCGCAAGGTGTTCGCGGATACCGCGCAGAAGACCGCCGAGCGGAACGACTACAGCGTTTTCGAATGCTGGGGGCAGGGCGATGACGGCAAGATCTACCTGCTGGATCTGCTGCGCGGGAAATGGCAGGCACCGGAACTCAAGCGGCGAGCCGTGGACTTCTGGGTCAAGAACAAACCGTTCAATCCGAAGTTGTCGGCGCCGCTGCGGCAGCTCCTCATCGAGGACAAGTCCAGCGGTACCGGCCTCATCCAGGACATCGGCGCCGACGGCAGAATCCCCGTCAAGGGCGTGGAGCGCGATCGGGACAAGCTTACCCGGCTCATGGACGTGCAGAGCTATATCGAGGCCGGCCTGGTCTGCATTCCGGACGAGGCTCCCTGGGTGGCCGACTTCGTGGCCGAGTGCGAGGCCTTCACAGCGGATGACACGCACGCGCACGACGACCAGGTCGACCCGATGGTCGACGCTATCAACGATATGCTCGCCACGGCGGGCAGCAACCTAGGGCGCTTCCAAGCGCTGGCAAGCACATGATGAACGAAGACGGCTACCTGAGTGCGGTGCTGGGTCCGGCCATGCTCGACGCGGCCGTGGCGGGCTTCGGCGCCATGGATGATCTGGCGATGTATGCCGAGGGCGGCCTGCCGGCGCGCGTGGTTGACATGATCCCAGACACAGCGGTCTCGCGCGGTGTGGATATCACCGGCGATGAGCGCGTGCGGGGCGAGTTGGACCGCCTGAAGGCGCTGCCGGCGCTTGCGGATGCCTGGCGCTGGGCGCGTCTGACTGGCGGCGGTGCGATTGTCGTCATCGCAAAGGACGGGCGTGCGCTGCGCGAGCCCCTGAACCTCGAGGGCCTGGAGCGGATCGAGGAGCTGAAGGTATTCACGCTGGACGACGTATCGGCCACGGATAGGCGGTACGCGGACCCGAGCGAGGCCAATTTCGGCATGCCCGAGGTCTACCGCGTGCGGACTCAGACGCCGGGGGCCGTCGCCGCCGAGTTCTTCGTGCACGAAAGCCGGCTGATCGAGATTCCGGGCGATCCGCTGCCGGCGAAGCTCAATCGCAAGGGCATTCCTTGGGCTGGGCGGCCGGCCGTGAGCAGGGCGTTCCGCGCGATCCGTCGCTATGGCGAGGGCTTGCACTGGGCGCTGCGCTTGTTGGAGAAGAAGCAGCAGGCCGTCCACAAGATGAAGGGCCTGGCCGAAGCGATCGAGGCGGAGCTAGAGGCTGCCGTCCGAAAACGGGTGGAGATGGTCGACTCCGTCCGCAATGCGCTCAACGGGGTGGCCGTGGATGCCGAGGACGACTATCAGATCCTCAGTTCCGACATGGGCGGCGTCAAGGACACGCTGGCCGAGTTCCAGATTGCAGTTGCTGCGGAAACCGGGATCCCCGTGACCCAGGTTTTCGGGCGGTCGGCCGCTGGCCTGAACGCCACCGGCGACGGGGATCTGGAAGCCCTCTACAACACGGTGGCTATGGGCCGCGAGGTGAAGGTCAACCCTGCCCTGGAGCGACTGGTGTCACTGATCCGTGCGCAGCGCACCTTGGCCGCCGGCGGCGAGGCGCGGGGGGAGGCTTGGGCAATCACCTGGCCGGCGCTCAAGCCTGCTACGGCGAAGGAAAGCGCCGAGGTCCGGAAGGCAAACGCCGAAGCCCAGGCGCGCGAAATGGACGCGCTGAGCGCGGCGGTGGACAACGGTCTCAGCCAGGACCAGGCATTTCAGTACATGAAACAGGAAGGGCTCTATGGCCTCACCCCCGACGCCGGCGGCCAGTCGGCGAAGTCGTACGCCGCGGCCACCTAAGCAATGGCGCTATCCCCTGGGCGACGAGCGCGACTATCTGCGCGCGCTGCGCACCCAGGCTGAAGCGGCCATCTTGGCGGTCGAGCGCCACGTTCTGCCGGTGCTGCCGTTGGCGCTACGCCAGGATGATCTGCGCAACACGCCGGAAGGCGATGAGGGCTGGTTCGAGTCGCTGCGCCGGGCGTTCATGGAGGCCCTCGGCGCCGCCAAAGTGGCGGACGGGAACGCACAAGGCCTGGCCGCGATGGTTGCGCAGCGGGTGGAGAAGTACAACAAAGAGCAGTTCCACCGGCTGCTACGGCGGGCCTACGGCGTGGACGTCTTCAAGGCCGAGCCCGGGCTGGCCAGGGTCTTGCGGCCCTGGGAGGCCGAGAACATTGGCCTGATCAAGTCCATCCCGGAGCAGTATCTAAACACGCTCCACGGGCGCGTGGTGGCCGCGGTACGTCAGGGCACGTCCCTGCGGGACATAACCACGCAGATCCGGGAGACCTACGACCTGCCGCGCAAGCGCGCGGAACTGATCGCCCGCGACCAAATCGGCAAGCTGAACAGCGACCTGACCGAGTACCGGCAGACCAACATTGGCATCAAGGAATACACCTGGCGCGGGGTCTTGGACGAACGCGAACGGGAAGAGCACGTTGCGCGGGAGGGGCAGATATTCCTCTGGGACATGCCGCCGGCCGACGGCCATCCCGGCCAGCCAATTCGTTGCCGCTGTTGGGCTGAGCCGAAGCTGCCGGCTCTCGATGACCTGGACGCTTTGATCGTCCACTGAGGGAAGAATCATGGTGATGCGATATGACCGGGCGCCGTTGAAGGCAACCCGGACGGACGAGGGCTACCTCGTCGACACGCCGGTGCTGACCCGCACAGGCGTTTTCCTGTACAGCGATGGCGCCGGGCGTACCCGGCGCGAGTACCGGCCCCCGGAAGAAGTGTTCAACGCCGATTCCATGGCAAGCCTGCGCGGCAAGCCGATCACAGACGGGCACCCCGGCAAGGTTACGGCCAAGAATGTGCGCCAGCACATGATCGGCACGGCGCTGTCTGGAGGCCGTCAGGATGGCCCCGAAAACATGCTCGGAGATATCCACATCTTTGACACGGCGCCGGTCGACGCAGGTAACAAGGAATTGTCGCTGGGCTACGAGCTGGAACTGGACGAGACGCCGGGCGTCACGCCGAGCGGCGAACCTTACGACGCTATCCAGCGAAACATCCGATACAACCACCTGGCGGTGGTGAAACGTGGTCGCGCCGGCAACGCGCGACTCAACCTTGACGCGGCAGACGCCGTAACGAAAACCGAAGAGGAAAATGACATGACCATGGTCAAGATCCGCCTCGATTCCGGCCTGTCGTATGACGCCGCGCCGGAAGTCGAGCAGGAATTGAACCGCCTGCGCACCGAGCTGAAGACCGCCACCGCCAAGGTGGACACCGAAGCGGCGCGGGCGGACAGCGAAAAGGCGCGCGCCGATGCGGCCGAGGCGGGCATTGCCAAGGCGCGCGAGGACGCTCAGGGCGCCGCCTTGGCGCGCGTGAAGCTGGAAGCCACGGCCACCCAGCACAAGGTGGAATTCAAGGCCGACACCGCCGACCGCGCGCTGCGCGAGGGGGTCATCAAGGCCATCCGCGGCGATTCCTTCGATATGGCGGGCAAGTCCGACGGCTACGTGGAAGCGGCGTTTGACCTGGCTGTCGGCGAAGCCAAGACCCGAGCGGACGCCGTCGCCGATCAGCGCCGGCAGATCGGCGGCCAGCAGCCGCCTACCGGCCAGCAGCGCGCGGATGGCGCCCAACAGCCCACGTCGGCACGCGCGGCGCGCAATGCCTATCTCTCGAACCTGAAGCAAGGAGGCGAATAATGCCCCCCACCTATGACGACCGCATGGACGTAGCCTACGCCGGCATGAAGGCGGATCTGGGGTACGACGACGTCGAGACCTGCGCCGCTGCCGGCAACATTCCCCCGGGCGTGATCGTGGGCGACACCACCGGCGAGCGCATCGTCGCCGGTCCGGGCTCGCGCATCCGCGGGCTGGCCCTGCACACGCACACGGTCCCCCGCGATGGCGGCTATCGCGAGTTCGATGCGGTCAGCGTGCTGCGCGTGCGGCGTGGCTGGGCGAAGGTCACCACCGGCGGTGCCGTCACCAAGGACGGCCCCGTGAAGTGTGCGGCGGACGGCACGGTATCCGATGCCGGCGCCACGGCGGTGCCGAATGCTGTGTTCCGCTCTGGCGTGGTCGATGTGGCCGGCGGCAAGATCGCTCTGATCGAACTGCACGCGCCGTTCGCGCAAGCCCCGGCAGCCCCCTAAACCCCCGCGAAACTGATCAACCCAAGGCCCCGAAAGGGGCCTTTTTCATTGGGAAAACCATGGACAAACACGAGCATTACGACGAGGCCGACCTGCCGGCCGTGAAAAAGATCGTCGTGGCGCTGGCCGGCATGCGCGAGGACGAAGGCCTCTTCACGGCCCGCCAGCTGGACTACGTCAAGACGCGCACCTATGACAAGAAGCTGCCGCCCATGATCGGCCTGCAGCTGGTGCCGATCTCCACCGAGGTGCCGGAATGGGCCGAGACCTTCACGTACTTCATGTACGACGAGGTCGGCATGGCGAAGATCGTGGCGAACTACGCCGACGATCTTCCCCGCGCCGATGTCAAGGGCGAGGAAAAGGTCGCCCAAATCAAGAACATCGGCGACTCGTACGGTTACAGCGTGATGGAACTGCGCGCGGCGGCGGCCAACCGTACCGACTTGCCCACGCGCAAGTCGATGGCTGCGCGCAAGGCTGTCGAGATCAAGCTGAATCAGATGGCGCTCATCGGTGACGTCAAGTTCGGCCTGTACGGGTTGACGAATCATCCGAACGTCCCGCTGGTCGTGGGCCTGCATGGCGATTGGTTGAACCCGACCACGACCGCTGACCAGATCCTGGCCGACCTGGACATGATCTACGACGTCGTGCCCACTCAGTCCAAGGATGTGCACACCCCGACCCGTATCGTCATGCCGACCGACCACCGCAGCCGCATTTTCTCGCTACGCGTTCCCGATACGAATGGCAAGACGGTCGGCCAGTTCTTCCAGGATAAGCACCCGGGTCTGCAGCTCATGGGCGCCTCGGAGTTCAAGGGCGCGGGTGCCGGTGGCAAGGATCTGATCCTGGCCTACGAGTACAGCGAGGAAAACCTCGCCATGGAGCTGCCCATGCCGTTCAACCAGCTGGCGGCGCAAGCGCGCGGCCTCGAGCTGGTGGTTCCCTGCCTGGCGCGCGCCGGCGGGGTGGTCGTGTATTACCCGCTGTCGATGGCGAAAGGGGAGATCTGATGCGCTATTTCATCAACACCACCAAGGCCGTCATCAACATTGGCGGCCACACCGTGATCGCGCCGACGAAGGCGGCAGCGATCGACCCCGAAGGCCGCGGCGTGAAAGATCTGATCAAGCGCGGGCTGCTGGTTGAAGCTGAGGGCCCGGCTGGCGAAGGCGCCGAGACTGCCGGCGGCGATGAGGCGGCTAAAGAGCCGTCCACTGTTCCCCAGCTGAAGGCATGGCTCGATAAGCAGGAAATCACCTATCCGCCCGATGCCAAGAAGCCGGAGCTGCAGGCTCTGTACGAGGCGCTCAAAGACGGCGGGGAGCAGTAACTATGGCGGCCACCCCCGACGATCTGGACTTCCTGGCGCCGGCGGTGGCCTCCATGTCGTCTCAGGACAAGGAGCGGGCGCTGGCCATGGCCGCCGACTACCGGCCGGCGTGCCTTCCTCCAAAGAAGCAGGACGAGGCGCAGCTTTGGTATGCGGCGTGGCTGCTCTATGGCATCAAGCAGCAACGCTCTGCGGAAGCGGACGGCGTCCTGGCCCGGCCCGGCGTTGTGAGCGAGAAGGAAGGCGACCTGCAGCGCACCTTTGGCAAGGTGGAGGGCGCGGCCGACCCTGCGGGCTTTCATGCCCAGTACGAGCGCCTGGCGCGCGTGTGTCGCGTGGGCGCCGCCACCGTCAGGAGTACACCCCGTGTCTGTTAAATCGATCGACAAGGGCCTGGGCGAACATGTGCGCCTGGCCCAGGCAATCAACGGGCGGGGCGTGAAGTTCGGCATCCAGGCGGGTGCCGGCAAGGATCCAGAATCAGGCGCGGATCTGCTGGACATCGCCATCTTCAATGAGCTGGGCACCGAACACGTCCCGGCCAGGCCGTTCATGCGGGATTTCGCCGAGAAGAACGGCGAGGTGCTGGGCCAGGCCATGGACCGTATGGCGGGCGCCGTCCAGGAAGGGCGCCTCGGCGTCGACGCCGCGCTGGACCAGCTGGGAACCTTCGCGGAGAAGCACCAGAAGGCGCACGTGCAGCAATCCAAGAAATGGGCCGAGCCGAACGCGCCCGCCACGGTCAAGAGGAAAGGGAGCGATGTGCCTCTCATCGATCACGGCCTGATGGCGGGCGCGATTCGCTACGAGAAGGTGTGAGCTATGAGCTTTCGACGACCGCATGTGGTCCGTACGCGCCTCCCTGGCCGCCACGAGCGGGGCCATTGGGTAGATGGAGCGCCAGGACCGGACAAGCCGATTCTGGCGTCTGTGCAGCCCGCCAAGGCTGGTGACTACGACCAGTTGCAGGTGCACCCAGAAGGGCGCCGCGTCCGCGCGGCGGTGCGCATCTACACCAGCGCCGACCTGGCCGTCGCCGGGCAGGACTGGACAAATGGCGATCGCCTGGTCTGGGGTGTCGGGCCGCTCGCTGGGGAATACCAGTTGGTGGCCGTGTCGCCCTGGCAATCGGGGGTGATCCCCCATTTCCGATACTTGGCGGTCTTGCTGGCCGCCGACGAGTTGCTGTAGCCCAAGGATCTCGGCAGTCTGGACCGAGGCCGGACGGGGCAAAACGTCCGGGAGGACTCCCCAGGCCCGGCTGGGCATTCCAGGCCACCGGGTAGGGCGGCATCGAGTTGGCGCGCGCGCAAGCGTTGAATGGCCGATAGCCCTATCGATGCACAACGAATAATCGGGATCACCATGACACCTGAAGACCGCATTTTCGAGCTGGTCGAGGCCGCCGCGGGCGCCACGCCGGTGATCTTCGCCAACGAAAACGGAAAACGGCCGGCTACCGCCTATATCGCCATGGCCGTGCACTGGGCGAAGGTCAGCGGCGCTGAGGTTGGCCAGGTCGGTGACGATGGCGCGCAGGCGGTGCGTCAGCACGACGACGCGACCGTCGAACTACAGGGCTTCGGCCCCGCTGCCTACGACGCGCTGGACGACCTGGCGCTGAAGTTGCGCCACCCGCTCTATGAGGAGCGTGCCGAGGCCCTGGGCCTAGCGCTATTCGAAATTGGGCGCCTGCAGAACATTCCAGTCATGCGGGATGCCGCGCGTTTCGAGCGGCGCGGCTTGTTGGAGCTGGGCATTCGCTACGCGTTGACCCATTCCGAGCAGGTCGGATTCATTGAAACCGTGGCCGGCACTGCGACCACTACCGGCGGCCTGACGCCTGCCATAGAAACCCCCTTTACCGCGACAGTTGCGGCCGCGCCGTAGCGGCCGAGTCGTGCAATCGCCATCCGGCCGCCATCAGGCGGCTTTTCTTTTTTTCGGAGCCGCAAATGGCAAACATCGACCGGATCGTCAATGTGGCGATCTCTCTGAACACGACCGCCATCAAGGAGCAGAATTTCTCCGACGTGCTCATCCTGGGCGCCCACGCCTTGGACGTCGGCCGGATCCTGGTAGTGACCGAAGCGTCCGAGCTGTTGGACCTCGGCATCAGCCAGGCCGATCCGCTGTACATCGCCGTTCGAGACGCATTCAAGCAGATCCCCACGGTACAGCGAGTGTTCGTGGGCCGTCGGCACGTCGAAACGTCGCGAGTGACGGTGACCCGTGCCAGCGTGTCGTCCTATCTGATAACGATGAAATGGCGCGCTGCGGGCGGCGCCGTGCAAACCGCGCAAGCGAGTTTCGCGGGCCTGGCCGACAGCACGCCGGCGACCATCGCCGCCGGCCTGGTGGCCGCAATCACGGCGGCGAGCGCGCCCGTCGAGGCCACGGCCGTGGGCGCCGAGATCTCCATCACGGCGAACGACGCGGAAACCGCGGTGGCGGTCACGGTCAAGGGTAATCTGGCCCAGGCGATTCCTACCAGCACCGAGACGCCCACGGCGGCCCTCAGCGCCTGCCGTCGAGAGAATGCGGACTGGTACGGCGTCGCGCTGGCCAGCCGCCTGGAGGCGGATGTTCTGGACGCGGCGGAATGGGTGGAATCCAACGGCTGCCTGTTCGGCGTTTCCAGCGCGCAGGCCGGCATCCTCGACGCGGCGATCGACACGGACCTGGCCTCCAAGTGCCAGCAGAAGCAGTATTTCCGCACGCATGTCTGGTTCCATGGCATGGCGGGCAGCGAAGCGCTGGAATCGGCCGTGATGGCCAACCGCTTCACCTACTATCCCGGCGGCGAGACCTGGGCGAATACCCGCCTGGCTGGAATCACCTATGACACCCTGGGCGAGGGGCAGGCGCTGGCGGCGCACGCCAAGAACGCCAACACGTTCGAGCAGATGCGCAATTTCGCCATCACGCAGAACGGCAAGGTAGCCGCGGGCGAATGGATCGACGTGATCCGCGGCCGTGACTGGTTGGCCGAGCAGGTGAAGATCAACGTTGCTACGCAACTGATCAACGCCAACGGCAAAGTGCCGTTTACCGACGATGGTATCCAGATCATCGTGAACGGCCTGCGTCAGGCGCTGCTGCTTGGCCAAGCGCGCGGCCTGATCGCTCCAGACGAAATCGACGGCGCCGGCAACCGCATCCCGGGGTTCGTCATCACCGCGCCGCGGTCGATGGATATTCCCGCCAACCACAAGGCCAACCGCGTCCTGCGGGATCTCAAGTTCAGCGCGCGCCTGGCCGGCGCCATCCACGTTGCCGAAATCAAAGGCAACCTGACCTATCAACAAATCTAACGGGGCGACCATGTCCGTGAAAACTTACGCACCCGGCCAGATCAAGATCGTGATGGGCGCCGTTGCCCTGAGCGGCCTGGCCGAAGACACCTTCGTGACGGTTGCCGAAATCGGAGAGGGCATTTCTTCCGTTTCCGGTGCCGATGGCGAGGTAGCGCGCTCGATGTCGCGTGACTCGCGTCTGCGGATCACCGTGTCGCTCATGCAGACCAGCGACAGCAACGCGCTGCTGACTGCAATGCACCAGGCTGACAAGGCTTCGGACGGTCAAGGGGCCTTGCCGGTCGCGGTAACCGATCTGCGGGGCAAGTCCCTGCATGCGGCCGACTCTGCCTGGATCGTCAAGACTCCAGACGCTGGCTACGCCGCCAAAACGGGCAATCGGGATTGGGTCATCGAAACCGGCCCGTCCATCAACATCGTCGGGGGAAATAGCTGATGAGCCGCACACTCTCGGTGCCGATTGGCGCCACGATCTTTCACATCGGGAAATTCGACGCCTTTCGCCAGCTGGAGCTGATGGGCGATTTGCAGAAAGAAGTCTTGCCGGCGGCGGGTTCACTGCTGGCGGCGGTGTTCAGCGCGGACCCCGCCGCCGTGGGGCGGGACGAACAGGCGCTGCGGCAGGCTTTGCAGGATCTCTCGTCTCGGCTGGGCGGTGCTGCGCTCAAGAAGTGGACTGAGGTGCTGATCGACTCGGAGCTGGTGAGCTTCGAGCTGCCCGGCCGTGATCCCCAAAAGCTCACGATCGCCCACCGGGCGCTGGCATTCGAGGACTTTTCCCAGATTCTTGAACTGCTGTTCCACATCCTTCGGCACAACTTTGCCGGCCCTTTCGTGCAATGGGCCGGCCGCTTTGGTCCGGTCCGCGAGAAGCTGGCGACGCTGTCGGGAAGTTTGACCCCACCTTCGAGCGAGAGCTGATCGTCTGGCGGCCGGTGCTGGCGGGGCACGTCAGCCTGGACGCGGTGCGCCGCGCCGAGGTCGACCTGCTAGACCTCATGAAACTGAACGCGCTTATGGACGCCCAGGACGCCGCGCGGTCGCACGCAAGTAGGAAAACACAATGAGCGTTATTCGCGAGCTTGTCACCCTCCTGCGCTATCAGGTGGATGAATCGGGCCTGAAGAAGTATCAGGAGACCTACCGGGCGGCCCAAGACTCCCTCCAACGGGCGAGCGCCAAGACCGTCCAGACGATGCGCCAAGCGCTCACGGGCTCGGTGTTCCCGCCTGGCCCGTGGAGCAACCGGGTGGCAAGCCCCAGGGCGACGGCGGCGCCGGCCGTGGCTCCGATTATGGCTCCGTCGTTGGAGCCACGCGCGGCCGCTCGTCCCCAGATGTCGGGTCTTGGGCGACCCGCGGCGTTCCCGGTCGACGTCGCAGAAAGTCGCGCGCGGATCGGCCAAGTTCAAGCCGCATACGGCACGCTCATGGCGCGCGCGCGGGTTGGCCTGGCTACCGTGCGCGAGGCGGGCATCGGCGCGTGGGAGGGCGCCCGGCTGGCCATCCAGGACGCGAGGCGCGCGCAGGAGGGTTTCAACCGGAACATCGTGCGCGGTGCGCGCCTGGCTCGCGAGCAAGCGGGAGCATTTAGCGGGCTGCGTGGCGTCTTGGGGGCCGTCTTCGGAGTTTCTATCCTCGGCCGGATCTCGCGCGACATCGACGCCTGGGGCCAGCTGGAAGCCCGCATGCGTCAGGCGACGGCCTCAGCTCAAGAATACGCCGAGGTGGATAAGGATTTGGCGCGGATATCGCGGCTGACATACAAGGCATACGCGGACAATGCCGAGCTGTTCGTCCGCACGCGCCGCACGATGGCGGACTTGGGCAAGACGACCCAGGACACGGTAGATGTGACCGAGAGCCTGTCGCTGGGTATGGCACTGTCCAGCACCAAAGCGCAGGATCAGGAGTCGGTCATTTCGGCCCTGACCGCCGCGATCATGCAAGGCAAGCTGGGCATGGACCAGTACGCCACACTGATGCGCGCTGCGCCCCGCCTGCAGGTGGCGCTGGCCGACGGCCTCGGCCTGACCACCGACAAGCTCCTGGAACAGGTGAAGGCAGGGAAGGTCGCCACGCAGCAGTTCCTGCCGGCGCTGCAGGCGCAGCTCGCCAAGATGCGAGTCGAGGCCGAGGCCATGCCGGTCACAATCGCCGACGCGATGACGGTATGGAGTGATGCCTTCCAGCGCTTCTTCGGACAAATGCAACTCGGGCGGGCCGCGATCGGCGGGGTGACGAAATCGATCGAGACGTTGGCCGACAACCTCGGGCTGGTGATCAAGCTGCTGGCGCTCACAGGCGGCGCGTGGGGACTTCTGCGCCTGCGTAACTGGATGGCGCTGGCGACGGTCCAATCTGGTGGCCTGATCCGGTCCATGATCACGGCGACCCGAACGGCCATTGGTCTGGATAGCGCTATGGCGCTTCGGCGCGGTCCGGCCGGGGCGCTGCGCATGCTGACGCTCTGGACGCGCACTCTGGCGCCACTGTTGCGCATGGCGGCGGTGCTGACCACGATCTACCTGATCGGTGACGACATCGTTTCCTGGATGCGTGGCGACATTTCGGTGCTGGGAAGTCTGATCGGGCGCGTCGAGGAGTGGAAGGACGAAATTGACGCTGTTCGCGCCGTTCTGGTGTGGATTAAGGACGCACTGGGCGGGGCAGGAAAGGAGCTTGGCCCCTGGATCTTGAAGTTTGGAACCATCAGCGTTTTGGCATACGGCCTCTGGAAGATTCTCAGCCCTATCCGGGGCCTGCTGGTTTTCCTGGCTACCAGGGTTGTGCCGATGCTGTGGGCGGCCTTCGCAGCCCACCCCCTCGGGCGGATCATCGGCTTGGTGCTGGCCGGCCTGCTATTGATCTGGCAGAACTGGGAGAGCATTAGCAAGCTGTTCGGCGAGACTTGGGAAGCCTTCAAGAAAAAGGGCAAGGAGGCGCTGGACGGGCTTCTGGGCTTCTTCGAGGACATCGGCGGGCGGATGATCGCCAAGATCCAGGAGATTGGCGGCGCCATTCAGAAATGGATCACCGACAAGGTTGAGGCCGCTGCAAAGTGGTTGAAGGAGCTGCTGCCCGGCCAGATGTTGACCGACGAGCAGAAAGCGCTCATGACTGCGCCCAGCGGTGCCTTGGGCAGACAGGAGCAGTGGCAAGCCTTCGCGTCTGGCGCTGGGGTTCCTCTGGTCTCGCCCGGGGCGGCTGTTCGGGCGGGAGCCGGGGCCGGGCTTGGCCCGGTTTCCGTGGAGATCCGCAACGAAACTACGGTTAACGCCCCGGGGGCGGATCCCAATGCCGTCGCCGGCGCCGCGCGCCGGGGCTTAGAGGCGACCCAGCGCCGCAGCATAGATCGCATGTCGGAGATCTTCAGCGCTCCAATGGGGGTCGAGGCCCC
>PJUE01000444.1_pt1 | contig 26853 bp, 23 predicted proteins | sample 1512171 | NCBI WGS metagenome assembly PJUE01 (sample SAMN08177674, study PRJNA422409) | Feces metagenome, whole genome shotgun sequencing project. | isolation source: Chicken feces (3) enriched on wood chips: alkali lignin treatment | host: Gallus gallus | place: USA: Madison | collected 2015-01-15
CTTGCCTGCATAAAGGCCTCTCATCGCTTCCTCTTTGAAGCGTTCAAAATCAAATTCCTCTTTTTCCATTTGCTGTGTCTAATATAAAAATTCTTTATTTGACACAGTTTACTTTACACCCTCAAAATGGGGTACTTACAACCCGTGATAGAGAATAATTATTCTAACAAATCAAAATATGATTGTATTTTTTCATTTCCAAATTTATTTCGCAAAATGATTTTTTCAATAGGATCATCTATAATCTTAAAATATTCGTAAGTCCGTTTAAACTCTCGGAGATAACTATTAAAATGCTTATTTATTTCTAAATCAATATCCGAATCTTTTTGAGCGTATACGTCTTTTAAAAACTGCTCAATAATAAACATCATTTCCCAAGCTTCACTATATGTTGGAAATAATTGAGTGGTCATTTTTTTAACTTCTGCATCACTATGGGCATAATGCTTATCACGTAATAACTTCAACTTCCTTACAATACCCTCGTGGGATTTATCATCCATTATCTGTAATACGGGTTTAAAACATTCTAAATCTATATCAACAACAATATTTTTGTTAAAAATCTTGTTATACAGTTTACCTATTCCAAATGCCTCTTGGTAAGAAAGAATTTTAGTTATTTCTAATACAAATAAGATCCATGACTTTTGTGATAATGTACTGTATGTTGAGGTTCTTACACTGACAAGGTAATCTAATATATCTAAGTCACATTTAAATGGCATACGTAAATCAAACCTTTTCAAATATCCTTTTGGATTTCCAATTAGATGTGCTTCTCCCAAAGAGATCTTCGCTTTGAAGTAAAGTAAGTAAATGTTTCCTAATAAAGTTTCAAATTCTTTTTCCATCCTAAAAATTCAATAGCTTTATCATTATAAGGAGAGGTTTTTAATCTACACTCTATAATGTTCTAATTCTATTTCGTAGTATCCGCCTTGATAATAGAAAATTTAAATTGTGTCGATCAATTTCATTTTTGTACTGTAATAACGCTCTTTTTATTTGTTATAAATTTGGACGAACATAAACGTCAATATATGGTTTTAAAATGCTGTTTTTTGATTCAATTTCTAAGATTGTTCTAATATTCACAATCTCATCATAGGATTCGGGAGCTTGCTCTTTAGTAATCAAACGAAATACCTGAAAATTATATGGAAATACACTAGCAAGTAGAATTTTACTAAACCTACTTTGGGAATCCCCAAATGAAGGCATCAAATTAGCATATAAAAATGCAATACATGATAAAGGAAGCCCTATGAAAACTATAACTGGCGTTAGAAATTTCATTTTTAAAGACAGCCAGCTTAAACCAATGAGTGGAAAAAGTACGATTGCCCAAATTAAACTTATTAATAATACAAACAACGCTCCTATAATTGGAATACTCCCAATTATACCTAATATGAGCGTACTTATAGGTGTTAATATTATGGTAATAAGAGCAATGATGGATAAGAAAAGGCGAACTATTTTATAGTAAATCATGTTAATAATTTTGGTTAACCAAAATTAGCTATTAAAACGAAAATACGTAATATTTATTTGCAGCAAGTTTAGAATAATGGTCAGTTTTTCGTACTCGATTAGCAATTGTCGATTATTAAAACTTTATATCAGAAAAATGTACATTTTCGTAATACATTAAATCAAATTACATTATATTTAATGTATATGGAATACGACCATATTCAAATAAAATTATAAGCTGATGTCAAAAAACGATAATTATGAAATATATACTACTATTAATTACTATAATTTGTTCTACAACACTATTTTCTCAAAGTAAGTACTGGAATGATATAAGAAAAGAACAGCTTCGCCAAATGATCTCTAAATCAATGGTTGAGAATAAAATTAACTTATCTAATCCAAGCAGACAATTTGACTATATTAATTGTGTAATCTTTAAAATAACTAACGAGTTTCCAACTGAACAAGAATTTAATCTTCCATCTGATAAAAAGAATCAAAGATTTAAGGAAATATACAAGGAATGTGTCAAAGAGTTATTTGGAATATCGAATAACAACGACATAGTAAAGGTAGATGTTTTCCTTGATTGGTCTGAAATGAACAAATCAACTTTAAAGAACACCTTACTTAAACGTTTTTCAAAAGAATTTGATGTTGAACTTTCTAATGAAAGGTTAGTTAGTATAGTTGACTGTGCTATCGAAAAATTAAAAGTTACATATCCAAAAGGAGTAAATCCATCTAAAATGAATGTTTCACAGTTTCAAGAAAATATTAATCAATATATTCATGAATGTTTACAATCTAAAATTAATCAATAAGGAAGCTAATATTATTCGATGCCTTAGTGAGTTCTATACTGCGGGGGGATTCATTCAATGCTTTCCAGTTACGCTCCATACCATGTAGGCGCAACGCTCTCATCTGTGTTTCAATATTCATCTTATTTTATTATTGTTTATTTTATTCTGTTCATTCCTGCCCATCACTATATTGCGGGTCCATCGTTTGTGTCAGCATGCTCAAGCGCAATGAACTGAAAAATTAATTAGGGGGTCAACATCAGCCAGTATGGAAGTTGAATAACGGCTTTAAACGCATTACGCATCCCTAATTCTAATTCAATTTTGAGGGGTCAGCTTGTTCAAGTATATCTACGAAGAACACCCGGTCTTTCAGATGAAAACATATACGTTGATAAACCAGCCTGACGGCATGTTCAACCAATGCCTTGTCTTTGGGTTTATAGGCACGTGCGGCTATTACCGCTGTTCCGTAATGCAACGCAAATAGCTTAAAGTCACGGTTCAGTTCCGGTTCATAACGATGGGAACGGGTAACCGCAGACTTTGGATTGTCGGTGATAATCAGCTTTGGGACACCTCCTATGAGCTCCAAAGCACGCCTCATACTGCCCAGAAAAGATGTTTTCCCCTGACTTTCAGTAGCCTCAACATAGGTGTACCCCTTACCAGCAAGAACGCAAACAAAAAATTCTACCGGATGCAATTCGCCTGACGCTCTATCTGTAAGGTTGAGACGGTCGCCAGCATAATCAACAAGGAGCTTTTCGCCCATCTTATGATCAATATGCATAGTGGCGTGCTGCACTGCAAAAGCTTTCTGAACATGTTCCTTGAATTGTGTATAACCGTAACCCTGTGGATAACGCTCACGGTACTGTTCCCAGATGTTGAGATAAGTAAATCCAGAACTTTGCATAGAGCGCTTGAATGCAGGACACATATCTGAGAGTTCCTGGTACGCATCCGGTTTAATGAATACTTTCGGCTGCGGCCATACTGAAGCAAGGGACGTTTCATCCAGATCTTCCAGTTCGGAAAAATCTTTTCCCGTTGCCTTCAGATGAAGTACATATTCATTGACTGTCTTTCGGTTGATGCCCAGCAACGTGGCGACGGAGCGATTACTCTCCCCACGGGATTTTAATTGAATTATACGTTGTATATCTAAAATATCTATGCGGTGACCAGCCATATCTTACAGAGTTAGTGCCCTGCAAAATAATACTTTGTTTAAACTGGCCCGCAATCACCGATACAATTCGACCTATGTCTTGTCCTGAAAAAACTTTACAGATGGTCTCATACGGTTCTTACTTTACCCTTTCCGTAATACGGGATATTTCAGTTGCAGAAATCTCCATAGCATACATCTCGCGGATAAAATCACTTATTGCACGTGTGCTCATACCTTTGGCATACATGCTCAACACGTGTCCCTCAAGCTGTTCAGTGATGATTAATTGTCTCTTAGGTACTACTTTAGGCTCGAACGTTCCCGATCTATCCCGGCCTGTTTCCAGCTCAAATGTTCCAGTGTTAAGGCCACGGACAGTCTTTTTGGTCTTGCCATTTCGACGGTTGCTATTGCCCGAAGCTTTCTCTTCGTTCAAATGGTTTTCCAGTTCTCCATCCATCATTGATTCCAACAGATGCTTCATTAACGGCGCTAGGACGCCATCATTGGGAGACAAACTTTTACCTTCGTAAAGACCTTGCATGGCTTCTGCCTTGAAGCGCTCAAAACGGCGAAGCCCTCTTGAGTTCCTTTAAAAACAGACACTAACGAAAAATCGAATGGGTCTTTTTCTTTCATGACCGTGTCGTTTGATAATTGAATATAAATAATCTTATTGAATTATTCCTCTGACACAGTTCAGGTTACAGTCTCGACATAATTAGAACTAAAGTATAATATAAAAACAAATATTTAACCTTGAAAAAAAACATTTAATCGAACCTATTGAGCCCCGCTTTTGCCAATACCTTGTTATAACCCATTTTATTTTATAAATTATACTTGATTGCGATTATTTCTGACATTCTTCTAATTAAATACAGATAAGGCAGTAGTTTCCGATTGTTGTTTCTAGTCGGAAAAATTACTTTATTTTCTCTGCTTTCTCTAATATGAACCAATACGTTTCTTATTCTTTCTATTCTATCAGCAATTGAATTAATTAGTTCTTGTTTTAATCTATCCTTTTCTTTCTTTTTTTCTTTCGTTTCTTTAGCTCCACTATAAATTTTATCCAGGATTTTCTCATCATTGATTAGAGCTTGGATCTTAAATTGTCCATCAAATTCAACATCATTTAAAAAATATTTGAGATTGCATTTGAGTTCATTTTGAACATCATCAACCGTCAAGTAGTCGCTGATTAACTTCGTTAGTTTTTGTTTGTCAGAGGTATTATTAGTATAATCTTTAAGTTCTTCAATAATTATTTTTGAATAATTATTGTAATTGTGAAGAATGTCAGGGCTTTTTAATAGGTTTCTGAACTTTCGTTTCAGTTCTTCATCAAGATAATAGTATGCAAAATATTCTAAAACTTGATAATGAAATAAATACTTTAACCTTGGATTACCTGTTTCATTTGCAATGTTCAATAAATCCAATGCAACTTGGTCAATTTCCCTTGACGCAATAGTTTCTGGATACCCTTCATAATTAGTTTTACAAGGGACTTTATAATCTTCAATTTTCGGTTCAATGTTTATAATACTGACAATTGGTGCATTTCTATCGAAGAAACGGATATAAACATTTAGATGTTTACAGAAGTTGATAAATTCATTTTTAATTTTTTTAAAGTCACCTGTGATGAAATAGCAAAAAGGTTTTTTATCCTTAAAATAGACTTTCATTTGAGATGTTTGCTGGTCCTCCCTGTAGTAGTCGCGAAATTGCCTTAAATGTCTATAATTACTTTCACCTGGAAGATCAAGCTCTTTAAAACCTTTTGCGATAAAGACCAACTGCGGAGTAGGCTCTTTAAACTCTGTCTTAAATTCAACGCCTTTGTAAAAAAAACTTGTCTTCCGGCTTAAATGAGGCTGTTTCTCGAAAAGTGGTGCATAGATTAATTCTAGCGTCTGGGATGTCTTATGGAATATTGCACACAATTCATTCGGCAATTCAATGTCAGTTAAGAGGGAAAAATCTGTATCTTTACCATAACGTAACATAAATGTGCCATCTGTCCAAAGATTTTCAAGATTAATATGTTCGGTTTCTTCCTTAATTTCAATTACAAGGTTATTTTTTTTAAGTATTTCTAGATTTTTATCCATAATTTATATTTAAATTCATATCGCTTAAAATGGCTTACAACGGTTTGGGTATTGCCGAAGGCGGGTGTTTTTAGCACTAAATTTACATCGAAGAACAAATGTTGAAACTTATACAAATGTACAATCGAAACCTTTCAGCCTTGCTTTTGACAATACCATGTTATGCTCAGTTTTTATAGGTCGAAATTGTGCGCATTGGTCGTCTGATTAAAATTAATTTCCAATGGCTTCCCAAGTAAGGTTTCTCCAATTGTAATGATACAATCAAACGTTTTGTCTCCATTAATCGTTAAGTTTTTTAGTTCCAAAATTTGTTTGTATAATTCATAATTGATTTTAGCATTTCGCATAAGGTCTTCAACATTATTAATTTCTCCTTTAGCAATTCCTGTTTGAACTCTATGTATCCATTCAAATACTTCAAACTTTATATGCTTTTTTATTTCTATGTCGATTACAGGAACAGATTCTTTTAAAATTGTTATTAAATCGGCGTAACTATCATTTATGTCAGTTGAATTTGCTTGAAGAATATAATCTCTTTCAGTGTGAAACAATGTGTCTTTATTTGTAATATTCAAGTAGTCCACAGCTGATTGAGTATAATAGTGTTCTATTTCACCTTTTGGAAAAATGAATGTATTACAAGATTTAAAAGCATTATGAAGTTGAGTAATTCTTCCAATTATTAAATTCAAATTTGCAATATTTGGAGCATCTAATACAGTTCTAATCTGCTCATCAAACTTCAAAATTGCCAAAAGCGTTGATACTCTTCTTGAGTGTTCTTCGTCCGTTGAAAGTGATTTTAATTTGGCTTTTAGTGCAACAAGTTCTGGAACATCTGTTTCTTGACTTAATATTCTTATCGCTATGTTTGATAAGTGAGATTCTAAATCTCCAATTTCATTTGAAAGACTAGCTCCTATTCCTTGCTGTTGGACATAGATTTGGGAACGTTCATCTTCGCAAACAACTCTTCTTAATCTACCTCTAAAAACCGCATCAAGGTCAGCAATAATTCTGCAATTTATTTTTAATGCTTTACAAAGTTTATAGAATACACCTAATTCATCTTTACCTCCAACGTCAATAATACAAGATCCTGAAGCACCAATATTTATTCCAATTTTTTCAAATAAAATCGAAATGATTTGTTGGTCTGTATAGCCCTCAACAAATACTGGATTGGGAGAAAAGAAAAATTGTTTATGATGTGTATTAAATCTAGGTAAGAATTTCCTTAACACAAATTGTTCGTCAACATCCAGTTCGTTTACATAAGTTGGCACTTTATTTAGGTGACAAACGAGTATGTTCTTTAAGTCATCAATCGATTTTAGGTCAATGAAATACGGGGAATGTGTAATTATAAAAAACACTTTTTTATTTGGATCTTCAAGTGGATTGCCAGCAACCTTACGGATTTCTTGTAAAAAGAAAGATTGAAATTGAGGATGCATATGCAATTCAGGCTCGTCAAAAATTATACAATTTTTAGTTGGGTCATAGAGAAAAGTTAATAATGTAATAAGTTCTTTAAGACCGTTACATTCGCTTTCACTCAAATTATATTCCTCACCTGATTTGATATTTTGCATTTTAGGCTTTAAATAGCCTCCTTCTTCAACAAGCCTAATTGTTTTACCAAAAATATCAGATAATAAAGCTTCAATTTTTAGTCTAGTATCAAGGCGTTCTTTTAAAATAATGATTGCTGAAGATGAAAGTCCTCCTTGTTCCGCATACGATTTATATTGTGAGAAGTTTGAAATATCGAAGCCTCTTGTTAGACTCGCTCCTCCAAAATATGAAATATCTCTTTTCTCCAGTCCAATTAATCTCTCTGCATTTAAATATCTTGAAGTATATCCATTGGCGTTAAAGTGATTTTTAATTTGCTCTGCTAATAGAGATTTTCCTGTGCCATTTGCACCAACCAAATAATTTATAAATCCCCATTCTTTTTTTATGAAGTGTTCGTTTCCCCATAAAATTGGGATAGTGATGTCAACGTTCTTTGTAATCATTCTGTTAATTTAAAATTCCAAAACACGTCTGAAGTGATTGAAAATAATACATATATATATATATTTACTTTTAATATGAATAGCGAAACAATATGTCCAGAGTATTTTTTTCTATATGTATAGTGAGAGAATACTTAGAACATTTGAAAAGATACTAATCACACAGCGCTACTCCCTTCCCAAATAACCGCCTTTTGTCGCGGAAAGCCATTTTTATCCGCTCGTTCATCGTATTCAACATTATGACGTTCTATTCCAGGAAGCCTTTCTGTATTAATGATATTATTTGGAAAGTCTTCTAATTTAAACTCCCCTTTCTTCGAACCGCCTAACATAACCAATTCATAGGATTTTAAAATTGAACTTTCCCCAGCATTGTTTGCTCCTAATAAAACAACAATCTCATCAAGGTCAATATCTATTCCTTTTTAACTACTATTTTTTCAACCTTGGTCGAGGCAAATTCTCGATATAGCTGAAGTCTTCCTTGTTCTTTACAGTTTCTCCCATATCTATGATTATAATATATTTGTGATCTTAAATATCAGTCAAATCAGATATCGTTTATTCAAAAAAGGCTGTTTTTAATATGCAACGAAAAAATACGACTAGTAAAAATGTATCCAAAGAAATCGACAAAGCTCGCTCCTATATCGCTAAAGATATTGGTGCCTATGACAACATCGGCAGCTATAATAAAGTTGGAATTGGTCGTGGTTACTATCATGGCATTATACTTTTCAATCGGGCAAGGTTAATACCCAAGCCTAATATACATTATTTATTTTGAATTAATATGTTTACAGATATTAACTTTCAAGATTATTACAAATTGTAAGGCTAAGGTATTGGTTTGAAAGTAGGATTGAATACGGGAAACCGTAGCTGATTTATTCGACCGTGTTAATAAGACAATAAAATAAACAAAAAGGCCTCCCTCGTTAACCGGCGAGGGAGGCCATGTTGGCTAGATGTCCGCTTAGGCTAGATGTTAACCGGCTTTGGGCATTCATCTACTGTAAAGATCGCGAGATTACTTGAGATAATTGTTGTTCATTTCTTAAAAAATGTTGTTCAAAAATTATATCCTAATAATAATTTAATTCTAAAAGGCTATTTAACTTCATCAAATATATGATCAGTTTCACGAACACTCCAGATCAATTCACTCTTCGATAATGACAAGCGTGTTTTATCAAAAGGTTCTTCCATGATCATCCACACCTGATCTGTCAACCTAAAATATTTTTTGGTACTTAGATCATCTATTGTTAGAAATCCGGTAACAGAAAACTTTTTGATGGCTATATAACTCCTTCCATACACCCTTTATCCAATTAATTGAATATTAACTTTATCATTCTACCCTATGTTTCTTCCTCGCTATCTTAGGTTTAACTTCTCCTTTTAGCCTAACAATCTCAGCTAACAAATCGTTCGCATCGCCATCGGTAGGCAGCTGTGGAACTAGTTCACCCTTGAACGCTTTGTGCAAGATAGCTTGCGGCAAGGCATCAACTTTTGCTTTTAACGTTTGATAATGTGATTCAATTAAATCAGCTTTAGCAAACAGGCTTTCTACTCGACAGACTATTTCTTGTTGTTCTTGAAGTGTAGGAACATTAATTTTTAGATTTTCAATTTGAGTTTTAGATATAGCTTCCATTCCCGCTCCATATTTTATCTCTTCTATAAAACTTTGAACTATATTGGATCGTAAACAACATTCTAGAAACTTAGGGTAGACAATTTCTCTATTAGAACGAATAATAAAAACATGCTGATTCACTCTGCCTCCAGTGACAGTTTTATCAGCTAAACACAAACGACCAATTGAGGCGCCTGTTATATTTAACAGGATATCTTCAAATTGAATTTCTACACTTTTTAGTGCGGTAGCTTGAACATCGTTGATAAAAGCTAGACCATCCGATTTTATTCCTCCAAAAACGATATTCATCGACCGAACAAGTGGAATTCCTTCAGAAAGATATGTTGTACTTCCGCCACGTGGAGTCGATCCGCTACCGAGTTTAGTAGTAATATTCTTCATCAGCCGTTCCTGCCAATCTCCCAAATTTTTTCCTCTACGCCATGACTCTGTAAGTTTTCCAGAAACGGCCTGTGTCAGGACCTGCTGTCGAAAATCTTTTAGCAATTGTGGAATGCGTTCCAGCGCTTTTTTTATCTTTTCATGTTGTGCAAAGAGTTTGTCCAACTTAGCGACAATACGTTCTTGTTCGGCTAATGGAGGGAGAAGGATTTGTATAGTCTCAATTAATGTTGGAGAAATATTTGGCTGAGCTCCACCATATGCACGATCTTCTATTTCTTTTCTTAATGAAGCTATCAAGTAGTACAAAAGCTTTTTACTCCCTAAGCTTTCATTTCGAAGCTTAATATTGCCTACACGTTGATTTTGCAGCAATAAGTCATTGGAATTATATACACCAAATTTACCCGTAGTTGCTCCTGACATGGCTATCACAATATCTCCAGATTTCACCAAAAAAGCTTCATTAATCAAGCTTTCGTCAACATATTGTGGATTAGAAATATCTACTTTGCCGTCCTTTGTTATATTTGAAATCTTTAAAATTGGTATACCAGAATCTTTAAACTGTGTTGTTTTATAAGCATAACCATTTTTTAAGTATGCAAAACTTCCTAACTCCGTCTCTACCCATCCCTTAGGCAATACCTTTTCCATTAGCTCAACTCCTTGATTAAATCTTCCAATTCCTTATTGATTGCATTCAGTTCCAACATTGCCTCACGAGCAATATCGATTGGTTCGCCGAGATCATCTCCATTCTTTAACGAACTGTCTGCTATTAACCCAATATCTAGAGAATCATTTTTGGCTGCAATGTCTTCACGGCTGAATACCTGCCAGCGCTTATCTTCTTTAGCTATCTCAGCACGTTTGGATTCCTCGATATCCCCTTGCCAGTTTTCTTTGACTTCATCAATAGAAATTCCTCCAGTGTATGCCTTCACGAAATCGGCAAATGCTGTACGGGTAAATGGTGTTCGCTTGCCAAAACTTGGTGCATTGGTCCGCATATCATAGACCCAAACATTTTTGGTATTACCAGTTTCTGTCTTACCTCGTGTAAAAAATAATACATTCGTCTTGACACCTGCCGCGTAAAAGATCCCGGTAGGCAAACGTAGGATGGTATGCAAATTGCATTTGTCCATCAGGTCACGACGGATTTTCAAGCCGTCACCGTCTTCAAACAACACATTGTCTGGTAATACTACGGCTGCACGAGCTTTGCCATCTTTTTTAAGAGAGCGGTAAATATGTTGTAGAAAGTTCAACTGCTTATTGGAGCTTAAAAAGGTCAAGTCTGTACGGGTAGGTCGCTCCCCTCCTTTTTTGGTACCAAAGGGTGGATTGGCCAATACGCCATCGTAATTGTTGAAAGCTTCTCCTTCTTGGCTCAGTGTGTCCGCCAAAGCAATCGGGGACTCTATTCCATGTAGCTTAGCATTCATTAAGGCTAATCGATGGGCATCTTGTACGAGTTCACAGCCGGTAAAGGCTTCATACTTCTGAAAGTGAAGTTCCTTTTCACCCAATGTAAAATAGCTATCGGTCTTTTCTTTGAGATAGTGATCTGCCGCAATCATAAAACCAAATGTTCCCGCAGCAGGGTCATTCCAACGTTCGCCAATTTTAGGCACCAACAGATCGACCATCACATTGATCAATGGGCGTGGCGTGAAATATTGTCCAGCGCCAGATTTTTTCTCGTTAGCATTTTTCTCTAACAGTTCTTCATAAATTGTTGCAATCTGATCTTTCTCGGTATCTTCAAACCAGTCGATACCATCTATAGCTGTAACTAAGGTACGTAAGTTAACGGGTTTACGCAGCATACTGCTTGCATTGGTATAGATCTCCTTGATAGTCGCATTCTGCGTCTTTGCAGAGATCGTAGCGAGCAGCTCCCGGTAGGTGTCGTATAGCTCTTTATTATCTTTGATTGACTTAAACTTGTCCCAGCGGTACTCTTCTGGTATCTCCTTATCGAATTTCCGTACTTCGGAAAGTTTGAGGAAAAGAATATAAGTCAATTCATTTAAATATTGGTGATAAGTAACTCCGTCATCACGTAGGACGTTACAGAGGTTCCAAAGTTTCTGTGCGATTTCTTCAGCGCTCATGATTTGTTATGATATCTATTTCAATAGATTGCGATTCTCCACGTTTTGCAATATGCTTATTTGTTGAATAGCTATTTTATTGAGTTTTATAAGTCTTTCTTTTTGTGGTAAATTTTCACTGATAAGTACGGCGTTCAGATTTTCGATATTAGCCAAACAGATCAATTCATTGATGGATGCATAATCCCGTATATTCCCTTTTTTATCAGGATTTGCTTCACGCCATTGCTTAGCGGTCATTCCAAATAAGGCCACATTCAATACATCAGCTTCGTTGGCATAAATGATTGATGTTTGGGCTGACGAAAGCTCCTTTGGAATAAGATTTTGCTTAATGGCATCGGTATGAATATGATAATTGATTTTTGCCAATTCACGTTTTGCAGTCCAGCCTAATTGCTTTTGTTCTTCTTCTTTCAACCGCTGAAATTCAGTGATCAAATATAATTTAAATGGTACGCTGATAGCCGAACCGAACTCGAAAGCAATATCTTTATGGGCATAGGTTCCGCCGTACTTCCCTTTTTTAACTATAATGCCAACTGCATTCGTTTTTTCGATCCATTCAGAAGCGCTCAATACAAAATTGGGTAAACCTGACTGCATTTTAAAGTGGTCAGATTCCACCACTTTAAAATGGGCATTATTGATTTGTTCCCAAGTACTCAAAAATTCAAGTGCGTATCTTGTCCTGAGCCAGTTTTTTATGATATCGGCTGCACGGCTATCTCCCTCTTTGGCATTTGCCATATCAGTAAGCGAAATATAATCTCTCTCTTGGATAGATATAACCGTTATTTCGGTATCATGAACATTAATTTTTGCCATTTCAATTAAGCTGTTTGATTTCCATTATACATATAGGTATTGATCTTCTGCAGAATATCGGGCAAGTGATTTTCAAATCGTTTATTGATCCGTTCAAATCCACCTATCTCATCAAAGGGCTGCTTGTCCAGATCTTCGACAGTAACAATACCTTCGGCGATCATTTGCTTTTCAATCCGCTGGAGCAGACTCTTCTGCGGCACCGTCCAATTTTGCTCCTGATACAGCCGTTGAAAGGCTTTTTTGACACGATCTTCTCGGCTTTCAAGTGCAGATCCAAGCATAAGGGTACGAATATAAGCAATAATATCGGCAGCCACATCTTGCCTTTTTGCATTTTTCCATGCATCATGTAGGGTACGAAGATTATAGCCCTTGGTATCAAGTAATAAGCTTAGTTCCTTGAGGTCGGCACGTTTTAGTTGCGTCGGAGATGTGGCGATCAATTTAAGTGCAGCTATCTCATTTTGATTTTCTTCTAGATAGCGTCTGAACCCTTCGATATAGTCTTCTGGTTTGTCCATCTTACCATAGCCGGTACTTACCTCGCGAAGTACATCGGCATGATTGGAATAAAACTGAAGAGCTGGCGCTTGCCTGTACTCGTCCAAGTACTTCCAGAGCTCCGTTTTTTCAGTCAGCATTTTCACCTGATCTGCAATATCTTTTTCACGAAGGTGCTGAATAAATTCGTCCAATGTATCGGCCCCCGTAAAGAATTTCAAAACCTCGGCATCTAGGCCTGAGGCACGCTTTTTACGTTGCAACTTGGCAATGATCTGATCAACTTGCACAGCTGCCCGTTCATCGGTTTGTATAGCTGCAAATTCACTGTTCAATGTACTAAAATCAACGGAAGGATTGACAACTAACGGTTTCATATCGGTGTAATCTTTGATACCCTCATACAGATTGACCGCATCAAAAACACGGAAGCTCTCCTTGTTTATCTCCGGACAGAGACGGGTGGCACGCCCGATCATTTGATCGTATAGGATACGTGATCGAACACGGCGCATAAATACCAAATTAGCAATCTTAGGTACATCAATCCCTGTGGTCAATAGATCGACTGTAACGGCAATATTTGGATATTTCTCATTTTTATAACGCTTGACTTTCTCCTCAGGCTTATCAACGATACCTGTGATTTTTACGATAGCGTCATCAGGTACAGGTATCCCTACCTCGGCAAACTCTTCTTTCAGGATTTTAACAATCATATCTGCATGATGGTCTGTAGCTGCAAAGATAAGGGTTTTGGCGTCGCCATCGGGATCAATATGATTGACAAGCTCACGAAATACAGTACGGTTAAAGTTTTCGGTAATAACACGTTTATTGAATCCGGAGATATCGAATTTGAGTTCGTCATTCAATTCATCGAGTTCAACAATCTGATTACCTTCCTTGTCGTAGACAGTAGGTTTTTCGCCTTTCTCCCATACAATCCCCTCTTCGGACAGTTGCGTCTTGATCTTGATCGGAGGGTCTTGATCGACTAGATAACCATCTAATACGGCTTCTCGTAAACTATAGTTATAGATAGGTTTATTAAAAATTTCTTTCGTATGAAGCGCTGGTGTAGCTGTTAAACCAACCGCAAAAGCATCAAAATAATCCAACACTTGGCGGTACTTGCTGACATAATCATCTTGGTCTTTGAAGTAAATCTCTTCATCGTCCATTTCCTTATCCAGTAAATAGCCCCGATGTGCTTCGTCGACGATTATACAGTCATATGTATCTATACTGAGTGCTTTTTCATCACTCTCATTGAAATAGAGTCTTTTGACCATGCTCTGTACAGTAGCAAAGTGGATACGGCTATCGATATCGGGCCATACATGCTTTAGCCCATCGATGTGGTAATAGTCGCTGAAACTTTTCAAATCTTCAACCTTGTAATCTTTAAAACCGTCGAGTGCCTGCGTAGCCAACAGGGTGCGATCTACCAAAAATAAGATACGTTTAAAGCGATTGGTCTGGATTAAGCGATAAGCCAACCCGATAATTGTACGTGTCTTACCAGTACCGGTTGCCATGGCCAATAATACCCTGTTGATCTCGGGATGATGGATAATAATATCTTCGACTGCTTGAATTGCTTTGATCTGGTAATCTCTCAAACCCAATCCTGTCTTAAGCTGCAGAAAATCCAATGAATTATCTTCTAGTTTTTTATTGGCGAGCGTGATATCTTGTTCAATTTTTTTTTGCAGATCCGCTGGACTATGGAACCCTTTGATGGAGCGAGAATTGTTATACTTCTCACGTATATCAAGATACCATACACCACTTTTGGTGGCAATCTGTTGAAGATATTCGCGACCATTGGTGGAATATAGAAATGGTACTCGAAAGCCATTCCAGTCGCCCACTAGCTCGATCCCTGTTTGCGGAACAACATTCATTGCATAGCGCTTACTTTGATCGAGATTGGTCGATATATCCTGACCATATTTTTTGGCTTCAATGACACCGTATAAACTTGTACCTATGAATAGTGCATAGTCCGCATAGCCACCTTTAACTGGCCACTCTGCAATAGCGATATTCCGGCCTCTTTCGGGTTGCGTCTTATGTATCTTAGCGTTCAGTACTTTGGTATCTGCTTCCCATCCTATCTTACGCAAATTTAGATCAATAAGTTCTCGGGTCTCAGCTTCGTCCATATCAAGTTTCGATGCAGACTGTTTGGCACGCGCCGTAAACGTCGACCGCTGTTCTGCACTGACCATTTTTTGCTGGGCTATAGCCTGCTCATATTGTTCCTTTAAAACTTTATTTTCCTGTTCAAGGATATGCAATGCGTGTCTAGCATCTAAATCCTTCGGTGTACCAAATCTTAATGTAGAAATGTCCATATTCTTTACAGAATAGGATTCGTAAAACCATTTTCCTAATTTAAATGCGGAGAATAGCGACGAGGTCGCATCTGCAGTGGTACCTATATATTCATGTACAGCATCATTACCCTGCTTCCGAAGTATTGTAAAATGGTCTATTACGTTTGAAGGCAGAATACCCTGACTCCTCAGGTTATAAATCAAATTTTGAAATTTTGTATCCTCCGGCAGGTCAATCCCATAGGTCTCAAAAATCTGCTTGGCCATGTATTCTCCATATTGACGCAGCTTGAATAAAGATGTCGCTGGATCTTGATATAGATTGTATTCGGCGGCTCGCGCCAAATTAAAAAGCAAGGGATATTCTTGTTCTAAAAATTGGAAATTGGATACGGCCATAGTGATAATACTTAATTCAGAAATTCAGCTAGAACCAAATATAAAGAAAACCAATCGTTATACAACAAATATTGTTTTAAACACTAAATTAATTACCGTCTGCCCAATGTCCTTTCAATGAGTTTTGCACTTCTATAATTACGTCTTAAAGATTGCATCAAAACAAAATTAAATAGAATACTAACGAAAAATAATGGAAGCGATGCCAAAAGAGTAGGTTTTACATCATTCTCAGTAGCAATAATTACAACTAGGATTGAAAAGAGTAACGTAAAACAAATTCCTCCGACAGAAAATAATGTAATAATGAAAATATCAAAGATTTTCGCACACACACCTATTCTAATAGTTGGCTGCTCAGTATTTAAATCAATAAATGACCTCGCAGCCTTAATTTCCGGCCAATCAAACTCTCCATTCGAACTATCCCTCAAAGCTATGAGCTTCTCGATTTTATCTGGATGGACAAATATGCCTGTTAAGTCCCGAAATTCTTGTTGTTTCTGAATATCTTTTGCTAATTGACGTAAATCAGTATGTATTTGCCGCCAATGTGGTCTCGATTTCTGCTTAGTTTTGAACAGCCTCCAGGTTAAAGGCCCTTCGGAATTTAAAAACCTTAGTAAGAAAGCTGCTACCACACATATTAGAAGTATCGTCATTATTATAACAGGATTGACACCAATTTTCTCGAAAAAGCTTACAATCTCTGGAATGCTCATTGTTACTAATTTTAAATTATTTATATCTTATTTTATTTTGGATTATTGTTTAACGAAGCTGAACGGTTTGTATATGAGAATTATTCACCTTAAATTCATCATCCCATAATATTTCGAATGAAATATTATCAGGAGATCCCATGTGTAAATGAATATTCAGATCTACATTTTCATGCTCATTTAAAAGTGGAAAAGGGAAAGGATTCAAACTGTAAAGATATTCAGGTTCATCATGTATAATTAATCGAACATTTTTTGCAGAAGCCTTCCCTTTGTTATATACCCTTAAAGTCCTTAGCCCCTTACTACCTACAATAATCGAGGCCCGAACCTCAGCCTGCATTTTTTGAATTTTCTCCTCTTCAATTTTCCCAAGCTGATAGTCATTGATTAGTTTCTCCTGAGCTTTTATTTTTTTATCGTGCTTGAAATAAGTAAAAATAGTCCCCATTAACGCCATAGCCGCAACAATAAATGAAGGGTCGTCGAAATCTATTTTCATCTTCTCTTAAATTTAATGAATTTATTACCTCTAAAAGTTTTCTCTAATCTTTTCGCAAAGTCATCAATAAGCTGTTGACCAACTTCCTCGGCAGCGTCTTGAATTTGATTTTGATTGAATGTTGCTAATTCATCGATTCCACCGGGATACTCACGTCCACAGTTCTTGCATTTGATCCAAGATTTATTTTCATTGTGTTCAAAATCAGCTTGGCCGCAGGTTGCACAATAAAGGGATACGGTTATTTTGGTACTCATAATATTACAGTAATTAGATTAAAAAGTAAAATGTGCTTCGTGTATCTATCATAACACAAAGCACATAACAATTAATTATTAAACAAGATCAACTATTGGAGCAGTAGGCGCATCACGTTTTACCGCTGCAATCCCATTCTCTCTACCAGCTAAACTCGTATAATTTTCGCTCCGCCCGATAATTTCACCATTAACAGCTGTTAGGTTGAAGGTATAATTATAAACGGCATTTTTACGTTGGTAACGACTATCATAGGGAGAATTAGCTTTAACAGAAGCTATCCCATTTAAACATCCTTGTTTGCTCAGGTAGCCTTCACTACCAAGAATAATTTCACCATTACCAGACTTTAATCTAAAATAGTATTGCGAATTCCTTGAACTCACAAATACTTCAAACTTTGCATTTGACATATTGATACAAAGTTGTACTGTATCTGTGCAACCAATGTGCACAGGTAATTTTTTATAATCTGTATTTGCTGATAGCGTCTTCTAGTTTTTTAAGCATGGAATCTCTTACCGAAACTGGAGCTAAAATCTCTATGGCGGAGCCATAACCCAATATATGTGAGAAGAACTCATAATTGGGAATAATATCCAATGTTAAAATGACGTATTCTGCAGTTCTCTCAACCACTGTTTGCGATGGATGGATAGGTTTAGAATCAATGTAAGGCCACAATGGCATACTTACTTTAATTGAAACAATCAAAGACTCGGTATTGGCTGGTTTGCTAACCCCTACGATATCTTCGAAATATGCATTATGTGTTTCCTTTGATGCTATAAAATCTAGATTTCCTAAGGTATTTAAGCTGCAAATTCGATCCAATGCCAAATTGGTCCAATTTTCGAAACTATCTCGCTTTCCGAATAAAAACCAGCGCTTATTGTATTGTTTCAAAAAATAGGGGTGAAAAACAAACGTTTCTTCAATCTCTTTATTAAACGGTTTGTATTTAACTTCTAACACCTGCTTCTGTTGAATATATTTAAGCAAATCACCTAATAGATTTATATTTCTTAAATACTCATTCTGATCGAAGAAAATACATTCTTCAATTTCCTCTAGCTGGAAACTCTTTTTTAATTTAAGCGCGAGTTCTTGAACAAACTCGAACTGTTGTAATCCACTGAATCTTCCAAGAATATTTATAGCGGTCTTCAATGAGTCTGCTTCGACTGGGTTGATTTGCTGTATAGCTATAGAATAATTTGCTTTTGAGTAACGATAGTAGCTTTTTTTCCCTTCTTTATAAGATTCGATAGGCGCACGAAAGCCCGCCTCGCTACGCATAAAATCTATATCTTTAAAAATTTGTCGTCGAGAAATGGAAGCCGCTTTACCAGTATAATCGTTAATTGCGTCCGAAACATAAATTATCAGATCATCAATAAAAAACTTTCGACCTTTATTCGAGAAACATCTATCTAATGCTTCGTAACGAATGAGTGCGTGCTTATTTGTGGACATACTTATTTTAACTATTTAAATAGTATAACTAGTTCTCAATCAACTCATATTTGAAATGCTCATTTGTTGCATACCAGTCTTGATGTGGGTTTTCGAACGAAATGTTATCTTCTCTTGAAACCGTAACCTTATTCAACTTAGGCGTTTTCTCTAAAAGTTTTCTGAGGTTTTGATCTCTATTCACAGGGTCTTGATAAACTAACACATAGTTATTCAAAGGATATTGATTAATGAAATTACTCAAAGAGTTAGCCAGTTCCCCTATTTTATCAAGATCGAGACTGGAAAGAGAATTAGCGCAAGTTATAATAACTGTATGAGGTAAGATAAATTCGTCCTTATAATAAGTCGACACACTCTCCTCTAGCGCATTACAAAGATCAAAAGTATCATTTGGTTTAAAGATTTTTGAATCAATGAATTCCTGTGCCATTGATAGCATTGTCTTAGAAATATCTATTCCTAAGTAATGCACTTTCCTTCCAATATGATATTTAAAAACATTATTGAATGCTAATGAGGCTGTCAACGGCCCACATCCAAAGTCCATAAACATTACTCTATCATTCGTGTTCTGAAACTTTGACAAAAAGATTCCTTTGTGATTTACAAAGATATTTTCCACGGAAAGAAATTGCTTTCTCATATTCCAATAACAATAGAGTAACACATTTTCGCGTGCAGTATAATAGGTAAGAAAACCTTGATCAACTATTAAATCGCCTAAGTTCTGCTCATAGTTTAAATCAACTTGCTGATCAAAGTCAGCCATACCGTATCGTATTAAATTATTACGGGCAAAATCAGTATTCAAGCCCAAAATCTCTTTCGGCCAATTTGTTCGTTTATCTTTTCGAAGAGGTTTCTCCACCAGGTTTTCAAACGTTCCTTTAAAAGGTTCTGCAATCTGAACAGTATTTATCCGAGTTTTAGAAATAGTATCATCGGGGAAATAGATCGGTGTTCCACTAATTACATCTGGCAACGATTTATTTATATATCCTCCCTTTGACTTACAGTACTCGATCAGGCGCAAATATATCAGATTGCTCGATAAAATATTGTCATTACCAATTAGTATCATTTGTTCTCTAGCCCGAGTAAGCGCGACATTTAGCTTCCTATCAACGTCACCTTCGTCATTCAAATTTATCATACCCCTTAGCTGAAAAGGATTATTAATTGAAAAGGAATAAATAATTATATCTCGTTGACTTCCTTGGAAACGCTCAACAGAATCTACAGTAATCGCTTCATAGTTTGGAATTCCTGCGTCCTCCAACTTCTGTTTAATAAAGGCTATTTGACTTCTAAAAGGTGCTATAATACCTATGGTTTTATAAGGATCGAACACCTTATTATTTGATTTATATAGAGAGATAATATCTTTAACAATTTTAACGACAAAATCAGCTTCAAATGAATTTGATTTAGCATAAAGATCATCAAAATTTTTATTATTGAAGAATATCAACCGTTTTCGACTTAGCAATTTCGAAAGAGTGTTTACGCTAGGCTCGAGAAAATCCAAATTTGCAACCTGCCTTTGAAGGAGCATTCTCGTAGCCATATCGATATCTGGCGTATCATAAGCTTCTAGCAATCGACCTTTATAGAATGCAAAATTGGGGAATAAAGAAATCTCTTTGTGCATACGCCCCTGATATGTTAATGTATCATATACATCCGTTAAACGACTATCTTCGCAGAATTTGTAAAGACGTTCAAATAACGAATTTTTTCTATTATAAAGTCCAATCGACTCGAGCAACGTATCATTTGTTTTGGATTTTTCTATTGGCTGTAAAGATATTGCGGGCAATTGCTTATGATCTCCTATGAGAATAAACTTGGAGGCCTTAGACAAAATGCCCACCAATTGCGGTTCCAAAATTTGAGAGGCCTCATCAACTATAATATAATCGAAAGTCTTTACTTGAAAAATATTTTGTTTGCTTCCGACAGAAGCCACGGTAGAAACGTATACATTATTCTGCACAATTATGTTCCTTACTTCAGCACGGTCAAATCTCTTATTCAATGCAAGCAGTTCCTTTTCTTTCGCTTCCATCACAACATCTATAAGATTGTCGTGGTATTCATCGCTAGTAGACAACTTTGAGCCGAAACGTATAAAATTTAAATTTTCTCGACCACCACAGGCATTATCAATCGCTTCGCAAAGTTCGTCCACGGCTCTATTTGTATACGCCAATACTAAAATGCTCTTTCGAGTATTAATAAGTTCCTTAACCAGGTTCTTAATAATAATAGAAGTTTTTCCTGTTCCAAGGGGGGCCATTCAGTAAGAAGTAGTCATTAGCTGATAATGCCTTGTTGATCACTTTTCTCTGTTCTATCGAAAGAGATGGATTTCTATAACCATAATCCCTTTCTTTTTTAGGTTGCCTTTGAGTCAATATTAGATCTTTAAATGACTGTCGGGCTTTTAAGAAACCATAAAGATTTCTATACATGGAATTGAAAGAGGTTTCCATAAAATCACTCTCTAAAGCCCACTTTCCATTCAGTCCAAACGAATCAAAGAAAGCCTTATTGCGCTGTTTGTATCTAAAGTAAACAGTAACGTAATCACCGACAATTTCCTTTATTGTACATTTAAAGATCTGACTGTGAGATACAATTTCACTATCTGTATTGCGAGGATATAGTACGCAAATATCTCCTTTTCTAAAATTAACATGTTTATTTTCAAGATTGGCTCTTTTAAATACAATCACCTGCTCTTCGCTGTCAATTTTGTTTTCTACAATTTCCAGGTCGTATAATATTTCGAACTTACTTTTCTTGTCCTCAAAACTATCCAGCCACAGCCTTGCTAAACCATTTGATCCCCCCTCCCTATCTCTATCGGGTCCTCCAACTTTACTTAAAAAATGTTCATATGAGACATAGTTTGCAAATGAGAGAAAATAACTTTTCTCAAGATCCGAAGCCGAAGAAATTGGAGCTAGAAAATCGATTATTTGAGCTTCAATTATAATTCTAAATTTAGGATAAATATCCTTATTGATTAAATTTTGTGGAGTAATTCGACACAAAATATTCTCAGTAGTTTCTTTATTGTCTGCAATTAAAAGGTGTTCAGTAGCTACAATTCTATTCCTAAGATCAATCACCTCTTGAAATCCCCTTAAATATGCACCTTTATTTCTTAAATTATTTTCCCCAGGTTTAGAATAAAGAATGAAACCTTGTAAGCGACTATTCACCTGACTAAGACTTAATTTCCCCACCTGAGAATAAAGAATATAATACATAAATAACTGAGCAAGATGATTCCCTTTAATACTAGTTCCATCATCACGAAATGGTGTACTTCCCGATTTCAGCTCTATAATCTTTGACACCTCAGTACCTTTTCGCCAATCGAGCATATCCAATCGACCTTGTAGACCGAACTTTTCGGATAAGAAAGATGGCTCAAGTGAGATATTCTCTAAATTTATGTCTAATTTGGAAAATCCATTTTCAATAGTGTCTTTAATTTTTAAAAACTGCTTGTGGCACTCTTCATGATAGCTTTTAAATTCTTGTATATCGTTGATATCTTTACAGGTCGTATATTCAAGTGGAGTTGTTTTGAAGTGTTTTCGGAAAACACCGCTAAATTCTATCGGTGTCTGTGGATTTGAAAAGACTTCATCAACAACTAAGTTGGCAAAGTTTCCCAATAAGAGATGTTTCGAATCTGGCTTTTCTTCGAACTTTGATTTAAAAAATAAAAGTTCGCTTTCTCCATAGTCTTGTATACATTCAGCAATAGAGGATACATCGAGTAGATAATCTGGCTCTAAAACAATTATTTTGGGGTGAAAAACCTCATTGATATCAATTTCAATATCAACAAGATACAACAAAGCACCAACCCAAAAACTATTGCATGATGTAATAGCATCATTCACTCCCGTTTCAAATATCTGAATAGTCATCAATTTATCAGGAGCAAATTCATACTTCTCCTTGACTGTCAAGGGGTCTAATTGACAAACCAAATGATTCTCACGTTTTTCGACGATACAAACCTTTGCCTCAGTTAAATGAACATTTTTGACAGGTGTATAATCGACCCTCCGTTTTCCCTCAAATAATAACGTCGCGGGAATATTAATGCCGTAAACAACTTTAAGAAACTCAGCGAAAAGAGATACGTGAGTTTTATAGTCATCTTCATTAGGTTTAAAGTCGGCATGAAGTACTTTATTAGCTGTAATACGTAAACCATGTATCGCTCTGTCTACTTTGTACTCATTGCAAACATAAACCAATCGAGAGAAAAAATCGGAAAACTGCGTTGAACTATTTAACGTAAGGCTCTTACAAACTTTTTCCAATAACATCCTGAGCTGTGGATATTTTATAGAAACTGGTAAAGCTTCATTTTTATGGATGCTTTCAAGTTCCTCGAGAAATTCTAGCGCGATTATTTTTTGAGACATTAGTAAATACAGTTTAGTTTTAATTTTAACATTTGATTTCAATAGAACAACTAGTTAAGATTATAAGAATTTTGTATTGAACAACTTAATCTTATAACTTACAGTCACTGGACGAGAATGTAGAAACTTGTAAAATATCGCTTCTTAAATTCTCAGACAGTTTTATACTAAAAAAATGCTCCAAATGCACAATAAATTCCTGAAATGAGATTCCATTTCTCCAAATACTTCTATTAACATATACGGACTCCTTTCTTTCATCTAATGAAACTTTTATCTCACTATCTAACGAGAGACCATTTAGCCCTTCTTCCCAATTGCTAATTTTATTTCCAATTTGATATCCAATATCTTTGACAAACCTAGCATTATGTTTAAAATATTCTAAGGTTATATCAGAACTATTATCTGGACGTGTAAGTACGCAGAGAACATAACTATCTCTTTCTTGAACTGCAGTTTTACCCTGAAGAATAGACATCCTTACATTCTCCTTACCATCAATTACATTCTTTATTTCAATCGAAAAAAGCCGATTTTTTAATACTATTTCAAAATCTTTTCCTACATCGGGATTATTTAATTCAATCTCGATATCAAGATTATTGAAGATTTCTTTAAAAGCTTTTTCAGCAGTATCACCAATTTCTTTCCATTTTCTTCTCTGATCTCTTAAAAGCACCATCTCTTCGGCTTTCTTTAAAAGTTCATTTGTTCCCAGTTCATTTGCTAATCTCGCCAATTCTTTCATATCCGAGGTTGATAACGTTATATCAGCTAACTCAACGATATCTTCCATTGATTTTCCAGATTTATTCAGAGCCATTATTTGTTTACTAAAACCGTCTCCTAACGAAATTACATACAGCATATTTCTCTTGGAAGCAAAGGTTTTTAAGTATGATGATGCATCTGAATGCTTTTCAAACCAATTATTGATCTCTAGAAAGACATAGTTTAGGTCACCTGTTTTTGCGACTCTATCTGATATATTTGGGTCAATAAATAGGTTATCTATTTTATCAGTAATTATAGCCACATTAGTCGATCTGAATTCTGATAAAGAGAGCTGATTAGAAACAAGTTGAGCTCTAATATCGTGTTTACAGTTATTGGTTACAATATCTTTCAGGAAATCATCAAAATACTCTGAGTTCTCCTCTCTAAAAATCGACTCTGAATCATAAACAAATTTTCCATTCTGGACTGGTATAATCTTATATTTTGTCAAAAATCCTTTAATATCATCTCTCGATTGTATTATGTAGCTCAAAAACCTATCTAACCATAAATATGCTACTTCTTCGTTATTACAGAAATAAGTCTCTTTAAAAGAATCAAATGTTTCCTCATTTTGAATTAACCAGCAGACATATTTCGCGGTCCATAATTCAGCAGGATAATGAAAACTTTCATACTCTATTGGAATGATTTTCCGTGTGTTAATCTTAGTTGGAAGTAATTCTTTCACTATTTCCAACCAATGCTCTCTTTTTGATGCCCTATCTGATTTAAATAATGTATTAATATGTAATATTGCTTCAATTTGGCAATCAGTCGCTTCTTCCACTTTTACAGGACTGATAAAATCTGTATTTAATGCCTTATAAAATTCCTCCAAATTAAATTCTTTAATATCATTTACTTTCCCTAAGTTTTTATTTAAAAATTCATCATCAAGATCTCTACCCAGTTTTTTTGATACATATTTAATTTCATCATCAATTAATGGATATAACGAAACTTCATTTCTAGTCTTAAATTGATTTTTAGAATTTAGATAAATTGGATATAACTCCCCTAGTTTTGAATTTTTGGCTTCTAAAAAGCTATAGACTTTATGCAGTTTCTGATAAACATCATCGCTCAATAAGTCAAGACAATTTGGGATAGTCTCCAATAACTGTTCAAAAGAAATTGTTATTTCTTTTGCCCAATTTTCGGGTTGTTGGTTAATTATTATATTCCAGTATTTTGAACTTTCAATACTCGTAATACAATTTGGCTTTAAATCTGCTAACAACGAAAAGAAGTCTTCATCGTTACTTAAGTCAGGAATAGGAAATTTAGTATCGTTTATTAAAATAAGTTCACCCTTAACGTTTTCAACTATAGGTTTCTCTAGAATCAAAGACCTAATAGGCTTTTGTACATTCTCTAAGTACCAATCAATATTATGATACTTTTCCGCAAATTCCGGTAACCCGGATAGCGCCAAATGATATATATTTTTACAACTCGAATCAATTACGATTGAAATAAATTTCAAATATTCACTAATAAACTCCACTAAACACTTGCGATTACCATCAGCTGTTGCATTTTCGACATCTTCATGTTTTTTCTTTGTCCTAATTCCATCGCGTTCTTCAGTCGGTTTAAAATGTTTATGCTGAATAAAAACTGGTAGATGAAAATATTCGGAGCCTATCAGGGGAAATTCTTTAAATAAAACGGATCTACCATCTATACTCTGAATTGTATATTTTTCACCTTCTACCAATACCGGGATCCCAAATATCAATGATTCTGTTTCTCTATATAATATACCTGAGTCATTGGCTACCGCTATATAATTTAAGCCATTTATTTTACTCTGTATTGGATTGATATTAAAAATTTGTTTCACACCATCTCGAATTATTGTGACAGAGTTAATGTGTTTTTTTTCCCTCCTGTTAATAAGAAGTACAAATGGAATATTTTTTTCTAACTCCTCTAATCCAGTATTAGCGTATTTTTTTGAATAATCAGAAAGTTTATAACTAAATGAGTGGTACAAGTCATGGTTTTCACTTGATGGATTCTCTATAATTTTTTCAATTTGCTGAAATGTAGTTGATAGAGAACTTTTCATTCCCTCTAAAGCCTCTTCATCGCAAAGATTTGCTGCAGTTCTATCAATTTCGAGCGTAAATTTTCTAAAACTAGAATCATCTTTTTTTTGATGGATACCAGCGATAGTTAACTTTTCACTTAATACATGTGTAGTGACAAACCCAGTCCCATATTTACCAGTAGTACCATCCTCACTACCTAGAGATTTGGTTGACGTTTTATATAAAAGAGCAAGTAAATGCTTCGTTTCAAAAGCAGAACCATTATGGGAGAATATAAATTGATCATTCTTTAACTCATAAGTTATATCAACACCATTTTCTGTCGCAACATCTTTGGCGTTTTGTAGCAATTCCCACACCCAACGTGTCTTTTTATTTTCCGGAAATGTATTTAATCGATCAATATCATGAATAATATCACGAGCTTCGCTTTCACTTCGTTGTGATTCTCTTTCTATTTGAGCTTCAGTCATTAAATTATATTAATTTATTATAGTGATATAAGTTTTAAAATTTTTTCCATCTTCTTCTCATAGCTGATAGAGCGACCACCAAAAAAATCTACGTAGCTCGCTCCTATATCGCTAAAGACAGTGGTGCCGATGACAACATTGGCTGCTATTGGATCATTATATCGTGAAATCTCCCTCCCTTCGATGGAATTGGTCGTGGTTACTATCATGGCATGCTACTTTTCAATCGGGCAAGGTTAATACCCAAGC
>PJUE01000450.1_pt1 | contig 26243 bp, 6 predicted proteins | sample 1512171 | NCBI WGS metagenome assembly PJUE01 (sample SAMN08177674, study PRJNA422409) | Feces metagenome, whole genome shotgun sequencing project. | isolation source: Chicken feces (3) enriched on wood chips: alkali lignin treatment | host: Gallus gallus | place: USA: Madison | collected 2015-01-15
CCTGCTGTTTTTTGGCAGCGTGATAAATATGCTTATGCTGGCGCCGGCAATTTATATGCTACAGGTGTACGACCGGGTTCTGGCCAGCCAGAACACCACCACCCTGCTGATGCTCACGTTACTGATTATCGGGTTATATACCGTCATCGGAATGATTGAGTTCGCCCGTTCCAGCGTGATGACCCGGCTGGGCAACCGTCTCGACGTGAAGTTAAATCAGCTGGTCTTTAATGCCGCCTTTAAGCGCAAAATTGCGACGGGCGATAATAACCCGGCGCAGGCGCTGAACGAGCTGGCGCAGATCCGCCAGATCCTCTCCGGCAACAGTCTGTTTGCCCTGCTCGATATTCCCTGGACGCCCTTCTATTTATTAGTGGCGTTCCTGGTCCATCCCCTGCTGGGTTATTTGTCCCTCGGCGGGATCCTGATTTTACTCTGCCTGACGCTGCTCACGGAGCTCTCCACCAAAACGCCGATTCAACAGGCGCAGATGCTGAGCGTCAGCAATTCCATCATCCTTAACAAGCAGCTGCAGAACTCCGACACCATCGAAGCGATGGGAATGCTCGCCACCCTGAAAAAGCACTGGCTGGAAGGCCATACCAAAGTGATGGTGATCCAGACCCACATTGCCGATAAATCGGCGGTCTACAGCAGCCTGAGCCGGTTTGTCCGCGTGCTGCTACAGTCCGTGTCGCTGGGAGCCGGTGCCCTGCTGGTGATCGCCGGTGAAATCACCCCCGGGCTGATGATTGCCGCCTCGATCATCCTCGGACGCGTGCTGAGCCCGGTGGAGCAGATCATCGGCAGCTGGAAGCAGTTTGTGCAGTTCCGCAGCAGCTGGAAGCAGCTCACCCGCCTGCTGGAAGAGTACCCGGCGCCGAAAGCGATCCTCACCCTGCCGACCCCGAAAGGCGTCATCAGCGTCGAAGCGGTGTTTGCCGCCCCTCCGGGACAGAAAGTCGCCACCCTGCGCAACGTCTCGTTCCAGCTCGAACAGGGCGAAGTGCTGGGGATCATCGGCCCTTCCGCCTCCGGCAAGAGCTCGCTGGCGAAGCTGCTGGTGGGGGTGTGGCAGCCCATGGCCGGTAAAGTGCGGCTGGATGGCGCCGACATCTGCCAGTGGGATAAAACCCTGCTCGGCCCGTCGATGGGCTATCTGCCGCAGGACGTGGAGCTGTTTGACGGCAGTATCGCCCAGAACATCGCCCGCTTTGGCGAGGCCAACAGCGAGCTTATCGTGGCCGCGGCGCAACTGGCCGGGGTTCACGAGATGATATTGCGGCTGCCGCAGGGCTACGACACCCCGCTTGGCGCCAGCGGCCATCAGCTCTCCGGCGGGCAGCGTCAGCGCATCGGCCTGGCGCGGGCGGTGTACAACAACCCCGCCTTTATCGTCCTTGATGAGCCCAACGCCAACCTCGACGACGCCGGAGAGATGGCCCTGATCAAGGCCATCAATGCCCTGCGCGCTCAGGGGCAGACGGTGGTGCTGATCTCCCATCGTCCGACCCTGCTGGGGGTAGTGAATAAAGTGCTGCTGATTAATGAAGGTGCCGTTCAGGCCTTCGGCCCGCGGGAGCAGGTGTTTGCCAACCTGCGCCAGGCCAACATGCTGAAATCGGTCCCCGTCGCACCCGCAGCCGAAAGCCCGGCACCTGTTGAAACCCAACCATCCCCACGTGAGGCATTATCATGAACAAGAAGAATAAAGGCCCTGAGATGCCAGACGCCGACCTCGTCGATATCAATATCTGGCCGCCGTTGATTCGCGGCCTGGCGGTGATCCTCATTGCCGTCGGCGGGTTTTTACTCTGGGCAGTGAAAGCGCCGCTGGATGCCGGGGTGGTGGCCGACGGCACGGTGACGGTCTCCAGCAACCGCAAAACCATCCAGCACTTAAGCGGCGGCCGGGTGACCGATATCTTTATGAAGGAAGGGGAAGCGGTGAAAAAGAACCAGGTGTTAATGCGCCTCGACACTCTGCAGCTGGATATGCGCTACAGCGCGTTAAGTGCCCAGTATATCTCCGCCAAAACCAGCGAAGACCGGCTGCTGGCAGAGCGAAACGGCGCAGAGAGCATCACCTTCAGCGAAACCCTGCTCAAAAACTTCGCCAACAATAAACGCCTGGCGGAGAGCCAGCAGCTCCAGGCCAAACTCTTTGAGACCCGGCGGAAAAATATTCAGGATGAGCTGTCGATGATCGACGAGTCCCTCGACGGGCTGGTCGGGCAGACGGAGAACCTCAATAAGATTAAAGGCTACCGCGAGCATCAGTTCACGCTAATCAACAGAGAGCTGGGGGCCATCCGGGCGCTGAGCGAGAAGAACTACTATCCCAAAGCCCAGCTGATGGTGCTGGAGCGTGAGGCGGCGGAGATCTCCAGCACCGTCTCGGAGGATATTCTCAACATCGCCAAACTCAAGTCGCAGCAGAACGAACTGCGGATCAAAGCGTACCAGGTGCAGCACCAGTACCAGCGGGAGGTGGAGTCCGAGTTAACGGATAAGCAAAAAGAGGTGGCGATGCTGGAGGATGAGTTACAGTCGACCCGCCACGAGCTGGATAACACCGTGATCCGCTCGCCCATCGACGGCATTGTGCTGGATGTCAAAGTCAGCACCGTGGGCGGGGTGATCCAGCCCGGGGAACACCTGATGGATATCGTGGCCGCCGGACAGCCGCTGCAAATCGACGCCAAAATTCCGGTGCAGGCCATCGATAAAATGGCCCCGGGGCTGACCGTGGACGTGATGTTCCCGGCCCTGAACCACGCCCTGCTACCGTCGGTCCCTGCCCGGGTGCTCACCGTCTCGGCAGATCGTCTGACCGACAAAGTGACCCAGCAGCCCTATTACCTGGCCGAAGTGCAGGTCTCCCCGGAGGGGGTGCGTTTGCTGCGCGATCACAAGATTAAAGCCGGGATGCCCGCCAGCGTGACCATCAAAACCGGGGAGCGCACCTTCCTGAGCTACCTGTTCAAACCGCTGATGGCCCGTCTTGAGCTGGCGTTTAAAGAGATTTGATAAGGTCACATGCCGGTGTTGTCACCGCGGTGCAGCCTTTCTGCCCGGCGGCGCTTCGCTTGCCGGGCCTACTGTTCGTAGGCCGGGTAAGGCGTAGCCGCCACCCGGCGTTGCAATACCTCACAGCACCTCAACCACCACAAACTCCTCGGCCACCAGCTCCATATCATCCGCATAAACCCCTTCCCGGGTGAAAAACGCCTTATGCTCCTCGCGCCAGTAGTCCAGACTCAAATCCCCTTCCCCTTCCCGGCGGGCAAAGGCTTCCGTGACCTCAGAGAAGCGCATCAGGCGCAGAGAAACCATTCTGATGACGCAGACCGGCGCGTCCTGGCCGTTAAGAATAATATGGTAACTCCCGGGCAAGGAGGCGGAATCATCGGCATTAAAGGAGGCCAGCGAGCAGCAGGAGGCGGTCTTCATCCCTTTGACGACCAGATCCGCAAGTTCGTTGGCCATCTCAGGACTGTCCCCGAAAGCCCATGCCCGGGCGCCCGGATATTTCAGTTTTAAGCTATCAACAAAATCCATCGCAAAATCCTTTCAGATCCTATTTTAATCGCTCACTGTAGCACGATTTGATCGGCCCCCTTGCCGACGCGCTTTCGTCTTTCTACGCTTATCTCACGCAGGGCCATACATCGAATAAACCTGCGCTCTGTGAAAGGGAGACCTTATGCTGCGCCTTCTTCTCCTGCTGGTGGTCACGCTCGTTTGCCCGCCGCTTTTTGCCGTGCCGGTCGCCCATACCATCGACACGAACAAAACCGCGATCAAGCTGTCGTGGCGCGCCTTTGGCGGCATACCGTCGTGGGCGCATCTGAAGGGGGTAACGGGAACGGTCACGCTGAACCCGGACAATGAATTTGATGACCGCATCAACGTCACCGTTCCGGTGGCGACGCTACAGGCCTCCAATAACCTGCTCACCTGGCAGCTGAAAAGCGATATGTTTTTTGACGCCGCCCGCTACCCGACCATCACCTTTTCCAGCACCCGGGTGGTGAAGCTCGGCCCGGATCACTACCGCGCTTTCGGTACGCTCACCGTCCGGGATCTCAGCCGTCCGGTGATCCTCGATGCCCGGCTCGATCGTCTGACGGGAGAAGCGATCGCCCTGCATGCCACCACCGCCATCTCCCGGTCGGCCTATAAAATGGATCGCTTTGCGCTGGTGGTGGACGATCGGATCGCCATTGCCATTGAGATCCAGGCGAAGCCCTCCCCCGCAGGATAATATGTCCTGCAGAAAATAGTACCTGTGTCGTAGCGCTATTTACGGATCGGCCATTTATAAAACTAAAAAATCATGCTTTTGTATTATTCTCATTCACACTATCTGAACTAATAAACCCCACAACAAAAAATACAATCCCGAAAATAATAAATATTCATATTTCATAATACGCTGTTAATAAACATCACCCGGCAGCACGTTTATCGCGATAAATTGTGACAGACCTCAATTTCCATAACCTTTACCCAGCCATAATAAACAGGCCCAGCAGGTCGCCATCCCGCATACCATAAGGCCCTGACTCAAACCACCTCCTGCCAGGCACTTTTAATCAGACTCCAAGCCCGTTATTTCTCGCTTATAATTCATTTCACCGCTTCGTCATTTGCGCTTATAGTGCTTTCTGGCTATATCATTTTTAAGAATTAATGAGACGATCGTAATATTAATAACAGGGATGGCAAACATCACGCCTGGCATGAGCCGCTTTAAAAACATTTCAGCAGGTCACTATTTCTGACAAATAGTGCCTCTTTCGGGGCGCTTAAAATCTGCTGATAACAAATGAATTTAAACACACAGCATTTCTTTCACTCTGTTGGGAGTAATACACATGAGTAAATTCACTGTCATCTCCAGACTGACGCATAAAGAAACGGTAGCCGAAGGAAACCAGATCATACTGAGCGAAGATTCCGTCGTGAAGCTTCAGGCCGGCCGGGGTGATATCGCCAGCTATTCCCGCAGCAACAGCGATCTGCTGGTCAGGATGACCAACGGCGAAACCGTGACGCTGAAAAACTACTTCGCCAACAACCACCAGCTGGTGCTGGATGAAAACGGCGCGCTGTGGTGGATCGACGATCCGCTCGCGGTGGAACGTTATCAGTCGATCCCCTCAACCGATGCCCTGATTGCGGGCAACGTCAGTAATTCATCCGGGGATACCCCAATCTGGCCGTGGGTGCTGGGTGGCGTGGCGGCGGCAGGCGGCATTGCCCTGGCGGCTGGCGGTGGCGGCGGTGGCGGTGGCGGGGGTAGCGACCGTATCGATCCCGGCCCGGTACCGCTCGATACCACGCCACCAGCCGCCCCAACCAATCTGCGCTTCTCCTCAGACAGTACTCAGCTGCTCGGTAATGCCGAGGCCAACAGCACGGTTACCATCACCGATGCCAGCGGTAACGTGGTGGGCAAGGCGAAAACCAACGGCAATGGCGACTTTACCGTTGAGCTGGGCATTCCCTATACCAACGGCGAGACCCTGACGGCTGTCGCCAACGACAGCTCCGGCAACGTCAGCCCGTCGAATAGCATTACCGCCGCGGATACCACCGCGCCGGATACGCCGATGATTATTCTCGCGGACGATGTTGTCGGCAGCCTGACCGGCGCGCTCAACAGCGACCAGACCACCGACGATCCCCGCCCGGTCTTCAGCGGCAGCGGCGAGGCCGGGACCACCGTCACTCTTTACGACAACGGTAAGTCCATCGGCACCACGGTGGTGAACAGCGACGGCAGCTGGACCTTCACCCCCAGCGCCAATCTCGCTGACGGCTTCCACCAGTTCACCGCCACCTCCACCGACGCCGCGGGCAACGTCAGCCCGGACTCGGAGGAGTTTAACCTCACCATTGACACCCTCGCCCCGAATGCGCCGGTGCTGGAAGTGACGGACGACGAGGGCACCCTTCAGGGTCTGCTCACTAACGGTGGCTTTACCGATGATAACCAACCTGAGCTTGGCGGCTCGGGCGATCCGGGCAGCACCATCGCGATCTATGACAACGGCCTGCTGGTGACGGAAGTGGTCGTCGACGACAAAGGCACCTGGAGCTACACCCCGCCAGTGGCCCTGACGGATGGGCTGCACAGCATCACCCTGACGGAGACCGATCTGGCGGGTAACCTGAGCGCCGTCTCCGCGCCGTTTGAATTTACCATCGACCGTACGCCACCGCCTGCCCCCACCGGTCTGGTGCTCAATACCGAAGGGACCCTCCTCACCGGTACGGCGGAAGCCAACTCGACCGTCACGGTCAGCAACGATCTGGGCGTCACCTTAGGCACGGCAGTCGCGGATGCCAGTGGGGCGTTTTCCGTTACCCTGAACGCGGCTCAGCTTAACGGCGAGACGCTGAGCGCGGCGGCCACCGACAGGGCGGGTAACGAAGGCCCTGCGGCCGAAGTGATTGCCCGGGACGTCACCGCACCGGCGGCACCGGCCGACCTTGTGGTGGCCGCAACGGGCGACAGCGTGAGCGGTACAGCCGAAGCCGGAGCGCAAATCACCGTTTTAGACGCTACGGGTGCGACTCTCGGCACCGGGACCGTGGGCCTCGACGGTAAATTTACCGCCAGCATCACCCCCAACCAGCTCAACGGTGAAGTGCTGACGGTGTATGCCACTGATGCTTCGGAGAACAAAAGCGAGCCAGGCCAGGCCACCGCCACGGACTCCACGCCTCCGGACGCCCCGGCGGAACTGGCGATCGCGGCCGATGACGTGACGCTCACCGGCGCCGCGGAAGTGGGCAGCACCGTGGTCCTTATGGAAGGCACCACCAAGCTCGATCAAGTGGTGGTTGGCGAATCAGGCCGCTTCTCCTTCACGATGGCCACCGCCAGGCTGAACGGTGAGCTCATGAGCCTGACCGCCACCGATCACGCGGGCAACACCAGCGATGTCAGTTCGATAGAAGCCAGGGATGTTACTCCTCCGGCCATACCGATCATTACCGACGTGAGGGATGACGTCCCCTCCACTGTCGGCACTATCGCCAGCGGGTCGCTCACCGACGACCGCACCCCGCTTATCTCCGGCACCGGTGAACTGGACACGACCATCTTTATCTACAGCCAGAATATCCAGATCGGGATGACGCAGGTCGATTCTACGGGCCATTGGTCGTTCCAGGTTCCGGCCAGTCTGACGGACGGACCTCACACCCTGACCGCAGACGCCGTTGACCGTCGCAACAATCACAGTGATAAGTCCGATATCTGGTCAATTAACGTCGACCCGGCTGCCCCGAACCCGCCGCCCGCAACGGTGGCAACCGCGGCATTCGCCCAGAGCGAGGAGCCGGTAGTCAGCACCCTGAGCGCCAGTACCACGGGCGAAACCTTGATCTATAACGTGCTCAGTGAAACCGGCGGCGACCACGTCAGCAACTTCTCGCTGACGGCGGGAGATAAAATCGACATCAGCGAACTGCTGATGGGCTGGAACGGCGATCGCGCCACGTTGGGGGATTATATCCAGGTCAGCAACAGTGATGGCAACACGGTGATCGGCATCGACCGGGACGGGGCTGACACCGGTTATACGCCAGCGACCCTGGTGACGCTGGATGACGTTCAGACCACCTGGGAGGAGCTGGTAAACCAGAACCACATCATTACCGGTTAGCCAGGCACGGCCTTTGACCTTGTAGGCCCGGCAAGCGTAGCGCCGCCGGGCAATCAGACCGCACGCCTGCAACATCGCCGGGTGGCGGCTACGCCTTACCCGGCCTACAACGTCAAAATACCTGAAATAACCCCAAACTTAATGCCATTAATATTGTGACCTTCCCACCATAATATTTTTTCTACCAAATACCATTATTGCCTTAACTTAAACGATGCTCTAAATAGCAGATCATCTTAATAATGCAAACCAGTATATTAATATTAAAAAGCAGCAAGGAATATATCATATTCAATATCTCTTTTACTGTGACTTAATTATTTACACAGCGCCGCTAAAATATAAATCCGCCCGTTTTGCACATCCAGATTATTCCTAACCCATTAAATTAACGCTAAAATAAACGCCTGTGCCCCGCGCTTCGCCACCCCTACCAGCCCGCACCCCGCCTGGACCCACGAACAACACCCGCGCAGAAATAACCTCTTCAACAACGCTAACCCTTTATTAACCGGTGCTTAATTTGCACTTTTAGTACTTTCTGGCTATATCAAATTTAGTCAATCCGAAATTGTTACCAATATTAAAGACAAGGATTTTACCGCCGAGAAATATATTCCCTATCGCCTTACCCCCCTGAATACCAAGGGCAAAATGTCGCTGCCACCATCGCTTTATCGGCAGCTATTAATAACTTTTAAATAATTACCCTGGGTCATTGTTGTAAATAAACAGTTTCCCTACGGGTGGCGCTCAATCCGCTCAATAGAAATGGCCTGAATCGCTCGCCATTTCATTGCACTCTGCCGGGAGTAATACACATGAGTAAAATCACTGTCATCTCCAAACTGACGCACAAGGAAACGGTAACAGACGGGTCTCAGGTTACGCTGAATGACTCCTCCATCGTTAAGATCAACGCCGAACGCGCCGACATTCTCGACTATGAACGCAGCGGTAACGACCTGATCGTTAAGCTGGCCGACGGCGAAACCCTGACACTCAAAAATTTCTTCGTCAGCGGTGAGCAGGGTATCAGCCAGCTGGTGCTGCAGGAGGATAACGGCGCCTTGTGGTGGATTGCCGATCCCATCGCGGCAGAGAGCTACCAGTCAATCGCCTCACTTGATGTCCTGCTGGCAGGCACCACTACCGCGTCGGCAGGTGAGGCGGCGATCTGGCCGTGGGCCCTGGGTGGCGTGGCGGTGGCAGGCGGCATTGCCCTGGCCGCAGGTGGCGGCGGTGGCGGCGGCGGGAGCGACGGGGACAGCAGCAATGGCGGTGGTGGTGACGGGGGCGGTAACGGCGGCAGTGACGGCGGCAGTGACGGCGGCAGTGGTACTAACCCGCCGCTGCCGGGCACCGACCCGAACGACACCACTCCTCCGGGCGCGCCCGGCAACCTCAAATTCTCAGCAGATGGCACGCAACTTAGCGGGAGCGCCGAAGCCAACAGCAGCATCACCATCACCGATGCCAACGGCAACGTGGTCGGCAGAGGCCAGACCAACAGCAACGGTGAGTTCACCGTCGATTTGGACAAGCCGTACACTAACGGTGAAACCCTGACCGCGACACCCACCGACGGTGCCGGCAACGTCGGTCCAGGCACCCCGGTGACCGCCGCCGATACCACCCCGCCGGAGGCCCCGGTCATCAACACCGTTGCCGACGATGTGGGCAGCGTAACCGGGTCGCTCACCAGCGGCCAGACGACCGATGACGCCCGCCCGACCTTTAGCGGCAGCGGCGAGGCAGGCAGCACCATCACGATTTACGACAACGGCACCGCCATCGGCACCGCGCAGGTCAACGGCGACGGCAGCTGGAGCTTCATCCCGGCCACCGCGCTGGGCGAAGGGGCGCACCAAATCACCACCCGGGCCACCGACGGCGCGGGCAACACCGGACCGGCATCCCCGGCATTCAGCCTCACCGTCGATACCATTGCTCCAAACGCCCCTTCCGGCGTGACGGTCAGTGACACCACCGGCACGCAACAGGGCGTGGTGACCGCCGGGCAAAGCACCGATGACAACCGCCCTGCCCTCAGCGGCACCGGTGAAGCGGGCAGCACCATCACGATTTATGACAACGGCCAGCCCGTGGGCCAGGCAACCGTCGGCACCGACGGCAAATGGTCCTTTACGCCAGAGACGCCGCTTGCCGATGGCGCACACGCCATCACCCTGACGGAGACCGATCTGGCGGGCAACACCAGCGCGCCTTCCGCCTCATTTGACTTTACCATTGACCGCACGCCGCCGGACCAGCCGACCATCACTCAAATCCCTTACGGCACCCAGGTCATCGGCACCGCCGAGCCAGGCAGCACCATCACCATCTTCAACTCGCTCGGCAAGGAGATTGGCAGCGGCACGGCCGACGCTCGCGGCCAGTTCAGCGTTGTCCTCAGCGAAGCGCAAGCCGTGGGGGATACCTTCACCGTGGTCGCCTCTGATGCCGCCGGGAACCCGAGCCAGCCAGCGACCGCCGTGGTGAGTGATATCACCCCGCCTGATGCGCCAACCGATCTTCAGATCTCTGCGGACGGCGCCACCGTCACCGGGAAGGCGGAAGCGGGCAGCACCGTTACCGTTCGCGATGGCGACGACGTGATCGGCGGAGGCGTCGCCGGCCCTGACGGCAGCTTCGAAATTATCCTCACCACCCCGCGCCGGAACGGGGAAGACCTGGCGGTTACCGCCACCGACCCAGCGGGCAATACCGGGCCGGAAGCCAGCGTTATCGCTCCGGACGTTACCCCGCCGCAGGCCCCGGTCATCACCAGCGTGGTGGATGACGTGGAGGCTGGCACCGGCGCGATCCTTGACGGGCAGGTTACCAATGACATCCGGCCGCTAATCACCGGTACCGGCGAGCCGGGTGCGACCATTAATATCTACAACGGCGAGATCCTGGTGGGTTCCGCCGAAGTGGATGCCGACGGCAACTGGTCCACCGAACTGGAACTGAGCGGCGACGGCGGCTATGTCCTGACGGCACAAGCCGTGGACGGCAAAGGCAACCTCAGCGAATCTTCCAACAGCTGGAGCTTCATTCTTGATGCCACCCCACCGGCCACCCCGGCGATCGTCCAGGCGATCAACGATCTGCCTGAGACCGCGGTAGTCATCGCTGACAACAGCACCACCAATGACAACCGCCCGACCCTGTACGGCACGGGTGAAGCTGGTTCGACCATCAGCATTCTGGTGGATGGCGTGGAGGTCGGCACCGCGCAGGTCGGCATCGGCGGGGAGTGGATCTTCACGCCTGACGCCGCCCTCGAGGATGGTTTGCATGAGATCACCACGGTGGCGAAGGATGCAGCCGGTAACAGCAGCCCCGCCTCCGGAACCTTTACCCTGACCATTGATACCGTGGCACCGGATGTCCCGGTGATTACCAAGGTCGTGGACAACACCGGCAGCATCACAGGCGACGTCACCAGCAATGTGCCAACCGATGAAACCCGGCCGGTGATCGAGGGGACGGGTCCGGCGAACTCGCAGATCAGCATCTACGAAGGCACCACCCTGCTCGGCACCACCACCAGCAATGGGGATGGCGTCTGGAGCCTTCAGCTCGGCACCCCGCTCGGTAACGGCACCCATGTCCTGACCGCCTCCGTCAGCGATGCGGTGGGCAACATCTCCACCTCTGACAGCTTTAATCTGGTGGTCGATACCCTGGCCCCGGGCACGCCGGGCATCCCGGCCATCACCGTCAATCCTGAGGGCGGCACGGAAGAGACCCTCACCTCCGGGGGCAGCACCCGCGACACCACCCCAACCCTGAGCGGTACCGGTACGGAAGGCGATATCGTCACCATCTACGACGGCACTACCAAAATCGGGGAAACCACTATTCCGCCGGGCGGCAACTGGACCTGGACCCCGCCAGCAGGTCTGCCAAATGGCACCTACGATCTCAGCCTGACCGTGACCAACAAAGACGGCGCGGGCAACGAAAGCGCCCCATCGCAACCGGTGTCCATCACCATTGATACCGAAGCGCCGGATCAACCTGACGTGCCGATCGTCACCGATAACGTCAGCGAAATCACCGGCCCGGTGGGCAACAACGGTGCCACCAACGACACCCGTCCGGTGCTGAGCGGCACCGGCACGCCGGATGACGTGATCGGCATCTACGACCAGACCGCGACCGGCAACGTACTGGTGGGCGAAGTGGTGGTCGACATCAACGGCAACTGGACCTGGCGCGCCGATGAGCCGCTGGCCCAGGGGACGCACGGCTTTACCGTTGTCGCCACCGACCCGGCGGGCAACGCCTCGGTGGTCTCGGACACCATCACCGTGACCGTTGATAGCCAGGCGCCGGAGATCCCGACGATCGCCAGCGTGAATGACACCCTTGCCGCGGGCAGCAGCACCAACGACACCACCCCAACCGTCACCGGGACCGGGGAAAACGGCACCACGGTGATCCTCTACAGCAACGGCGTCGAGGTGGGACGCGGGCTGGTCACCAACGGCAGCTGGTCCATCACCACGCCAGCGCTGAATGACGGCCTGACCACCCTGACGGTGGCGGCGCTGGATGCCGCCGGGAACGTCAGCGGCACCGGAAGCGACTTTGCCCTCACCATCGATACCGTGCCGCCGGGCAACCCGCAGCTGCTGGATATCTCTGACAGCACCCTCACCAACGGCACGCTGTACGCCAACAGCAGCACCCCGATCCTGAGCGGCACCGGCGAGCCGCTGAGCACCATCACCGTCTCGGTTGACGGCAATCCGCTCGGCCAGGTGCAGGTCGACGAGCAGGGGCTGTGGACCTTCCCGCTGCCGGCCGGCACTGAACTGCCGGATGACACCCACACCATCACCCTGGTGGCGAGCGACGCGGCGGGTAATACCAGCGAAAGCAGCCCGGTCAACGTGGTTGTTGACACTGACGTCCCGGATAGCCCGGTCGCGACCGGGATCGTCTCCGGCGGCACCCCGCTGAACGGCACCGCCGAACCGGGCTCCACCATTACGGTCACCGACGCGGACGGCGTGGTGCTCGGCACCGGCGTGACCAACGCCCAGGGGCAGTTCTCCGTGGCCCTGACCCCACCGCAAAGCGATGCGGTCACCCTCAGCCTGAACGCCACCGACGTGGCGGGTAACGCCAGCCCCCTGGCCACCTTTGATGTTCCGGAGACGCCTGCGCTGCCAGCCGTGCCGACAATCGACGCCATCCTTGATGACAACGGCACCGACGGCAACGTCAACGTCAAAGGCGGCAGCTCTAACGACACCACCCCGACCCTCACCGGTACGGCAATCCCGGGCAGTCTGGTCACGATTTACCTGGACGGCAGCACCACGGCGCTGGGCAGCGTCACCGCCGACGCCACGACCGGTGCCTGGTCGTACCCGGTTGCCGCCCTGGCTGAAGGCAGCCACAGCTTCAGCGTGACCGCCACCTTCCAGGACCAGACCAGCGGCCAGTCACCGGCGGCGACGGTCAATATCGATCTCACCCCGCCGCAGGCTCCGGCCTTTGGTGCCGTGGTGGACGACGTGGGCCCGCTGACCGGTACGGTGGTCAGCGGCAACCCGACCAACGATGACCAGCCAACCTTCAGCGGCACGGCCACGCCGGGAGATGTGATCCGCCTTTACGCGGACGATACCCTGATCGGCACCGCCACGGTGGGCAACACCGGGGCCTGGAGCATTACCCTGACCGAACCGCTGGATGATGGCACCTACGCCCTGACCCTCAGCGCCACCGATCCGGCCGGGAACGAAAGCCCGCGTTCGGCGCCGTTCTCTCTGGTGGTGGATACCACCGCGGGCGAAGCGGTCATCACCGGAGCCAACGATGATGCGGGCCCGGTCACCGGCAACGTCGCCAACGGCGGCAGCACCAACGATAACACCCCGACCCTGTCGGGCACTGCAGAAGCCAACAGCAGCGTCGCTATCTACGACGGCATTAAGCTGATTGGCACCGTCACCGCCAGCGACACGGGTGCCTGGAGCTTCACCCCGACCACCGTGCTGGCGGAAGGTCAGCACGTCTTTACCGCCGTCGCCACCGATAGCGCGGGCAACGTCAGCCCGATCTCCGGGGCGTATATCCTGACCGTCGACATGACCCCACCGGCCATCCCGGTGATCAGCAGCATCAACGACGACGTGGCGGGCAATACCGGCCCGCTGACTAACGGGCAAGTGACTAACGATGTGCGTCCGGAACTGACCGGTACCGGCGTGGCAGGTAGCACTGTCCACATCCTGGATAACGGTATCGAGATCGGCACCGCGCTGGTCAGCGCCAGCGGCAGCTGGAGCTTTATCCCGACCAGCGATCTGGCTCAGGGGCCGCACGATCTGCGCGTCAGCGCCACCGATGCCGCGGGCAACGTCTCCGGCACCTCGCCAGCGTTCTCGCTGAATATCGACACCACCGCCCCGCAGGCACCGATCCTGCTCACCGCGGTGGATGATGTCGGCACCGCGACTACCACCCTGAACAGCGGCGATACTACCAACGACGCGCAGCCAACCCTGACCGGCAGCGGCGAAGTTGGGGCCACCATCCACATCATTGTCGACGAGCTGGAGATCGGCACCGCAGTGGTTAACGCCTCGGGCAGCTGGACCTTCACCCCGGAAACGGCGCTGGATGAAGGCACCCGCAGCATCCGCTTTACCGCCACCGACACCGCCGGAAACACCGGGCCTGCCAGCGATCCGTTTATCCTGACGGTGGATACCCTGGCCCCGGCGGCACCAACGCTGACCGCCATCAGTGATAACGTGGGCCCCCTTCAGGATCCGATCACCACCTCCGGTCAGGCTACCGATGACGCCACGCCAACGCTGACCGGCCAGGCCGAAGCCAACGCCAGGGTGGCGATTTACGACAACGGAGCCCTCGTCGGCACCGTACAGGCCACCGAAACCGGCAGCTGGAGCTGGACGCCGGACAACGCCCTGACCGGCGGCAGCCACACCTTCACCACCACCGCCCGTGATGCGGCGGGCAACCTCAGCGAAACCTCGCCGGGCTTCACCCTGATCGTCGATACCCTGAAACCAACCCCGCCAACGATCGCCCTGGCGATTGACGACGTCGGCCCGGTGACCGGCCCGCTCACCAGCGGCCGCACCACCAACGACCCGCAGCCGGTGCTCACCGGCACCAGCGAACCGAACGCCCTTGTGCGGATTTTTGAAGGTGAGACCCTGCTTGGCGAAGGCCAGGCAGACAGCAACGGTAACTGGTCGATCGAGCTGGACACGCAGCTCAGCGATGCCCTGCACAGCTTCACGGCCGTGGCGATCGATGCCGCAGGCAACGCCAGCGATCCGTCCGCCACCTTCACCCTGACGGTGGATACGCTGGTACCTGTCGCCCCGGTGCTGGTCTCGGTTCTTGACGATGTCGGCACCGAAGTGGCCCTCACCAGCGGCCAGCTGACCAACGACGCCAGACCGACCCTCAGCGGCACGGCGGAAGCGGGCACCACGGTGAACGTGTACGACGGCACTACCCTGCTGGGCAGCGCCACCGTCGGGGCGAACAACGCCTGGACCTTTACCCCGCAGAGCCCGCTGGCCGACGGGGAACATACCCTGACGGTGACCACTACCGACGCGGCGGGCAACGTCAGCCCGGCAACCAGCGGTTTCGTGATCAATGTCGATGCCACCGCCCCGGTCGCACCAGCCATCACCTCGGTGGTGGATGACACCGGTTCGGTGCAGGGGCCAGTGCTCAACGGCAACCCGACCAACGACACCCGTCCAACCCTCAACGGCACCGCCGAAGCAGGCGCAACTGTTCGCATCTACGACGGCGAGACCCTGGTGGGCGAGACAACCGCTAACGCCGAGGGCCAGTGGACGCTGGATCAAACCAGCATCGCCCTCGAAGACGGGGAGCATAACTTCACCGCTACCGCCACCGATGCGGCGGGCAACCTCAGCGCGGCGTCGCCGGTGACCTCGATTACCGTCGACACTATCGCCCCGGGAGCCCCGGACAGCTTCACTATCCTCAATAACGGCAATACCCTTACCGGCCGCGGGGAAGCGGGCAGCACCATCACCGTGCGCGATGGCAACACGGTGATCGGCACCGGGGTCGTCAATGACACCGGCAGCTTCTCCATTACCCTCACCACGCCGAAAGCGAACGGCGAACTGCTGACGGCCACCGCTACCGACAGCGCCGGGAATAGTGGCGCAGAAGGCCAGTTCGTGGCGCCTGACACCACGCCTCCGGCCGTTCCGGTCATTACCGACGTGGTGGATAACGTGACCGCCGTCACCGGCACCATCACCGACGGCCAGACCACCAACGATGCGACCCCGCTGATCCGCGGCACCGGCCCTGCCAATGCCACTATCCAGCTTTACAGCGGCTCGGATCTGGTCGGCACCACGCAGGTCAGCGCAGAAGGCACCTGGGAGATCCAGCTCACCACCGCCCTGCCTGACGGCGGCCACGTCCTGACGGCACAATCCGTGGACACCGCAGGCAATAACAGCGCCGCGTCCAACAGCTGGAGCATCGTGGTCGATGCCACCGCCCCGGACGCCCCGACGATCGTCAACGCGATCAACGATCTCTCCGGCAGCCCGGTAGCCATCGCTAACAACACCGCCACCAACGACAGCCGTCCGACCCTGAACGGCACCGGGGAAGCGGGCGCCACCCTCAGCATTCGGGTGGATGGCGTGGAAGTGGGCACCGCCGTGGTGGGCGCGGGTGGCGCGTGGACCTTCACGCCAGAGACCGCCCTCGCCGAAGGGCTACGCGCTATCACCGTGGTGGCAACGGATGCCGCCGGTAATACCGGCCTGCCGTCTGCGGCCTTTAACGTTACCATTGATACCGTACCGCCGGCCGCCCCGGTCATCACCCTGGCCGTGGACAACACCGGCACCGTCACAGGCGACGTGATCAGCAATCAGCCGACAGACGAAACCCTGCCGCTGATCCAGGGAACAGGCCCGGCCAACGCGCAGATTAGCCTCTATGAAGGCACCACCCTGCTCGGCACCGCCACCACCAGCCCGACGGGGGCATGGAGCGTGCAGCTGACGACTCCGCTGGGTAACGGCACGCACGCCCTGACCGCGACGGTCAGCGATGCGGCAGGCAACACCGCTACCTCCGGCACCTTTAACCTGGTGGTGGATAACGTTCCTCCTGCCACACCGGGTATCCCGGACATCACCGTCAACCCTGACGGCGACGAAGAGACAGCCCTCACCGGCGGGGACAGCACCCGCGATACCACCCCAACCCTGAGCGGCACCGGGAATGAAGGGGATATCGTTACCATTTACGACGGCACCACCCAAATCGGCGAAACCATCGTTCAGCCTGGCGGGACCTGGACCTGGACGCCGCCAGCGGATCTGCCGAATGGGACCTATAACCTCGTCCTGATCGTGACCAGCAGCGACGGCGCGGGCAACGAGAGCGCCCCGTCGAATCCGATAACCATCATCATCGATACCGAGGCCCCGGACGCGCCGGGGCTGCCGGTGGTGACCGATAACGTCAGCGACATTACCGGCCCGGTAGGCAACAACGGTGCCACCAACGACACCCGTCCGGTACTGACGGGTACAGGCACCCCGGATGACACCATCAGCATCTACGACCAGACCACCACCGGCAACGTGCTGGTGGGCGAAGCGGTAGTGGACATCAACGGCAACTGGACGTGGCGTTCAGAGACGCCGCTGGCGGAGGGGTCGCACAGCTTTACCCTCACCGCCACCGACCGGGCCGGCAACGTCTCGGACGTGTCGGACGCCATGACCGTGACCGTCGACAGCCTGGTGCCGGCGATCCCGGTTATCAGTAGCGTGAATGACAACGTCGGGCCGGTCACCGGCAACATCGCGGCGGGCGGCAGCACCAACGATACCACCCCAACCGTCACCGGCACCGGGGAGAACGGCACCACCGTGATCCTCTACAGCAACGGCATCGAAGTGGGCCGCGGCCTCGTCAGCAACGGCAGCTGGACCATCACCACGCCGGTACTGAATGACGGCGCGACCACCCTGACCGTGGCGGCGATGGATGCCGCCGGGAACGTCAGCGAGGCGGGCAGTAACTTTGCCTTCACCATCGATACCGTGCCGCCAGCGATCCCGCAGCTGCTGGATATCACCAACAGCACCCTGGCCGGGGGCCAGCTCTACGCCAACAGCAGCACCCCGACCCTGAGCGGCTCCGGCGAGCCGCTGAGCACCATCACCGTCCTGGTCGACGGCCAGTCTCTGGGTCAGGTACAGACCAACGCCCAGGGACAGTGGACGCTGCCGATCCCGGGCGGTACGCCGCTGTCCGATAGCCCGCACACCGTCACCCTGGTGGCGAACGATGCCGCGGGCAATACCAGCCAAAGCGCGCCGGTGAACCTGATCGTTGATACCCAGGCGCCGGGTACGCCAGCGGTGACCGACATCGTCTCCGGCGGTACGCCGCTGATTGGCACCGCAGAAGCGGGCTCCCTCATCACAGTACGTGGCCCGGACAACGTGGTGCTCGGCACCGGCGTCACCAACGCCCAGGGGCAGTTCTCCGTGGCCCTGACCCCGCCGCAAAGCAGTGAGGTGACCCTCAGCCTGACCGCCAGCGACGTGGCGGGCAACACCAGCCTCCCGGCTACCTTTGAGGTTCCGGCGACGCCTGCGCTGCCGGACGTGCCGGTTATCGTTGCCATCCTTGATGACAACGGCACCGCCGGCAGCATCAACGTCAAAGGCGGCAGCTCCAACGATGCCACCCCAACCCTGACCGGGACGGCGATCCCGGGCAGCCTGGTCACGATTTATCTGGACGGCAGCACCACGGCGCTGGGCAGCGTCACCGCCGATGCCACCACCGGCGCCTGGTCGTTCCCGGTCTCCGCCCTCGGGGAAGGCAGCCACAGCTTCAGCGTGACCGCCACCGTCGACGGCCAGACCAGCGGCCAGTCGCCAGAGGCGACGGTAAATATCGATCTCACGCCACCGGCTGCGCCTGTATTTGGCACCCTGGTGGATGACGTGGGCACCGTCACCGGGGCCGTGGTCAGCGGCAGACCAACCAATGACAGCCAGCCGGTGCTGAACGGCACGGCAACGCCGGGGGATGTGATTAATGTGTATTCCGGCGATACCCTGCTGGGGAGCGTCACGGTAAGCGCCACCGGGGCATGGAGCTTTACCCTGCCTCAGGCGCTGGACGACGGCACTTACACCCTGACCCTCAGCGCCACCGATCCGGCCGGCAACGAAAGCCTGCGCTCGGATCCGTTCTCGCTGGTGGTGGATACCGTGGCCGCTGCGCCGGTTATCTCCGGGGCCAACGATGACGTCGGCCCGGTCACCGGCAACGTCGTCAGCGGCGGCGTCACCAACGACAACACCCCGACCCTGACGGGCAGCGCGGAAGCAGGCAGCAGCGTCGCCATCTATGAAGGCAGCAGACTGCTCGGCACCGTACTGGCCAACGCCAGCGGGATCTGGAGCTTCACCCCAACGGTGGTACTGGCAGAGGGCGAACACAGCTTTACCGCCATCGCCACCGACACCGCAGGCAACCTCAGCCAGGCCTCCGGGGCGTACACCCTGACCGTCGACATGACGCCACCGGCCACTCCGGTGCTGGTCAGCGTTAGCGACGACGTGGCGGGCAATACCGGCCCGCTGACCAGCGGCCAGCTCACCAACGATGCCCGTCCGGCACTGACCGGTACCGGCGTGGCGGGCAGCACCGTGCATATCCTGGACAACGGCCAGGAGATCGGCACCGCGCGGGTGGACGACAGCGGTAACTGGCGCTTTACCCCGACCGGCGATCTGGCCCAGGGGCCGCACGAACTGCGCGTCAGCGCCACCGATGCCGCAGGTAACGTCTCGGGCACCTCCCCGGCCTTCTCGCTGAACGTTGATACCGTCGCCCCGCTGGCTCCGGTACTGACAGGCGTGGTGGATGATGTCGGGACCCTCACCGGTGCGGTGAACAACGGTGGCGTCACCGACGACAACCGTCCAACCTTTAACGGCACCGGCGAAGCAGGCTCCACGGTTCGCATCCTCGTTGACGGACAGGAGATCGGCACCGCGGTGGTCAACGCCACGGGCAGCTGGACCTTCACGCCGGAAACCGCCCTTGAGGACGGGCTGCGCAGCGTGACCCTGACCGCCACCGATCTCGCCGGAAATACCGGCCCTGTCAGCGGGGCCTTTACCCTGACGGTGGATACCCAGGCACCAGCCGTACCGACCATCCTCGCGGCCGCCGACAACGTGGGCCCGATCCAGACCCCGCTCACCGTCTCCGGCCAGGTCACCGACGACACCACCCCAACCCTGTCGGGCAGCGCTGCCGCCAACGCCACGGTCACCCTCTATGACAATGGCGTCTTCCTCGGTAGCGTGCAGGCCAGCGCCGCTGGCGAGTGGAGCTTTACGCCGGAAAACGCGCTGAGCAACGGCAGCCACATCTTCACCGCCAGCGCCAGCGATGCGGCAGGCAACCTCAGCGAGGTCTCGGCGGGCTTCACGGTGATTGTCGATAGCCTCAAACCGCTCGCCCCGGTCATCACCCTGGCCCAGGACGACGCTGGCACCCTCACCGGCGCCCTGACCAGCGGTCAGCGCACCGATGACACCCTGCCGGTGCTCACCGGCACCAGCGAACCGAATGCCCGGGTGCAGATCTTTGAAGGCGAGACGCTGCTGGGCACCGCCACCGCCGACAGCAGCGGCAACTGGTCGATTCCGCTGACCACGCCGCTCACCAACGCCACCCACAACTTCACCGCGGTGGCGACGGATGCGGCAGGCAACATCAGCGATCCGTCTGCCACCTTCACCCTGACGGTGGATACCCTGCCGCCAGCGGTACCGGTGCTGGTCTCGGTGGTGGATGATGTCGGCACGGTGGTGTCGCTCACCAGCGGCCAGCTGACCAACGACGCCAGACCGACCCTCAACGGCACGGCGGAAGCGGGCTCGACGGTGAACATCTATGACGGCAATCTGCTGCTGGGCAGCGTGGTAGCCGACGCCAACAGCGCCTGGAGCTTTACCCCAACCACGCCGTTGGCTGACGGCCAGCACGCCCTGACGGTGACCGCCACCGACGCGGTGGGCAACGTCAGTCTGTCGACTGCGGCCTTTAACCTTAACCTCGATGCCACCGCTCCGGGCGCGCCGGTCATCACCTCGGTGGTGGATGACGTCGGCACGATCCAGGGCCCGGTGATCGGCGGCAATCCGACCAACGACAACCGTCTGACCCTCAACGGCACCGCCGAAGCCAACGCCGTGGTGCGCATCTACGACGGCACCACCCTCGTGGGCCAGGTGACGGCCAACGCCCAGGGTCAGTGGACCCTGCCGCAGACCACCACCGTTCTTACCGACGGGGTGCATAACTTCACCGCTACCGCCACCGATGCGGCGGGCAACCTCAGCGCGGCCTCACCGATCGCGTCGGTCACCGTGGATACCGTCGCCCCGGGGGCGCCTGGCGCCTTCACCGTGCTCGAGAGCGGCGGCCGGGTCAACGGCACCGCCGAGGCGGGCAGCACCGTGACCATTCTCGGCACCGACAACGTGACGGTGCTGGGTACCGGCATCGCCGACGCCAGCGGGAGGTTCAGCATTGCGCTCTCCACGCCGCAGGTTAACGCTGAGCTGCTGCACGTCTTTGCCACCGACCGGGCCGGAAACGCAGGTCTGGCGGTGGATCTGAGAATGCCGTACTCGCTGGTGCCGAACCCACCGGTCATCACCAGCGTCAACGACAACGCGGGCAGCATCATCGGCAACCTGCTGAACGGGCAAGTCACGGACGACACCACTCCAACCCTGACCGGGACCGCGCAGCCGCTCTCCACCATCACCCTGTATGACAACAACGTGCTGTTAGCTACGGTGACCACCAACAGCGCGGGGATCTGGACGTATACCCCAACCGTGCCGCTGGGTAATGGCAATCACGCCTTTACCGCCACCGCGGGCAACGCGGTCGGCACCAGCCCGGCCACGCCGCTGAGCTCGATTGTGGTGGATACCGTCGCCCCGGGCACGCCGCAGGGGACCTTTAACGCCGACGGCAGCGTGCTGAGCGGGACCGCCGAAGCGGGCAGCACCATCACCCTGCTCCTGAGCGATAACAGCGTGGTGACCACCACCGCCAACGCCCAGGGCAACTGGAGCTACACCTTCCTCGACAAGCAGTCCGAAGGGGAGCGGATCACCCTCTCTGCCACCGATGCGGCGGGTAACACCTCCGCCACCGGGACGGTGATTGCGCCAAACCTGCCGCTGTCGGCCAGCGACAACGTGGTGGGGCTGGACCTGACCACCAACGCCACCGTCAGCACCGCCCAGTACAGCGACTATGGCGTCCAGCTGGTAGGCGGCGTCGGCAACGTGCTGTCGCTGCTGGGGGATAACTCCGCCCAGGTGACCTTCACCGTACCTACCGGCGGCAGCGCGGATATGGAGATCAACGCCAGCGCCACTGGTATTGTGCTCTCCCTGCTCAACACCCTGGAGATCGTTGTTCAACGCTGGAACGGCACCACCTGGACCACCGAGGTGGATACCGGCCTGCCGCAGTTCGCTAACCTGCTGACCCTCGGCGCCAGCGGCGTGACCCTGAACCTGACCGGCCTGCCGGGCGGGCAGTATCGCGTCCTGAGCTACAACACCAACCTGCTGGCGACCGGGTCGTACACCAGCCTTGATGTGGACGTCACGCAAACCACCGCGGGCACCCTGACCGGTACCCTGGTGCAAAACGGCAACGTCATCACCGATACCGATCCGGTAAGCGGCAGCGACAGCGCCCCGAACGGCACGGTAGTCACCAGCGTCACCAACGCTAACGGCGTCACCACCAACGTGGCGGCGGGCGCGGCGGGCACCACCATCAACGGGCTGTACGGCACCCTGACCCTGCACGCTGACGGGAGCTATACCTACACCCTGACCGACACCCGCGCCACGGTGCTGGGCCGGACCGATACCTTCACCTACAACATCGCCGGGAAAGGGGCCACGGACGACGCCCGACTGATCATCACCCTCGGTGAAAACACGGTGCGAAACAGCGTTACGGCGGTGGACGATACCGCCTCGCTGACCTTCAACACGCAGGTCCAGGCCATCGACTACGGTCCATCGAGCCAGAGCGGCTTTACCGTGGTGGGCGTCAACCTGGGTAACGTGCTGAACCTCAACCTGCTGGACGATCGCAGCGAAACCATGAAGTACAGCGTGGAGGAGGGCACCACCCGCACCATGACCATCCAGGGAAGCGTTGGTGGGGTAGCGCTGGCCTCGGTGTTTGACCTGTATATCTACAAGTTCAACCCGGCGACCCAGAGCTACGAACGGATGCGCACCGAGGCGGGCTGGCTGCGGGCGCCGCTGCTGGGCGGCACCTCGGCACCGCTGACGCTGACCCTGCCGGCCGGTGAATACCTGTTCCTGATGAACACCGCGGCGGGGATCACGGTGCTGACCGGCTACAGTATCAACATCCTGGAAGATCATGTTTATGCCGTTTCCAGCATCGCCGCCGCCACGACCGGCGACGTGTTGCAGAGTGACGTGGTGCCGGCCGGCACGCTCGTCACCCAGGTGAACGGTATTAACGTTAACGCCACCGGCACCACGCGCATCGAAGGGCAGTACGGCGACCTGGAGATCGACGCTCAGGGGAAATATACCTATACCCTGCGCAACGGGGTGGGCGCAGACCTCATCAGCACGCCGGACACCTTCGTCTATACCGTGACGGCACCGAATGGCGATAAGGACACCGCCTCGCTGAACATCACCCCAACGCCGGTGGCGCTGGATGCGGTCAGTGACGTCAGCGATGCGCTGGTCTTCGAAACCACCTCGCAGGTCGCAGCCTATCGTGATGATACGGTGGGTAGCGCGAACTGGAACGCGGCCCTGCTGGCCTCTACCTCGGGTTCGGGCAGCGGGACATTTGTGGTGGGGGCCAACACCGCCCTGCACGACGTCGTGCTCCACTTTAACGTCGCCTCCCTGCTGTCGCTGGGCGGGTTGAACGTCAACTGGACCATTAGCGGGGCAGGTGTCACCCGAAGCGGTTCCTTCAACGGCGGCCTGCTGCTGGGGGGCACAGCCACCATTAACCTGCCGGATCTGGATCTGAATGCCGGGACCTACACCCTGAACTTTACCGGGTCTATGGGCCCACTGGGGTTAGGCCAGATCTCCATCACGCCTTACGTCACGGGTACCACCGTGTTCCTGAACAGTGAGCTGACCACCGCGGGTCACACCGTCACCGGCAATATCTTTGACGGCTCGGATTCGGGCGGCGTGCTGGATCAGCTCCATTCGGTGGACAGCCGTCTGAGCATCACCAGCTATACCGGCACCGTCACCACCCTGGATCCGTACACCACCGCCACGGCCACCGCCAACATTCAGGGGCATTACGGCGTGCTGAACATCGGGGTGGATGGGCATTACACCTACACCCTGAACAGCGGCGTCTCGCTGGCCTCGATGACCACGAAGGAGACCTTTACCTACAAACTGACCGGCGATAACGGCACCACCGATACCGCGACCCTGACCATCGACATGGCACCGAAGTTTGTCAGCTCCGAGCATAGCGATACCTTCACCGGTAGCGCCTATGGCGACACGCTGATTTACGAGGTGCTGAACAACACGGCGGGCAACGGTACGGCGGGCAACGGCAGCAACGACCACTGGACCAACTTCTCCCTGGCGCAGGGAGACAAGATCGACATCAGCGATCTGCTGGTGGGCTGGAACGGCAGCAGCGCAACGCTGGGTAACTATCTGCATGTCACTAACAGCAATGGCAATACCGTGATCTCCGTCGACCGAGACGGAGCGGCAAATATTTACACCAATACTACACTTGTAACATTGGATAACGTCCAGACAACCTATGAGGAGCTGGTTAACCAGAATCATATCATTACCGGTTAGCGCTAAAAACAAGACCCGGGCGCACGTCGCCCGGGCTTAACATTATAAAGTTGTTCAGTTTTTTAGGGATAATGCCATGAACAAAGTACCTTGCTGGTGGCTGGGGTGCTGCCTGTTGTCCGGGCACGCCCTGGCGGCCGACTCGCCTGCGGTCATTAATTTTGGGCAATTAAGCGAAAACCAGGAGCTGCCCTCTCTGAATGGACGGGTCGCCCTGCCGACAAGCCAGGCCGCGCCCGGCACCTTAACCCTGGGCGATGCGGTGACACGCGCCGTTAACTGGCACCCCACCATTCGCGAAGCGGTGGGCAAACTCTACGAACAGATCCAGCAGGTCGACGTCGCCAAATCGAAGTACTACCCGCAGATCAGCGCCGGCATCAACAACGGCTACAGCAATAACTCCAGCGATACCGGTTTTACCCCCTCCGTGGTGCTCTCCCTCTCCCAGATGCTCTATGACTTCGGCAAGGTCGCCAGCCAGGTGCGGGCCGAAGACGCGGGCGTGGTCCAGCAGCAGGCCAACGTGCTGCTGAGCATTGATACCATCGCCCGGGATACCGCCACCGCGCTGGTGCAGGTGCAGATGTGGCAGCAGATGGTGGAGACCGCCGAAGAGCAGCTTGAGGCGCTGAGCAGCATCGGCACGCTGACGCGCCAGCGCAATGACGAAGGGGCCACCTCGCTCTCCGACGTGGTGCAGACCGACGCCCGTATCGAAGGGGCGCGCTCGCAGCTGATGCAGTATCAGGCGAATCTCGACAGCGCCCGCGCCACGCTGATGAGCAACCTCGGCTGGAGCAACCTCAACGCGGTCAGCAACGCCTTCCCGGCTAAACTGGCCCAAAGCTGCGACATCAAGGAGCCGGATGACCGGCTGGTGCCGGCGGTGCTTTCTTCCTGGGCACAGGCCAACGTGGCCCAGGCGAATCTCGACTACGCCAACGCCCAGATGACCCCCACCGTCTCGCTGGAGCCGGAGGTTCGCCACTACATAAATAATCGCTACCCCGGTCACGACACCCTGGATAAAACCCAGTACAACGTGTCGGTCAACGTCGAGATGCCCATCTACCAGGGCGGCGGCCTGAGCGCCCGGCGCAACGCCGCCAGCCACGCGGTGGAGGCGGCCCAGTCCAACGTGCAGCGCACCCGGCTGGATGTGCGGCAGAAACTGCTGGAGTCCAAAAGCCAGGTGATGAGCCTGATGAGCACCCTGCAAATTCAGTCCCGCCAGGAAACCCTCAGCCAGCGCACCCGCGAACTCTATCAGCAGCAGTATCTGGATCTCGGCTCCCGCCCGCTGCTGGACGTGCTGAACGCCGAGCAGGAGGTCTTCCAGACTCGCTTTACCCAGTGGCAAACCGCCGGCCAGCTGCATCAGCTGCAGATCAACTGCCTGTATAACACCGGGCGGATGCGCAACGCCTTCGACCTTGAAAACCACACCATTCAGTCAGTGGAGATCCAGCCATGACGCGAGACGATATCCTTCACGAGGAGCCACTGACGCAGGAGGCGCTGGAGCACTGGGCGCAGGCGTTTGGCTATGTCGCCACCC
>PJUE01000455.1_pt1 | contig 26107 bp, 20 predicted proteins | sample 1512171 | NCBI WGS metagenome assembly PJUE01 (sample SAMN08177674, study PRJNA422409) | Feces metagenome, whole genome shotgun sequencing project. | isolation source: Chicken feces (3) enriched on wood chips: alkali lignin treatment | host: Gallus gallus | place: USA: Madison | collected 2015-01-15
CTTGACCAGTTCCCACACGTTTCAACCCTCCGGCCCATCGGCCGCTTGTTCGATCGGCGATAGGATAGCAGCCGACCGCGCCCGCTCAGCGGCATCCCACCACCGGGCCGCGTGGATGCGCTGTTCACGCACCTGCAGCCCTTGTGCGCCAAGCCATACGCGGATCGCGCCGGACTCGGCCGTGGCCAGTACTTCGGCGCCTGCCGCCTGCCAGCGCTGCACCACGTCACGTTTCGGGTGGCCGAAGCGGTTCTGGTGGCCGGCTGAGACCACGGCCAGCCGGGGTGCCACGGCGGCGACCCAGGCCACCGTCGAGCTGCCGCCACTGCCGTGGTGCGGCACCAGCACCACATCGGCGCGCAGGGCCCCGGCAGCGGACCGCAGCAGCGCTTGTTCGGCCTGGCGACCGATGTCGCCCGGCAGCAGCACCACCCCATGCGCGCCGGCCACGCGCAGCACGCAGCTGGCCTCGTTGTCACCCTGACGGCCACCGGCCGGCGGATGCAGCACCTGGAAATCCACCCCGTCCCACTGCCAGCGCATTCCCCGCACGCACGGCCGCATGCCCGGAATCTGGCTGCCCGGTGGGGCCAGCACCTGCAGGCCCGGCAGTGCCTGCCGCAGCGCCGGCAACGCCCCGGCATGGTCCAGATGGTCGTGGCTGAGCAGCAGCTGCTCCGGTGGCGCGTGACCCAGCGCGCGCACGGCGGGCAGCAGGACGCGCTCGCGGCCCGAACCGGGTGGCGGGCCCGCGTCGTACCAGAGGGCATGCGTGGCGGTGTGCAGCAGCACTGCAGCGCCCTGCCCTACGTCGTGCACCAGCAGTTCCACCTCGCCCGGCCGTGGCCCTGGCCGGGCCGGCCATAACAGCGGCAGGCACAGCAGCGCGCCGGCCAGGCCGCCTCCGGCGCCGCGCGGCAGCAGCCACCAGAACACGCCGGCCAGCGCTGCTGGCAACGCCCAGCCCGGCGCCTGCGGCAGCCACCACATCGCCTGCGGGTGCCGGGCCAGCGGCTGCAGCAGCCCCCAGCTGAGATCGAACACCCACGCTGCCGCACGCCACGGCCACGCCCCTGCGCCTTCGTACAGGGCCTGCATGGCGGTGCCGAGCAGGGCCAACGGCACCACCAGCAGGCTCCACCACGGAATGACCGGCAGGTTGATCAACGGCCCCAGCCATGACGTACCGCCAAACAACACCGCCGCCAAGGGCAGCAGCGCCACGCTGGCCACGCCCTGCCCGGCCAGTGCCATGCGCAGCGCGCCTGCGATACCCGCCGGTGGCCGTTGCGGCAGGCACCACAGCAGCCAAAGCACACCGCCGAAGCTGAGCCAGAACCCTGCCGACAGCACTGACAGCGGCGCGGGCAACAGCATCACTGCCGCCGCCAGGGCCAGTGCCTGCGACGTACCCAACGGTCGTCGGCTGGCACGCGCTACAGCCACCGCCGCGATCATCAGTGCCGTGCGTACCGTGGGCAGCTCGCTGCCGGCCAGCAGCGTGTAGCCGGCAGCGGCCACGGCAGCGGCGCAGGCCGCCGCCTGCGGGCGTGGCCACCGATGCGCCAGCGTCGGCCACAGCCACCACAGGCCCGCGCACAGCAGGGCCGCACAGCCGGCAACCAGACCTACATGGAAACCGGAGATCGCGATCAGATGGGTCAGGCCCAGTGCGCGCAGCTGCTCCCAATCGGCGTCACTCAAGCCACGGGTGTCCCCCAGCGCCAGTGCCTGGACAAAGCGTGCGGTGGGACGGTCCACCTGCGTGGCGATGGCGGCACTGCACCGCTCGCGCCAGGCGGCCAGCCCGTGTGCGCCGCGCAGCTGCCGCGCACGGCCAGGCTCACGCACGCTGGCGCTGCCCGCCAGCCCCTGCAGGAGGGCATGCCGCTCTGCATCGAATCCACCTGGGTTGATACGCGAGCGCGGCGGACGCACGCGCAGCGACAGTTCCCAGTGGGCCCCGGCGCGCAATGTGCCGCGCAGACGGTCGGGGCTGCGGGAATGCCGCGGCTCATGCCAGCTGACCTGCAGGCGGCGTCCCTGCAACGCGGGCCAGGCGTTCGCCTCCTCCACGTCAAACAGGAAACGGCTGTGGTCCTCGCGCCACAGCGGCAGATCGACAACCCGGCCGCGTACCCGCACGTCCTGCGCGGCCGCACCCGGCGGCAGCTGCTGCTGCAGGGCCAGGTGGCCATGGCACCCCGCCCAGGCCAGGCCAAACAGGGCAGCAGCCACCGCGCGCCCGCGCCACGGCCAGGCCCAGCCGACCAGAGCAGACAGCGCCAGGCTGATGCACACCGCGCGCGGCACCAGCACTGGCAGCAGCACGCAGGCCAGCGCCCCCAGCACCAGACCGGCGGCACAGGCAGCACCCAGCAGAGGGACAGGTCCGGCAGGAAAGCGCATCGGCGCAGCGTCGCCGCGCAGTGACACCGCTGCCTATCAGGCAAGCACGCACAGGGCTGTGGGCGCTCTCAGCGGCGAGGCGTACCGCGCTGGAAATTGATCCGGAAGCTGGCGCCACCGCCCAGCGCTTCGGCCACGCTGACGCTGCCGCCGTGGTGCTGCACGATTTCCTTCACCAGGTGCAGCCCCAGGCCGCTGCCACTGCCAGCGGCACGCAGGCGATGGAAAGGCTCGAAGATGGCCTCGCGATCGCCCACCGGCACGCCCGCGCCCTGGTCGCTGATTTCCAGCAGGCCCTGCGCATCCAGGCGCACGCAGATGGTGCCGCGGCCACCGCCATGGACGATGGCGTTGTGCACCAGATTGGCCATCACCCGCCCCAGCGCCAGGCCATCGCCCTGGATCCACACCGGTGCGTCCGGCGCATCCACTTCGAAGCCGTAGCCGGCCCCCACCACCAGCGGAGCCAGCTCCGCAGCCGATTCGCGCACCACATGGGCAAGATCGACCTGCTGCAATGTGCTGATGTTGCGGTCCAGGCGCTGCAGGTCGAGCAGGTGCTCGGCCACGTTGCCCAGCCGCGCGATGTCAGTCAGCAGCTGCGATTTCAGCTCGCCCTGCGGCAGCTGCGACAGCCGGGCCTGCACTACCGCGATCGGCACGCGCAGCTCATGTGCGGCATCGGCCAGGAACTTGTCGCGTGCCGCGTAACCCTGCTGCACCTTGTCGATGGCATCGTTGAACGCACCCACCAGCGGTGCGACTTCGGTGGAGACCAGCTGCTCGTCCAGGCGCGCGCCCGGCTGGCCGATATCCAGCGCCCGGGCCTGCTGGGCCAGCCTGCGCACGCCACGCATGGCACGGTGGATGACGGTGGGCATGACCAGCAGGGTGACTACGATCAGCGGCAGGAAGAACCAGAAGCCGATCAGGCGCAGCACCATCAGCGCACCATCCACCAGCCCACCCTTGGGCGCGCCACCGGCCATCACCGTGATGCGGCGGCCATCTTCATTGCGCACCATCACCCGTGCCACATCCAGGTACGGTGGCACCAGCGAGCCCACTTCGGTGGCCCCAAGCGCCGGCAGGCGCGCCAGCAGCGGCGCATGGATGGCCGGCACCCTGCCACGTTCCAGCCAGATGCCGCGGTCATCGACGGCCACGAACCACAGGTTGCCGCCCTCACGGGTGTTCAATGCCTGCCAGCGCGGTTCATCCAGCACCAGGTGCGCGCCCTGGCCGTGCACGGCCCTGGCAATGTCCTCGGCCGTGAACATGTCCATGCCCCAGGACTCTTTGTCGCCCCAGGTGAGGATCAGTGCTACCACGGCGAACAACACGGTGAAGGCCTGTGCCAGGAACAGGCGCCAAGCCAGGCCGAGGGTGATCGAACGGATCTGCCGCGCCATGTCAGGCCTCCGCCAACAGGTAGCCGACGCCGCGGATGACGTGGATCTCCACGCTCGCACCCGCCTGCTGCAACGCCTTGCGCAGCTTGGAGATGTGCGCATCCAGTGCATTGGACTGGATCTCATCGTCAAAGCCATACACCGCCGCCTCCAGTGCGCTGCGGGTGACGGTGCGTCCCTGCCGCATCGCCAGCGCCTGCAGCACCAGCACCTGCCGGCGCGGGAGCGCCAGCGGCTGGCCGTCGACCTGCGCCTGCAGCGATTCGAAATCAAACTCGAAGTTGCCCAGCCGCAGGCTCGGAGTGACCATCGCCGACGGCCGTCGCGACACCGCGCGAATGCGCGCCATCAGTTCTTCGATCGCCACCGGCTTGACCAGGTAGTCGTCGGCGCCGACATCGAGTCCCTCCACCTTGTCCGACAACGTGCCCTTGGCGGTCAGCATGATCACCGCGATGTTCGGCCGCAGCGCACGCGCGGTGGCAACGAAACCGGCGCCATCGCCATCGGGCAGCTGGCGGTCGAGCAGCAGCAGCTGGTGCACCGGTTCGCGCAGTGCCAGCGCGGCTTCGGCCAGGCTGCCGACCACATCGGCAACCACGCCCTGACGCTCCAGCCCGGACTGCAGGGCCCGCGAGAGATCGGGATCGTCTTCCACCAGGAGGATGCGCATCGTGGGCTCGGCTACCGGAAACGCTGCCGATGATAGTGCCTGCGGGGCACCGATGAGGCCTTCGCGCGGACATTGCCAGGGCGCAATGTTCCGACAATGTTGCACCTTCACGATGCAACGCGGTTTCCTGAAAAGCGCCCTCGATGCTCCCGTTGCCCTCTGCCCTGCTGCGCCCCCTGCTGTGCACCGTCGTTCTCTCCACGCCGTTGCTGGCCAGGGCCCAGGAACAGGCACCGGGCGTGCAGGCCGGCATCACCGTCGGCGCCACTACCGGCGCGTACGCGCACTACGACGACAAGCCGCTGGTGGTGCCGGCCCTGGCATGGCAGGGCAAGCGCTTTTTCGCCAGCCCCGGCTCGCTGGGCATGCACCTGTACAAGCAGGAAGGCCTGCGCGTTTCGGCCGTGGTCACGCCGTACACGCTGCGCTTCAAGACCGATGACGTGAACGATCCGCAGCTGCGCCGCCTGCACAGCCGGCAGATGTCAGCCATGGCCGGCGTCAGCGCCGAATACAGCGCCGACTGGGGTGCCCTGTCGGCCAGCATCAAGCGTGAGGTCAGCGGCCACGGTGGCGGCCTCGAATCCAGCCTGTATTACAGCTATCCGATCCAGGCCGGGCGCTTCACCTGGGTGCCGCGCGTGGGTGTGGTGCACAGCAGTGCACGCCTGCTCGACTACTACTACGGCATCAGCGACGAGGAGGCCGTGCGCTCGGGCCTGGCCGCCTATTCGCCGGGCAGCGCCACCTCGCCAGGCCTGCAGATCGCGGTCAGCACACCACTGGGCACGAAGTGGCGGGCCACCGGCGTGGTCGCCAGCCAGTGGTTTGGCGATGCGGTCAAGGACAGCCCGATGGCCCGCCGCGGCGCGCAGAACTCTGCCTTCATTTCCCTGATGCGCGCGTTCTGATCGCGCGCCCCGCAACGGACAAGGACACCCCCATGGCCTCCGTCTCCTTCCCCACCGATGCGCAGGCCATCCTGCGCGCGCCCGATCTGGACAGTGCCGAGCAGGCCTATCTTGGCCTGATGCCGGACCAGGCTCACATCGACGCGCTGGTGCGCCGCGCACTGGGCCTGTCGCGCGTTGCCGATGCCGCCCGCGGCTATGCCTTGTCGATGACCCTGGTCGGCCTGCGGCTGCAGGAACTGGAGATGGACGAGCCCTGTGCCACGGCGCATCGGCAGACGACGCTGCGCAATCTGCGCCAGGTGTACACCGCCGTCTGACCGCCCGGATGTGGTCGGCAGGCGTCCGTCTGCCAGCGCGGACGCGCGTGGATCAGCCCGCCAGCGCCCGGATTCATCCCTGCTGCCTGCCCTTGGCACGCGCAATTCCCCGCTTCGTCGCATGGCGGTTCCGGTTGGCCGGGGCCGATGACACGCTGGGCTCCCTTCTCCGGAGCACCGCGCCATGCCGATGCTTGCCCTGCTGCTGTTGCACGCGGTCCTGTCCAGCGTCGGCAGCGGCGGCGTGGATGCAGGCCATGCGCTCCCCTCCGGGCTTGCCCCGGCCAGCCACGAGGACCTCTGCCTGCAGCTGCACCTGCGCCAGGACAGCATGCTGCGCTGGGAGCGCGGCGAGGGCGGGCGCTCACATGTGCTGGGCGTCGTGCACCTGGTCGATGGCCGCTGGCAGCTGCGTCACCGCTTCAACATCGGCGCATCGGCCGCGCACTGATCGCCAGCCGCGATTCTTCCTCGCCGGCACGTCTGGTGACAGCATGGTGCCCTGTCGAAAGGATGCCATGGGCCCGGTGCGGATGTGCCGCATGATCCAGTTCTGAGCGCCGGAAGCCAGGCAACAAAAAAGCCGACCCATCGGGCCGGCTTTCCTGTTTCCACCGCTGCACCGGCAATGCCGGGAGCCAGGTGGTGGGCGGTACAGGGTTCGAACCTGTGACCCCTACCATGTCAAGGTAGTGCTCTACCGCTGAGCTAACCGCCCATCTTGTTCGTGCCGCCCGAAAGCTGGCTTTGTTACGTAAAAACCCGGCGCCAGGGCCGGGCTTTTCAGGTCACGAGCGCCCCTTCAGAAGGAACGTCGTGGTGGGCGGTACAGGGTTCGAACCTGTGACCCCTACCATGTCAAGGTAGTGCTCTACCGCTGAGCTAACCGCCCGTTTTGCCTCTGCATTTCCGCGATTGCGTCGGTGCAGGCCGCGTATATTACGGATGCCGGCAGGTAAGCGCAACACTTTTGTGAAGATGGCTGCGCTGCCGTGTTCAGCCGAGGCTGGCCTCCTTCAGCTGCCGGATCTGGTCGCGCACGCGGGCGGCATCCTCGAACTCCAGGTCCTTGGCGTGCTGGTACATCTGCTGTTCCAGCGCCTTGAGCCGGGCGGCCAGCTGGGCCGGCGACATCGACCGGTAATCGGCCGCCTCTTCGGCCACCGCCCTGCCCTTGCCTTTGCCCTTTCGCGATTCCTTCTCGGCAGCATCGGAGCGCGCGCCTTCCAGCACGTCCACGATCGGGCGCGCCACCGAGCGCGGCACGATGCCGTGTTCCTCGTTGTACTCGACCTGCTTGGCGCGGCGGCGGTCGGTCTCGTCAATCGCGGCCTGCATCGAGCGGGTGATCTTGTCCGCATACAGGATGGCCTTGCCGCGCACGTTGCGGGCAGCGCGGCCGATGGTCTGGATCAGCGATCCGGTGGAGCGCAGGAAACCCTCCTTGTCCGCATCCAGGATCGCCACCAGCGAGACCTCCGGCATGTCCAGGCCTTCGCGCAGCAGGTTGATGCCCACCAGCACATCAAACTTGCCCAGGCGCAGGTCGCGGATGATCTCCACCCGCTCCACCGTGTCCACGTCCGAGTGCAGGTAGCGCACGCGGATGCCATGTTCGGTCAGGTACTCGGTCAGGTTCTCGGCCATCCGCTTGGTCAGCGTGGTGACCAGCACGCGGTCACCGGCCTTGATGCGTTCGTTGGCCTCGCTCATCAGGTCGTCGACCTGGGTGCCGACCGGGCGGATTTCCACCACCGGATCGATCAGGCCGGTCGGGCGCACCACCAGCTCGGTGATTTCATCACCCGCCTCGCGATACTCGTACGGGCCCGGCGTGGCCGACACGTAGATCGCCCGCGGGCAGCGCGCTTCCCACTCCTCGAAACGCAGCGGCCGGTTGTCCAGCGCCGACGGCAGACGGAAGCCGAACTCGACCAGGGTTTCCTTGCGCGAGCGATCGCCCTTGAACATCGCACCGATCTGCGGAATGGTCACGTGCGATTCGTCGATGACCAGCAGCGCATCCGGCGGCAGGTAATCGAACAGGGTCGGCGGCGGTTCACCGGCGCTCTTGCCGGTCAGGTGCCGTGAGTAGTTCTCGATGCCGTTGCAGAAACCGACCTCGGCCATCATCTCGATGTCGAACTGGGTGCGCTGGGCCAGGCGCTGCGCTTCGACCAGCTTGTTTTCCGCGTACAGCTGCTCCAGGCGCTCCTTCAGCTCCACCTTGATGGTCTCCACTGCGGCCAGCACGCGCTCGCGGGTGGTGGCGTAGTGGGTCTTCGGGTACACGGTGAAGCGCTGCATGTTGCGGATCGTCTCGCCGGTGAGCGGATCGAACATCGTGATCTTCTCGACCTCGCCATCGAACAGTTCGATGCGCAGCGCCTCGCTGTCCGATTCGGCCGGGAACACGTCGATCACTTCACCGCGCACGCGGAACGTACCGCGCTGCAGCTCGTACTCGTTGCGCGTGTACTGCAGCTGGGTCAGATGGTTGATCAGGTCGCGCTGCTCGATGCGCTCGCCCTTGGACAGGATCAGGCGCAGCGACAGGTAGTCTTCCGGCGCGCCCAGGCCGTAGATGGCCGACACGGTGGCCACCACGATCGCATCCGGGCGCGACAGCAGCGTCTTGGTCGCCGCCAGCCGCATCTGCTCGATGTGCTCGTTGATCGAACTGTCCTTCTCGATGAAGGTGTCCGAGGACGGCACGTAGGCTTCGGGCTGGTAGTAGTCGTAGTAGCTGACGAAGTACTCGACCGCGTTGTGCGGGAAGAACGCCTTGAATTCACCATACAGCTGCGCAGCCAGCGTCTTGTTCGGCGCCATGATCAGCGTCGGCTTCTGCACGTTCTGGATGACGTTGGCGATGGTGTAGGTCTTGCCCGAACCGGTTACGCCCAGCAGCGTCTGCTTGGCAATGCCCGCTTCGAAATTATCGGTCAGCTTCGCGATCGCGTTGGGCTGGTCGCCCGCCGGTGAATACGGCGAGACGAGTTGAAAACTGTCGCTCATGGTATTGCCAGGTCCCGGGAATGATGATTATAGCGGCCGGTTTGGTGACGGCCGGTTGAGGAAACGTCCTGCCCCGCGCCAGCCCCTGCACTGATGGCGGACGCGGCCAGTCGACGTTCAGGCTGAAGCCATGGATACTCCTCCGCCCCACCATCCCCCGCCCTGCCCGGCACCCGGCTTCCAGCTGATCGAACTGCTGCTGGTACTGATGGTGCTGGCCGTCCTGCTCACGCTGGCCTGGGGACCGTGGCAGCGGCTTGTGACACGGCTGCGCGTCGATACCCTGCGCGCCGAACTGAGCGGCAGCCTGGCAATGGCACGCAGCACGGCGCTGACCCAGCGCAGGCGGGTAACGGTGTGCGGCTCGGCTGACGGCATGAACTGCAGCCAGCACTGGAGCCAGGGCTGGCTGGTGCGCACCGAGGATGCCTCCTGGGCTTCAGCGCCACCGGGCAAGGTGGTGCAGACCCACGACAGGCCCGCGAACGGTATCCGGATTCAATCCAGCCAGCATCGCCCGCATGTGCAGTTCCTGCCGGATGGGCGCAATGCGGGCACCAACCAGTCGCTGGTGCTGTGCGTGGATGGGCGTGAGCACAGCCGCGTGGTCATCAACGTGAGTGGCCGGGTACGCAGCGAGCGCATGCGCGGGGTGGCCGACTGCTGAGGCAATGCTTGGCCAACAACGAAAAAAGCCGCGATTTCTCGCGGCTTTTTCGAATCTGGCGCCCGAAGTTGGACTCGAACCAACGACCCCCTGATTAACAGTCAAGTGCTCTAACCGGCTGAGCTATTCGGGCGGGGAGGCGCATTCTAGACGGTCAACGCAGGCGATGCAACACCCTGTTCAAGAACGCCCTACCAGCACCCGGCAACCTTGCTGGCATCCGGGGTCTTGCGCCCCGCCTGGTCCAGGGTAAGGGTGCCGCACTTGTCCTTGTCCTGGCCGGTGCCCGGCACCGCCTGCAGGGTGAAAGCAGAGGCGGTAGCAGCCTCCTTGAGCGAGATCGTATAGCGCGAGGTGCCATCCCGTGGTGACTTCTCGAAGGGCAGCGTCATGCCAGCATAGGTGTTCTGCACGGTATGGAAACGCTCCAGCTGCTGGGCGATCTCCACCAGGTCGGCCTTGGCCTGCGCACGGCGCGAACGCAGTACGTACTCGCTGTAGGACGGCACTGCGATGGCGGCGAGAATCGCCACCACCGCCACCGTGATCATCAGCTCGATCAGGGTGAAGCCTCGCACTGCGCGCGGGGAGGAGTTGATCTTCATAACGATGCTCTCTGGCAACCTCATCAGCGGATCTGCCGCCACGACTGGCGACCACAGGGGCGTGGCATGTACATGGCGTCGGCGCCCGGGGCACGCAGCACGAAGGTACACGCTTCAGCGTCCAGCAGCTGCTGTACCGTGCAGGTGGCCTTGGTCGGGTCGCATGGCGTCAGCTTGGGCACGAAGATGCTGGTGTCCTTCACCGGCGGCCCCTGGGCGGGCGCACCGCCCTTGTTCAGGGCCACCGCGCCGCAGTTGCCCGTGCACACCGAGGTACCGTTGATGCTGGTGGTCAACCCGCTCATGGCGCCGCCGCCGGTCAACAGGTTCAGGCCATACAGCCAGTTCACACCGCCGCCGCTGCCGCAGATGGCGGTACCCGGCACATAGGTGGTGAAGAACACTGTGCCGTTCTGGATGTTGGGGTTGCCGACGAAGCGCTCGCCATCAAGCGTATTGCCCACCAGCAGATCGACGTACCAGCCACGGACATCGCCATACACGAACTCGGTGCGGGTGACCGCGCGTCCGGAGTAGCCGGCATTGGCCGATGTCGTGGACACGGTCTGCCCCTGCAGCACGCTGCGACCACTGACGGCCGTCTTCAGGTTGTCCCAGATGCCGTACAGGCTCTGCACCGGCGAAGTGCTGCTGACCGCATTGTCGTCGGCAGCGAAGTACTGGCCGGTACCGAAGTACAGGCTGACGCCGCCGGCCGGTCCACTGGTCACCTCGATGCCGCTCATGATCGGCTGGGGCTTGTTGTCACGCACGGCGGTGAACAACGGTACGCCATCCAGGGCGACCTTCCAGTTGTTGATGTTGGTGTCGGACAGATCGAACTTCCACAGGTTGCCCTGCATGTCGCCGCCGTACACGGTGTCGGTGACGCCATCGCTGTTCTTCAACGCCACCGGGGCCAGGTTGATCAGGCCGTTGCGCACGGCATAGGCAGCACCGGTAGGCGCGATGCGGCGCAGCACTTTGCCGCTGGTGATATCCACCACGAACAGCACGGGCTTGCTGCTGGTGGAATTGACGCCGTTACCGAACAGCGCCACGAAGCGCGGCTGGCCGCCGGCCGTGGTACCGGTCACCGGCACGACCACCGGCTTGCCCAGCACGAAGCCGAGGTCGGACTCGGTCTTGCCCGAGACTTCCCACAGCACGTTGCTGGCACCGAAGCTGGTCGGGCTGCCGATATCCAGGCCGAACACCGAGCCGTTGCTGGCTTTGCCGCCACTGGGGGCGACCGACGAGCCACCGCCGCCGGTGGTACCCACCAGCACGGTGCGCCACTTGGTACCGTCATACACGTCCGAGGAGGTCAGCGGGCCGTCAACGTAGTAGCGGTGGCCGTAAGCAGGGTTCGCCAGTTCAGCGATGTGCTGCAACGCCGTTGAAGGAATGAAGGCCAGCTCCTCATTGCCACCGGAGGTGGTATCTGATGCATTGAAGCCATGCAGCATGCCGTCATTGGCGCCCACATAGACCATGGTCGGCGGGCCACCGGTTGCCAGTTTGGCGGTCAGGAAGGAGGCGTACGAGGCACCAAGCGTCTTCTTCCAGGTCGTTGCACTGCTGCCCCACGACGTATACCCGTAGTCGTCGCGGTTGGACACAACCTGGGTGGTTGAGTTGACGATGTCGCCCAGCGGAGAGGTGCGCGAACGGAAGCCGCTCACCGCGCCGCCCTTCAGATAGCTGACAAGGTCGCTTGGGCTCTTGCCCGAGTACCATGCCGGTCGCGTGACAAGTCCGAGCGTCGCCGCCTTCGCATTGTCGTTAGCACCGGGAATGTTGGTGGAGGTGAACTCGGCGACTGCAGCCGCCGTGACCGTATCCTTGGCCGAGTCGGTCGAGGTCGGCGCGGTTGCCATGAAAATGCGGCGCGTTGACGAGCTGATCTTGCTCGAAGCCTTCCACAGCTCCGTACCGTCGGTGCCGTTGCTGCTGACCCGCGTTGCAATGACGTCGCCCGTCCAGTCATTGCTGCCGGAGGGCACGCGGAAGTGCGACGAGACAGTGAATGAATTGGTGCTGATGCGAGCGCCCGAGCCATCGCCGCCGACCGGCGCATCACCCTGCGCGGCACTGTCGAAGATCTCTTCCAGGGCCTGCTTCAGCTTGGTCGGGTTACGGGCCAGGAAGTAGTTGTCCGGCACGCCCTTGACCTTGCTGTCCCATGCCTTGCCACCGGCGGGAACGCCGTATTTGGCCGCATACCAGAGCGGGCTCTGCAGCTGGCCGGCGGCGGTCGTCGAAGCCTTGTACTTGATGACGACCGGCTTCTGCCAGTTGCTGGGGAAGTTGTTGGTATTGCTCAACACCGAGTTGTCGGAGCCACCGGGGCGCAGGGCAAGCCGCTGGACGGCGGTAGAAGCATTGGAACCAGTGATCGTGTAGCCGGTCAGCATCGCGTTGCCGGCGTATGCCGACAGGTTCTCGATGCGGATCAGGACTTCGTCCTCGCCCGGGGTGCTGACAAGGCCGCCACTGCTGTTGCAGATCGCGGCGTTGTTGGCGGCGCTGACACTCTTTGTGGTGTCCGCGCGCCAGCAGATGTTGTTGAAACCAGTGTTTTCCGTGCAGGTGGAACCCACGCAGTAGCTCAGCATCGCCACGACGTCGTTGTCATGGTCGTTGCCCCACAGGGAATCTTCCCAGACCAGGGAGAAACTGCCCGCCTTCGCATCCGAGCGGTAGGTGCGGCCATAGACCAGATTGCCACCGGAATTGTTGGCTTCCTTGATGCCGATACCGACTGAACCCAGGAAGCAGCTGCGCCAGCCACTGCTGGCGGCCGTGGCGGTGCCGGTGTTGTTGGCCTGGCACAGCGGCGCCAGGCCGATCTTGCTGTTGCCCACCGCAATTTCGAACTGCGGCAGGGTTTCCGCCAGGGCGACGGTGTAGGTAGTGGCCGTCACCTTGTAGCCGGAGGGCTTGCCCTGTACGCCCGGACGAAGGTCGGTCGCCGCCGCCCCCTTGGCCATGCCGGCCATCAGGTAACTGCCCTCCATGCTCGGAATGTCCGGGCAGATGCCGCGAGCGGTGCTCAGGTTGTTCAGGGTGCGACCCTGGCAGATATCCTCGTGGGTGTTGTTGGCATCGGTAGCCGTCGCCGTATCACGCCCCACCATCCACGACTTGCCGGAAATGCCATCGGCGGTACCAATGGCGTTGGTCTGCGCCGCCGCATCGATCTGCTGCGGCAGTGTACCGATGTTGTCACCATCGAAGGAGGGCAGGCCCGAAGAGAGCACCAGGATGTTGCAAGTGGCGCAGTAGGAGTTGCCACCATCGGCCGGCAGTGCATACGGGTCCTTCCAGGTCAGACCGGTCGGCAGGCCACTGAGGTCGGTACCGTTGTTGTAACTGCTCGTCTTGTTGGAAGCAGCGACATATCGCAGAGCTTCGGCATACATCTCCGCCAGCGGATTGCCCCATGCACTGCACTTCTGCGAGCCGTTGCCCGGATTGTCCAGGATGCGGTTCTTGTCAGGGCCGGCGCGATTGAGGATGCCGTAGTTGTTGCAGTCGTTCCAGTTGCTGCTCCAGTTCCACTGATCGATGCGGAAGTTGGAGATCGTGTTGATGATGCCTTCGGTACCGCTGGCCTGGGTATTGCAGAAACGGCCGTTGGACAGGTTGATTTCGTCGCCGGCAGCACAGAACGTGGTGCCATTGCCGGCGATTTTGCCGATGTTCCGGCGCAGCACGCCACCATCGCGCGGGCTGGAATAGGTGCCGCTGATCAGGCCGAAGCGCAGGCGGCCACTTTCACCGTAGGTCTGCAGCACGCCAGCGGGCTTGTAGCGATCGGTGGTGCCGTCGTTGTACTTGCGGCAATAGCCCTCGCGCAGCGCAGCATTGGTGGACGCGCAGACTTCGGCGCGAACGACATAGTCAGATACGGACTTCGGCGTGTCGGCACTGCCATCACCGCTGCGGTTGACGCCGCACTGGTAGGAGGCGGTCGACGCCCACTCCGACCAGTTGCCCGAGGCAACGCGCATCAACGGGCGACCGCCGGAGGTGACCGTGGAGTTACAGAACGACTGCGTTCCACTCAGCGGGGTGAAGCTGCCGATGTCGCTACCGCTGTAGACCTTCACCCAGGCATGCAAGTCGCTGGGAATCTGCGCGCGCTCGATGACCGTCTTGTCGGCGGTATCGGTGGAGCGCTGGCCGCCATAGAGCACGCTGCGCATGACGTCCAGGCGGCTCATGGTCACCCAGTTCAGGAAGTTGCCCGACCAGGCGCCGCTACAGCTGTGCTTGTTGGTACCACCGGCAGCGGCGGATGCCTTGAACACATTCGTGTCCGAGTTGCCGGCCGTCGCCGAGTAACAGAGATTGGAATCGAAATAGCCACCGTACTCGAACGTGTCGAGGTAGGTGGTATCGAGGATGCCATCTTCGTTCAGATCGCTGTAATCGCTGTACGCCTTGTTGAACAGCTGCTCGTCGCGCGACATCACCATCATCATCAGCGGCGGCTGGCTCTGCTTGGTGTACAGCGGCTCCTGGGCGATGTCGTAGTCGCCGAGCGCGGCATGCAGCGGGATGATCAGCGCGGCCAGCCCGGCGAGCACGGCCAGCCCGGCACCGGCACGCAGCCAGGTGGAGGGGCGAAGACGAAGAAAGCGTTGGTCGTTGTTCATGGGATGAAGACCGTATCGATGACAGCGCTGGCGGTTGCGTCGGTGGCCTGGTCGCTGGCCAGGGCCGTGACCTGGTAGATGTTTCCGGTTTCCTCGTTGGCCTTTTCACCGATGCGGCGGCTGGAGGCGGCGAAGCACTTGTCCAGGCGGCGGGTGTACTGGTCACCGGTCTTGGTGACGGCGTTGGCCCAGGTCAGCGGATCGTAGGTGGGGCTGCACTCTTCCTGGTTCGCCCGGTAGACGTTGGTACTGCCCTCCAGGGCGGTCTCGATGGCGGCCTCGGTGGCGCGCGCGCTCGACTCGGCATTCTGGAACGCCAGGTTGGTACGCAGGTAATTGGAGGCCATGCGTTCCTGCATGCTGGTGACCTGCATGCCGGCGATGCCGATGAGCGCGAGCAGGATCAGCATGATCAGCGCGACATAAAGCACGGCGCCACGCTGACGTTGCGGGAAAGCCGGCAGGGATCGTGAGGTACGCATCATGGCCTCAATTGCCGTAAAGGCGGTTTCGCAGCGCCACGCTGGTCTGGTAGACCGCACGCATGCGCCCGTCAGTCGGGGGGGTATAGGTGACGCCCATGCCGATCAGCGCGGCCGCGCCATCGGACTGGCGCGCGGAGGCCGGGTCCGGGCTGGACATCAGCAGGCCGATCTGCACGGCGCCGACCCGGCGCCAGGCCAGCTGGACATCGGCCGGCAGCGATTCCTGCACTGTCTTGGCGGTGCCCTGGCGGTCGATGTAGCCCGACGGTGCCGGGGTGTCCAGATTGCGATCCTGGCCGTACAGCAGCTGCAGGTTGTCCACGCCCTCCACCAGCGGTTCCGGCGCACCGGCGGCCAGGTCGCCGCCCGGGGTTGCACTGAAACGGACCCGGTACAGCGAGCGCTGCCTGGTGTCGGCGTCATAGCCCACGTAGTACACGGCACTCTCGGCCCGGTACAGATTGGCCTGGCCCACCGTGTAGCCTTCCACGAAGGTGCGCGAGCCGTTGAGCTTGACCGTGTTGAAGGTGACGCTGGCGCTGGTGGCATTCACGGCGCTGGCCTGGAACACCGTGGCCGAAGAGCAGTCAGCGACGCCATACAGCCCGGGATTGGCCACGCCACTGCGCAGCACCGACAGGCGCGAGGCATCGAAATTGAACACCGGCTTGCTGGCATCGCCGCCGATGGAGGTCACCGGCACACCATCGGGCATCAGATAGCGCAGCGCGATGATGTCGCTGCCGTCGACGCGGTTGCTCAGCGCATTGGCGATGGCGTCAGGCAGCGCCGGGCTGTAAGCCGTGCCGCCGGTATCCGGGGTGGCCTTGATGGCCAGTGTCTTGCCGGGCCCGGTGTCGGTGGCCTCGTAGCCCTGGATCGAGCGGTTGAAGTCCAGCACCGGATTGGTGGCGCCATCGAGCGTGGAGCGCAGCGAAACGCGTGTTGCCGAGGTCTGCGCCTGATCGTTGACGCAGCCGAAGTGCCCGGCCATGCGGATCTCGCGCTGCAGGGTATCCATCGCAAAGCGGCTGTTTTCCTGCACCCGCGCCAGGCCTTCGGAAAGCCGGTAGGCTTCGCGCGAGGCGGCAAACACCTGCACTACGGCGAGCATGATGATCAGGCCAATCACCATCGAGATCATCAGTTCGATCAGCGAAAGGCCGCGGGTGGCACTCCGAGGGCGATGGACGTTTTTCACAGTCGGGTACTCGCGCTGAAGGTGGTATCTGCGGCGTCGGCCTTCCAGCGTTCATCACCCCAGGTGACCTGCACGGTGTACAGGGTGCCGTTGCGGGTGACCTTGGCCGTTGCCCCCTCGCCCATCGCCTTGCCGAGGCGGCAACGCCAGTCGGTCATGAACGCCGCCTTGTCGATGGCGCTGCCGGTGGGCGGCGAACACTTGGTGGTCGTCGCCGTGTAGTCGCCGAGGTAGAAGGCCGCACCAACGCGGTTGGCGCGGATCTGGTCCAGCAGCTCGTAGCTCAGGTTGGTCGCCTGGGTGCGGAAGTTCGCGCTCTGCACGTAGCGCACGTTCATCGTCTGCAGCAGGGCGAAGCCAAGCAGGCCAAAGCCCAGCACGAGGATCGCGATCAGCACCTCGATCAGGGTGAAACCCTGCTGGGCGCGGGGGGCCAGGGACAGCCGGCGGGGAGGACGAGGCTTCACTTGCATGCTTCCTTCTGCAGCCGGACCTGGCCGGTGAGCGAGACGATCATCCGCCGCTGCAACGGCTGCCCGCCGCAGTCGGCCGGGCGCAGGGTGATGTTGGTGACCGCGGCAGCCCGGCTGCGGCCGCGCGCATCGAAGGCGATGCTGAGCGCGTCGTCGGAAACACCCTTCATCTGCGAACGCGCTTCGGCGTAGCGCAGCACGGGCTCATCCTTGTCGTAGCTGCCATTGCCGTTGCTGTCGTTCCAGACCATCCAGCCATCGGCCCAGCTGGCGCCATCGCAGGCGGTGCCCGCCTTGGACGCACAGACCGCGCCACCATGGGTGCCGCGGATCGCTTCGGACCGGGCCAGCGACAGGGCCGCCATCAACTCGTTGGCCGTGGTGGCCATGCGGTTGGAGCGGATGGTGCTCTGGAAGCTGGGATAGGCGATGGCGGTCATGATCGCCAGCACGGCCACCGTGATCATCAGCTCGAGCAGTGTGAAGCCCTTGGACCGGCGCAGTGACATGGAACGCTCCCCAGCGTGTTGGAGCCCACGATGGCGCACCCGGTTGCCGCCGGCAAGCGGCGGCAGGATGAACGGTCAGAACGGGGGGACGGGCGTCAAAGCGTTGACACGCCCTACCCTTCCGGCAGCTCCCGGAAGGGGTCGGAGCCGCTTCGGGGATCCGACCCGGGGCCGGGGTCGGATCCCGCAGGACTCCGACCCCGGCCGGTCAGGCCAGCACCTGGTAGCAGGGCTGGTATTCACCGGAGATCTTCATCCGGCGCTGGTCGACGAACGCGCGCAGCAGCGCGTCCAGGGCCTGCATCATGTCGGCGTCGCCATGGATCTGGAACGGCCCGAACTGCTCGATGCGGCGCATGCCATCTTCCTTCACGTTGCCGGCCACGATGCCGGAGAACGCCCGCCGCAGGTCAGCGGCCAGCGCATGCGGCGCGCGGCCGTGGTGAAGGTCCAGCGCGGCCATCGCCTCGTGGGTCGGCACGAACGGCTGCTGGTACTCCCACGGAATCTCGATGGACCAGTTGAAGAAGAACGAATCCTTCTGCGCCAGGCGGTGCTCGCGCACCTGCTTGATGCCGCTGGCCATCTTGCGGGCCACTGCCACCGGGTCGCCGATGATGATCTCGTAGCGCTCGGCGGCCGCGTCGCCCAGGGTCAGGCGGATGAAGCGGTCGATCTGCTCGAAGTACGGCGCGGCCACGGTCGGGCCGGTCAGGATCAGCGGGAACGGCAGGTCCTTGTTTTCCTCGCGCAGCAGGATGCCGAGCAGGTACAGGATTTCCTCGGCCGTGCCGACGCCACCGGCGAACACGATGATGCCGTGGCCGATGCGGACGAAGGCCTCAAGGCGCTTCTCGATGTCCGGCATGATGACCAGGTGGTTGACGATCGGGTTCGGCGACTCGGCCGCGATGATGCCCGGCTCGGTCAGGCCGATGTAGCGCGTCACGGTCTTGCGCTGCTTGGCGTGGGCGATGGTGGCGCCCTTCATCGGCCCCTTCATCGCACCCGGGCCGCAGCCGGTGCAGATGTCCAGGCCGCGCAGGCCCAGCTCGTAACCGACCTGCTTGGTGTACAGGTACTCATCGCGGCCGATCGAGTGGCCGCCCCAGCAGACCACCAGGTTCGGGTCGCCCGGGTTGAGGATGCGCGCGTTGCGCAGCAGGCCGAACACCGCGTTGGTGATGCCCTCCGACGACTCAAGTTCGGCCGCATAGGCCGGGCCCATCTCGATGGCCATGTAGGCCAGGTCGCGGACCACCGCGAACAGCAGCTCGGCCACGCCGCGGATGATCTCGCCATCGACGAAGGCCATTGCCGGGGCATTGACCAGGTCGATGCGCACGCCGCGATCCTGCTGCGCCACCTGGATGTCGAAATCGGGGTAGAGATCACGCGCCGCGCGCGGATCGTCCGAAGCACTGCCACTGGTCAGCACCGCCAGCGCGCAGCGGCGCAGCAGCTCGTGCATGCCGCCACCGGAGGCATCGCGCAGGCGTGCTACCTCGGCCCGCGACAGCACATCCAGCCCACCGCGCGGGTAGATCCGCGCATCCTGCACCGGCAGCGCGCGGGCTGCCTTTTCGTTCGTCGTCATATCCAACTTTTCGCTTCCTTCAAGGTTTCCGACTGTACTGCCGCCCCCTTAAAAAGCAAAACGGCCGGGAAACCCGACCGTTGGATGTGTGCTGCCCGCGTTCGCCATTCCGGGACCGCCAGGCGGCCATTGCGCCGCGCACGAGGGGCGATGCTACGCCGCCGCCCGCACACCTGCAAGGACTTTCGCCTGAACGGAAAACGGCCGGGTTTCCCCGGCCGTTTCCGTGTGCAGCAACTACGTCAGTTCATCAGAACTGGTAGCGGAAGCCGACCTGCAGCGACCACTGCGAGACACCGGCGTCGAAGCCGTCGGCATCCTGGTTGGCGACGCTGGTCTTGTCAGCACCAGTGAAGTTGTACACGTACTTGCCGTCGTAGATGCCCTGCAGGGTTGCAACACGGCTGTTGGCGTAGAAGCCATAGTCGTAGATGTTGCCCCACTTCTTGTTCAGCATGTTGCCGACGTTCTGGATGTCGACCCACACTTCCGACTTGTGGCCCTTCATGAAGCCCGGCAGCTGCTGGCTGATACGGATGTCGAAGGTGTTGATCCAGCCGGTGCGGAAACCGTTGGCCGGAGCCACGCTGCCTTGGTACTTCTCCAGCTGCGGGTTGGCAGCCAGCCAATCGTAGAAGCTCTTCTCCATCGCGGCATCCGGCGTGAAGCCTCCGTTCTGGCCCAGCGCGCCAAACAACACTTCGCCACGCTGCGGCACGTAGAACAGGTCGTTGCCCGAGCGGCCGTCGCCATTGGCGTCGTTCGCGTAGATGTAGCTGAACGGACGACCGCTACGGCCTTCGTACACCAGGCCGACCTTGGTTTCGTAATCGCCAAAGAACTTGTGCTTCCAGTTCAACGAACCCGACAGGCGGTCACGGATCTGATAACGCGAGGTGTTCAGCTGGTCAGCATTGGCGTCAAAGGCGTACTGGTAGCCCCAGCCCGAACCGGCGGTGGAGCTGGTCAGCGAACCCACTTCCTTTGCATCGGTGTAGGTGTAGCCCAGGTTCCAGGACCAGTCGCTGTCAGCCGAGAACGGCTTGGCCAGCGAGAAGGTCGCCTGCGAGGTCTGGCCCTTATGGGTGTTGTCGATCAGGTAGACCGAGTCGAAGGCACCGTTGGCGCCGAAGCGCACGTCGCCGGTGGTCCACAGACGGTTGTTTGCCGACGGGTTGTAGTAGTTGACGCGACCATCAGCGCCGACCTGGCGGCCCGTACCGAGGTTCAGGTGCTGGTAGTACAGACCGTCCTTCACCTTGGTGACCAGCAGCTCAGCCGATGCCACGATGCCGTACCACGGCAGTTCGTGATCCAGGGCGATGTTGGCCTTGTAGATCGACGGCAGCTTGAAATCCTTGCCGACGAAGCTGACGCTCTGGCGAGCCTGGCCCGGCGTGGTCGGAACCGGCTGGTTGTCCTTGTCCGGGCTGAACGGCATGCCGTTGTAACGGGTGATGTTGTAGCCGGTGTAGTTGAAGCCGGTGGTGGAGTAGCTGTTGCTCAGCCACACCTGCGGGGCATCACCCTGGAACAGGCCCACGCCGCCGCGCAGCTGGGTCGGACGATCGCTGTCGAAGGTGTAGTTGAAGCCCAGGCGCGGCTGGATCAGGAAATCACCACCGAAGACCTTGCTGTTGTCATAACCGAACGCGTTGAGCGCACTCTGGTTGAAGGCCGGCGCCGGGCTGGTGTCCGGACGGTCGGCACGCACGCCCATGGTCAGGGTCAGGTTGCTGTTGACGTACCAGGTATCCTGCACGAACAGGGCCAGGTTGCTGAACTTGTAGTCAGCAGCGATCGAGCCCGGCTGGTTTTCCTTGTTGTAGACGTAGGTCTGCCAGATGCCGTTCTGGAAGTTGTCCAGGCCGTAGAAGGTGTAGGTGCCCCAGGTGTTGGCGCCGAAGTAGTTGTAGATGTCGTTGGTGTCGTACGAGGCACCGAACTTAACGTCGTGGTCGCCCAGGGTCCAGGTAGCCGCGGCGTAGTAGTTCCACGCCTTGGTCTGCAGGATGTTGTCCTGCGAGTTGGCTTCGGTACCCAGGTACAGCGAATCACCCTGCGGGGTGGTCGCGTTGCGCGGGAAATAGATGCGGATGCTCGGCGCGTTGGTCGACACTTCACGGATGGCCGAGTACTCGCGGTACGAAGCCTTCAGCTCGGTGGAGAAGTTGTCACTCCAGTCACTGAACAGCTGGGCGACGTAGCTCTCGTTGGTCTTGGCGTGCTGGTACCAGTACGAGCTCAACGACGCGGTCGAGGTCGAGTTCATGCCGTTGATGCGCAGCTTGTCCTGCTCGAGCTTGCTGTAACGGATGTTGGCGCGGTGGTTCTCGCTGATGTTCCAGTCCAGCTTCAGCGCGTACTCTTCCAGGCTCGTGTCGCCGTTGCTTTCGGTGCCGCCGGCATCGAAGCCGTAGACGTCCTTGGCAATCTGCTGCGCACGGGTAACGTCAGCCATGGTGAAGTTGGCATTGGCCTTGCCCAGCGCGGTGCCGGAGATGTCGGCACCCGGAGCGGCCTGCTCGAACTTCTCGTAGTTGGCGAAGAAGAACAGCTTGTCCTTGACCAGCGGACCACCCAGGGTCATGCCGTAGGTCTTTTCCTTGGTGAAGCCCTTGAACGGCTGGCCTTCCGGGTTGTCACCGAACCAGTCGCCGTCACGGTAGGTGCCGTACACCGAACCGTGGAATTCGTTGGTACCGGACTTGGTCACCGCGTTGACGGTGGCACCGGCGGCGGCAGCGATGCTGACGTCGTAGTTGGACAGGTTGATGTCCAGCGCTTCGATGGCTTCCATCGCGACCGGCTGGCGGCGGGTCGGCATGTTGTTGCCTTCCAGGCCGAAGGTGTCGCTGGCCGAGACGCCGTCGATGTTGATCGAGTTGAAGCGCGGGTTCTGGCCACCGGCCGAGATCGAGCCCGAGGCGCGGTCGATGAAGGTCACGCGCGGGTCAAGGCGCATCAGATCCTGGATGTTGCCGCCGATGGACGGCGCAACTTCGATCTGCTGCTGGCTGAGGTTGGTGCCCGAGCCCATCTTGGTGGCGCTGAACACTTCCGAACCACCGCCGACGGCGGTGACCTGCACGGTGTCCAGGTTGGTGGCGGCGGCCAGGTCACCGGTCAGGGTGGCGTTGATGGTGCCGGTCTGGTTCACGCCCAGGTAGACGCCATCTTCGGTCTTGGTGCCTTCACCCGGCTTGGTGATGGTGATCGAGTACGGACCACCCACGCGCAGGCCGCGGGCGTTGTAGCGACCGGCCGCATCGGTGGTGGCACGCGAAACGGTGCCCGACTCGGTGTGGGTGATGGTGACTTCAGCACCGGCGACGGGCTGGCCGGCGCGGGAGATCACCTGGCCGCCGACACCGGCAGAGGTGCTCTGGGCGAAGGCGGGGGCGGCGGCAAGTGCAGCCACGAGACCAAGGGTAAGCTTGGACATCCGGAGTGGGTGGGTCATTTTTCGGTAGCCTCGATGCGAGTTGGCGATGGCGGAAAAAAAAGCGCATCCAAGCAGCCTTGCGGGCGGCTGACTGGACATTTATCTGGGGTTCCCTACCGTGAACAGCAGCTGCCGCAACGGTTAACACTAGATTAACACGCTACGCCTTCAATGTGACGGTTGTGCGACAAACGGCACGGGATCGCAACGCGATCGTGACGGAACCTTCATTCCGTCTTATCGTCCAGCTAACTGGCGACAGTAATGTGACTGGCGTCAAGTACCTGCCCTCGCCATGCCACCCCGGCAGGCGAAAGCAGCGCAACGGCCGCAGCGGCGGCGGTTTCCGGGCCCTGGGCGGTCGGATCCTGGTCAACTGAATAGGCTCGGGCGCGAAGCGCGGTGCGCAATGGGCCCGGATACAGGCCACTGACCCGGACCGGGCTGCGGCCAAGCTCGTCGTGCAGGCTGGCAATCAGGCCGCGCAGCCCATGCTGGGCCACGCCATAGCCGCCCCAATAGGCCTGCCCCACCCGTTCCGGCGCATCGACGGCGAATACCATCGCTGCATCGTCCTGCCGCTTCAACAGCGGAAGGCAGGCCTGGGCCAGCCAGGCCGGCGCGGTCAGGGTGACGTGCACGGCGCGGGCGAAACTGGCCGGGTCGGCCAGCTCGAAGGGGGTCAGCCCCGGAAAGTGCGCGGCGCACACCAGCAGCCCATCCAGCCGCCCCAGCTCGCGCTGCAGGGCCTGGGCCAGTTCGGCGTAGTCATCGGGACCGGCGCCTTCCAGGTCCAGCGGGTACAGCAGGGGCTCGGGGCCGACGGCCTGCACCTGGGCATAGACCCGGTCCAGCCGCCGCGGCTTGCGCCCCATCAGGACCACCGTGGCCCCGGCTTGGGCGGCCGCAACCGCTGCGGCACTGCCCAGCCCGCCACCGGCACCGGCGATGAGCACCACGCGGTCCTGCAGGGGACGGCCATCGCGCGCCGCATCGGTCGCCGACGTCGATGGCCAGGCACTCATCCCTGGGTGGCCTCTTCAACGATGCGCTTGAGTTCGCCGGCCTCGAACAGTTCCATGACGATGTCGCAGCCGCCGATCAGCTCGCCGTGGATGAACAGCTGCGGGAAGGTCGGCAGGTTGGAGAAGCGCGGCAGGTTGGCGCGGATCTCCGGTTCTTCCAGCACATTGACCGTACGCAGGGCGACGGCACCGGCCGCCATCAACGCCTGCACGGCGCGGCTGGAAAAGCCGCACATCGGGTATTGCGGGGTGCCCTTCATGAACAGCACGAGCGGGTAACGATCCACCTCGGCCTGGATTTGCTGCATTACCGCCACACCTCACTCCTTGCTTCGCCGGACAAACCGACCGCAGTGGTCGGCTAGACTGCCCACGGTAGCCGCCATTGTAAGCCGATGGAACCGGCTGCCGCCGTCCCTTGGCCACGAACCTGTCCATGCCCGTCGAATTGCCTGCCCTGCCCTACCTTCCCGGCTCCCTGCAGCCGCACCTGTCCGCGCAGACCGTGGAACTGCACCACGGCCGCCACCATCGCGCCTATGTGGACGCGGTGAATGCCGCCATCGCCGGCACCGAATGGGAGGAGGCGCCGCTGGAAGACATCGTCCGCCAGGCCCAGGGCACGCTGTTCGACGCGGCCGCCCAGGCCTGGAACCACGGTTTCTACTGGCAGTGCCTGCGGCCGCGCGGCGGCGGCGAGCCGCAGGGCCGGCTGGGCGAGCTGGTCAAGCGCCAGTTCGGCGACGCCCAGCGCCTGCGCGAGGAATTCAACCGCGCTGCGCTGGGCGTGTTCGGTTCGGGCTGGGTCTGGCTGGTGCAGCACCCCGGCGGCCAGCTCGGCATCCAGGCCACCCGCAACGCGGGTACGCCGCTGACCGGCGACAGCACCCCGCTGCTGTGCTGCGATGTGTGGGAACACGCGTACTACACCGACTACCAGAACGAGCGCGCGCGCTATCTGGAGGGGTTCTGGCAGCTGATCAACTGGGAGTTCGCCGAGAGCCAGCTGCGCTGAGGGGGCTGCTGCTCTGGTAGATGCCCGCCTTGGTGGGCATTGCCGGCCAACGGCCGGCACTACCCGATTCAGCGATTGCGCAGCGCGTGCACCGCAGGCGCCACCTGGTCCTGGCGGTCCAGCTCCAGGCCGACCTGCACCAGCGCATCGGCCAGCGCATCGGCATCATCGTCACGCAGGGTGGCATGGCCGACTTTGCGACCCTCACGCGGCTGCTTGCCATAGTCATGCCAATGGCCACTGGCCTGGCCCAGTACCGGCGCCGCATCGGGCATCGCACCCAGCCAGTTCAGCATGCAGGCATGGCCGAGCATGCGGGTGCTGCCCAGCGGCAGGCCCAGCACGGCACGCAGATGGTTCTCGAACTGCGAGGTCTCGCTGCCTTCGATGGTCCAGTGGCCGGAGTTGTGCACGCGCGGTGCCATCTCGTTGGCCAGCAGCTCGCCATCACGGCAGAACAGCTCCAGCGCGAACACACCCACGTAGCCTAGGTGCTCGGCCACGCGGCGCGCGTAACCAATCGCCGCCTCATGCTCGGCATCGGACAGCACGGCCGGGGCCACGCTTGCCGACAGCACGCCATCGACATGCCAGTTGCCGGTGACCGGCCAGGCCTGGAAGCTGCCGTCGCGGCCACGCACGGCGACCACGCTCACTTCGCGCTGGAACGCAACGAAGCCCTCCAGGATCAGACCGGTGCGCTCGACCTGGGCGCCGAGGGCGTCCCATGCGGCATCGATGTCGGCCTCGCTGCGCAGGCGGAACTGGCCCTTGCCGTCGTAGCCCAGGCGACGGGTCTTGAGGATGCAGGGCAGGCCGAACTCGGCGGCCTTGGCGGCCAGTTCGTCGCGGCTGCGGATATCGGCGAAGGCTGGCAGCGGGATGCCCAGCTGCTGGAACAGGGTCTTTTCGCTCAACCGGTCCTGGGCAACGGCCAGCGCCGACGGCGGCGGGTAGACCGGCACCTGCTCGGCCAGCCACTGCGCGCTGTCGGCCGGCACGTTCTCGAAATCGAAGGTGACCACGTCGACTTTGGCGGCAAATGCGGCCAGCGCGTCGCGGTCATCGAACGCCGCCACGGTGAGTGGCGCCAGCGGGCCACTGCAGGCATCGGCAGCCGGGTCATACAACTCGAAGTGCAGTCCCAGCGGCGCACCGGCCAGTACCATCATGCGGGCGAGCTGGCCGCCACCCAGGATGCCGACGGTCAGGCTCATTGGCGCGGATCGTCGTGGGCCATGACATCTTCGGTCTGGCGGGTGCGGAAGGCTTCCAGCGCCTGGCCGATGGCCGGCTGGTCGCTGGCCAGCATCGCTGCGGCGAACAGCGCCGCGTTGGACGCGCCCGCATTGCCGATGGCGAAGGTCGCGACCGGGATACCGGCCGGCATCTGCACGATCGAGAGCAGCGAATCCATGCCGTTGAGGGCCTTGGACTGCACCGGCACGGCGGTCTTGGCGGCAATCATGCCCGGCAGGTGCGCGGCCCCGCCGGCACCGGCGATGATCGCGCGCAGACCGCGCGGGCCCGCCTCTTCTGCGTAGCTGAACAATACGTCCGGGGTGCGGTGGGCGGAGACCACCTTCACTTCGAACGGAACACCCAGGGCTTCAAGCTTCTGGGCGGCGTGCTGCATGGTTTCCCAGTCGGAGCGGGAACCCATGACGATGCCGACAAG
>PJUE01000460.1_pt1 | contig 25831 bp, 29 predicted proteins | sample 1512171 | NCBI WGS metagenome assembly PJUE01 (sample SAMN08177674, study PRJNA422409) | Feces metagenome, whole genome shotgun sequencing project. | isolation source: Chicken feces (3) enriched on wood chips: alkali lignin treatment | host: Gallus gallus | place: USA: Madison | collected 2015-01-15
GCCCCGCACCCCCTTCGGCGCCCCCCGGCGCCCGCCCGCCTCCTCAAGGAAGGCAGGCTGTCTTGTCGAAGCCCTTAGACCTTCTGGGCTTCGGCCTTCTTGTCGGCCGCGGCCTTGATGCGGGCCTCGGCGATGGCGTCGGCGATCAGGTGGGTCGGCTTGTTCTCGGAGACCGAACGCTCGAGGATTTCCTCAAAGGTCTCCATCAGGCGCGACAGCTTGCCTTCGACCCACGAGGCGTCATAGGCGCCGCCGGTCTGGCGGGCGTTCATTTCCGAAGCGACGTTGATGATGCCGCCGCCGTTGATGACGTAGTCCGGCGAATACAGGATGCCGCGCTTGAACAGTTCGTCGCCGATGTCGGCGGTGGCCAGTTGGTTGTTGGCGGCGCCGCACACGGCCTTGACCTTCAGGCGGTCCAGCGTCTGCGGGTTCAGCGTCGCGCCCAGGGCGCACGGGGCGTAGATGTCGGCGGCGACGTCATAGATGGCGTCCGGGGCGACGATCTCGGCGCCCGTCCTGGCGGCGACGGCCTCCAGGTTGGCCTGGTTGACGTCGGTGATGATCAGCTTGGCGCCGGCCTTGTGCAGCTTCTCGGCCAGATAGGCGCCGACGTGGCCCACGCCCTGGATGGCGACGGTCAGGCCGGTCATGTCGTCCTGTTTGAACAGGCGCCGCGCCACGACCAGGTTCGAGCGGAACACGCCCTCGGCCGTGACCGGGCTCGGGTCGCCCGAGGCTTCCGGGCCGTCCTTCAGGCCCAGCACGTATTCAGTGACCTTGCGCGCTTCGGCGATGTCCTCGACCGAGGTGCCGACGTCTTCGGCAGCGTAGTAGTGGCCGCCCAGGCCGTTCAGATAGCGGCCGAAGGCATGGAACAGCTCAGGCGACTTCTGGGTGCGGCTGTCGCCGATGATAACCGACTTGCCGCCGCCCATCTCCAGGTCCGCGACGGCGTTCTTGTAGCTCATGCCCTTGGACAGGCGCAGCACGTCTTCCAGCGCCTCGGCGGCGGTGGCGTAGTTCCACATGCGGGTGCCGCCGACGGCCGGACCGCGCGCGGTCGAGTGCACCGCAACAATCGCCTTCAGGCCGGTTTTCTCATCATAGAAGGCGTGGACGCCTTCATGGTTCGAGAAAGAAGGAGAATCAAACAGCGTCATGCCCATGACAGGCCTTTCCTGGGGTATTTTTTGTGCGCATGGACATACGCGCCCCTCCGACAAACGGCAAGCATCACCGTGCCGGCGCCGCCAGTTCCGGGCCCACTGCGGCTTCAGGCCCCGATTTCCGTGTTTCCTGCGTTCAGCCTTCGGCCAGGGCGGGTCGTTTCGGACGTTCAAACCGAGCCATCACCCACCGCCGCGCCGGAGTCTCGAACAGCTTCCAGCATAGCCAGCTGGCGACCAGAACCCCCGCCAGCCAGATCAGGCCGATCAGGGGCGACGGCGCCAGGAAGGGGATTCGCTTCAGCACCACGCTGGTCGCCTCCAGCAGGGAGCCATGCAGCAGGTAGATGGAGTAGGAGGCCCCGCCCAACACCACGCCGGGACCGACGCTCAGAATGCGCGGAGCCGAGACCGCCGTCATCCACACGACCGCCGGGAAGACGCAGGCGAGGAGCAGAAGCTCGACGCCGAGGACCGTGAAAGATCGCCCCAGCACCACATAGACCGCCGCGGCCGCGACCAGGGCCAAGGCGCCCCAGGCCAGCAGGGTGCGCGCGGTCGTCTTCGCCGCATTGTCTCGCGCCAGGAAGACGCGCGCCGTCATCATGCCCAGGCAGAAGCCGGTCAGGGCGCGCAGGCCTCCTACATGGAAATTGGCCAACTGCCACCCGCCGTCCACCGATCCCATCGACCAGGTCGCCGCCGCCAGCGCCAGGAAGGCGACAGCTCCGACCACGGGCAGGAACCGCAACCCCGCCTTCGCCCAGAAGACGAAGACCACGGACATGACCATTTCCCAGAAGATCGACCAGCCCAGGTCGACATAGGGGAACAGCACCTGGGCGTCGTGCAGACCCGAGGTGTCGAGCACCGCCGGGATCATTAGCAGACCGCTGATCAGCGCATAGACCGACGCGCCCGCCTCAGCGCCCAGATTCCCGTTCGCCGCCAGCCACAGGGTCGTCAGGGCGAACCCCATCAGCGTCGCCAGCACATAGAGGGGATAGAGCCGAGCGATCCGCCGCAGCATGAAGGCTCCGGCGCCCATCGGCCGCTGCGCGCCGGGCAGCAGGACATGGGCGTAGCGGTAATAGAGAACAAACCCGCTCAGCACGAAGAAGAAATCCACCGCCACATAGGCGTGCGGCGCCAGGGCGCTGAGCCCGAACAGCGGCGTCGCGTGCATCAGGCAAACGGCCAGGGCGGCCAGTCCGCGCAGGCTATCGAGGGCGGGAAGATGGGGGCGAGAAACGGTCATTCCGCTCGGTTACGACGACCGCGGTTATCATATACTCAATATTCGGGCGGCTCAGACCTCAGCGCGCCTTCGGATCGGCCGCCAGGGCCGGCAGCACGGGCGGCGCGCCGGACGGCAGCGGACGGGCCGGATCGCGCAGCCAGGCTTCGACGTCGGCGAAGACGGTCTCGGCCTGAAGGTCGCGGTTCAGGATGTGCCAGCCGTCGGCGTAGTAGCCCGTCGTCAGGTTCGGCCGTTCGCCCGCCTGTTCCAGGGCGCGGCGCATGGGGCGTTTGGTGATGATCTGATCGTGGGCGCCGTAGAGCAGCAGGGTCGGCGTCTCGATCTTCCCCAGACGACGCGTCGCCGTCTCCATCAGATCGACCAGGCCGTACAGGGAATCGAACCGCGTCGACAGGATCGACAGGGGATCGCGGCCGTTGCGGATCAGCTCCAGCGTATTGTCCGAGGCGCGGATGTCGCGCACGGCGAAGGACGGCGGCTCGACCCGCTTGGCTCCCATCAGGCGAGCGGCGGTCCACAGCCCTGCGCGGTTGAAGGCGCTCTGGCTGGACCAGCCCCAGACGCCGGGCGCCAACAGCACCACCCGATCGGCGTCGGGCGGCGCGTCGGAGCCGAAGGCGGCGATGGCCGAGGAGCCGCCCATGCTCTCGCCCGCCACCACGATCAGAGCGTTCGGCCGTTCGGCCCTGACCAGGGCGACGATGGTGCGCAGGTCCTGGCTGGTCAGGCTTTCGGCCGCGAACTCGCCCCGGTTGGGGGCCAGGCCGAAGCCGCGCTGGTCATAGGCCCAGGTCTCGATGCCCCGCGTCGCCCACCACGGCCCGGCGAAGCGGAAGGAGGCGTAGTGGTCGTTGAAGCCGTGCAGGGCGACGATGACCGCCCACGGCGCCTGACCTTCCGGACTCCAGCGCAGATAGGGCAGCCGCGCGCCGTCCTGCACGACGAAGGCGCCGCGGCCCAGGGTTCCCGCCTCGATGCGCGGCCCGTTGAACCCGTTGGGCGGCGTCAGCGGCGGCTGAACGTGCGGCGTGGCGCAGGCGGCGAGGGCGAGAGAAAGAAGGGCGGCGGCGATCCATCGCCCTTCTCCCCTCGGGGGAGAAGGTGGGCGCCGGAGGCGCTCGGATGAGGGGGCTGTGTCACCAGACGCGGCGGCCAATGATGAGGGCGAAGCAGGCCGCCCCCTCATCCGTCTCGCTCCGCGAGCCACCTTCTCCCCCGAGGGGAGAAGGAAAGACCGATGTGTCACGCCAATATCTCCGCTGTCCGCCGACGAAGGTAGGGCAGAACCTCGGCCTCGAACCAGGGGTTCTTCTTCAGCCAGGCCGTGTTGCGCCAGGACGGATGCGGCAGCGGCAGGACAGCGGGCGCATAGTCGCGCCAGGCGCGGACCGTCTCGGTCATGTTCGCCTTGGTTCGATCGCCCAGGGCCCAGGTCTGGGCGTAGCCGCCGACCAGCAGGGTCAACTCGACCTTCGGCAGTTCCGCCAGCAGGCGCGCCCGCCACAGCTCGGCGCAGCGGCGCGGCGGGGGATAGTCGCCGCCTTTCGGATCGGTGCCGGGAAAGCAGAAGGCCTGGGCCGCGACGCCGATGCGCGGGTCGCCGTAGAAGGTCGCCTCGTCCACGCCCATCCAGTCGCGCAGACGAACCCCGGACGGATCGGTGAACGGCAGGCCGCTTTCATGCACGCGCCGGCCCGGCGCCTGGCCGCAGATCAACAGCCGGGTTTCGGGCGCGACCATGACCACCGGGCGCGGCGTGTGCGGCAACAGGCCCAGACACGCCCGACAGGCGCGGATTTCGGCCAGGACCGCGTCGAGCGCAGTCTCCGGGCCGTTTTCCGGATCAGTCGAAGTCGTCATCCGACGCTTCGACCGGCGGCAGGGCCGCGAGGGCCGCGGCCGTCTCGGCCTCGGTCGGGAGGCGCAGACGGATCACGCCGCGGAAGTTGTTGGGATCGACCGCCTTGCCCTTCTTGGTGATGGTCAGCCGGCCCTGACGCATCAGGCCCAGCGCCGTCGCCTTCACCTTGGGCAGCATCCGCTGCCACTGTTCGGGCTGCAGCTCCTTGGCCACATCGGCCGGTTCGATGCTCTTGCCGCCGACGTTCTTGGGATCGGCCTTGGCCAGTTTTTCGAAAATGGCCGCTTCGATTGGATCGCTCATGCGCGCTATATGCGGCAGCGCGAGATCAGAAAGAAGGCGTAATCGCATGGTCGGCAAGATCACCATCACCGAAGGCGAGTTCGCGGGATGGGAGACCTATGAGGTCTCCGGCGCCACCTTCGACTCCACCGTCGGCCCCTTCTATCGCAAGCCGGACCCCGACGGCTCCATGCGTTGCGCCTTCCGCGCCGAGCAGAAGCACATGAATTTCGGCGGACGGATGCACGGCGGCTGCCTGATGACCTTCGCCGACATCGCCATGTTCCAGATCGCCTATCAGGAAATGGAGGGCGCCTCGGGCGTGACGGTGCAGTTGGATTCGACCTTCATCGACGGCGCCTATGTCGGCGAACTGATCGAGGCGACGGGCGAGGTGTCCAAGGCGGGCAAGAGCCTGATCTTCGTGCGCGGCAAGATCGTCACCGGCGAGCGGCTGCTGATGACCTTCTCCGGCGTGATCCGGAAGTTCACGCCACGCGGTTGAACCTCATCTTCAGCGCCAGAACCATGGCGAGCGCGGCCGCCGGCCACAGGGCGATCAGCCCCAGACGGCCATAGACCGCCGCCCCCATCAGCGCGCCCCCGGCCAGGCCCGCCCAGAGCGCCATATAGGGCCGGAACGCCCAGGGATCGCCGCCGCGCAGGGCGGCGGCCAGCGCGTGTCCCGTCTTGACCAGGGTTCCGGTCATATAGGTCAGGCTGACCCCGACCTCGCCGTCGCGCAGGAAGACCGAGTTCTCGACCGCCATGGCCAGGACCATCAGGCTGATCGCCAGGGGCGCGAGCCCGGCTCCGGCCGCCAGGGCGGCGCCGGCCAGCAGCGCCGCCTCCAGCGCCAGCACCCGACTGCGCGAGCGCGCGCCCTCCCCGCCCGCGACCAGGGCGCCGAGCATGGCGCCCAGAATGAACAGCAGGAGCACGCCCCCCACCGCGCCCGCCGCCAGCCACCGCCCTTCGGCCAGGCTGACGGCCAGACGCGTGGTGTTGCCGCTCATGAAGGAGACGAACACCCCGCCCAGGTGCAGGAAGCCAAGGCTGTCGACATAGCCCGCCAGGGCGGCCAGCAGCAGGGCCAGCCAGCGGTCCGGCGCAGTCAGAGTGCGCAAGGTCGGATCACATCCCCGCCGCCGCCGCCGGACGAGCGCGACAGGCCTCCAGCCAGCGGGCCAGATGGGTCAACTCCTCGGGCGGGCGGTATTTGACCAGGCGGGCGAAATCCAGCCCCACGGCCCCGACGATGTCGGCGATGGTGAAGCGGTCGGCGGCGATGAACTCATGATCCGCCAGATGCCGATCCAGCGTCTTCATGAAGCGTTCGGCGCCCAGGCGGTTGTATTCGGCGACCTGGGGCTGAGGCGCCTCCAGCGCGGCCAGGGCCGGATGGGTGAAGCGCACGTTCAGCATCATCGGATTGGCCAGATACATCTCGCACCGCCGCATCCACATCTCGATGACGGCCTGCTCCTTCGGATCGCGGCCGAACAGGTTCGGCTCGGGGTGCAGCGCCTCCAGATAGCGGCAGATGGCGATGGATTCGGTCAGGCAGGTCCCGTCGTCCAGCTCCAGCGCCGGGACGTGCGGCACGCCGAACTTGGCGCGATAGGCCGGTGTGCGGTGCTCGCCCGCCAGAAGCTCGATCTCGACCCGCTCGACGTCGGTCACGCCCTTTTCCGCCATGACCCAGCGGACGCGCCGCGGATTGGGCGCGCGGCGGCTTTCATAGAGCTTCATCAAAGGGTCCCTTCGGCTGCCGTGCGCGACGCTACTAGGCGAAGACGGCGGCGGGCAAGGCCCCGACGATGCAGGCGGTCATCAGGGTCGCCAGGAAGCCGGCGAACAGCGCCTTCCACACCAGCCCCAGCACCTCTTCGCGCCGCTCGGGCATCAGCACCGACAGACCGGTGACGGTGATCCCGACCGAGCCGATATTGGCGAAACCGCACAGGGCATAGGTCATCAGCATCCGGGTGCGCTCGCTCATCTCGGCGGCCGGAACCTTGCCCAGCTCGATGAAGGCGACGAACTCGGTCAGGGTCAGCTTGACCCCCAGCAGCCAGCCCGCCTTGTGGGCGTCGGCCCATTCCACGCCGGTCAGCCAGGCCACGGGCGCGAACAGCACGCCCAGGATGCGCTCGACCGTCAGCGGTTCGCCGGCGATGACGAAGCCGCCCAGGATGATGTTGGCCAGGGCCACCAGGGCCACGAAGACGATCAGCACGGCCGAGATGTTCAGCACCACCATCAGGCCGTCGGACGTGCCCTTGACGATGGCGTCGACGGCGCTGTCGTACTTCAGCGCCGAGTTGTAGTCGGCCACCGCCCCGCCCTCGCCGGGCTTTTCGGGGATGATGACGCGGGCCAGCATGACCCCCGCCGGGGCCGAGACGATCGAGGCCACCAGCACGTGCCCCGCGGCATTGGACAGGACCGGCGACAGAATGGTCGCATAAGCCACCATGGTCGAACCGGCGACGGTGGCCAGGCCCACCACCATCATCAGGAAGACTTCCGAACGGGTCAGCTTGTCCAGATAGGCGCGGATGACGATGGGGCTTTCGATCATGCCCAAGAAGACGTTGGCCGCCACCGCCAGCGCCGAGGCGCCGCCCAGCCCCATGGTCCGCTGAAACAGGAAGCCGAAGCCGAGGGTGATCCACTTCAGGATTTTCCAGTGCCACAACAGGGCCGACAGGGCCGAGATCACCAGGATCAACGGCAGCACGTTGAAGGCGAAGGTGAACAGCGCGCCCTCATTGGCCACGGCGTAGGGCTGGTCCCCGCCCGCCAGGAAGCCGAAGACGAACCTGGTGCCCTCTTCGGTCGCCAGCTCCAGCCCCTTCACCGCATTGTTGATGCCGTCCAGCACCACCTGCGAGCCGGGTATGGCGAAGGTCGCCAGCACCAGCGCCGCCTGCACCAGCACTGCGCCGATCGCCAGCCGCCACGGAAAGGCGCGGCGGTTCTCTGAGATCGCCCAGCAGAGGGCGACGATGACGACCAGCCCGAACAGGCTCTGGAGGTTCAGGAGGCTGAACATGAAATAAGCGGCTCCGCGACCGGCGCTATGGGAGCCGGTTTCTCAAATGCGCATCAACGCCAGGAGAGACCGGCTGGCAAGGGGTCAATGGCGGCTGCTCGGCCGGCTGACGCCGACTGTTGTCCGAAATAAGTCCTTAGCCCAGCCGCTTTATTCGCAACAACATCTGTGCTAGATAGGTGGCCGACGACGACGACGGACCGTCGCCGCCGAATTGGGACAATCCGCCCCTTCCGCTTCGGGCAACGGATTCCCATCTTGTCAGTTGAGGGGCGAGGTGAAGATGCACGTCATGTGGTCGGAACCGTAGCGCCAGCTCATGCAGCCGGAGGGACCATATGGCCAACAATACGCTGACGGTGATGTCGCCCGAACAGGGACTGTCCCGTTATCTTACGGAAATCCGTAAGTTTCCCATGCTGACCAAGGACGAGGAGTTCATGCTCGCCAAGCGGTGGAGCGAACACCAGGACACCGAGGCCGCCCACCGACTCGTGACCTCTCACCTGCGCCTCGTGGCCAAGATCGCCATGGGTTATCGCGGCTACGGCCTGCCGATCGGCGAGGTGATCTCGGAAGGCAACGTCGGCCTGATGCAGGCCGTCAAGAAATTCGACCCCGACAAGGGCTTCCGCCTGGCGACCTACGCCATGTGGTGGATTCGCGCGTCCATTCAGGAATACATCCTGCGCTCCTGGTCGCTCGTGAAAATGGGCACCACGGCGGCGCAGAAGAAGCTGTTCTTCAACCTGCGCAAGGCCAAGAGCCAGATCTCGGCCTTCGAGGAAGGCGATCTGCACCCCGACCACGTCTCGCACATCGCCACCAAACTGGGCGTGACCGAGCAGGACGTCATCGACATGAACCGCCGTCTCGGCGGCGACGCCTCGCTGAACGCTCCCCTGCGCGCCGACGGCGAAAGCGAGTGGCAGGACTGGCTGGCCGACGACAACGCCGTCAGCCAGGAGACCGAACTGGCCGAGAGCGAGGAAAAGTCGATTCGCATGGGCCTGCTGCAAGAGGCCATGGAAGAGCTGACCGACCGTGAGAAGCACATCCTGACCGAGCGCCGGCTCAAGGACGACCCGGTCACGCTCGAGGAACTGGCCGGTCAGTACGGCGTCAGCCGCGAGCGCGTCCGCCAGATCGAGGTCCGCGCCTTCGAAAAGCTGCAGAAGGCCATGCGCGCGGCCGCCGAAGAGCGAAACCTGGTCGACGCCTGACGGCGGCCAGGACGCCCTACCCCGCTCGCGCCAAGGTCTCGGGCGGCGCCAGCTTCAGCACCGCCTGAACCGGCGCCGTCAGCGAAGCCCTGGTCGGCGCTCCTGCGGCCAGCACCGTGTCCAGCCCGGCCGCGGCGATGGCCAGCGGCGCATCGCCCGTCTTGATGGCCAGGGCCTTCAGGGTCTCGGCCTGCTGCTTGATGGCGCGCACCGCCTGCAACGGGTCGCTGTCGAACTGCGTCAGGGCCGAGAACAGGATCCGCATCGCCTGATCCTTGACCGCCACCGCCGCCTCGGCGCCCGAGCGCGGCTTGTCCGCCCGTCGCTTCTGGGGGCCGGCGTAGTCGTCCGAGTTGAAGCGCCGCCGGTCCGGTCCGACATAGCCCACCGCCTCGACCCAGTCGCGCGGCTTGGTCGCCAGATTCTCGATCCGCCGCTGCAGGTCGCCGCTGGTGAAGGGCTTTCTCAGGAACTCATGCACGCCGGAGTCCCGCGCGCCCTTGATGGCGCTGGCGGTCGCCTCGGCTGTGACCATGATGATCGGCGCACGCCGGCACGACAGGCTGGAGCGACGGATACGCCGCACCAGAGCCTCGCCGTCCAGCTTCGGCCCCGCCCGCTCGGTGCAGATCAGCCCCGGCTCCATCTCCCGCGCCAGGTCCAGCACGCGCGACTCGTCGCCTTCGACCACCACCTCGCGCGACCCAAACCCCTTGAGCAGGTCCATCAGCAGGCGCGCGGCGGCGGGATTGGGATCGACGATCAGCACGCGCCGCACCACCGGCGCGATCCTCTGCATCGTCTTGGCGTCTAGGGCGAACACGGGGCGAGCTCCATTCCAGAGCCCGACCCTATGCTCGACGGGTTAAGGCGTCGTTGCCTTATCCCAGAATGTAAACTCAGCCTTGGAAGGGATCGCGCATCAGAATGGTGTCGTCACGCTCGGGGCTGGTCGACAGCAGGGCCACCGGCGCGCCGATCAGCTCCTCGATCCGCCGCACATACTTCAGCGCATGGGCGTTCAGATCCTTGAAGCTGCGGACGCCCCCCGTGCTCTCAGTCCAGCCTTCCAACTCCTCGAACACCGGCTCGGCCGAGGCCTGATCCTTCAGGCTGGACGGCAAATAGTCCAGCACCTCGCCGTTGATGCGATAACCGACGCAGATCTTCAGCGTCTTCAGCCCGTCCAGCACGTCCAGCTTGGTCAGGGCGATGCCGTCGATGCCGTTGATCGCCACCGACTGACGCACCAGCACGGCGTCGAACCAGCCGCAGCGACGCGACCGGCCCGTGTTCACGCCGATCTCACGCCCCACCACCGCCAGATGCTGGCCGACCTCGTCGTTCAGTTCGCAGGCGAAGGGCCCTTCGCCCACACGGGTCGTATAGGCCTTCACGATGCCCAGCACGTAACCGACGCCGCGCGGACCGATGCCCGAGCCCGCCGCCGCCTGTCCCGCGACCGTGTTGGACGACGTCACATAGGGATAGGTGCCGTGGTCCACGTCCAGGAAGGCGCCCTGCGCTCCCTCGAACAGCACGCGCTTGCCCGCCTTCTGGGCCTGATCCAGCACGCGCCACGCCGGCTTGACGTAGGGCAGGATCTTCGGCGCGATCTCCAGCAGTTGCGCCAGCAGGGCCGCCGGGTCGATCGGCTCCAGCCCCAGACCGGCGCGAAGCGGATCGTGGTGCGAGCGCAGACGGTCGATCTTGACCTTCAGGTCTTCTTCATTGGCCAGGTCGCAGACGCGGATGGCGCGGCGGCCGACCTTGTCCTCATAGGCCGGGCCGATGCCGCGACCGGTCGTGCCGATCTTGGCGCCCGGCGCGCTGGCGGCGGCCTCGCGCGCCACGTCCAGCGCCGGATGGATCGGCAGGATCAGGCAGGCGTTGTCGGCGATGGTCAGGATGTCGGGAGTGATGGCCACGCCCTGGGCCTGGATCTTCTCGATCTCGCCGACCAGGTGCCAGGGATCGACGACCACGCCGTTGCCTATGATCGAGGGCTTGCCCTGCACCACGCCCGAGGGCAGCAGCGCCAGCTTGTAGACCTTGCCGTCGACGACCAGGGTGTGGCCCGCGTTATGGCCGCCCTGGAACCGCACCACCATGTCGGCGCGATTGGACAGCCAGTCCACGATCTTGCCCTTGCCCTCGTCGCCCCATTGGGCGCCGACCACCGCGACGTTCGCCAAGACCGTTTCTCCGCAATCCAGAATGCGGTGGGAGCCTATAACCCCTGAATCGTCCGGAGTCGCCCCACTCGCACGGAATGAGGTGCAGAATTATCCCGCCAACTCGCCGACCGCCGTCTGGAACGCCCATTCCAGCCACGGCGTCGCGGCCACGACGTCCGCCGTCTCGATCGTGCAGCCGCACCACAGACGCAGGCCCGGCGGGGCGTAACGATGCGGCTCCATGTCATAGACCGCCCCCTCGCCTTCCAGCAGCGCCTTGAACCGCTTCACGAAGGCCTTCTGGCCCGCCTCGTCCATCGCCGCGATGCGCGGATCGACGAACTTCAGACAGACCGAGGTGGTCGAACGGATTTCCTCCCGCTCCGGCAGGAAGTCGATCCAGTCGGTCCGCTGCACCCACCCGGCCAGGGCCGCATAGTTGGCGTCAGTGCGCGCGATCAGCGCGGGCAGGCCGCCCACGGCCTTCGCCCAGTCCAGGGCGTCGATCCAGTCCTCGATTGTCAGGACCGAAAAGGTGTTCATCGCCACCCCGTCCGCCAGGGTCCGATCAAAGCCCTTCTTGTCGACGATCCGCAGCACCTTGGGCACGGCCCGATCCGGGCGATAGGCGTCCAGCCGCGCCACAGCGCGCGGCGACAGCACCATCAGGCCGATGCCCGCCTCGCCGCCCAGCGCCTTCTGGAAGCTGAAGGTGGTCACGTCCAGCTTGTCCCACGGCAGGTCCATCGCGAACGCCGCCGAGGTCGCATCGCAGATCGTCAGCCCCTCGCGGTCATCGGCGATCCAGTCACCGTTCGGCACGCGTACGCCCGAGGTCGTGCCGTTCCACGGAAACACCACATCCTTCTTCGGGTCGACCCCCGCCAGGTCCGGCAGATCGCCCCACGGCGCCGTCAGGGCCTCAGGCTCCAGCCCTAGATGATCCTTGACGTCGGTCAGCCAGGTCAGGCCGAAATTCTCATAGGCAACCACCTGCACCGGCCGCTCGCCCAACATGCACCACAGCGCCGCTTCGACCGCCCCCGTGTCCGATCCCGGCGTATAGAGCATGACATAGTCGTCCGGCGGGCTCAGCACCTCGCGCGTCAGCCGCAGACCATGCGCGAACCGCTCGACCACTTCCGGCGCGCGGATGCCCCGCCCCATCAGGTTCGTCGGCAGGTTCGCCAGCTCCCAGTCCGGACGCTTGGCCGTCGGCCCGGCAGAGAACCAGGGGCGAGCGGGCTTGGCGGCAGGCTTGGGCGTCATGTCAGTCTCTGAAGTCTCGCAGGAGAGGAGGAAGGCCAAGCCTTTAGGCCATCAACGGCCGGGCTTGTAGGGCCGGCGTTCACGCCATTCGGTCGCAAACCGGACCAGTTCATCGTCCGGCGTCTCGGGCAGCGTCACCACCAGCTTCGCCATCAGGTCGCCGCGCCTGCCGTTCGCATAGGCGCCGCGCCCCTTCAGCCGCAGCACCTTGCCCGAGTTCGAGCCCTTGGGAAGGGTCATCATCACCGCGCCCTCGGGCGTCGGCACCTGGATCTTGCCGCCCAGCACCACATCCGGAACCGACACCGGCAGGTCCATCGTCAGATCGGCGCCGTCGCGCTTGAACACCGGATGCGGCTGGATGCGCAGTTCGATCAGGGCGTCGCCTGACTGACCGCCCCGCCCCGGCGCGCCCTGCCCCTTCAGCCGGATTGTTTGGCCTTCAGACGCCCCCTTGGGGATGGTCACGTCCAGCATCCGCCCGTCCGAGAACTGGATACGCCGCGTCGTCCCGGCGATGGCGTCCTCAAGACTGATATCCAGCGTGGCGCGCACATCCTGCCCGCGCCCGCCGCCGAAACCGCGCCCCGCGTTACGCGCCCCGCCGCCGAAGGCGCCGAAAATCTCTTCCAGATCGATGTCGTCGAAGCTGGCCCGGCCGCCGGGACCGCCCTCGCCGCGCCCGCCGAAGCCGAAGCCCCCGAAACCGCCGCCGCCCGGACGTCCGCCCTGCCCTGCGCCGCCGAAGCCGCGGAACTGCTCGCGTCCGTCGGCGTCGATCTCGCCGCGATCATATTTCGCCCGCTTCTCGGCGTCGCCCAGCAGGTCGAAGGCGGCGGTGATGCGCTTGAACCGCTCCTCGGCCGCCTTGTCGCCGGGGTTCTTGTCGGGATGCAGCTCCTTGGCCAGCTTGCGGAACGCCTTCTTGATCTCGTCCGCGCTCGCGCCCTTGGAAACGCCCAGTTCCTGATAGGGATCGCCAGCCAATTTTCGCTCCACTCCGGATCAACACAGACCAGAGCGTCAGTTAAGCCATGCGCCCGCCCGCCGAAAGGGGCGGACATGGTTTAGATCGGCGGCATCAACGGCGCCACCGCCTCCGCCCCCCAGCCGAAAGCCTCGCCCCACTGGGCCACGGCGACGCGGGCGCTGCTTACCCCATCCGGAAAATCCACCCCCGCCTCTGCCCCGCCATAGACGGCCGCAAGCCCCTCGACCTCCCAGACCCGACGCACGACGGCGCCGTCCAGCACCCGCACCCGGAACCGTCTCGGATCGACCTCGACCGGCTCGCCCTCCCAGCCGTCGCCGCCCAGGCGCACGCGCGGCAGCCAATCCAGTCGCCATCCGCCGCCTTCCGGCCTCGCCTTCAGGTGCGCCGGTCGCCACGGCGCCGCATTCCGGTTGCTCCAGACGAAGCCGACCTCCGTCGTCCCCGCCCCGCCCGGCGGCGCGCCTGCCGCCCCCGCCCGCCAGATGCGCGGCAATCCGCGCTCGACCGCATCAACCTCCGCGCGCGCCATGCCGCGCTCCAGCACGACGACCAGCGCCCCCGCTTCCGCCCCGCGCGCGGCCGACTCCTCCGTTCCCTGCTGTCCGCGCAACAGGCCGCTCAACCGCCACACGTCGCCGCCGACCAGTTCGGCCCGGCGAAACTGCACCAGCTCCCATCCGTCCGCGCCGCTCACCGCCAGCAGATTGGCGCCCGACAGCACCGCATCGACCGCTCGGCTCTGCGGCGCCTGCCCCTCGATCCGCACGTTCAGCACGCCCGTCTCGTCCCAGCGCCCGACCACGCCGGGCCGCAAGGGCGCCGTCAGCGTCCCCACCGTCGCGGGCGTTTCCACCAGCGCCCTCTGCGTCAGACTGTCGACCGAGGCGCCGCCATGCAGCGCCATCGGCGTCCAGGGCTCGGCCGCCGCCGCGACCACGGGCCGCCCGTCCGCCTCCTCGCCGGGCAGGGGCGGCAGGTCCAGCAGCATAAGGAACGGCGCCCCCACAGTCGCCGCGCCGCCGCCGCCGTCTCCGCGCCAGTCCTCCGGCGCATCCACGACGGCGACCTCGATCACCGGCGTCAGCATCGCGCTGGGCGTCTCGTCCCAGTCCAGCCGCTCCACGCGCCAGTCGCCCGCACGGCCCTCCACCGCCGCCACATCGCCCGGCTCCAGCCTCAGCGCCTCCAGCGGACCCAGCTTCAGCGTCAGCCGCTCAGCCGCCTCGCCTGCCAACAGCCGCTGCGCCGCCGCCGTCGCCAGCCCGACCCCGACCACGGCAGGCAAGGCCGCGTCCACGCCGCCCCCCTCGCCCTCGCCGCGCACCGTCACCGCGCCCAACTGATAGTCCGCCGCCTCGTCGATGAAGCGCATCCGCGCCGCGCCGGGCCGTGGCGTCAATCGCCGATCCGCCGCCGCGCTCCCGCCCTTGTCCGGCAGGGCCAGCGCCGCCTGATGCAGCGTCATCTCCCGCGCCGTCTCGCCCAGCACGGCTGCCCGACCGTCGCGCTCGGCCGTGGTCGCCCCCAGCGCCTGAACCAGCGGCGCCAGCGCATCCTTCGTCGCCATCGGCCGGTCGATGACATAGCCCGTCACCCCACCGTCCACCGCCCCGACCGTATAGTCCGTGTCGTTCAGTCCGCCGCGCTTCAGGATCGCCTCGATCAGCCCGCGCCCATCACCGCCCATCCGCCCGTTCAGCCAGTGCCCCGTGCGCCAGGCGCCCGCGTCCGCCCACACCTGATCCAGCGCCGGAAACGCCGGATAGGGCCGCGCGTCCCAGCACCAAACGTCCGCCCCTTCCAGCATCCGCCCGCCATAGACGCCCGAGACCGGGTTGTTCGCCGGCTGCGCATAATGCTCCAACACCGCCTCGATCAGCCGCCGCTGCATCCGGTCGTCGCGCGCGCCGGTCGAGTGCGGCGGCAAGGCGTTCTCGCTGCTCTTCGGGTCCTGAAATAGGTTCGGCGCATTGCCCCCGCGATCCACCGCCGCACAGCCGAACTCGGTCAGCCGGATCGGCTTCATCCCGGGAACCCAGGCCGTCGGCGACGCCTGCCGCACCCCGCCGACGCGCTCATGATGGCGGTTCGACCACCAGCCCTTCAGATCCTTGTAGCGCCAGATCCAGTCCTCGCCGTGGGCGCCGTCCTCGATCGGCGTGCGCCGCTGCGCCGCCCGATCCGCCGCGCTGGCGTAGAACCAATCATACCCCTCGCCGCCCGCGACCTGCGCCGCCAGATAGGCCAGGTCCGACGATCCCTTGAACGCTTCCGCATCCAGGCCGCCGTCGCCCCCGCGCCAGTCGCCCATCGGCGGATACCAGTCGATGCCGACGTAATCGATGTTCGGGTCCGTCCACAGCGGATCGAGGTGAAAGCGCACCTCCCCATCCCTTTGCCAGCCGAAATATTCCGACCAGTCGGCGGCGTAGCTCAGCTTCACCCCCGGCCCGACCACCGCCCGGCACTCGGCCGCCAGCGCCCGAAACTGCGCCACCGCCGGAAAGCCCCCGCCCGCATCCCGCGTCCAGGTCAGCCCCCGCATCTCCGAGCCGATCAGCAGGCCGTCCGCCCCCTCATCTGCCGCCATCCCGGCATAATGCAGCGCCAGCCGCCTCAGCCCCCAGCCGCCCGCCGTGCCGAACAGGGCCGCGACCTCAACCGCCGCCCCCGCCCCGTCCGTCCCCGCGATCCGCCCCCGCCACGGATAGCCGGGGCAGTCCATGAAGACGAAGGGATACAGCGTCACCTCCAGCCCGCGCGCCTTCAGCGCCCGGATCGCCTGCCGCACGCTGTCGTCCGAGGGCGTCCCGCCATAGGCCGGGCCGCCGCCCGCCTGGGAGATCAGATGGGCGTCCGCGCGCTCCAGCCCCGCCACGCTCCAGACCAGCGGCCGGGTCGGCTTGTCGCGCCGCTCCACCCCCGGCCGGATACGGCAGTGACCCATCCGCACGTCATCGCCGAACCAGCCGACCACCAGGCTGACCCGCTTCAGCCCCGGCGCCTGGACCGTCAGTTGATCCAGCGAGGCCTCCAGGTCCGTCTGACCCGCCGTCAGATGCACGTTCTCCGGCGTGGACTTCGCCAAGCCCTCGCGCCGCATCACCGGCTCGGTCGCCAGGCAGAACTCCCCCGCGCCGGGGATCAGGCACACGCCCTCCAGCCGATCCTCCAGCTGCGGCGCCGCCCCTTGCGGCCGCCGAAACACCTCGAACGCCAGTTGCGGCGGTCGGTCGCCATAGGCGTCCAGCGGCAGATCCTCGAACACCACATAGGCCGTGCCGCGATAGGCGGGCGCCCGCCCCTCCACCGCCTCGATCAGCGGGTCGGGCGTCTGATCCTCCGTCCCGCGATGCAGCCGCATCGTCACGCCCGCCATATCCATCGGCTGGCCGTCAGCCCAGACCCGGCCGATCCCGTCGATCGGCCCCTCGCACAGGGCCACGGCGAAGCTCAGCGAATAGGCGTAGTCGACCGTCTTCTGACCGCCCTTGCCGCCCGACCGCTTCTCCTTCCTCTCCAGAAAGCGCGCCGCCCAGATGACCTGCCCGACCACCCGCGCCCTACCGAAGACGCAGGCCATCGGCGCCCCCTCGGCCGAGGACTGCAGCTTCAGCCCCTCCAGCCTCGGCCCGACCTGCCGCGCGGGCGACAGGCCGGCGACCAGCCAATTATCCGTCGCCCGCCCCAGCACGCCGCCGATAAAGCCCCCGATCGGCCCGCCCAGCGCCGACCCGATCCCGCCCAGAACGACCTGCGCCATGCCTCCTCCCTCTTAAACTTCAGGCCGAAATTTCAGGCCAGCGAAACGCCGCGACCAGCCTTCGACGCCACCACGCCCCCATCCAGCTCTCGACCACCGACCGCCCCCAATAGGCGTGGATTATCCGCCGCTCCGGCCCCTCGACGGCGCTCAGGATCGCGCAATGCTTGGCCGGACACCCCGCCGCCATGCGGAACAGCAGCACATCGCCCAGCCCCGCCCGCTCCGGCGCGATCTCCACCAAACGCCGCCGCGCGGCGGCCCACAGCGTCTCCTCGCCCCCGACCTCGGCCCAGTCGGGGCGATAGGGCGGCGGCGCCTCCGACTCCTCGCCGACTGCCTCGCGCCAGACGCCACGCACCAGGCCCAGGCAGTCCGCCCCCTCGCCCCTCACGCTGGCCTGATGCCGATAGGGCGTCCCCAGCCACCCCCGCGCCGCCGCCACAATCAACGCACGCCGCGCCTCTCCCTCCCCTTCATGGGGAGGGTGGTCGCGCAGCGACCGGGTGGGGAGGGCCAGGCGGCACAGGCTCGGCGCTTGATCAGCCCCGCCGCCCCCACCCGGCTTCGGCTCTGCCTCAGCCACCCTCCCCAAAATGGGGAGGGAGAAGTCCTGCGCCCGGCCCCTCATCGCCTGCGGCTCCGGCCGTCATTGCGTCCCGCCACCGGCCGCGCCGTCAGGAAGTCCTCGCCCGGAACGTCTGGAAAGCCTTGGAAGTTGACCCCGTTCCCGAAGACCCCCACGCAGGTCGCCCACCGCTTGTCGCAACTGCGCCCCGCGACCGCCGCCGCGCCCAATCGGCAACGCCCGTCGCCCAGCACGGCGTCGCAGCCCCGGCCGTAGGTCCGCCCGACCACCCGCTCCAGCGCCGCCATCGGCCCGTCCAGATCGGCGACGAAGCGCCCGTTCTCGCGCCGTATCCGCGCCAGCCTTCCCCTCCACAGCCGCACCCTCAGGTCCGACCGCATCCAGTCCACGCGCCACAGCTCGACCTCGGCGGCGTCATACCGTCCCGCCGCTATGTCCTCTTCGGTGATCGCCGCATCATCCAGCCCGCCCGAGGCCGACAGCGACCCAGCCGCCAGCCCAACCTCGCCGTCGCCAGCCCCGCCGGTCCAGCCGCTGGCCGCCCGGCACGCCACGCCCTCGACCTCCAGATCGCGGTCATGGTCGGTGAAGCCCATCGCCCGCCCGTCAGCCCGCCTCAGCAGCCAGACATGGCACAGCGTCGCCGCCCCGCTCTCGATGCGGGCGGCCAGTTCATCTGGAACAGTCCGCATGGCTCAGACCCGCACCTCGATCAGCGGCATGGCGACCATCCGTCCGGCGCCGAAGCTCTCCAGCGTCACCTCCATCCGGTCTGCGTCGAAGCGCACCGGCACGTCAAAGGCGAAGCCAGCCGTCACCGCCGCGCCATCCGGCGGCGCCGTCGCCAGCGTCACCCGCCCCGTCGTCGCCTCCAGCGAGAAGTCCGCCGTCTCCACGCCCGCCACCGCGACCCGCACCGATCCCTCGACCGGCTTGGCGATCAGGCGCCGGTGATCGCCGTAAGCCTTGCTCAACTGAAAGACGCGCGCCTGCCCGTCTCCCGTCCCGATCCCCTGATCCAGCGGCGCCACGGCCGCCCCCGGCGCCCCGCTCCTGAAGTCCGCAAAGTCGCGAAACCGGAACCCGTGCAGCCGCCCGCGCCGCGCTTCGAAAAACGCGGTCAGCGCCGCCATGTCGTCCAGCGTCCGCAGGCCCGCCCCGATCAGATACCGCCTGCGCCCATCCGCCCACGGCGTCGAGCGCCGCTCGAACCCTGACGCCAGCGTCGTGATTTCCGTCCTCCGCTCGACCCCGCCGGTCGAGCCGAACGCCAGCCGCGCAGGCAGGCGCACCTCATGAAAGGCCATGCGTCCTCGCTACTTGATATGGATTGCGTCCCGTCGCGGGACAGATTGCGAACGTTTCGCGAAAAACTGCGCCAAGCGTCAGTCTTCGGGTTGTCCGAACGGCCAGGCTCGGCCATGCTTTCGTCACAACACGGCCAAGCCGGAAACAAGACAGGAGATCCGCGTGCGCGGCGAAATTCTCAGCTATGACGACGTCTCGGGCGCGGGCCTGATCAGCGGCGACGACAGCATCCGCTACGGCTTCACGCGCGCGGACATCCAGGCTGGCGGAACCGTCGCCGTCGGCGCGCGCGTCGACTTCGTGCCGGAAGGCATGGAGGCGACCCAGATCATGATCCTGGCCTCCACGGCCCCCGCCGCGGCCTTCGGCCAGGCCGCCGCCTCGTCGACGGGCGGCGCACCGCTCGGCGCCTATGACTTCGCCACGGCCATGCTGTCCTTCAACGGCCGCCTGCGCCGCCAGCATTTCTGGATCAGCTGGCTGATCCTGCTCGGCGCCGGCGTGGTGCTGGGCTGGATTCCCATCCTCGGCGGCCTGATCTCGCTCGCGCTGATCTGGCCGAACCTGGCCATCACGGTGAAGCGCCTGCATGACATGGGCAAGAGCGGCTGGTTCGCCGTCATCCCCTGGGTCGCCAACATCATCGGCTTCTTCATGATCATCGGCGCCGTCGGCACCGCCATCATCACCAATCCGCAAGCCTTCGAGAGCGAAGACCCCTCCGTGGCCCTGTCCATGCTGGGCTCGATGATGGGCGGCCTCAGCATCATGCTGCTGGTCGGCCTCGGCTTCCTCCTCTGGATCGGCATCGTCGACAGCCAGAAGGGCGACAACAAGTTCGGCCCCAACCCGAAGGGCGAGTAATCGACCCACCGGTCTGTAAAGGGACGCCTCCGGGCGTCCCTTTCTTTTTGCGCTATCGCTCGACGCGCGACGCCTCGCTGCTTGAGCTTGTCCGGCTATCGCCGGGCGCCCGGCGCCTCGCGACTTCAGCGCGCGCCCAACGCCGTCGCCCGCGCCAGCATCCGTGCGATCTGCGTCTCTGACCGCAACAGTCCCTCGGCCCCGCCGTCCACCGTGACGTTGACCGTGACACCAGGCGCTCCGCCCATCGGCTCGATCGTCCCGGCGCCCGCCGGACGGAACACCTCCGGCCCGCGCTCGCCGACCAGATAGGCGCCGCCGCCAAGCACCGGCCCCCCATCCGCCCGCGCCCCGCCGAAGCCGCCCAGCGCCGCCGCTATCGCCCCGCTCAGCCCGCCGCCGCGCGTCCCCGCCGCCGCATTGACCGCATTCAGCACCGCCCGCGCCAGTTCCGCCAGCGTCACCTCCCCATCCGCCGCCGCCCGCGTCAGTGATCGCGTCAGGCTGGCCCCCGCGCGCCCGAAGGCGTCCTCGATCGAGGCCGCCGCCCGCTCCGCCGGTTCCTTCAGCGCCTCCAGCGCCGCCGCGGCCTCCGCCGCCTTCACCGGCACGGCGTCGATCCCGTCCGGCCTGAAACCATCAGTCATCCGGCCACATCTCCTGCATCCGCTCCAGTTCGCCGCGCCCCAGCGGCGCCGCCTGCGCCGGTCCCGCCGTCAGCATCCGCCACTCCTTCAGCGACAGGCGCCAGAGCCCTTCCGGCCCCACGCCCATCCGCGCCGCCGCCTGCATCATCTCCGCCCATTGACGGTCTTGGGGCGTCATCAGGCCGCCGCCGCAAAAGCCTTCGCCACCGCCTCCGCCGCCTCACGCGGATCGACCGGCGCGCTCGCCAGTCCCTCCGCCAGCGCAACCTCGCCTCCGCCGCGCAACAGCGCCGCCAGCACCACCATCAGATCGCGCGCCGACAGCGCCTTCATCCGCTCGGCCAGCGCCGCCATCCCGGCGACGCCCAGCCCCGTCTCGATCTCGGCCAGCGCCCCCAGCGTCAGGCACAACTTTCGTTCCGCCCCCGCCAGCCTCGCCGCAACCTCGCCCCGCACGCCGTTGATCATCACAGCGCCGAGAACGTCACTTCGCCCGCGCTGGCCAAGCTCAGCGCAAAGCTGGCCTCACCCTCATGCTCGCCGGCGTATTCCAGCACCGCCACCAGGAACGGCCCCTCCAGCACGCCGAAGTCCGGCACGATCAGCCGCCACGTCTTCGCCGCCTGCTCAAAGAAAGCCTCGCGCATCAGGGCGTCCGAGGCCGCGTCGCGGAATATCCCCTGCCCCGACACCGCCGCAGACTTCACGCCCGCCCCCGCCAGCAGTTCGCGCCACCGTCCGGCGCTGTCGCTGTCGGTCGCGTCCACCGTCTTGGCGTTCAGCGAGATCGTCCTCGCCCTCAGCCCCGCCACCGTGTTGAAAGCGCCGCCCGCGCCCTCGATCTTGAGCAGGATGTCCTTGCCCCGTTGCGCGCTCATCTCAGATTTCCTCCGTCACGGCTCTCAGCCGCATCACCGCCCACGCCCGCTTCAGGTCCGGGCTGCGGAACAGGTCCGTAAACGTCACGCCCAGACTGATCATCTTCACCCCGTCCGCCGCCAGCACCGCATCGGCGACCCGCGCCCGCACCGCCGCCGCCACGGCCCGCGCCTCCTCCAGCCCCCTGAACCGACTGGCGCAGGTCAACGTCAGCCTCTGCTCCACCCCGCCGCCGTCGGCGTTCAGCGGCCGACTTTCACACCGCCCGATCACCAGATGCGGAAACCCGGCTCCCTGTGGCGCCTCATCCCAGACCCGCACCGGATCACCCAGCAGCGCCTGCAACGCCCCATCGCCGCCCAGATGCACGATCAGCGCCTTCACCAGCGCCCCTTCATGATCCTTCATCGCGCCCGCTCCAGGTTCAGCCGCGCCCGGCCCGCCGCCTTCGGATCGACCTCGACCCCGACCAAGGCCCAGTCCGCGCCACCGAAGCGCGCCACCAGCCCTTCCTCCAGCCGCGGATCAGCCCGCACCGTGGCGCTCAGCGTCTCCACGGCGCGCGTCACGCCGCCTTCCGTCCGCTCGCGCCGCCTGCGCGCGCCCAGCGCCAGCCACAGCGACCCCACCGGCTCATAGCTGACGACCTGCCCGCCATAGGGGGTCTGCGCCGTCACCGGCCGCACCAGCGACGCCACCACCTTCATCGCGCCCGCGCTCACAGCCGCACCACGCGATAGGGCGCGATCCACCCCTCGACCGGCGCCGCGCTCATCTCGCCGTCGCCGCGCTCATAGGCGCGCATCACCAGCATCATCACCGCCAGCCTCAGCGGCGCCGGCGAGGTCGAAGTCAGGCTCAACCCGACCTCCCCCTCCACCCGCGCCCTGGCCGCATCGATCAGGGTCTGGATCAGCCCGTCCTCCGCCTCATGCTCGACGCGCAGGAACAGCTTCGCCTCCGTGAGGCTCACGGGTGCGCTCATTCAAATCTCCCTATGTTCCTTTTCCTTCTCCCCTTGCGGGAGAAGGTGGCCGCCGAAGGCGGACGGATGAGGGGTCGCACCGCGCGAAACCCCTCACCCTCCCACCGCTCACGCGGCGGGCCCCTCCCTCTCCCACAAGGGGAGAGGGCTCTCATTCGCCGCCCTTACGAAGCCGCGAACTTCATCAGCTTGATCGCGTCGAAGTTCTGCACCCCGCCGCCGACACGCTTGGTCGTGTAGAACAGCACATAGGGCTTGGCCGAATAGGGATCGCGCAGCACCCGCACCCCCGCGCGATCCACAATCAGATAGCCGCGCGCAAAGTCGCCGAACGCGATCGACAGACTGTTGGCCGCCACGTCCGGCATGGTCTCGATCTCGGTGACCGGATAGCCCAGCAGACTGGCCGTCTCGCCCGGCCGCGTCGCCGGCGACCAGACATAGTTCCCGTCCGCGTCCTTGAACTTCCTCACCGCCGAGACCGTGCGCCGGTTCATCACAAAGCGCCCGTTCGGCCGATACTGGGCCTTGGGCGCATAGATCAGGTCGATCAGCTTATCGACCGGACTGGCGCTGGCGAAGCCGCCCGCCGCGCCCGACGCCACCGTGCCGATCTGGCCCCAGGTCTGCGTCCCTTCGGTCGCCGTATCATAGGCCAGAAAGCCCTTGGGCTTGTTGACCCCGTCGCCGCTGACGAAGGCCGCCGTCTCCTGCGCCGCGAAGGCGTCCTCGACCTCCGCCGCCAGCCATTCGTCCAGGTCGATCAGGGCGTCGTCCAGCAGGCTCTGCGTCGCCGCCGGACAGGCGTAGAGATCCGCCGACGAGAACTCCAGCAGCGCCAGCGTCGCCGGGTCCGTCTCGGGACGGGCCGCCGTCTCGGCCACCCAGCCCGCCTGCACGCCCGCCGTCGACACCGGCTTCCTGAACACGCCCGAGCCGACCGTGCGCACCGTGGCGATCTCGCGCATCGGCGACCCCGCCATCAAGCGACGCTCAATGGCGCGCTCCGTCTCCGGCGGCACGACATAGCCCGCCGAGTTCGACGCCGACGACAACCCCGCCTTCAGCTCCAGACCGTGCGACGCGCCCGACTTCATATAGCCGTCCCACGCCGCCTTGGCCTCCGGCGCCGCAACCACAGCGGGCGGCTCGGCGCCCAGCATCGGCCTGCGCCCCTCGCTCAACACACGGTCCATGCGCGCCTGCGCGCTGGCCACGGCCTGATCGATGCGCGCCACCTTCTCCTCAAGCAGCGCATCGGCCGAAGCCTTCTTCTCGATCTCGTCCAGACGGGCGTCGTTGGCCCCTTTGAACGCCTCGAACGCCGCCATCATCTCATGCATGGCGGCGCGCGCCTCGGGATGGCCCGAGACGGTCTTGGTCTCTTTCATGGTCTCTCCAGCTTGAAGAACCGCGGTTTGCGGTTAGGGTCGAGGTCTGATGATCATGACCTCGAAATTTCCGATGGATTCGCTTCGCCGCCGCCTCTGGTTAGCCCCGGTGCTCGCTGCATTGGCCGCCCTCGCCCTCGGCGCGCCCTCGGCGGCCCAGGATCGAGCGGATCAGACCGACGACGGTTGGGATTACAGCGAAACCGGCGGCGTCCACCTGGCCAGCGTCGCCTATGATGAAGGACGAGCCATCGGCGTGCGATGTTCTCGCGGCGCTCTCGAGGTCTTGCTCCTGGGCCTTGCCCTACCTCCGCCCCAGCGAGTCGACACCGTCATGCTCGATGTCGCCGTGGACGACCATGACGGCCAACAGACTTGGCTGACCATTCCAGGCCAACCCGCCCTTTTCTCTGCACGACCTGCTTATCTCGCCCGCCGCCTTCGCGACGCCGCCGTTATCTCCCTCCAGATTGAAGATCAGACGCCCCGACTGAAGCTGCCGCTTCCGTCTGACGGCGCGTCCGTGGATCGTGTGCTTTCCGCTTGTGGTCAGCCCCTGGCAGACAGCCGCGATGACTTGCCTGAAATCGGTCCGAGGCCAGACGACGCCGCAAACAGCATATGGAAGCGCCTGCCGAACCTCAGCGCCACCGCCGCCGATGCGCGCTATGATTTCATCGTCGTCAGTTGCGTCGTCGCGCCGGATCATCGTCTGACGGCCTGCCGGCCGGAAGTCCAGCAACCGTCAGGCCGAGCGGGCGCATCCGCCGCGCGCGCCTTCGAAAGCGGACGCTTGAACCCCGACGCCGCCGTTCCCGAAGGCCGACTCCTCGTCGCCTTGCTCACTCCAGACCGTCGTTAGGCTCTAGGCCTCCCCTCCGCTTTGAAGGACTAAGGACCGTACGTCCTGAACCGCGCGCCCGGCAGCATCGGGAACGTCACCAGCGACACCTCCCACAACTCCACCCGGCTCAGCACCCTGAGCCGCCCGTCGCGCCGCGCCTTCCTCGCACGAAAGCCGATCGACAGCCCGTCCAGCGCCCCGGCGCGCGTCAGGGCGGCGGCGTAGCGGGCCTCGGCGGACCAGTCCTCGATCCGCCCCTCGACCCACAGACCGCGCTCGTCCTCGACCATGCGGTCCCAGACCCCGACCACGGCGCGGCTTTCATGCTGATGCAGCATCCGCACCCCGCCCGCGCCGGTCTTCGCCAGACTGTCCGCGAAGACCCCGCGCGCCGTCACGTCGCCGTTCAGATCGGCCACGCCCCACAGGGAGGCGTAGCCATGAATCGCCAGCGCGCCCTTCTCCCTCCCCTTCATGGGGAGGGTGGCTGAGCCGTCAGGCGAAGCCGGGTGGGGACGGCTTGGCTGATCAAACGCCAGACCCGACTTGCTCTCCCCTCCCGACCCATCGGCTGCGCCGACACCCTCCCCATGAAGGGGAGGGAGAAATCCATCCGCCATCACTTCCCCTCCAGCTGTCGCTCGATCCGCTCGACCGCCGCGCGCACGGCCTCGCCCTGGGCCTCCAGCCGCGCCAGCCGCTCGGCGACCAGCCTCTGCTCGTCCACCCGCTGCTCCAGCGTCGCGATCCGCGCCGCCGCCCCGCCCGCCCACACCAGGCCGCCGACAGTCTGCACCGCCAGGGCCGCGATCAGGGCGACCGGCGCCTTCTTCCAGTCCGTCATTCGCCCACTCCCGCCATCCGACGCCGCTCCTCATCCGTCAGGAAGCTCGCCGCGTTCAGCCGCGCCCACAGCGCGTCGCGCTCGACCTGCAGGGCCGGAACCGCATCCAGATCCGGCTCGATCCGGCAATCGACGAAGCGCCCGCCCAGCCAGCCCGTCATCGCTCCGGCCGCCTTCCTCACCAGCGGGATCACCGTCCCGCGCCAGAAGGCCGCGTTCGCCTCGCGATAGTTGGCGTAGGTCGCATCCCCTGGTATCCCCAGCAGCTGCGGCGGCACGCCGAACGCCAGCGCGATCTCCCGCGCCGCCGCGTGCTTGCCGGCGATGAAGTCCATGTCGTGCGGCGTCAGGCTCATCGGCTTCCAGTCCAGCCCGCCTTCCAGCAGCAGCGGCCGCCCGGCGTTCCGCGCCCCGGCATGAGCC
>PJUE01000461.1_pt1 | contig 25781 bp, 23 predicted proteins | sample 1512171 | NCBI WGS metagenome assembly PJUE01 (sample SAMN08177674, study PRJNA422409) | Feces metagenome, whole genome shotgun sequencing project. | isolation source: Chicken feces (3) enriched on wood chips: alkali lignin treatment | host: Gallus gallus | place: USA: Madison | collected 2015-01-15
ATCGGGGTGGACGACGACGCCATCCGCGCCGGTCTGGCTGGCTTCGGCGGGGTCAAGCGCCGCTTCACCACCACGGGCGTCGCCCATGGCGTGCGGGTTATCGACGACTACGGCCACCACCCGGTTGAAATCGCGGCCGTGCTGAAGGCCGCGCGTCAGGTGGTCCACAACGCCGACAACCCCGGCCGCGTCATCGCCGTGGTCCAGCCGCACCGCTACACCCGTCTGCGTGATCTGATGCAGGACTTCTCCACCTGTTTCTCGGACGCGGACAGCGTCCTGGTCGCCGATGTCTATCCGGCGGGCGAACAGCCGATCGAGGGCGTCGACAAGCACGCCCTGGTCGAGGGCGTTCGCCGCTACGGCCACCGCCACGTCGCGGCGCTGGAGAACGCCGCCGCCCTGCCGCGCGTCATCCGCGAAGAGGCGAAACCTGGCGATCTGGTCGTCCTGCTGGGCGCGGGCGACATCACCAGCTGGGCCTACGCCCTGCCGGCGCAACTGGAGGCGCTGGGCTGAATCTCCCCACCATCCGCTCATCCCCGCGGAGGCGGGGACCCAGTGCTTTGGCTTCAGGCTGCGACGCTCGGGGTCTTGCGCGGGTTGTCATGAGCGGGCATCGCAGTAGCTCTTACTGGGTCCCCGCCTCCGCGGGGATGAGCGGAAATAATGATGCCTTGGCGCGATAATCTCCCCGCTGTGCGCGGCAAGCTGCTGCTGAACGAGCCGCTGGGCCCCAACACCTGGTTCCGCGTGGGCGGGGCGGCGGACGCCCTGTTCATTCCGGCGGACGCCGACGATCTGGCCGACTTCCTGAAGGCCCTGCCCGAGGACGTGCCTGTGACGGCGATCGGCGTCGGCTCCAATCTGATCGTGCGCGACGGCGGGGTCGAGGGGGTGGTGATCCGTTTGGCGGGCCGGGCCTGGGGCCAGGTGACGACCGAGGGCGTCACGGTCACGGCCGGCGCGGGCGCGCTGGACAGCATGGTGGCGCGCGCCTCGGCCAAGGCGGGCATCGCCGGGCTGGAGTTCTATGCGGGCATCCCCGGCTCGATCGGCGGCGCCCTGACGATGAACGCGGGCTGCTACGGCGCTGAGACGAAAGACGTGCTGGTTTCCGCCTGGGGCCTGAACCGCAAGGGCGAGCGGGTCGAGCTGGCCCTGGCCGATTTCGGCTATACCTACCGGCACTCCAACGCCCCGGCCGACATCATCTGGATCGAGGCGACCTGGCGCGGGACGCCCGACGCGCCCGAGGCCGTCGCCGCCCGCATCAGCGAGATCACCGAGCGCCGTGAGAAGACCCAGCCGATCCGAGAAAAGACCGGCGGCTCGACCTTCAAGAACCCGGACGGCCATTCCTCATGGAAGCTGGTCGACGACGCGGGCTGGCGCGGCAAACTGCACGCCGTTACCGGCGGCGGCGCCAAGTTCAGCGAACTGCACTCCAATTTCATGATCAACCCTGGCGAGGCCACGGCGGCCGACATCGAGGGCCTGGGCGAAGCCGTCCGCGCCGACGTGCTGGCGAAGACGGGCGTGCAGCTGAACTGGGAAATCCGCCGGATCGGGCGGAAATAACCCCTTCCCATCGGGAGAGGGGCAGCGCGCCGCTTCTCCCTCCCCTTCATGGGGAGGGTGGCTGAGGCCGTCAGGCCGAAGCCGGGTGGGGGCGACAGGGCCATTCAAGCGCCGAGTCCCGTATCGCCCGGCTCTCCCCACCCGGTCTCCGCTTCGCTGCGACCACCCTCCCCATGAAGGGGAGGGAGAAGTTCTTGCGAATTTCCTTCCACGACCCCGTATCGTTTCCAACCGGTTAACCGTATTCAGGGCATAGGGGCGGGCTAGTCTTCGGATGTGGTCATGCGTGCGCCCCTGAACACCCTCCATGTCGCCGTCCTGATGGGCGGCCTGTCGTCGGAACGCGAGGTCTCGCTGTCCTCGGGCCGTGGCTGCGCGGACGCCCTGGAAGGGCAGGCGGCCAAGGTCACGCGCGTCGACGCCGGGCGCGATCTCGCTCAGGTGCTGACGGCGTTGAAGCCGGACGTCGTCTTCAACGCCCTGCACGGCAAATGGGGCGAGGACGGCTGCGTCCAGGGCATCCTCGAGACGCTGAAGCTGCCCTATACTCATTCCGGCGTCCTGGCCTCGGCCCTGGCGATGGACAAGGACAAGTCCAAGGCCGTTCTGCACGCGGCGGGCGTCATCGTGCCCGGCGGCGGCCTGTTCGACCGGCATGAGGTGGCCAGCCGCCACGTCATCGACCCGCCCTATGTGGTCAAGCCGAACGCCGAGGGCTCGTCCGTCGGCGTCTTCCTGGTGCGCGAGGGCGCCAACCGTCCGGTCGCCGAGGTCGGCGCCGAAGACTGGGCCTATGGCGACCAGGTGATGGTCGAACCCTTCATCCCCGGCAAGGAGCTGGCGGTCGCCGTCGTGGGCGAGGCGTCCGGCCCGCGCGCCCTGACCATCACCGACATCACCCCGACCAAGGGCTTCTACGACTACGAGGCCAAATACGCGCCCGGCGGCTCGCGCCACGTCCTGCCCGCCGAGCTGCCGCCGCACGTTTTTGACAAGGCTTTACGTCAGGCCGAGCTGGCCCACGCGGCCATGGGGTGCCGAGGCGTGTCTAGGGCCGACTTCCGTTATGACGATGTTAACGACGTTCTCGTTCTGTTGGAGGTGAACACCCAGCCCGGCATGACCCCGACCTCGCTCGTTCCCGAGCAGGCGGCCTTCGTCGGTATGGATTATCGCGAACTGGTTCGTTGGATGGTGGAGGACGCCTCATGCCCGCGGTAGTGCGCGGCGGTCGGCGACAGTCTTCGGGCAAGGGCGGCGCGCGCGGCGCTCCGTCCGGCCGCGCGGCCGAGATCGGCCGTCTGGACATGTCGCCGCGCGTTGTGGCGGCGACCCTGGTGGTGGGCGTCGGCATACTGGCGGCCGTGCTGGCCACGGGCGCGAGGGCCGAGCGCATCTCGACGGCTGTCTCAGAACGCTTTGACGCCGTGACGACCGGCATGGGCCTGAAGGTGCGCCAGGTTCACGTCACCGGCGCCTCGCCCGAGGCCGCCGCCGCCGTGCGCGCCGCCATCGGCGTCCACGCCGATCAGCCCATCGTCAGCCTGGATCTGGCCGCCGTGCGCGAGCGGGTGCAGACCGTCGGCTGGGTCAAGGAGGCGCGCGTGGTGCGCCTGCTGCCCGACACCCTGATCGTCGACGTCAAGGAACACGACCGCCTCGCCGTCTGGCAGGTGGGCGGCAAGGCGCACGTTATCGATGCGCAAGGGATCGTCATTCCCGGCGCCGACGCGGGCCGCTATCCCCGACTGCCGCTGGTGGTGGGAAAGGGCGCTGATCAGGCCGCCTCCGACGTCCTGCCCCTGCTGGCCCAGCGCCCGCGCCTGATGGCCAAGGTGGACGCCCTGGTCCGCGTGGACGAGCGCCGCTGGGACTTGCGCCTCAAGGACGGCGCCCTGATCCAGCTGCCCGCCGTGGATCAGGAATCCGCCCTCATCCGCCTCGACGCCCTGGACCAGCGCGAACGCCTGCTGGACCTGGGCTTCGCCCGCATCGACCTTCGTACGCCCGAAGAAGTGGCCGTTCGCCCTTCCGAAGGCGCCGCTTGACCCTCTGACCCCTTAGGACACGACCCCATGGTTGGACGCAGCCGAGACATGAAGCCGGAACAGGGCAGGGGCGCGCCGCGCGCGCCGGTCGTGGCCGCGCTCGATCTCGGCCAGGCCAAGGTCGCCTGCTTCATCATGAAGCCCGACGGCGTGCGCCACGCCGACCGCACCATCCGCGTCGCCGGCGCCGGCCACGTCCAGTCGCGCGGCGTCAAGGGCGGGGCCATCGTCAACATGGACGAGACGGCTCAGGCCATCGGCCACGCCGTCGAACGCGCCGAGCGCGCGGCGGGAGCCCCCGTGTCCGGCGTCGTCGTCACCACGGCCATCGGCCAGATGGCCAGCCACCGGGTGCAGGCGCGCGTCTCGCTGGGCTCCCACCCGATCAGCGACGCCGATCTGGCGCGCGCCATCGGCATGGCCCTGGCCCAGATCCGTCTGCCGAACCGGCGCCCGATCCACGTCCTGCCCATCGCCTGGTCGGTGGACGGGGCGCGCGGCGTCCACGATCCGCGCTCGATGCGCGGCGGCTCGCTGGGGCTGGACCTGCTGGTCGTCTCCATGTCCGAGGGCTCGTTCAACGCCCTCAGCCACTGCCTCGAACTGGCTCACCTGGACCTTCAGGGCGTGGCCGCTGCGCCGGTCGTCTCCTCCCTCGCCGCGCTGGAAGAGGATGAGATGGAGCTGGGCGCCCTGTGCATCGATATGGGCGGCGGCTCGACCTCGGCGGCGGTCTGGGGCGGGCGCTCCCTGCTGCATATCGAAAGCCTGAATGTCGGCGGCGACCATGTGACCGCCGACATCGCGCGCGGCCTGTCGACCTCGCGCGTCGGCGCCGAGCGGCTGAAGACCCTGCACGGCTCGGCCATGGCGTCGGCCAATGAAGACCGCGAAATGCTGGAAGCCCCGCCGCGCGGCGAGGACGCCTCGGCCGGGCCGGTCATCGTCCCGCGCGCCATGCTGAAGACCGTCATCGCTCCACGCGTCGAAGAGACGCTGGAGCTGCTGCGCGACCGCCTGAAACACGCGGGCATGGGGCTGGAGCCCGGCGCGGGCCTGGTCCTGACCGGCGGCGCCAGCCAATTGAACGGCGTGCGCGAACTGGCCGTGCGCGTCTTCGACCGCCCGGTGCGCCTGGGTCGCCCGCAACGCGCCCCCCACCTGGCCGACGCCGCCGCCGGCCCGGCCTTCTGCTCGGCCGCAGGGGTGTTGCTGCGCGCCGCCTACGGCCCGCGCGAGGCGGTCTCCGCCCGCAAGCTGATGTCCCGCCAGATTACGGCCGCGGATGCGCCCAAGGTGCATCGCGGCGGCATGGTGGCGCGGGCGGCGGGGTGGCTGCGGGATAACCTGTAGGGCGGATTGATAAGATTTTCGTACGGGTGGACGAGTTCAGCTTTCCTTTAATTGCGCAATAGTACGTAGTCGAGCTGCTAAAAAGAAAGGGCGATGAGTTTTAACTCATCGCCCTCAAGCCGTTAGGTGTTGTGATTTACCAGTCGCGTGTCAGCGTCAGGAAAGCGCGGCGGCCAATATAATCATACTGAGACGTTAGAGGCACGTTGCCGGCGCCGCGAGAACCGCCCGAGTACGATGTCCAGGGAGCGTTTTCATTGAACAGGTTGTTCACCCCAACCTGAATGGTCCATTTGTCCATCTTCTTGCGGACAGATAGGCTGTGATACTGAACTGCCTCGGCCGTCGTATCCAGATACAGGGTTTCACCATAGTAAGATACGGTGTTGGCCGAGCGGACATTTGTCGTTTCGGGAACGAGGTCGACGTTCCAGTAAACGGTCCAGTCTCCGCGATCGAAGCGAGCTCCGAGGTTAGCTGTCCAATCAGGATACCCAATATAATCCAGTTGGTCAGACGGTTGGCTCGCGCTGCGGAGCTGGTAAGTCCAATCTAGGATATATGAAGCTCGTGCCGTCAAAGTCAGATCGCCCGCGCTGAATTCCTTGCGGTACCTAACGTTCAGGTCCAGACCTTCGCTCATCTGTTCGGCGATATTGATGTAGGAATCGCGAACAGTCGTAATCTGATACTCATTCGTTGCGCCAGCCGGAGCGCGGTCGAAGAGACCGCAGAGGCTTGAGTCTTGATAGCCGCCAACCCCATAGCAACCGCGCAGAATGTTTGCGGAGCCAAAACGTGAAACCTGATCCTTGATCGTGACCTTATAGTAGTCGAGAGCAACGCTAAGGTCGGAGAACGATGGCGTCCAGATAAAGCCAGCCGACAGAGTATCTGCGGTTTCAGCCTCTAGAACGCCGCGACCGCCGCCTGCGATGACCATGGCCGAGCTACGACCGGCTGCAGTGTAGTCTTCGGGGACGCCATCGGCTTCACAGTTGGCGCGAACGGCAGCATCTGTAGATTCGCCCCAATTAATGCAGGGATCGATCCCTGTTTGTGCTGTGTAGCTCGTCTGGTTGGCGAGGTACAACTCGTAGAGAGCGGGAGCACGGAAGGCGGTGCCGTAGGACGTGCGAATGCGATATTCGGGCGTGATAGCCCAGTTCAGACCAGCCTTATACGTCGAGTTTTCGCCGTAGGAGTCGTAGTCCGAGTAGCGACCGGAGACATTCAGCGTCAAGCTATCAACAAGTGGGGCGTTTCGGATAAGAGGTGCGTCAAACTCGAGGAAGAGTTCCTTGACAGTATCTTCCCCGCGAGTGCGACCGGCAGTGGTAAGGCCCCAAGAGTTCGAAGCTTGAGCTTGAGCGCCTGGCTGATCGTCGAGTTTTTCCTTGCGGACTTGGAAGCCCAAAGCCACGCCGAGCGGACCTGCGGGGAGGTCGAACAACTCGCCCGAAATCACCCCTTCAATGTAGGCGTGGTCGTAGCGCGTCGTTCCTTCTTCCCAGCCGATCAGGAAGGCGGCTTCTTCCGGCGTCAGCTTACCATTGACCAGATAGTCGGTGCTGAACCAGTTAACCCCACCGGTCGGGCAGCTAGCAGCGGTAGTGAGCCAAGCCGTAACACAGCCAGTGTTCCAGAACTCGGTGCGATTGGCGCCGGAAGCGAAAGCGGGAGGAATAATGGTGACGCCGTCAACGATCTTGCCCTGATGGTAGCCAGAGGTCGCATAGACACGATCAGCATAGAAGAAATTGTTGCCGTACTTTGCATCGGAGCGGCTGAACTGGCCAGCCAGTTCCCAATCCCAGCCGCGACCAATGTTTAACGTACCGCGAATGCCCGCGACGACGCGAGTGTAGTCGACCTGCTGTTCGGCATCCATATTCATATGCGCGATCGGAAGCGCATAATCATTGGTCAGACCCAGAGCGGTCACGGCCTCGAACGGGTAATTGGGAGCGCCGATGAAGACGTTGGGGAACAGCTGACGCCAGGAGTTTTGTTCCGACTCGCGGCGGTTGAACAGAAACTCGCCGAAAATTTCGATGTCAGGGGTCAGATCATAACCGGCGAAGGCCGAGATGCTGGCTCGAGTGACGGGCGAAACCGCCGTCCGCGAGTCGTAACGATCGGAGTGCATCGGATAGGTGGAAGCAAGAGCGCGACGATCAGCAGTCGACTGAGTGGTGGTCGCGCAGGCGGTGCCGGCGCCGCCGCCCTGAAAGCGCCAGCCGTCCTCGTTACAGCCGAGGAAACCACCGCCAGCGAGTGCGGAGGTATCCGGAGCGAAGTCAAATGAGCGATATGCCCCGCCTATTACGCGGTTCGCGCGAACGAAGGCGTTGATCGATGATGAACACTTGTAATCTCCGGTAGCGGGGTCGATCAGGTCCGCGCGGATATTCAGGTTCTCGTCATAATAGACGCGGTCCTGAGGGCAGGCGAACATGTCGCGGTCGCCGAATAGAAGAGCTTTTCGTTCGTAATAGTCAGCGCCGAGGGTCAGGTAACCGCGGTCCGTGGTCCAGCCGTGGCTGGCGTTGACGCGATACTCCTCGCCGCCGGATTCAACCGGAATGCTGGCGAAGGCTTGGAAGTTGCCACCGTCCTGATTGGTCTTGGTGATAATGTTCACCACGCCAGCGACTGCATCCGAACCATAGATAGAGGACGCGCCGTCGGTAAGAATTTCAACCCGTTCGATTTGCGAACTGGGGATGGTGTTCAGGTCCGTCGGGCCGACGGTGCCGCTGACGCCTGCCGGGCCAGCGCGACGGCCGTTGACTAGCACCAGAGTGCGGTTGGCTCCGAGGCCGCGCAGGGAGATGGTGTTAACGCCCGCGCCGCCGGTGACGACGTAGCCGGTAAAGAAGTTGTTAATCTGTGTCGCCGTGCTGGCCGCGGTCGATGATTGTAGCAGTTCCGCCGTATCGACGGTGCCTTCCAGTGAGGCCTGTTCCGAAGTGATGACTTGGATCGGCTGCGAGCTGGTGAATTCATTGCGACGAATTCGCGACCCGGTGACGACGACATCGGTCACCTTGGTAGCGGATTCTTCCTGACGTTCATTATTGTTGTCGGCGTCTTGGGCCCAAACAGTGGGCGCAATGGCGACGACGCCAGCAATAACCGTCGAGGCGAGCAGCCTCTTTCTGTGTGTGTGCATGAAGTTTAGCCTTCCCCAACTCGTTCCAATTTGGTCTCAAAAGTCACGTTCGACCGGCCATGGCATCGCATATGCCGCACCCGAGTGATGGGTGTCTTCATACGGCATGACGACGCAATGCCAACACAATAATGACGATATTGGGCTTGAGTGGAACCGAAATGTCGTAAATAGGACACTATTGGAGTTGGGGCGTCCTCTTGAAAATCAGCGTTTGATGGCGCTGGGCCAAGCTTCCGCGCCATGCTGAAGAATGTCGGTGGATAGAAATATGATGATTAAATACAATATTTTAGTGTCTTTTGTCATTGCCCTGTGTGGCGCAAGCGCTCCAGGTCTCGCCTTCGCCGAGGCGGGAACGGCGCCCCCAGCCTCAGCCTTTGCTCGTCGACCAGCGATCGGCAGCGTTTCCTTCTCACCGGACGGGCGCCATCTTGTCGCCGTGATATCGCCTGATGGCGTGCGCCGCGTGATGGCCATCTGGAAGGCGGATGATCTCAAGAGCGCGCCGCATATCGTGGGCTCTGATGCGCGCTCGGAAATTGTCGCGGCCCAGTTCATCAAGAACGACCGCCTGTTCGTTACGACGCAGCAACTGGCGGATTTCAATCTCAGCGGCACTGCTGAGCGTTCTTATGCAATGCGCACACAGGTTCTTGATCTTGAAGGGAGCCCAGTCCGCATCTCGCTCAAGTTCGACGGCCTGACGGATGCTCAGCAACAATTCGTTGGGGTCGGCGGTTTGGTGAGCGGTCTGCCGCAGGATCCTCAGTCGATCTTGGTCCGCGATCCCCTGCGCGGTGACATTTATTTGCTCAATCTCTACAATGGGCGCGCGGAGCGACGTGAGCGCGGATCTGAGCGCTTCAGCAGCCTGCAAGCCGACCTCAACGGCGACATTCGAGCGCGTCAGCAATTCGATTTCGACAATGGCGCGGCCTATATCGCCCAGTGGATCAAGGACCCGAGCGGCAACTGGGCCGAGCACTTCCGTTGGTATGCGCGCGACCGGAAGCCCATCTCGATCGCCGGCTTCTCGAACGACCCCAATATCATTTTCGTCAGCAACGTCGAAGGACGCGACCACAACGCGATCTACGAATACGACATCAGTCAGAAGAAGCTGGGCGAAGTGGCGTTCGCGCACCCCTATTTCAACGCAGGCGGCGTCGTGCGCTCGCGCGCGCCCCAGGATTTCGGCGAGGTGCTGGGCTTTAGCTATGAGGGGGAGCGCGGCCGGACCTATTGGGTCGATCCGCAGATGGAGTCTTCCTTTGAACAGATACGCACGGCTCTGGGCGTTACCGACACCACGGTTGAATGGAAGGATATTGCTTCAGGCCAGGTTGCTCGTCTGAGCGTGGGCGATGGGGCGGACATCGATATCGTCTCGGTGTCGGACGATCGCACCAAATTCATCATTCGCAAGTCTGGTGGCCCAACACCGCCAGAATATTATGTAGTTCAGAACGGCGGCGCGGCGTTGCTCGGTCGGGCCTACCCCGAACTGCGTGAAGCCAAGCTGGGGCTGGTCGAACTGATCCAATATACCGCTCGCGACGGTCTCACCATTCCGGGCATCCTGACCAAGCCAGATCCGGCAGTCTTCGGGCCGGGACCGTATCCGGCCATTATTACGCCGCACGGCGGTCCCTGGTCACGGGACGAATTGGATTGGGACCCGACGGGTTGGACTCAGTATTTCGCGACACGCGGATACGTGGTTCTTCAACCGCAATTCCGCGGCTCTCAGGGGTGGGGCCAGCGTCTGTGGCGCGAGGGAGACGGCCAGTGGGGCCTGAAGATGCAGGACGACAATGATGACGGCGCGCGGTGGCTGATTGAGCAGGGGATCGCGGCTCCCGATCGCATCGCCATGCACGGCTATTCCTATGGCGGCTATGCTTCCATGATGGCGGCTGTCCGTCCGAACGGCTTGTATCAGTGCGCCGTCGCCGGTGCTGGGCCGGCCACGATCGACCTGTTTAAGAAGGGCACGTACAACAGCCGCTTTCTGCGCGAGTTCCAGCACCCAACCGCGAACGGTGAAGATCCGCTGCGTCGCATCGGAGAGGTTTCGATCCCCATCTACCTCTACACTGGTGATCGCGATACGCGCGTCATTCCAGCAGAATCCAGGAGCTTCGCTTCGGCGTTGGAGCGTTTGGGCAAGCCTGTCCAACTGCGCATTCTGCCGAACATGGAGCACACGATGAATACCTGGACGCCAGAGAATACCGAGCTAATTCTGACATCCATTGAAGAATTCCTGAAAACTTCGTGCGGGCCGAACGGCCTGTAGACCGCGTCATCGATAAAAAATCTTGAGGCGGCTCTTTGGGGCCGCCTTTCTTTTTTGACGCCTAGATAGGCTCGAGGATAAAGAGAATGATGAAGATAATCTGCGGTCAAGCTGCAGGAGAGGCCTTCCAATCCATCCGACTCACGCTACGCAGGTAACCCTTCGTTAACGCAGGCAGGGTTTTCCTTAACGCGCTCATAACCAATGCGATTCGGCGGGGAGTTCGCATCGGGGACGAAGGGCAGGGTCCTTAGGTCGGAATTTTATAATGTCTCTCTCGCTGGTCAGGCCGGAAGCCACGGAATTGAAGCCCCGCATCGTCGTCTTCGGCGTAGGCGGAGCGGGCGGCAACGCCGTCAACAACATGATCGACTCCGGCCTTGAGGGCGTGGAGTTCGTCGTCGCCAACACCGACGCCCAGCATCTGAGCTTCGCCAAGACCGACCGTCGCATCCAACTGGGCGAGACGATCACGCAAGGGCTGGGCGCGGGCGCCCACCCCGAAGTCGGCATGAACGCCGCCGAGGAGAGCGCGGACGAGATCCACGCGCACCTGGAAGGCGCGCACATGGTCTTCATCACCTGCGGCATGGGCGGCGGCACCGGCACCGGCGCGGCGCCGGTCATCGCCAAATGCGCGCGTGATCGCGGCATCCTGACAGTCGGCGTGGTGACCAAGCCGTTCACCTTCGAAGGCCGCCACCGGATGCGCCTGGCCGACGCCGGCGTGGCCGAGTTGCAGCGCTACGTCGACACCCTGATCGTCATTCCGAACCAGAACTTGTTCCGGGTCGCCAACGAGCGCACGACCTTCTCGGACGCCTTCGGCATGGCCGACCAGGTGCTGCATTCGGGCGTGCGTTCGATCACCGACCTGATGATCCTGCCGGGCCTGATCAACCTCGACTTCGCCGACGTCCGCGCCGTGATGAGCGAGATGGGCAAGGCCATGATGGGCACGGGCGAGGCCACGGGCGACGACCGCGCCCTGCTGGCGGCCCAGAACGCCATCGCCAATCCGCTGCTGGACGAGACCAGCCTGAAGGGCGCCAAGGCCGTGCTGGTGAACATCACCGGCGGCATGGACATGACCCTGCTGGAGGTCGACGAGGCCGCCAACGCCATCGCCGGCGAAGTGGACGGCGACGCCAACATCATCTTCGGCGCCGCCTTCGATCCCGCCCTGGACGGCAAGATCCGCGTCTCGGTCGTCGCCACCGGCATGGACGAGGCCGTCATCCAGCAGATCGAGCCGCAGGGCCAGGCCTTCGGCGGTCGCTCGGGCGGTCTGTCGGCCGCTGCGCCGCGTCAGCCGGAAGTCCGCATCGACCCGGTGCGTGAAGCCGCGTCGCAGCCGGCGCCGACTCCGACCTATGAAGCCCCGGCCGCACGCGCGCCCGAGCCGAAGGTCGAGGCCAAGCCTGAACCGGTCATCCACGACGCGCCGCGCAACCTGGAGCCGATCGTCGATCCGTGGGTCGAGGAATATGAGCAGGGCGCCGGCCGCGCCCAGCCTGCGGCGTCTTCGGAGCAGGGCGACCTCTATTTCGACCGCGCCCCGCAGCGTCAGCAGCCTGCGCCGCAACAACCGGCCCAGCGCCCGGCCGCCCGTCATGAAGAGCCCGCCGAGGAGCCCTTCTACGACGAGCGCGATCATCGTCGCAGCGGCTGGAGCCTGTTCGGCCGCAAGCGTCAGCAGCCTCAACAGCAGCAATCCTATGCCCCGCCGCCGTCGTCGAACCGCACGACCCAGCAACTGCGTCAGACGCAGTCGATGCAGCCTCAGCAGCAGGACCCGCAGGTGGGCCAGTCCGAGGATGACGACCTGGAGATCCCTTCCTTTCTCCGCCGTCTCGCGAACTGATCGGCCCAGAAAGCCCTGATACTGAAACGCCCCGGAGCCGACCTCCGGGGCGTTTTTGCGTGTGGGCGCAAGGCGTCGAGCTGTCGCCGAACCGAAACAATCCGAAACTCGACTTTCATTTCGGGCTTGAGCCCTGAGGCGTAAACGACAGGCGAGGCGAAGACCGTCCCGTTTGGGGCGGGTCGCGCAACAGAGAGTATCCGAGTGACGGTCCGCAACGACCAGTACGAACAGACCATCGTCGCCCCGGCCATCTGCGCCGGCGTCGGCGTGCACACCGGCCGCCGCGTGCGTCTGGTCGTGCGCCCGGCTGCGCCCGGCCACGGCATCGTCTTCGTGCGCACGGACGTCACCGACCGCGACAACCGCATCCCCGTCTCGGGCGAGGCGGTCGTGGACGCCCGCCTGAACACCATGATCGAGAACGCGGCGGGCGTGCGCCTGTCGACGATCGAGCACCTGATGGCTGCGCTGGCCGCCCTGGGCGTTTCCAACGCTGTGATCGAGGTGGACGGGCCGGAACTGCCGATCCTGGACGGCTCGGCGCTGCAGTTCGTGCAACTGCTGGACCGCGCGGGCTTCCGTCGTCAGGAAGCGCCCCAGACCTTTATCGAGATCCTGAAGCCGATCCGGGTGGAGGAGGGCGACAAGTCCGCCGTCCTTCTGCCCTGCGACCGCTATGAGATGCGCTTCGAGATCGACTTCCCCACGCCGGTCATCGGCAATCAGGTGGTGGACTTCGTCGTCGATGAGGCGACCTTCCGCTCGGACGTCATGGCGGCCCGCACCTTCGGCTTCGCCCATGAGGTCGAGGCCCTGCGTCAGGCCGGGCTGGCTCGCGGCGGTTCGCTGGAGAACGCCGTGGTCATCGACGGCGACCAGATCCTGAACCCCGGCGGTCTGCGCATGGAGCGCGAGTTCGTGCGCCACAAGGCGCTGGACGCCATCGGCGACCTGTATGTCCTCGGCGCGCCGCTGCTGGGCCGCTACGAAGGCGTCAAGGCGGGCCACGCCCTGAACAACAAGCTGGTCCGCGCCCTGCTGGCCCAGCCGGATGCCTGGCGCGAGACGGTTCGCGTGCCCGACATGGCGATGGCGGGCTGACATCTTCCTTCTCCCCTTGAGGGAGAAGGTGGCAGGCGGAGCCTGACGGATGAGGGGTGGCGACGCCCTGGCATCCAGATTGTCGCGTCGCCGTCCTCGCTAATTTTTAGATGCCGCGTTGACACCCCTCATCCGAGCGCCTCCGGCGCCCACCTTCTCCCTCAAGGGGAGAAGGGTCAGCTTAGCGTAATCGCGCTGATCAACCGGCCGAAGTCTGGTTCGCCCGCCAGATAGGCGCGGCGGTTGGAGTAGAAACGCGCCGCATCCGCGCGCGTGTCGTCGCCGGTCCAGGCGGCCTCGCCGACGCCCGCCTGCTCCAGTCGCCACAGGACGAAGCCGGGCAGGTCGAACTGGCGTTTGTCGTCGGCCGCGCCGGGGGCGAAGAAGCGTTCGCTGCCGGGATCGTGGTGGGCGAAGCGGTCTTGATAGTCGGCGCCGACCTCATAGGAGCCTTGGGCGATGCACGGGCCGACGACGGCGACGATGCGCGACGGCTCGGCACCCAGGGCCTGCATGGCAGTGACGGTCGAGTGGACGACGCCGCCAAGGGCGCCCTTCCAGCCCGCGTGGGCGGCGCCGATGACGCCCGCCTCGGCGTCGGCGAACAGGACGGGGGCGCAGTCGGCGGTCAGGACGGTCAGCACCGGCCCCTCCACGCCCGCGACCACGGCGTCGCCCTCGGGGCGTTCTCCGGCCCAGCCGCTTTCGGCCACGCGGGCGACGGCGGAGTGGACCTGATAGCAGCCGCACAGGTCGTCGGCGGCGCCGCCCATCCATTCGGCGACGCGGCGGCGGTTCTCGGCGACGCGGGCCGGGTCGTCCTTGGAGCCGATGCCTGCGTTCAGTCCGGCGTAGAGGCCGTCCGACACGCCGCCTGCGCGGGTGAAGAAGCCGTGGCGCACCCCGGTCTTGGTCAGCAGCGGATGGGTGATCGGGTTCAGGCTCATGCGGCGGCTTCCAGTTCGAAACGGGCGGCGTCGATGGCGGCCTGAACGGCCTTGCGGGCCTGGGGGCTGTTCTTCCAGCAGGTCGAGCCGACGCTGGCGGCGGCGCCCGCGCAGACGACGGCTGCATCCGCCTGGGCCAGACGGGCGAAGCCGCTGACGCCCAGTTCCTCCAACCGTTCGATCACCTTGGGGCCGACGCCCTTGGTGGCCAGCAGGATCTGGCGTTCGTGGTCGGTGAAGGTCATGGGCGCTTCAGCCTCCATCATCCGGCGGGCCGCGTCAGAAGCCCGGTAGGGCCAGCGAACGCGGCGAGAAGATCGCCGCCGCCTTGAACAGTTCGCCCATCTGATCCGGCGCCGTCAGGCGGTCCAACTGGCGCTGGATGACCGGGGCGGCTTCGGGGCGTCCCTGCATCAACCGCTGGGCGCGGGCTTCGATCCCCAACGCCTTGAGGAAGGCGCCTTGGGCGACGCAGCCGGTGACGTCGGCGCCGCCGCGCACGGCGGCCTCCAGCACCAGGGGGAAGTCGGCCCATTGCGTCAGGTCGGCCTCGCCCGGCGTGGACAGGGGATCGACCTTCTGGTGCCGTCGCAGGGCCTGAAGCGTGTCGCCCGCCTCGGGCCTGCTGCGGCCGTAGTCGATCAGCAGGGCGGCGCCGGATGCGGCGCGGATCAGGCTGGCCAGATCGCGGCCGAAGGCAGCCTGCTGTTCGGAAATCTCGATGATCTGGCCCGGTTCGACGTCGAAGCCGGGCGTCTCGAAGCCGTCGGCGATGGCGGTCAGGCCGAAGGTCAGTTCATTGTCGTCGGTGACGCCGATGCGGCGCTCGGCCCAGCCGCCTTCGGTCTTGATGAACTGGCGCGCGGGCAGGCAGTCCAGCACCTCATTGGCGATCAGGATGACCGGGGCGTCCGTCTCGATCTGGTGCAGGGCGCTGAGCCAGCGCGGATGCGCGTCGGCGTCGGCCAGTCGCCGGGCCTGTTCGGCGCGCAAGGGCGCGCTCGGCTCGATCAGGATCAGGTCGACCGCCTGCAGGAAGCCGGGTACCAGCCGCGCCGCGCGCAGCACGTCGGACATCAGCGTGCCGTCGCCGGGACCCACCTCGACCAGCCGCACCCGCTCGGGCGCACCCAGACGGGTCCAGGTCTCGATCGCCCACAGGCCGATCAGTTCGCCGAACATCTGGCTGACCATGGGGGCGGTGATGAAGTCGCCCCGCTCGCCCAGCGCCGGTCGGGTGGCGTAATAGCCGCCCTTGGGGTCGTGCAGGCACCGGGTGACGTAGTCCGCCACCGTCATCGGCCCGGTCAGCACGATCTCGCGGACCAGCCGGTCCTTGAGCGTCTCCGCCATCATGGTCTTACGCCTCCGTGACGGCCGGCTTCTTCAGCGCACGCCAGATCAGTCCGGCGCCGACCAGCATCATCGGGATCGACAGGATCATGCCCATGGTCAGGCCCAGCGGCAGGTTCTCCAGCCCGGCGTCGGGCTGGCGCACGTTCTCCAGCGCGGCGCGACAGACGCCGTAGCCCAGCAGGAACAGGCCGGTGACGAAGCCGGGGCGCTTGAACATGCGCCACTTCCAGATCGCCAGCGACAGGACGATGAACAGCAACAGCCCTTCCAGGCCCGCCTCATACAGCTGGCTGGGATGGCGCGGCTCGTTGCCGGCGGGGCAGAAGCCGTACATCTGCTGGATGCGCTCGTTGCAGAAGCGGATGGCCCAGGGAACCGTCGTCTCGCGGCCCCACAGCTCGCCGTTGATGAAGTTGGCGATGCGGCCGAAGAACAGGCCGAGCGGCGCGACCGGGGCGATCAGGTCGCCCAGGCTGAGCGGGTTTACCTGCTGGCGCCGGGCGTAAAGGGCGATGGCGATGACCACGCCCAGGAAGCCGCCGTGGAAGCTCATGCCGCCGGTCCACAGCTGCAGCAGCTCCAGCCGTTCGCCCCAGCTGTCGCCGGTGAACAACTGGGCGAACATCGCCGGCTTGTAGAAGAGGGCGTAGCCGAAACGCCCGCCCAGGATGACGCCCAGCGTGATCCACAGCACCAGATCGTCCAGTTGCTGTCCGCCGACGGGCGACCGGCCCGGCGCCCACAGCCGCTCGGTCTTGGCCAGGCGTGAGGCGTACCACCAGCCCAGGACGATGCCGGCCACATAGGCCAGGGCGTACCAGCGGATGGGCAGGGGACCGAGATGGATCAGGACGGGGTCGAATTCGGGAAAGGGCACGGGGCCTCCGTCTGCGCCTTCTGAAGTTGACCATCGTCTAGCAAGCGGGACTGCATTCGTCGCGCGCTTTTCCCGCGAAGCAGTCTATAGGCCGCAGGCAGGTAAGGTTTGGTTTACCCAAATCAATGCACCGTTAACCACGTTCGGACCGATGGTCCGGGAGTTCTCAAGAGGCCGCCATGCAGACGCGCAATCCCCTCCTTGATGAGTTCGCCAAGCTGACCACCGGCGCCATGGGCCTGGCTCAGGCCGCGGGCGAAGAGGCCAAGGCCGCCTGGCGCGCCCAGGCCGACCGCTTCGTCGCCGAGATGGATCTGGTGCGCCGCGACGAGTTCGACGTGCTGAAGGACGAGATCGCCGCCCTGCGCGCCGAGATCGCGACGCTGAAGGCCGCTGCGCCTGCTCCGAAGAAGGCCGCCAAGGGATCGTCCACAGACGCCGCTTCAAGCCCGGATTCAGCCGGTTGAGCCGAATCTGCGAACACGCCTACCGTCTTCAAGGGCGCTCATCTGAGTCGCCGTCGTCGCTGAAGAAGTTGAACGCCTGATGGATGCTGTGAGACCCGAAGAGGTCGACCTGCCCTTTGATCCGCTGGATGTGGTTGAACACGTCCTGACGGCGGAGAACCTGCCGTTCGACCGCACGGACGAGGGCGACCTGGCCTTCGCCCTGGCCGGCGACTGGAAGGACTATGAGCTGTGGTTCGCCTGGCGGCCCGAGGGCGACTGCCTTCAGCTGTGCCTGGCGCTGGACCTGCGGGTGGCCAAGACGCGGCGCGCGGCGGCCTATGAACTGGTCTCCATGATCAATCAGCGCACCTGGCTGGGCCATTTCGAGATCTGGCCGGACGAGGGCGAGATCGTCTTCCGTCACGCCCTGGCCTTGCCGCACACCGAGCGCCCGACCCTGGCCCAGGCCGCCTCCATGATCGACGCGGCGGTCGAGGCGGCGGACCGTTATTATCCGGCCTTCGACTTCATGGTGCGCGGCTCCAAGAAGCCGAAGGAGGCGATCGACGCCTGCCTGTTCGAGACCGTGGGCAACGCCTGATGAGCGGTTCCGGACGTCCGGTCGTGCTTCAGGGCGTCGGGCGCCTGGGCTCGGCCATTCTGGAAGGCTGGCTGGCGACGGGCGCCGTCGATCCGGCCGATCTGATCATTCTGACGCCGTCCGAAAAGCCGGTCGCCGAGGCGGCGCGGGCCAGGGGCGCGCGGATCAATCCGCCGCTGGAGGAACTGGCGAACGCCCGCGCCTTCGTCATCGGCGTGAAGCCCGCCAAATGGCTGGAGGCCGCGCAGGCCGTCCTGCCGCATCTGGCGGCGGACGCCGTGATCGTCTCGGTCATGGCCGGGGTGCGCGGCGCGACGATTTCTGAGGGCTACGACGGCCGCCCCGTCGTGCGCGTCATGCCGACGACCGGCGTGGCTCAGGCGCGCGGCGTGGCGACGCTGTGGTCGGCCGACGCGGAGGCTTTGAGCGTCGGGCGCTCGCTGTTCGAGCCGATCGCCGAGACGGTGCTGCTGGACGACGAAGCCCTGATGCACGCGGCGACGGCGGTGTCCGGCTGCGGTCCGGCCTATTTCTTCGCCTTCACCCGCGCCCTGGCCGAGGCTGGAGAAGCGGAAGGGCTGTCGCCCGAGGCGGCGGCGCGTCTGGCGCGCGCCACCCTGCGGTCCGCAGCGGCGGGCGTGGAGAGCGACGAGGCGTTGAACGCTCTGATCGACCGCGTGGCCTCGCCCGGCGGCGTGACCCAGGCCGGTCTGGTCGCCCTCAATGAAAACGGCGCCCTCGACCGTTCTGTCGAGAGCGCCGTGAAGGCGGCGGTCGCCAAGTCCACAGAACTCAGCGGCTGATCGTCAAGCGCCTCAGCGTTTGACGAAACGTCCTTCGGCCAGGTTGCGGGCCAGGCGGTCATAGGCGCGCTGGGCGTCGGTCCAGGTGGTGGAACCGCGCGCATCGGCCAGGGTCGGCGTGTAGTAGTCGAACTTGACCGGCTGGACCTCGCCCGAGGCCATGGTCACCGAGCCTTCCACCGCCGCGCCGCCGATCGACAGGCTGCGCATGCCGTCCAGACCGGGCTTGTCGCCCAGTTGCTGCATGGTCGGACGATTGGGCTTCAGGTCTGTGATGACCAGTTCCACGCGAGCGCCATCCAGGGCGTGACGATCCGTCAGCACGCGTTCGACGGTGCGGGTCAGGTCGCTGACCTGTTGCTGGACGTCGCGGTCGCCCAGTTCCTGGGCGGTCTTGGCGAAGTCGGGGCTGACCGTCACGACGACGGCCGAAGGCTGAGCTGCTGCGGCGCCGGAAACGGCGAGGGCGGCGGCGAGCGGCGCAAGGAAAGCAATACGACGCATATTCGGACTCCTGATTCCAGGCCCCCCTGGAACAGGAGACAAGATGGCGATGATTTTACGGTTCCGCTAGGGGCGAGGGCCAAAGTTCCCGCGCGAAATCGGTCTAGGCGGCGCGGCGATCGGCCGGCAGCCGGATGGACGCCTTCAGCCCGCCCAGGTCGCTGCGGCCCAGGGTGATGTCTCCGCCGTGGCTGCGCGCCACGTCGCGGGCCACGGCCAGACCCAGGCCCACCCCCTTGCGGTTCTGGTTGCGCGAGGCGTCCAGGCGAGAGAAGGGACGGAAGGCCTCCTCGTGCATGTCGTCGGGGATGCCGGGGCCGTCGTCCTCGACCAGAATCTCAAGACCGCCGGAGGGCAGGGGACGGGCCGACAGCCGCACCTTTTCACCGTGCGACGCGGCGTTGCCGACCAGGTTGTTGATCGCCCGACGGAAGGCCAGCGGCCGGGCCAGCATGTTCAGGTCGTCGGGCGCCTCGACCTCGGCCATGGCGCCCGAGCGGCGAGCGTCCTCGGCGGCGCGGCGCAGCATTTCCGGCACGGAGATCGTCTGAGCCGCTTCGCCCGCCTCGCCGCGCGCGAAGGCCAGGTATTCGTCGATCATGTGCTCCATCTCGTCCAGGTCGCCCTTCATCGCCTCGGCGCGCTTGAAGGGCGGGGCCAGGGCCAGTTCGAGACGCAGACGGGTCAGGGGGGTGCGCAGGTCATGGCTGACGGAGGCCAGCAGGGCGGTGCGCTGGTCGATATGGCGCTGGATACGCGACCGCATGTCCAGAAAGGCGCTGGCGGCGGCCCGCACCTCGCGCGCGCCGTGCGGCTTGAAGCGCGGCACGCTCTCGCCCCGGCCAAAGGCTTCGGCGGCGTGAGCCAGGCGCTCGATGGCGCGGACCTGGTTGCGGATGAACAGCACCGCGACGCCCAGCAGCAGGACGGTGGCGATCATCAGCCACAGGACGAAGATATGGGCCTGGGTCGCCACGGCCCGCTCGCGCGGGGCGATGATGCGCAGGACGCCGTCGGTTTCCTGCACGCGGATGTCGACATAGGCGGGATACCGGGTGGTGTCGAACCAGAAGGGCTGGTCCAGCCGCGAAGCCAGGGCCTTCTCCAGCGTCCGGTCGACAAGGCCCAGGGCCCCGCGTCGCTCCTCGTCGGGCAGGGAGGCGGCGGGCTGGAAGGCGATGGACAGTTGCATCGACCGTTCGGCGCGCTCGGAGATCAGCGCCAGGTTCCGGGCCGAGGGATCGTCCCGATAGCTCTCGGCCGCCCAGGCCACGTCGCCGGCCAGACCCTCGGACAGGCGCGCCGTCACCGCCTGCCAGTGGGCGTCGAAGAAGGCCCAGGTCACCGCCGCCTGCATGATCAGCACCGGCAGGACGATGATCAGCAGCGACCGGCCCCAGAGCGAGGTCGGCAGCCGACGCTTGATCCACCGCGTCCAGACGTTGAACGGCATCAGCCGCATGGAGGGCGTTCCGTTTCCTGTCGTCAGTCCGGCGCCAGCATATAGCCGACGCCGCGCACGGTCTGGAGATAGCGCGGATTCTTGGGGTCCGCCTCCAGCTTGCGGCGCAGGCGCGTCACCTGCACGTCCACGGCTCGGCCGGTGATGTCGGCCGTGTCCGGCGACAGGGTCATGCGCTCGACGGGCGAATGGGCGTGGATCGCCAGGGTCTTCAGCAACTGCGCCTCCGCCTCGGTCAGGCGCTGGGGTTCGCCGTCGCGCGTCAGCTCCAGCCGCTCCATGTCGAAGACGGCGGGGCCCATGCGGATCTCCTTGGGCGTCATCAGCTTGCCGCCGGTGCGGCGCAGGATGGCCTCGATCCGCAACGCCAGCTCACGCGGGTCGAAGGGTTTGGACATATAGTCGTCGGCGCCGCGCGACAGACCCTCGATCCTGTCGTCCGGGTCGCCCTTGGCCGTCAGCAGCAGCACCGGCGTCTTGGACAGGGCCGCCTGGCTGCGGATCCAGGTCGTCAGGTCGAACCCGCTCTCGCCCGGCATCATGACGTCCAGCACGATCAGATCGAACTCGATCAGCTCGACCAGCCGTCGCGCCGCGCCCGCGTGGGCGGCGCCGGTGACGCGATAGCCCTCGCGGCTCAGGAACTCCTTGAGCAGTTCGCGGATGCGGTCGTCGTCGTCGACGACCAGGACGTGTCGCCCGCTGCCGGCGGGAGCGACAGGGCCGGAGCGGCCGTTGGCGCGAGGCTCGATCATGCTCATTGCGACTCTCCTCGCGATGCGCCGTTGACGCTGGCGCGCGACAGGCGTCTAACCGATTTCGTTGCGCGGGAGACGTTCTTCAATGGCCTTCGTTCCTTTCGACGATCGTGACGGATGGATCTGGTTTGACGGCGAGTTCGTCCCCTGGCGGGAGGCGAAAACGCACGTTCTGACCCATGGCCTTCACTACGGCTCGTCGGTGTTCGAGGGTGAGCGTATGTATGGCGGTGAAATCTTCAAGCTGACAGCCCATAGCCAGCGCCTGAAGCGTTCGGCCGAACTGCTCGACTTCGAGATTCCCTATAGCGTGGCCGAGATCGACGCCGCCTGCAAGGAAACCTGCGCGCGCAACGGCCTGATCGACTGCTATATCCGCCCGGTCGCCTATCTGGGCGCCGAGCAGCTGAGTGTTTCGGCCAGGAACAGCAAGGTCCACCTGGCCATCGCCGCCTGGGAATGGCCCAGCTATTTCGACCTCGAGGTCAAGAAGAAGGGCATCGCTCTGGAGTGGGCCAAATGGCGCCGCCCCGACCCGTCCACGGCGCCGTCCACGGCCAAGGCGGCGGGCCTCTACATGATCTGCACCATGTCCAAGACGGCCGCCGAGAAGCGCGGCTACGCCGACGCCCTGATGCTCGACTGGCGCGGCTATGTGGCCGAGGCGACCGGCGCCAACGTCTTCTTCGTCAAGGACGGCGCCCTGCACACGCCGCGTGTCGACCACATCCTGGACGGCATCACCCGCCAGACGGTGATCGAAATGGCCCAGGCGCGCGGGACCGAGGTCGTGGTGCGCGACATCCTGCCGGAAGAACTGGCTGGCTTCTCCGAGTGCTTCCTGACCGGCTCGGCCGCCGAAGTCACCCCGGTGGGTCAGGTCGGCGACTATCGCTTCACGCCGGGCGAACTGTCGCTGAGCCTGATGGACGACTACGGCAAGCTGGTGCGCGGCGAACTGTAAGGGAAACCTCTCTCCCGGCGGGAGAGCGCAGTGATCGTATTGCGGGCCAGAAGCATCGCGGGCGGCAGTCAAAGATTCGTCGCCTCATAGGTCGGCCAGAAGGGCTTCCAGGCGTTGCATGTCCTCGGGCGGAGCGGTTTCGAAGCGCAGCGCCTGACCGGTCACAGGATGGACGAAGCCGAGGACGGCGGCGTGCAGGGCCTGGCGTTTCAGCCCGGCCGCCTCGACGGCCGCGCGGACGGGGGCGGAGGGGCTGCCCGAGCCGTAGACGGGATCGCCGAGCAGGGGCGCGCCTCGGGACGCCATGTGGACGCGGATCTGGTGGGTGCGGCCGGTGTGAAGAGTGCAGGCGACGCGGGCGGCCAGGGGGGCGTTCGAAGCCTTGGCCGGACGGCCGAAGGTCTGCTGGACCACATAGTCGGTGATCGCCTCGCGTCCGCCGGAACGCAGCACGGCCATCTTCTTGCGGTCGCCGCTGGAGCGCCCGATCTGGGTCTGGATGCGGCCTTTCTCGGGCGTGGGGGCTCCGCGCGTGAAAGCCAGATAGGTGCGTTCGATGTCATGGGCGGCGAACAGGGCGGACAGGCCGACGTGAGCGCGATCGGACTTGGCGGCGACCATGACGCCGGAGGTGTCCTTGTCGAGGCGGTGGACGATGCCGGGGCGGGCGACGCCGCCGATGCCGGACAGGCTGTCGCCGCAATGCGCCAGAAGCGCGTTGACCAGGGTGCCGGTTTCGCAGCCGGGCGCGGGGTGGGCGGCCATGCCGGGCGCCTTGTCGATGACGATCAGGTCGGCGTCCTCGAACAGAACCGTCAGCGGAAGGGATTCGGGTTGCGGCGTCGCCGGCGTGGCGGGCGGCAGGGCGACGGCGTAGAGGCCGGGTCGGGCCTTGGCCGAGCCGCTGGAGACGACCTGCCCGTCGCGGGTCACTGCGCCGTCGGCCAGCAGGGCCTGGAGCCGGGCGCGCGACAAGGCGGGGAAGGCCTCGGCCAATGCCTTGTCCAGGCGCACGCCGGAGGCGTCGATGCGCGCCTGCATCACCTCGACGGCGTCGCGGGTCGCCTCCTCAAGCGTTTCGTCGTCTTCCGTCAGCAAGGGTTCATCGGCCATAGGGCGAAATAGCATGGCTTGCGCAGAGAGGCGTCATCGGTCCTTGAACGCACGCAATACGCCCTGGAGGGGCCGAAGATGAAGTCGCTGATCGCCGCTGTTGTCGCCGTATCGGGCGTGATCCTGCTGTCGGGTTGCGCCACCATGAACGAGGACCAGTGTCTTGTCGGCGATTGGGGCGGTCAGGGCTGGCGCGACGGCGCGGCCGGACGCCAGGTCAGCCGCCTGGACGATCACGCCAAGGCCTGCGCCAAATACGGGGTGGCGCCGAACATGAGCGCCTATCTGGCCTCGCGAGAGGACGGGCTGCGGACCTATTGCACGTGGGAGAACGGCTTCCGGCAGGGTCGTGAAGGGAACAGCTATGGCGGAGTCTGCCCCCCGGCCGAGGAGCGCGACTTCCTGCCCGCCTATGAGGACGGACGACGCATCCATACGGTCGAGCAGGCGGTGAGCTCGGCGGAGAGCGCATTGAACTCGGCGATCAGCCGCATCGGCAATCGCGAGGACAAGCTGGAAGCCAAGCAGCGCGAACTGCGTCAGGAAGGGCTGACCGATGAGGAACGTCGTCGCATCCGCGACCGTGTCCGCGAGGTGCGCGAGGAAATCCGCGTCGCTCGCCGGGATGCGCGTCAGGCCGAGGAGGCGCTTCACTACGCCGAGATCGAGGCGCGGGCGGTGCGCGGCGCGATCGGCGGCCGTTACGGCGTCTGGTGAAGATGAAAACGCCCGCCTCCATCGACTGGAGGCGGGCGTTTCCGTCCGATCAGGCCGCGACCGGCGTTCAGCCGATGCGCGGGTCCAGTTCGCCCGAAGCGTAACGCTTGGCCATCTGGGCGGTGGACAGGGGCTTGATCTTGGACGCCATGCCTTCGCAACCGAAGGCCTGATAGCGCTCGATGCACAGCTTGCGCATGGCTTCCTTGGCGGGCTTCAGATAGGCGCGCGGGTCGAACTCGCCCGGCTTCTCGGCCAGCACCTTGCGGATGGCGCCGGTCATGGCCATGCGGTTGTCGGTATCGATGTTGACCTTGCGCACGCCGTTCTTGATGCCGCGCTGGATTTCCTCGACCGGCACGCCCCAGGTCTGGGGCATCTGGCCGCCATACTGGTTGATGATGTCCTGCAGGTCCTGCGGCACCGAGCTTGATCCGTGCATCACCAGGTGGGTGTTGGGCAGGCGGCGGTGGATTTCCTCGATCACGTTCATGGCCAGGACTTCGCCGTCCGGCTGACGCGTGAACTTGTAGGCGCCGTGCGAGGTGCCCATGGCGATGGCCAGGGCGTCGACCTTGGTGGCCTTGACGAAGTCGACGGCCTGATCCGGGTCGGTCAGCAGGGCCGAGTGGTCCAGCTTGCCTTCGAAGCCGTGGCCGTCTTCGGCCTCGCCCATGCCGGTCTCGAGGCTGCCCAGCACGCCCAGTTCGCCCTCGACCGAGACGCCGCAGCTGTGGGCCATTTCGGTGACGCGGCGGGTGACGTCGACGTTGTAGTCGTAGGAGGCGGGCGTCTTGGCGTCTTCTTCCAGCGAGCCGTCCATCATCACCGAGGTGAAGCCGTACTGGATGGCGGTGGCGCAGGTAGCGGGGCCGTTGCCGTGGTCCTGGTGCATGCAGACCGGGATGTGCGGATACAGTTCGACCAGGGCGTCGATCAGCCGGGCCAGGACGATGTCGTTGGCGTAGGAGCGGGCCCCGCGCGAGGCCTGGATGATGACCGGCGCGTTGACGGCGTCGGCGGCCTCCATGATGGCCAGGCCCTGCTCCATGTTGTTGATGTTGTAGGCGGGCAGGCCGTAGTCGTGCTCCGCCGCGTGGTCGAGCAGTTGTCGCAGCGTGATGCGCGCCATGGATAGTCTCCTGAACCGGTTATGATTTTGCCCGACCTCTTAGCCGTTCGGGCGGGGGAAGTCACGCCGGGTTACAGCGCCGCGGCGTAGTGGACTTTGTGCGCTGAAGCCCTATGGGGTTCCGACGCGTGAACAGCGTCAGACTAGGGAGCGGCTATGGGCCAGAATGATGATGCGCTGGACGAGGACGGCGGCGGTTTCGACGTCGACGACTGGTCGCGGCTGACGCCCTTCGCCGGCGCTGTGGCGACGCTGGATGACGTCCAGGCGGGCAAGGCCGTCTTCGCCCTGGGCGATACGGAAGAGGCGCGCGTCATCGACATGGAACTGCCTCAGCCGGTCATCTGGTGGGAAGATGACGGCGAGTAGGCGGCGGTCATCGTTCAAGCCGAGGCCCACGTCGGGCCCGACGGCGATCTGATGGAAGTGCTGGGCTTGATCCTGCCGGACGGCGGCGGGGCGGTGGCCCTGCTGGACGACGTCGATCTGGTGGATGACACCGATCCGACGTGGCGCGATCTGGTCGCGCGCGCCGTCGATATGGACGGCGAAGACTAAAGCTTTCGACATCAGGGGCGAGGGCCGCGAACAGCCCTCGCCTTGATGGTTGTCGCTTAAGCGGCGCGCAGGGCCTCGACGCCCGGCAGAACCTTGCCCTCCATCCATTCAAG
>PJUE01000465.1_pt1 | contig 25507 bp, 22 predicted proteins | sample 1512171 | NCBI WGS metagenome assembly PJUE01 (sample SAMN08177674, study PRJNA422409) | Feces metagenome, whole genome shotgun sequencing project. | isolation source: Chicken feces (3) enriched on wood chips: alkali lignin treatment | host: Gallus gallus | place: USA: Madison | collected 2015-01-15
AACTGGGGTGTGCACGCGATCATCCGGAAGGACATCTTTCCCAAGTAATACCGCCTTGTGCCGGCGGTGAATGCCGTCGGCACTTTTTTACATGCCGCCGCCTGCTCTGCCACAACCATAACAAGGAGCAGCCGGCCACTCGAGTCTTGCGGCAGACATCCGCAGACCTTTAATCACCCTGGAGGAGAACCGGAATGAAACCCGAACACGTCTATATCGGCAGGAATGAAATCGTGGCGCTGGCCGTCGGCCTGATCACGGGCACCCTGTATTCGTGGCTGAACCTGCCGATCCCGGCGCCCAACGTCCTCGGCGGCATCTTCGCCATCATCTTCACCTACATCGGCTACCTGATCGTGCAGGTCTTCCGCAAGGCGGTGGTGTTCGGCCGCCCCAAGGAATAAGCGCGTAGCGCCCCGTCATTCATCAATATAAAAACTGGAGACATTCATGATCGAGATCGGATTTGGCACCACCGAACTGCTGGCGTCCTGCGTCGGCCTGGTAACCGGATTGATTTACACCTCGGTGCGCGCACCGATTCCGGCCCCCAACGTGCTCGGCGGCATCTTCGCCATCCTGGGCACCTTTATCGGCTTCCTGTTCGTTGCCGCCCTGCGCGGACAGCTGGTTTTTGTAAGCTAGGCATCATCCGGGGGGCGCATTCTCGCCCCCTTTTTTCATTCAGCCAGCGCGCAAGGAATATGTCCGCCCGACATGACGCCCGATGCTCTCGTTTCAGTTACCCTACCGGGAACGAAAGGGCCAGGCATGCATGACGATCCGCAACCATTCTCTACAGACGCATTTCCGGTGGAACTGCGCGAAGAGGCGTGGCAGAACGCGCTTGCCAGCCTGGCGCTGCGCTCCGAGATATCGAACCGCAACAAGGCCGCCCTGGTCGGCTACATCACGTTCGGCGTTTCGCAGACGGGTTCGGTATTCGGCACGCTGAACGCCTCGCCGCAGGCATTCACGGCGCGCGACCCGGCCATGCTCGTGCGCACGGATTGCGTCACCGCCTTCGTGCTGTTCGATGGCGTCGGTCAGATCGACGTCGGCGCCGAATCGGCAGTCGTCTCGTCCGGCGACATCTATCTGCTGGACTCGTCCCGCGAATGGAAGCTGGAACTCGCCTCCGCGTTCCGCGCCTGCGTCATCCGGCTGGAAAAGAGCAACTTCATATCGCGGCTGATGCATACCGGGAAGTCCGACATCTGCAAGATCTCGTCGGCCTCGGGCATCGGCAACGTCGCGTTCGAATTCGTCAAGACCATTACGTTCCAGTTGCCCTCGCTCGGTCCCGAGGACCTCGAGCAGATGGAAGGCGCGCTCGGCGCGATGTTCGTCGCCAGCCTCGCGCACAAGGATGAGGACGACGGCGAGCAGTCAACCTCGATGCAGCTCAGCCACCTGCGCCGCATCTGTCGCACGATCGAGGCAAGACTGACCGATCCGGATCTGTCGGCAGTCGATATCGCCCGCTCCGAGCAATTGTCGGCGCGCTACCTGCAGAAGCTGTTCGCCTCGGCCGGCACCACCTTCGGCGAATATGTGAAGAAGCGCCGCCTCGACCGCTGCCGCATCGACTTGGCCAGCAAGAGCCTCAGGCATCTGACGATCTCCGAACTGTGTTTCCGCTGGGGCTTCAACGACGCGGCCAACTTCAGCCGCGCCTTCCATCTCGAATACGGCGTCTCGCCCAAGGCCTACCGCTCGCAGCCGCGTGCCGCCGAAAAGCGCTACGAACTGCGCGGCCGGCCCACGCCGTCATCAACCGAGCATGCCAAGAATGCGCTGGCGCAGAACGAGGAACTGCCGCGCAGCGCACGCTTCGCCGAAGTGCTGGTGGAAGCAGCGCTGCTGGAAACTTCGCTGGCGCTGACGCCCAAGCGCTCCGCCGCGCACAAGACCGATGACGCGGACGAGGAAGAACAGACCGGCACGCACTATTACATCCCGGCTTCCGCGAACACCGTGCACTGGGGCTACTTCAGCAGCCTCATCAAGCCCATCCTGACCATCGATTCCGGCGACTGCCTGACCATCGAGACCGTCACCCAGCACGCCTACGACGATTACGAACGCATGATCCAGGGCGACGCCGGCATCGAAAGCATCTTCTACTGGGACAAGGAAAAGAAGGCCATCGACCGCCGCGGCGCGGGGCCGATCGATGCCTCGATCTTCGGCCGCGGCGCGGGTGAAGGCTTCGGCGTGCACATCTGCACCGGCCCGGTCTATGTACGCGATGCCGAACCCGGCGACGTGCTCGAAATCCGCATCCTCGACGTCATGCCCAGGCCGGCCGCCAATCCCAAGTACGCCGGCCAGTCGTTCGGCAGCAATGCGGCGCTGTGGTGGGGCTTCCATTATCACGACCTGCTGACCGAACCCAAGCCGCGCGAGGTCGTGACCGTTTATGAAATCCTCGATGCCGATCACGGCAGTTGCGCCAAGGCGGTCTATAACTTCCGCTGGACGCCGCAGACCGATCCGTTCGGCGTAGTGCACGAAACGATGGACTATCCGGGCGTGCCGGTCGACCACGACACCATCGAGAAGAACTTCGACGTGCTCAAGAGCGTGCGCATTCCGGTGCGCCCGCACTTCGGCGTGCTGGCGGTGGCGCCGGCGCACGAGGAACCGATCGACTCGGTGCCGCCGAGCTACTTCGGCGGCAATCTCGACAACTGGCGCGCCACCAAGGGTGCCAGACTCTATCTGCCGGTGGCGGTCGAGGGCGCGCTGTTTTCGGTCGGCGACCCGCATGCCTCGCAAGGCGATTCCGAACTGTGCGGCACGGCGATCGAATGTTCTCTGAGCGGCAAGTTCCAGCTCGTACTGCACAAGAAGAAGAACCTGGAAGGCGGCTTCTTCGCCGATCTCGATTATCCGTTCCTCGAGACCGAAACCGAATGGGTGATCCAGGGCTTCAGCTATGCCAACCATCTTGCGCAACTGGGACCGCTGGCCGAGACGGACGTCTACAAGAACGCATCGCTGGATCTGGCAATGCGCGACGCCTTCCGCAAGGTACGGCGCTACCTGATGACCGCACACAAGCTCACCGAGGACGAAGCCATCTCGCTGATTTCGGTCGGCGTGGATTTCGGCGTGACGCAGGTGGTGAACGGTAACTGGGGCGTACATGCCATCGTCCGCAAATCACTGTTCCCGGATATTTCATGAAACACGCTTTCCTCTTCCTCCCGCAGCGAATGCGCGATACCGGCATGCGTGAAGCACGCGCCCTCGCGGTGGGCCGTTAGGCATGCGATCGCTGCTGCGACGCGTCCAGGCGCACGGGAGACTGCGCTCGACGCTCTCTCTGAATATCGCACTCGGCTTTCTGGCCGGCTATGTCGATGCCTTCGGCTTCATCGCACTGTTCGGCCTGTTCACCGCCCACATCACCGGCAACTTCGTCCTGCTCGGCGCGGAAATGGCCACGCCCGGACATACCTTTCCGCTGCTGAAGATTCTCGCGCTGCCGGCCTTCATCATCGGCGTGGCGCTGGCGAAGATGATCGTGACCCGCTGCCAGCGCAAGGCAAGCAATGCACTGCTCGCGCTGTATGCAGTCGAAATGGTGCTGCTGACCGTCTTCATGCTGGTCGGCCTCGTCGCCGGGCCGATCGAGGAGAACATGTCGGGCGCGGCCATCCTCGCCGGCATCACGGGCGCAATGGCGATGGGCGTGCACGGCGCCTGCGGCCGCCTGCTGCTGCCGGAACTCGCGCCGACCGTCATGATGACGGGCAACGTCACGCAGCTCGTCATCGATTTCATCGAGCTTCTCCAGGGACGCGGCGGCAAGAAGACGCGCAACCGCTGCGCCAAGCACTTCTGGCCGATGATCGCCTTCGGTCTCGGCGCGCTGATCGCGGCCTTCGCCTGCTTCCGCTTCGGATTCCAGGCCCTGCTGCTGCCCATCGTGCTGCTTCTGGCACTCGGGTATGCCGAAGCACGCGATGCGAAGCGGGCGGCGGAACGCGCACCGAAACGGCCCTAGCTCCCGGCAGCGTTCCGCAGACAATGATTTGTTCGTTGACGGACAAGATCGCAACTTCCTTCTCTCCTAGTATCGGCAAGGCAAATCGAGATCGATCGGTTCGCCGGATTGCGCGTTCATCGCGCACATACAAATACAAGAGGAGAAGAGACAATGAAGGAACTCGCAATCAAGGGAAGCGCCCTGCACGCCGCAGAACGCGCGTCGGGAACATCGCTGTGGCGTGCTGCCATGGGTGGCATGCTGGGCCTGGCGGCGTGCGTGGCGTCGACGACGGCGCTGGCGCAGACCTCCGTGCAGATAGGCGGCACCGTCGATGTCTATGCCGGTTCCATCAAGCGCAGCGGCGACAAGGGCAGAACGTCGGTCGTCGACAGCAGCGGCATGGAAACCTCGTGGTGGGGATTCAAGGGCAAGGAAGACCTGGGCAATGGACTGCAGGCGCACTTCGCACTGACCGGCTTCTTCCGCCCGGACAGCGGCGCCAGCGGACGCTTCGATGGCGACACGATGTTCTCGCGCGACGCCAACGTCGGCCTGTCCGGTTCGTTCGGCAGCGTTTCCGTGGGACGCAACCTGGCGCCCAACTTCATTCCGACACTCAGCTTCAGCCCGTTCGGCGGTTCGTTCGCCTTCGCTCCGCTCGAACTGCATACGCAGACTTCCGCCGGCAGCTATCGCGGCCAGGCCTGGTCGCCTACCGTTTCCGGCGACACCGGCTGGAGCAACGAGATCATGTATGTCACGCCCAAGCTCGGCGGCTTCACCACCAGCCTGTTCTTCCAGTTCGGCGAACAGGCCGGCAACTCGGGCAAGAACAATTTCGGTGTGAACACCATGTACGAGCAGGGACCGCTTTCCTTCGGCGCCTACTTCCAGTCGGTCAAGGTCAACAATCCGCTCGACGCCACCGTCAGCGGCGATTCGCAGGTCTTCAGCTTCACTCCCTACAACCGGGTCAGCGGCGCGACGTATACCTTGTCCGCGTCGAAGAACGACACCTGGTTCGTCGGCGGCGCCTACGACCTGCGCTTCATGAAACTGTTCGGCACCCTCAATTACTCGACGATGCGGCTGATCGGCGCGGCCGACGACAGCCAGTACGATCTGAAATCGAACACGGTACAGCTGGGAACCAGCGTCCCGGCCGGCAACGGTTCGGTGCTGTTTTCGTGGGCACGCACCAATGTGAAGGCAAAAGGCGATTTCAGCGCGGTTCTGGGCGGCGCGGACGTGCAATCGTCGATCGTGCGCAACACGGCCTCGCTGGGCTACGACTATTTCTTTTCCAAGCGCACGGATATCTATGGCGTGGTCAGCGTCGACAAGATCACCGAGCAGTCCAACGCAGTCAGCGTGGGCGTGGGCATTCGCCAGCGTTTCTGATGGCGGTCACCGGGGCAGTTACAGCCTGTCCCGGTGTCGCAGAGTCCGGCTTCATGGCATGGAAAGGATGAGCAAAACGGATAAGCAAATTACCGCAAATTCTTAAACGCTCAGGCCATATTCATATCGGAAATGATTCGTTGCCGGCCGCCGGCCTGCGCCGCTACAGTAGCGTCACTGATCGGCATGAAGACATGGCGATCACCCATCACCGGAGCCGGCGGTTCGAAAATATACCGGCACCAATTCGACGATGCGCGAAGATGCGTGACGATGTGCCACGGAGCGATGCAGGTTTGCATCGCTCCTTTTCATTTTCCGGCGGTATCATCGCAGCATGAGTCTGCCGCATCCGGGCGGCAGGCCGACGCACGAAGGAGCACCATCCTGGAATCTGCAAAAGTGACCCATCTCGCCGACTACCTGGTCGGCCGGCTGACCAGCCTCGAGTATGCGATCCGCCAATCCATCACGGTACGCGAGGATCAGGAAGATGCCGCCTCGCCCGAGCAGCTCGAAGAAGCCGCCAGTTGCGGCGTCCATGTCGAGCGCGACATGAGCAAGGGAGATCTGCTGAGCGCGGTGCAGACGCTCACGCGCGCCACGCGTGCGCGGCAAGCGACGGCACCCGGCCAATAGCACGACTGACCGTATCCGGTCTGGGAAACTGCGCTGCCGGCTCAACCCTTGCCGGCCAGCGCCATCTCCAGCACGCGCGCCGCATGCAGCGGCGCTTCGTCGTTGCCGTCCTTGATCTGATGCCGGCAGCTGGTGCCGTCGGCGACGAAGATGGTGCCCGCCTCGGCCTTGCGGATCGCCGGCAGCAGCGACAGTTCGGCCATCGCCAGCGAGGCTTCATAGTGCTCTTCCTCGTAGCCGAAACTGCCCGCCATGCCGCAGCACGAGGATTCGATGACGGCAACGTCTAACTGCGGGATCCACTTGAGGATTTCCGGCACCGGGCGGAAGGCATCGAATGCCTTCTGGTGGCAGTGGCCGTGCACCATCGCCTTGTTGGACGGCAGCGGTTTCAGATCGAGTTGCAGGCGGCCGGCCTTTTTCTCCCGCAGCAGGAATTCCTCGAACAGGAAGGCATGGTCGGCCAGGCGCTGCGCCTCCTCGCCATAACCGTAATTCAAAAATTCATCGCGCAGCGACAGCAGGCATGACGGTTCGAGGCCGACGATGGGCACGCCGCGCTCGACGAAGGGCAGCAGCGCATCGAGCGTGCGGCGCGCCTCGGCCTTGGCCTCATCAACCAGACCGGCCGACAGATAGGTGCGGCCGCAGCACAGCGGGCGCTCGCCTTCGCGCGTGTTGAAGTGCACGGTGTAGCCGGCCGCTTCCAGCACCGCCTGCGCGGCACGCGCGTTTTCCGGTTCCATGTAGTTGTTGAAGGTATCGACGAACAGCAGCACTTCCTTGCCGTTCGATGCTGCCGATGCATGCGCATGCGACAGGAACGATGTCTTGAACTGCGGCGACGAACGCTGCGGCGCCAGTCCCACGCTTTTCTTCAGCAGCGCGCCGATCAGCGGCAACCGTTCGCCGGCGGCGAGCAGCGCGCCGAAGCGGCTTGCGTATGGCGCATAGCGCGGCATGAAGGCGACCAGCTTGTCGCGCAGGCGGATGCCGTGACGCGAGGCCCAGGCGGCGCGCGCCTCGATCTTGATGCGCGCCATATCGACGCCGGTCGGGCAGTCGCGCAAACAAAAAGGTCGTTGAAACAGATGCACATCGATCTGTGCGCACTGAGCTTTGAAGAGTCTTACGATCGCAATGCGACGCAGAAGTCTTTGCCCGAGTCCGCACGCAAACCGCCCAGTACGCCCAAGGACTAAGCTATGGCAGAAAAAAAACCCTTCGTTGAAGGGCTTTTTAGTATCACTTGCGATGCAAACTTAATCCGATAAACGGATATCTGCTGCCGACGATGAGCGCGTGTTCGGCAAGGGCCGATTGCTGCAGCCGTGATAAGCAAAGGCAACTGATTTCTTCACGACGTTCGATGTATTGACGCCTGCTGCATGGAACAGCAGGCTATGGAAAAACACCACATCACCCTGATGTAATTCGACCGCTTGACCCTGTTCAAACAGTGCCTGATTGGCAGGATGTTCCGGACGTAGGAATAACAAGTCATCCAGTTGATCGCACGGGATCTGCAAGCGATGTGAGCCAGGGATGAAGCGCAAACCACCATTGGCCGAGGTTTCTTCACCAAGCGCCAGCCACACGCAGATCAGATCCGGTTGGGTGAACGACCAATAGCGAATGTCGCGATGCCAGCCGGTGGCGGTACCGTATTGCGGATGTTTGGTCATCACACAGTTGTGATGCGCCAGCGTCAGACAAACCGGTTCGTTGACCAGTTGACGCACCTTATCGACGATACGCGGATCTTCAGCCCAGTCGTGAAAGCATGCGTCGCGATCATAGGCGCCGCGCAGGCGTCTGACGGTTCGGCCGCCTTTTGCGTCGAGTGACGACGGCGCGCCCGCATAGCCAAGCTCGGCTTCGAACTCCAGCGGTTGCGCTGCTTCCTGTAATTGTCGGGAGGCGACTGCGAGCATGTGTTCGCATGTGGCCTTATTGGCCATACCACGAAACACAAGAGAGCCGTCGCGTGCGAATTGCGCGATTTGCGTTTCAGACAACGCCGTATTCGACGTCATGGTGATGTGCGAATTCATGAAATGAAAATGGGCCTCTTGCCCAAAGAATCAAATGTAGCGCTGTTTCCGTACGAGTGCCGGGCTAGGCATCTTTCACACACGCTGTAAGCTAGAAGCATAAGCTTGCGGCAACCGCAAGCTTATGCTTCCAGTTTATGAGTTAATCAGGAATGGACTAAATCAAAGTCCGAGCGCAGTGATACCTGCCTTGGCAATCTGTACATCTTCGTTGGATTTCACACCGGAAACGCCAACTGCGCCAACGCATTGATCGTTAACCATGATCGGTACTCCGCCTTCCAGCATACCTTCCAGCGTCGGGGCCGTTATGAAGGAATAACGTCCATTATTGATGATGTCTTCATAGACTTTGGATTCGCGACGACCGAGAGCAGCCGTTTTTGCCTTGGCTGGCGCAATGTGCGACGAAATCGGTGCTGCACTATCCATGCGTTGGAGCCATAGCAAATTGCCACCATCGTCAACGATGGCAATCGTCACATTCCATTTGTGCAGTTTTGCTTCTGTTTCAGCGCCGGCAGCGATTTTTTTGACTTCTTCGAGTGTAAGAACCTGTTTTGTTTGCATAGTGCCTCCTTTAAAAATGTCGAACAATTTGCACTACCTGCCGCAAGCGTTTGCGTAATTCAGGAAGGCAGCTGATGCCCACATCAGCGCAAGTATTTTCCTGTCACTTCGCGTAGGCGGTCGGCGCTGCGCACAAGGCCGGCGAGTTCATCCTCCGTCATGTCCGGCATCAGCACGTCACTAATACCGGCCGCACCGACGACGCTCGGCAGCGAAAGTGTGATGCCGTAATCACGGTTATGCGAACCGACCGGAAACACTGCCCGCTCGTCGCGCAGGATGACCTCTGCGACGCGGCCTACAACCATGCCGATGCCGTACTGACTCGCGCCGGTGCCCTCGATAATAGTAATGTTGGCGTAGCGGACGTCGTCCTCAACTGCCTTACGGAAAGCATCAAACTCGATGTTTTGCTTGGCGAGCACGTTCTTGATCGGCAAGCTACCGATGCGCGCCGACGACCACAGGAAGACGCTAAACGTGCCATGCTCTCCGATCACGTGTGCATTAACGTAGGCGGGACTCACACTCAGCCGCTCCGCTAGATGTACGCGAAAGCGCAGGCTGTCGAGTGCTGTGCTAGTGCTCATGACGCGATCATGGCCGGCGAGCTGTCGCGCGACTTCGACCAATGGCTCAGGAGGATTCGTTGCGACCAGGATCACCGCCTGAGGCGCCACCTTGACGATGCGCGGCACAATGTCTTCGAATATCTTGACGTTGGTGTCGAGTAAGCGAAGGCGCCCAGCTGGGTCCGAACGGTCGGTCGCGCCGCCGGCTTTTTCGTTGATACCGGCCGTGATGACGACGAGGCCAGCACCTTCCAGGTCCTCGTAGTCGCCAGCGCGGACGGTCATCAGTGGCGAGAGTGGCACGCCGTACTTCATGTCAGTCGCCACCGCCTTGGCGCGGGCTGCATCCTTGTCGATAAGAATGAGTTCGCGCACATGCCCCCGCAGCACGATGGTCATAGCCGTTGCCGCGCCAACTGCCCCGACGCCGACGATAGCCATTTTCATAGATGTTTGATTCTGCATTGCATTTCCCCTGTGTGAATATGAACGCTGGCCGCTAGCCAATCTGGACTTACCTAGCGCTTCAACTTATTTATTGCTTTCCCGCAATGCCATCGCAAGCACACGCGCTGCGTGCAGCGGTGTTTCTTCCGTACCATCCTGAATCTGATGCCGGCAACTCGTGCCGTCGGCAACGAAGATCGTTCCCTTCTCGGCTTTACGAATTGCCGGCAGCAACGACAATTCGGCCATCGCCAGTGACGCTTCGTAATGCTCTTCCTCGTAACCGAAGCTACCTGCCATTCCGCAGCAAGACGATTCGATGACAGACACATCAAGATCCGGAATCCACTTGAGAACTTCCGGCACAGGACGAAAAGCGTCGAAAGCTTTCTGATGACAATGTCCGTGCACCATCGCCTTGTTCGATGACAACGGTTTCAAATCTAGTTTGAGGCGATCGGCCTTACGTTCGCGTACGAGGAATTCTTCGAACAGGAAAGCATTGTCGGCTAGACTCCGCGCTTCCTCGCCATAACCATAGTTGAGGAACTCATCACGCAAGGACAACAGGCACGACGGTTCCAGACCGACGATCGGCACACCACGCTCGACGAAAGGCATCAATGCATCCAATGTGCGACGCGCTTCCTCCTTCGCTTGCTCGACCAAACCAGCTGATAGATAAGTACGACCGCAGCACAAAGGACGTTCGCCTTCGCGCGTATTGAAATGCACGGTATAACCGGCGGCTTCCAGCACCTGCTGTGCCGCACGTGCGTTTTCCGGCTCCATATAGTTATTGAAGGTGTCGACGAACAGCAGCACTTCCATACCGCTTACCTTGCTCGATCGCGCAGAAACGTTCGAAAGGAAAGAGGTCTTAAATGCCGGTGACGAACGTTGCGGTGCCAGCCCGATCGCCTTCTTCACCCAAGTGCCGATGAAAGGCAGCTTTTCTCCCGCGCTCAGCAGTCCACCGAAACGACTCGCGATCGGCGCATAGCGCGGCATGAATGCCACCAGCTTGTCGCGCAAGGTAATGCCATTACGCTTAGCCCACGCCGAACGTGCCTCGATCTTGAAACGTGCCATGTCGACGCCGGTCGGGCAATCGCGCTTGCAGCCCTTGCACGACACGCAAAGATCCAGCACTTCCTTGACCTCGGGACTTGCGAGCCCTTCGCTGCCGAGTTGACCGGAAACGGCGAGACGCAAGGTGTTAGCGCGCCCACGCGTAACATGACGCTCGTCTTTCGTAATGCGATAACTCGGGCACATCGTGCCGGCGTCGAACTTACGACAGTGGCCATTGTTGTTGCACATCTCCACGGCCTTGGCCAAGCCGCCGCTCAGATCGTCACCAGTGCCCGGTTCGGTTTCCACACCGGTTGCCGGATCACGCTTGACGTTCCATTCTGACCAGTCGAGCTGCGGCGTCATCGCGAGTTCGCGATAGCCGGGCTTGAAACGGAAATTGCTGTGCTCGTCCATCTTCGGTGGACGTACGATCTTGTCCGGATTGAAGCGGTTGTCAGGATCGAACAGCTGCTTGATTTCGCTGAATGCCTGATTGATTTTCGGACCGTACTGCCACGCCACCCATTCGCCACGACACAAGCCATCGCCGTGCTCGCCCGAGTACGCGCCCTTGTATTCGCGCACGAGTGCCGAGGCTTCTTCTGCAATGGCGCGCATATCGGCCGCGCCTTCGCGACGCATGTCGAGAATCGGACGCACATGCAGCGTGCCGACGCTGGCATGCGCATACCAAGTACCTTCGGTGTGGTACTTGTGGAACACCTCGGTCAGCTTGTTCGTGTACTCGGCCAGATGCTCAAGCGGTACCGCGCAATCTTCGATGAAGGACACCGGTTTGCCGTCGCCCTTCATGCTCATCATGATATTGAGGCCGGCCTTGCGTACGTCCCACAGTGCTTTCTGCTCATTGGCATCCAGCATGTTCACGCAAGCGCCAGGCAAACCTAGATCGCTGACGAGATCGTTCAACGCGGAAAGACGTTCGGCCAACAAGTCCTTGTCGTCGCCGGCGAACTCCACCAGCAGGATCGCTTCCGGCGAACCGACCAGTGCCTTTTGAATCACGGGACGGAAAGCTGCGATATTGAGCGAGAGCTCGATCATCGTGCTGTCGACGAGCTCGACCGCAACCGGCAACAGCTTGACGATATGCTGCGCCGAATCCATCGCCTGATAGAAGGTCGGAAAGTTGATAACGCCCAATACCTTATGTTTCGGTAGCGGCGCCAGCTTGAGTTTGATCTGACGGCTGTATGCCAGCGTACCTTCCGAACCGACAAGCAGATGCGCCAGGTTTGCCGAACCGTCATCGGTGTACGCTCGTTGATTCTGGCAATCGAATACGTCGATGTTGTAGCCGCCCACACGGCGCAATACCTTGGGCACGCGTTCGATGATTTCTTCGCGTTCGCGCATGGCGATCGCACGTATTCCTTCGAGCATCGGATGCAAGGCAGCCGTCTGCATCATCGTGTCGAAGGATTCGAAACGCGTTTGCGATCCGTTCGATAGCACCGCATCGATGGCCAGCACGTTGTGCACCATGTTGCCGTACTCGATGGAGCGCGAACCGCAGGAGTTGTTACCTGTCATGCCACCGATCGTGCATTGCGCAGCGGTCGAGACGTCGACTGGGAACCAGAGTCCATACGGTTTCAACCAAGCATTCAGATGATCGAGCACCATGCCGGGCTCAACTACGATCGTCCGCGCTTCCGCATCGAATTCGATGACGTTGTTCAACCATTTGCTGTTGTCGATAACCAGGGCTTCGCCAACGGTTTGACCGCATTGGCTGGTACCGCCGCCACGCGCGAGAATCGGTGTCTTTTCCGAACGCGCGATATCGAGCGCGAGCAGCAAGTCTTTCTGGTCGCGCGGCACAACCACGCCTATCGGCATGATCTGGTAGATCGACGCATCGGTTGCGTAACGCCCGCGATCAGCTCGCCCGAACAGCACGTCTCCACGCAATTCCTTGCGCAGGCGTGCGGCAAGCGGGCTATCTGCAGGGCTGGCTTGTCGAGCGAAATGAATCGGCTTCACGGTCATGTTGCATGTATCCTTTGCCCGCACGTCCATGCGGGCGAATCCGCGTGCCGCGACCAGATGGCGCGGCACGCCAAGCATCGAAGATCAACTCTCGATAGTTGAGGGGTGAACGGCGTTATGCGCCGATTCAGGAAACCTTCTTCAAGCGCGGTGCTTCCTGCTCACTCGCCAACAGATTTTCCATCGCCGCCGCCACACCGCTACCCGCCAACTTGATACCGGCCAGTTTCAATCCCATCTCGCAACCGGCCAGCGATGCCATCAGCGTGAGTTCGTTGGCCTCGCCCAGATGGCCGATACGGAACATGCGACCTTTCATCTTGCCCAGACCGGCCCCCAGCGACATATTGAAACGCTCGTAGATCACCTTGCGCACCACATCGGCATCCACATCTTCCGGCATCATCACACCAGTCAGTACCGGCGAGTAGACGGCGGCATCCGCACACTGCACTTCCAGTCCCCAGGCATTCACCGCAGCACGGCAAGCAGCGGCCAGGCGTTGATGACGCGCGAAGACGTTATCGAGGCCTTCACCGAGGATCATCTCGATCGACTCATGCAACGCGTACAGCAGGTTGGTATTCGGCGTGTAGGGCCAGTAGCCGGTCTTGTTCATCTCGATGATCTCGGCCCAGCCCCAGAACGCACGCGGCAGCTTGGCGGTCTTGCTGGCTTCGATCGCCTTTTGCGAGACGGCGTTGAAGCTGATGCCCGGCGGCAGCATCAGGCCCTTCTGCGATCCGGAGACGGTGACATCGACGCCCCATTCGTCGTGGCGATAATCGGCCGAGGCCAGGCCCGAGATCGTGTCAACCAGCAGCAGCGCCGGGTGGCCGGCGGCGTCGATCGCCTTGCGCACAGCAGCGATGTTCGAGGTCACGCCGGTCGAGGTTTCGTTATGCACGACGCACACAGCCTTGATCGAATGACCGGAATCGGCACGCAAGCGCTCAGCAATCATGTCGGCCTGCACGCCGCGACGCCATCCCTCGATACCAGGCAAACCCAAGAATTCGGGCTTCAGGCCCAGTGCTTCGGCCATCTTTTTCCACAACGTAGCGAAGTGACCGGTCTCGTACATGAGAACGTGATCGCCGGGACTCAGCGTATTACTTAGCGCAGCTTCCCAGGCACCGGTACCAGATGCCGGGTAAATGATCACGGGCTGCGAAGTCTTGAAGATCTTTTGAATTCCGGAAAGGACCTTGAGGCCCAAGGCACCGAATTCTGGGCCGCGGTGATCGATGGTGGGATAGCTCATCGCGCGCAGAATGCGGTCCGGCACAGGGCTCGGGCCAGGAATCTGCAGGAAGTGGCGACCAGCGGGATGAAAATCGAGCGTCAGCATTACTATCTCCTCAAAAAACGTTCAAATTGAATTTTGCATACAAAATACTTTAGCAGAGGCTTTTAGCTATGTAAAGCGATTGCATGCAATCGTGATGTGGTCGTGATGCCACACTTTTTTTCTACTGTGTTGAAAAGCTTGTGAAAGCAAAGGCTTACTGGGTACTGCAACATGGAGACACGTGATCCAGTTATCCAAATTGCATACAATTGCGTTAAAATAGCGCCACATTTATGACACTTTCCACGCATACCATGAGTGAAACCGTCCTGCCCGGAAGCAGCCCGATACTGCCGAAGGTCGAAAGGCAACGTCTGCACGACGCCGTTGTGGAGCACTTGCAGAACCTGATCATCGAAGGCATCCTCGCGCCCGGTACCAAGCTCAATGAACGAGAGGTTTGCGAACGCTTGGGCATTTCGCGTACGCCGCTGCGCGAGGCCATGAAAGTACTAGCGTCCGAAGGACTCATCGAAATCTCCCCAAACCGCGGCGCCTTCGTTTCCAAGATGAGCGACACCGAAGTTTGGGAGACCTTCGAAATGATGAGCGGCCTCGAGGCCTTGTCCGGCGAACTTGCTGCCGAACGTATCTCGCCCGCAGAAATTGCCGAGATCAAGGCGCTGCACGATGCCATGCTCAAATGCCGTGCCGAGCACGACTTGCCGGGCTACTACAGCCGCAACCAGACCATTCACAATAAAATCAACGAAGCGGCACGCAACTCCGTGCTGCGCCAGATGTATCTGTCCGTGAACCGTCGCCTGCAAACCCATCGCTTCAAATCCAATTTCAAAGAAACGAAGTGGGATCGCGCCATCAAGGAACACGAAGAAATGGTCGCCTCCCTCGAAACGCGCGACGGCAAACGCTTGGCAGCCATCTTGCGCCAGCACTTGCTGGACAAGCGTGATTCGGTCATGGAAGATCTGCGTAACCAGAACGACAAACAGGCCGTCGGCAACTGATACGCATATTGTCGTCATTGGCCGGACCGACGTCCGTTTAATCGACCACGCCGTCAAAAAAAAGCCTGGGATTGCCCAGGCTTTTTTTATCCGGACCGCGTGCGGGAAGTTGCTGCATGTCAGGCAGGTTTCGGTGCACGCATGCGGCTGATCAATCCACTAATCAGCGGCCAGACCAAGGCGATCACGGCCAGCGTCATCACGGTGCCAACCAGACCATTGCTCCAGAACACACTGAGATCACCTTTGGAGCCGACCATGGTTTGACGGAAGGCATCTTCGGCACGATCGCCGAGCACCAGTGCCAGCACCATCGGCGCCAACGGATAATCCAGCTTTTTGAAGATGTAGCCGACTACCCCGAAGATCGCCATCAGCCAGATATCGAACGACGCGCCGTGTACCGTGAACGCACCGATCGCGCAGATGACCATGATGGCCGGCGCAATGATCGAGAACGGAATACGCAGGATCGCAGCGAACAGCGGCACCGTGCTCAACACGACGATCAAGCCGACGATGTTGCCCAGATACATACTGGCGATCAGGCTCCAGACGAAGTCCTTCTGTTCGACGAACAGCATCGGACCAGGTTGCAGCCCCCAGATCATCAGACCACCGAGCAACACGGCTGCAGTTGCCGAACCCGGAATGCCGAGCGCAAGCATCGGCAGCAACGCACTGGTACCCGCGGCGTGCGCCGAGGTTTCCGGCGCCAGCACACCTTCCTCATTGCCCTTGCCGAACGAATCCGGATTGCGCGCCATCTTCTTGGCCATGCCGTAGCCCATGAACGATGCCGCCACAGCACCACCCGGCGTGATGCCGAGCCAGGCACCGATGAGCGACGAACGGATCAGCGTCATCCAGTACTTCGGCAGCGACGCCCAGGTCTTGAACACAACCTTCAGATCGATGGTTGCTTTCTTGCCCTTGAATGCCAGGCCCTCTTCCATCGTCAGCAGAATTTCGCTGATACCGAACAAGCCGATGACCGCAACCAGGAAGTCGAAGCCGCGCAGCAGTTCAGGCACGTCGAACGTCATGCGCAGTTCGCCCGAGACCGTATCCATACCGACGGCTGCCAGCATGAAACCGATACACATCGAAATGATGATCTTCGCTTTCGGTTCCTTGCCCATGCCGATGAAGCTGCAGAAGGTAAGGAAGTAGACGGCGAAGAATTCGGGCGGTCCAAACTGTAGGGCAAACTTCGCCACGATCGGTGCGAGAAAAGTAATGATCACCACGCCGAACAGTGCGCCGAAGCACGAACCCGTGAAGGCAGTCGTCAGCGCTTCACCTGCCTTGCCCTGTTGCGCCATCGGATAACCATCGAAGGTCGTTGCGACCGACCATGCCTCGCCCGGGATGTTGAATAGAATCGACGTAATCGCACCGCCGAACAACGCGCCCCAATAGATACACGAGAGCAGAATGATGGCCGAGGTCGGATTCATCGAAAAGGTCAGCGGCAGCAGAATCGCCACGCCGTTCGGTCCGCCCAAGCCAGGCAGCACACCCACCACAATACCCAGCAGGATGCCGACAAACATCAGCCCCAGGTTGTGCATGCTTAACACATGGCCGAAGCCGCCCATTAATGCATTAAGTTCTTCCATGATCGCTCCTTAGTAACCGAACATGGCTTCCAGCGGCCCTTTAGGCAGCGGAACCTTGAACTGAATTTCAAATACGTAGAAGAACACTGCCATCAAGACCACCGATATCAGTGCGCACTTCCACCATGGAAATTTGCCCAGGAAAAGCATGAAGGCTGCGATGAACAGTACCGACGCAACGTAAATGCCGAGGAAACCGATGGCGGCAATAAACACCACCAGCGGCACAAGAATGATGGCAACCAGTTTGCCCTGCTCGATTTCGAGAAAGGCGTTCTGATTATTTTCGCGGATCGCATGAAAGACGACAAAGGCCGCCGCGATCAGCACCACCACGCCTAAGCGCATTGGGAAGTAACCAGGTTCGGGACCATAACCACCCCAGCCTGCACCCAACTGGTAATTACTCCAGATGGTGCAGGCAGAAGCGAGTCCGAGAATGACCGCAACGGCGATTTCCGCCGTGCGCATGGTAATGACGGTCGGCGAGGCAACGCGCTCCTCTTCCGTCTGTTCGATTTCGGGAATTTGCATCTTCATCTACCTGTTTGGTGACTGCAGAGTCGGCCGCACAGGGCACTCTGCAGTCGAGTGAAAAGAATTACTTGGTGAAACCGGCTTCGGTCATAATCGTTTTGTGCAACTGCTCATCCTTCTCGAGGAAGCCCTTGAGCTCGTTGCCCGTCATGAATTCAGGTTTCAGTGCGTTCTTTTCCAGGTAGCTCTTCCATTCCGGCGTCTCCGTCACTTTCTTCAGGAGATCGACGTAGTACTGCTGCTGCTCAGGCTTCACACCGCCCGGCATCATGAAGACACGCAGCATTTCATACTTCACGTCCAGGCCGTCTTCCTTGCAGGTATGAATATCGGCCCAGGACTGGGTCTTGGTGATTTTTTCCTTGTAAGGGATACGGGTATCGGAGAACACGCAGAGCGCCTGGTGTTCGCCAGCACGCCATTGCGAGATGGATTCGGAAGGGTTATTCGGATTCGACTGGATGTGACCGCCGGAAAGCTGGGTTGCCGCTTCGCCACCGCCTTTATATGGAATGTAGAGGAATTTCGCGCCGGTCTTCTTCTCGATCATCGTCGTGATCATGTGATCTTCGCGCTTGGAACTGGTGCCGCCCATCTTGAAACCTTCAGGCTTCGCCTTGACGGCATCGATGTAATCTTTCTGGGTCTTGTAACCGTCCTGTGCATTCACCCAGAGAACGAACAGATCCTGCGCCACCATCGCCACCGGCGTGACATCGCGCCAGTTGAACGGCAGCTTGGTTGCCAGCGGTGTCGTGTAGAGAGAAGAGGAAGCGACGATGATCTTGTGCGGATCGCCTTTCGAGCCCTTGATGTCCAGTAGGCCTTCGGCGCCATTGGCACCAGCCTTGTTCTGCACGATCAGCGGCTGCTTCATCAGATTGTGCTTGGTGATGATGCCTTGAATGTTCCTCGCCATCTGGTCGGACGCACCGCCCGCGCTGAATGGAACGACCAGTTCGACCGGCTTGGTCGGCTCCCAGGCCGCAGCGCTCAGGGCGGTACCCATGGCTGCGATGAACATCGTTATTTTGCTGGAACGACGAATAGTGCTGTTTTGCATGATGCTGTCTCCTTATATTGAGGCGGGTTGCCTTTTATTGACTCAATCTGCATCAGCTGTGAACACGAAGGCTCACATCCTGAATGGGTGATGGCCTGCTTCTGCCATCGGATTTACTACCTTTCTTGAAAATTATCCTAGCTATTGATATGGTCAAATTTAGAATATTGAATACAATATACATATTGAGAATAATGTCAATCATTGTCAATCGAAGTTTTGTAACAGCTCTCCTCTGAAAATAGCGCCTTTCTGCACCAGCGCTGCGCTTTCGGCGAAACCTTAACGAAAATTTTGCATGCAATTTAAAGGAGCGTTATGAGTATGGATGTTTATTTAGCCTTTCCTCCAATCGCAACTGTCGGCGCACCGCTATCTACGGTCAGCACGCCTGCACTGCTGCTGGATCTGGATGCCTTCGACGCCAACCTCGCCACCACCGCCGAGCTCGCGCGCAAGGGCGGCGTCGCGCTGAGGCCGCACGCCAAGGCCCACAAGTCGAGCGCGATCTCTCAGCGCCAGCTCGACGCCGGCGCAGTCGGCATCTGCTGCCAGAAGCTGACCGAGGTCTATCCCTTCGTGCGGGCCGGCATACGCAACGTCCACATCAGCAACGAATTCGTCGGCGCCGACAAGGTCGCCATGGCCGTCGATCTGGCGCGGCACATCACCTTGAGCATTTGCGTCGATCACGTGCAGCAGGTGCATGCAGTGGGCGCAGCGGCCGACGCGGCCGGCGTCGTCATCACCGTGCTGCCGGAAGTCGATATCGGCCAGGGCCGCTGCGGCGTGGCGAGCGAAGAACAACTGGCAGCGCTGGCCGATGCCATTGCGGCCCATCCCGGCCTGCGCTTCGGCGGCCTGCAGGCGTATCACGGCGGCATTCAGCACCTGGCGGAATGGGACCAGCGGCGCGTGGCGGCGGCGCGTTCGGCCGACAAGGCCGCCGACTATGTGCGTTTCCTGGAAGCGCGCGGCCTGCCGTGCCCGGTGGTCACCGGCGGCGGCACCGGCACGGTGGAATTCGACGCGGCCAGCGGCGTGTTCACCGAACTGCAACCCGGCTCCTACATCTTCCTCGACGGTCATTACGGCTCGAGCGAATGGCTGGGCGGCTTCCGGCCGCGCCACGGATTGTTCATCGCCAGCACGGTCATGAGCACCGCAAAACCCGGCATGGCGGTGTGCGACGTCGGCCTCAAGGGCGTGGCGGTTGACTCGGGCCTGCCGCGCGTACATGGCGCGGCGGCGCAAGCCCTGCGCTATACGGCCGCCAACGACGAACACGGCATCCTGCAGCTCGCCGGCACGCCGCACGACCGGCTCGGCGAACGGCTGCTGCTGGTGCCCGGCCACTGCGACCCGACCTGCAATCTGTACGAACAGTTCGTCTGCGTGCGCGACGGCGTGGTGGAAGCACTGTGGGCAATCGATGCGCGCGGCCTGAGCCAGTAGCGATTCCTGCAACGGTGCTGCAATGTGCGGAACAGCACCGAGAAAAAAGATGCCACATGGCTACCATCCGGTATGCGCCGGTTCCACTTTGCGGGACCGGCTTCATCCGGATCGAAAGGACAAGCCATGCAGGACAACATCTACGAAGCCCTCAGAGCCAGTCACGAAGTGCAACGCACGCTGTGCCGAAAGCTGGTGCGCGCCACCCCTGCGGGAGACACGCGCCGCCGCCTGTGTCGCGAACTCGCCGAGGAACTGGCAGCCCATGCCGCCGCCGAGGAACGCTATCTGTACGCACCGATACTGATGGACGACATGGGGCTCGATCCGTCACGCCATGCGCTGTCGGAACACCATGAGATCGACGAGGAAGTCGAAAAGCTGTCCAGCCTCGACCCGTCGGGCGAAGCCTGGCTGACGCACGCCAAGAAACTATCGAAGCTCGTGCACCATCATCTGAAGGAAGAGGAAAAGAAGTTCTTCCAGATCTCCGGAAAAATCCTGTCCGACATGCAGAAATCGCAGCTCGCCGCGAAATACCGCAAGGACTATCGGCGCATGCACACGGTGCTGGCCGCCAAGTAAAAAAGGAAAGGGAAAGGGAAAGGAAAGGGAACGCAATGCGTTGCCGTGACCGGAAGCGGTCACGGCCTCATGTGCATCACGCGTAACGCGCCGTGCCGCCGCGCTGGAAGAAATAGGAAAAGGTGTCGAGCAGCACGCCGAGCTCGACCGGCTTCTTGATGACCGAATCGGCCGGTACTTCATCGAGCGGTTTGGTGGCGGCCGTCATGAGGATGAAGGGAATATGCGCAGTGTCGGGATCGGATTTCATTCTTTCGCAGAGAGCCGCGCCATCGAGTTCGGGCATCATGAAGTCGGACAGGATCAGGTCCGGCCGCCTTGCCTCGATCATGCCCGCAGCCTGCGCGCCATCGTACGCCACCATGACCTCGAAACTGTTCATCTCGAGCATGAGGCTCAGCACATCGACCGCGTCGCGCTCGTCATCCACTATCAAGACCGTTTTCATAGGCATTCCATTCCGTTTTGCGCATGGTCGCATGAAGCCGTCGCAAGATATGTAGGCAAAAAGGAAAATCTGCTGTGAGAAAATGCCACTTCAACCAGTTGCAGAACATTGTCTGTCGGCGGCGGCAGCAGTGGGCCCGCAAATGCCTGCGCAAAATGGAATCGATGGCTTCGCGTTCAGAAAAAGGCGCGATCTGAAGTGCGGCTATTTGCGGGGCAGTCCACCAGAAACGGCACGCCCCCGCTTATGCTATGTTGCTGCCTTGGCATTTCGCCACGCGGCCGCACCGACCGCCCATCAACGCTTTCGGACATCATGGCCCACGAACATACATCCAGTACCGCCAGCTCTTCCAACAGCCGCATCCGGCTGCTGAAGACCGGCATTCCCGGCTTCGACGAAATCCTCGGCGGCGGCCTGCCCATGCACAGCCTGTACCTGATCCAGGGACTGGCCGGCAGCGGCAAGACCACGCTCGCCTGCCAGATGGGATTCGCGCATGCGCGCAACGGCGAGAAGATCCTGATCCTGACGCTGATCGCCGAGTCGCACGCCAAGATGATCAACCACTTCAGCAACTTCTCGTTCTACGACGAGACGCTGATCGGCAACCGCATCATGCTGCACAGCGCCTACGCCAGCCTCGCCAAGGGCGGCCTGCGCGAACTGCTGCGGCTGATCACCGCTTCGCTGGCCGAAGAAAAACCGAGCATCCTGATCGTCGATGGTTTCCGTTCGGTGCGCAGCGCCAGCCCGTCCGACCTCGATCTGTCGGAATTCATGCATTCGCTCAATTCGCTGGTGGCCACGATGGGCTGCACCACCTTCCTGCTGTCGCCGGTGGAAGGCAATGTGCCGGACTCGGAAAACACGCTGGTCGACGGCCTGATCGAACTGAGCCAGTATGAGCAGGGCATGCGGCTGGTACGCGAGATCAAGGTGTTCAAGATGCGCGGCGCCAACCACCTGCTCGGCAAGCATGCATTCGACGTGCGGCCCGACGGCATCGTCATGTATCCGCGGCTGGAAACCACGGTCGGCAAGAGGAACGCGCCTGCCTCCGCCTCCAGCGAACACATCAGTTGCGGCATTCCGTCATGGGATCGCGCGATCGGCGGCGGCATCGTCAAGGCGTCGGTCACCAACCTGCTCGGCAGCCCGGGCGTGGGCAAGACCTCGATGGGGCTGCACTTCATCGACCACGGACTCAGGAACGGCGAGCCGTGCCTGATCGTCGGCTTCTTCGAATCGCCGCAGCGCCTGATCGAAAAGGCGCGCCGCATCGGGCTCGACCTCGCGAGTCCGCACGCCAGCGGCCAGCTCGAGATCATGTGGCAACTACCGCTCGAAGTTCTGCTCGACGAGCTGGCCTGCCGCATCCTCGACAACGTGCGGCAGCGCGGCGTCAAGCGCCTGTTCATCGATGGCGTCGAGGGCATCGGCCACATCGCCATGCATCCGGATCGCGCGCCGGGCTTCCTGATCGCGCTGGTCAACGAGCTGCGCGTCGGCGGCGTGACCACCTTCGTGACCGAACAGCTGCCGTATTTCAAGGAAAATTCCTGCCGCAACAACTCGTCCGCGTCGGCGCTGTACGAGAACATCATGCTGCTTGATTTCGTCGAGCACGAGGATGTGCATTACCGCCAGATATCGGTCATGAAGCTGCGCGAGAACGGCTACGACAACGCCAACCACCTGATGATCATTTCCGATCAGGGCGTCACGGTCGATGGGTATATTTCCGACATCAAGAAGAAGCTGCCTGCGGCGCCGTAACGATGAAACTGATTCTGATCGTTGACGACGAAATCGACATTACGGAAACGTTCAGCCTGCTGTTCGAGGTGCACGGTTTCGAGACGCTGACCGCCTCCAACGGCAGCGAGGCGCTCGCGCTGCTCGAACACCGCGTTCCCGACCTCATCATCTCCGACTGCATGATGCCCGTGATGGACGGCATCGCCTTCCGCAAGAAGGCGCAGGAGAATCCCGCGCTCGGCGCGGTGCCGTTCATCCTGATGAGCGCCGCGCCCGAACAGCACGATCTCGCCAGCGTGCGCATCGACGGCTTCCTCAAGAAGCCCTTCCATTTCGACGAATTGATCGACAAGGTCAGGGCGCTGCTCGACTGAGCACCGCACCGCCCCTTGCCGTGCACACGGCATGTAGCGACATCACACCGGCAGCACCTGGTTCGTGCAGCGTCCGGTACGCTCCCACTCCCGCAGATTCTCCAGCGTCACGCTCGCGATCTCGGTCATCGCCTCTTCGGTAAAGAAGCCCTGGTGACCAGTCACCAGCACGTTCGGAAAGCTCATCAGGCGCTGGAACACCTCGTCGTCGATGATCTCGAACGAGCGGTCCTGGAAAAACAGCGGCCCTTCCTGTTCATAGACATCAATCGCGAGTGCGCCCAATCTTCTCGACTTGAGCGCCCCGATCAGCGCGCGCGTATCCACCAGCGCGCCGCGCGAGGTATTGACGAGCATGGCACCCGGCTTCATCAGCGCCAGCGTGTCGGCATCGATCAGATGATGCGTCGCCGGCAGCAAGGGGCAATGCAGCGAGACGATGTCGGACTGCGCGAGCAGCGTATCGAGCGCAGCGTATTCACCGTAAGCCAGGAATTCCGGCACCACGATCGGATCGCTGCCCAGCACGCGGCAGCCGAAACCGTTGAAGATGCGCGCCATCGCCAGCCCGATCTTGCCGGTGCCGATCAGGCCGACCGTCTTGCCGTGCAGGTTCTGTCCGAGCAGACCGTCGAGCGAGAAGTTGCCTTCGCGAACACGGTTGAAGGCGCGATGCGTGTGGCGATTGAGCGTCATGACCAGCGCCAGCGTATGCTCGGCAACCGCTTCGGGTGAATAGGCAGGCACGCGCGCCACCGTGGTGCCGAGTTCCTGCGCTGCCACCAGGTCGATCTGGTTGTAGCCGGCGCAGCGCAGCAGCACGAGGCGGATGCCCAGGTTTTTCAATCCTGCGAGCACCGTCCGCGTCACCTGGTCGTTGACGAAGACGCAGACCACATCGCTGCCGTCGGCCAGCGCCACGGTGGCCTCGGTCAGCAGGCTTTCCTGGTAATCGATGACGTAGCGCTGCTCTGCAAAACGTTCGCGATTGACGCGATCGAAGAAACTGCGGTCATAGCGCTGCGCGCCGAACAATGTCAGTCTCATGCTCGTCTCCTGATCGTGGCGGGCGCCGCCCGCTTGCCGAAGGCGCGCTAGCCCTTGCGCGGCGACTTGGTGCGGAACGGAACATTCCCTTCGTAGCCGCGCTTCTCCTTCACGCGGCGATCGCCACCCTTGTTGGGTCCGCTCAGCGCGATGCGCTTGGCCGGCGTCACTTCCTGCGGACGGCGATCCCCAGACGGGCTGATACGCAATTTCTGGCCCGCGACCACCACGCCCTGCAACTGGCGGAACACTTCCGGCGGCATACCCGGCGGCAGGTCAAGCAGGCTGTGGTCGTCGAAGATTTCGATGCGACCGATGTACTTGGCATCCATGCCAACCTCATTGGCGATCGCGCCGACGATGTTGGCCGGCTTGACGCCGTGATTGCGACCGACCTCGATGCGATAGGCTTCCATCGCCATGCCCGGACTCTTGCGTTCGCCGCGCTCTTTCTTCGCAGGCGCAGCGTCTTCCTCGAATGCGTCTTCGACAACCGCGCTGTCCGGCAGATGGCGTTGTCCCTTGCGTGCAGGTTTTTCCTCCGTCGCAAAACGATCCATGACGGATGGCTTGCCAGCAGCCTTGTCCTTGCGTGCCGGCTTGATGGTCGGCTCCTCCGCGCCTTCGCTGTCGCGGCTGATATTGATCTGCTGGCCGGCGACCCAGACTTTCTTCAGATGCGCGAGCAGATCGTCCGGCATGTCCTGCGGCAGATCGAGCGTGCTGTAATCGTCATAGATTTCGATGCGGCCGATATGCTTGGCATCGAGTTGCGCCTCGTTGGCGATCGCGCCGACGATGTTGCCCGGCTTGACGCCATGCATGTGGCCCACTTCGATGCGGAAGGTTTCCATGCCGGGATCGGGTTCGCGGTGGATGCGTTCCTTGCGCGGCATGGATGCACGTTCCGCGCGCTCGGGACGCTCGAAACGGGCCGAGCGGTCGTCGCGTTCGAAACGACCGCCGGTGGCCGGACGTTCATCGGCATGCTCGCGGGCCGCGCTCGCCTTCTTGTCCAGCAGCAGCGGCACGTCGCCGCGCGCGATCTTCGCCAGTGCGGCGGCGATCTCGAGCGCCGGCACATTGTGCTCGCGCTCGTAATCCTCGATCACGGACTGGTAGCTGTCCAGCTCGCCGGCCGCGATGGTGTCGGTGATCTGCTGCTTGAAGCGCGCGATGCGCACGTTGTTGACGTCCTGCACGCTCGGCAGCGTCAATGGCGCCACCGGCTGGCGCGTGGCGCGCTCGATGACCTTCAGCAGATTGCGCTCGCGCGGCGAGATGAACAGGATCGCCTCGCCGCTGCGGCCGGCGCGCCCGGTACGGCCGATGCGGTGCGTATAGCTTTCGGGATCGTAGGGCACGTCGTAGTTGATGACGTGGCTGATGCGGTCGACATCGAGCCCGCGCGCAGCGACGTCGGTGGCGACCAGGATGTCGATCTTGCCGTCCTTCAGTTGCTGGATGGTACGTTCGCGCTGTTGCTGCTGGATGTCGCCATTGATCGCGGTGGCCGAGAAACC
>PJUE01000471.1_pt1 | contig 25124 bp, 13 predicted proteins | sample 1512171 | NCBI WGS metagenome assembly PJUE01 (sample SAMN08177674, study PRJNA422409) | Feces metagenome, whole genome shotgun sequencing project. | isolation source: Chicken feces (3) enriched on wood chips: alkali lignin treatment | host: Gallus gallus | place: USA: Madison | collected 2015-01-15
AAGAGGCGCAACAGGATTCGCAATTGGCGTATCTCTGATGAGTAATTGCTGTTCTACAACTATAAAACATCCTGTAGCAGCATATTCTACTCTCACATATAAAGTTCCCTGAGGTCCTGTATAGTTCAATGGAAGAGAAGGTCCTCCGTTTTCCGCTTCTGCCTCGGTCTGATAATAGCTCAGGTTAACACCAGTAGCCGTGCCGATGATATTGGACTGATTCAGTGCTAAATTAAAATCAGCAAATCCGGAACCGTTGATCTCACAACCATACATAGGCAGGCGATTGGTATTCGCTACCGGTAGCGGATGGATAAACAAACGGAAAGAGGTAGTGGCGTAAATAGAGGCATTATCTTCCTGAGAAACACGTACCCATATAGTTTCGCCGTCTGTTGCCTGATAATTGGATAATTCAGGTTCCTGAATCGCTCCTGTATTGGAATTGGCCTCGTTTAGAGAATGATGGTACGTAACCAGATAACCTAACTGACCGTAGTATACAATAGCAGACTGAACAGTCAGGTCAAATGAATTTGGCTGATCTGCACATATTGCCAGATTTTGTAAAGGTGCCAATTCTTCCAAGTCGGTAATAATAGCTGTATCTACATTATTATCCTGATTCAAATCTACATTATCTCCCTTAACACTTGCGGTATTTAAATAGTCACCAGTAACATTGATCGAAACTTCAATTGTTAAGGTAGCAGAGGCATCAGGAGCAAGAGCACCAACTGTCCATACACCTGAAATTGAATCATACGTACCCTGACTCGGAGTAGCAGTGACAAAAGTATAACCGGTAGGCAATACATCTGTTACCAACACATTAGGATCTTCAAATCCGCCAATATTAGAAACGGTAATCTGAAAGAATACACCGCTGTTATTTTGTTCAACTTCTTTTTGAATCGCAAGATCTGTACATGGGACAACTTCAACAAATAATGGAGATGAAATAGCCGTAAGTCCACATTCTCTTGTACCGCGAACCGAATAGTTTCCTGTCTCCAAAGCGATATAAGTACTTTGGTTAGCTCCATCAATTGGATTACCGTTCAGATACCATTGATAGGGCTCCAAACCTGTTGTTGTTGACAATTCAATACCACAGCCCTCCTGTTCATTCGGAGCCAGTGGTTGCGCAGGGCTGTCACTAAATGCAGAGAAAAATCCGGACATGGAAAACCCTTCTCCCTGCTGTACGAGACTCGTTGTTAGTCGGGCATTAGAAGTAAGAATGATTTCAACCGGATTTCCTATATTAATATTATTAAAGCGAATCATGTAAAAACCGGAAGTACCAATTGCAGTACGCGGTATCCCCGTTACCGTTTCAATATTCAATCCATTTATAAAAACAGGCTCTGTAGCCGATTCAATGATCGTATATCCGAAATAAGGTAGATCGGTATTGTTGAAGCTGATGAACTTTCGGGTTCGCACATCAGATGCTCCGGCACATCCACCAATAGGCAATACTGTAGAAACATCTGTTTCACAGGCAACTGCAGTACCTGAATATACTGTAATCGGATTATTAGAAACAATCAAAGAAGAGGAATACTGATTGGTAGCATCTCCGTGATGAAAAGTCTGAAAATTTCCTGCCAAAAGTAATTCATAATCCGTAGAGTTGAGTAAAACACCGGCTGCATCATAATTTTTAACATTTACAAGCGTTCCCGGCTGAGTGGCAACTATTGTACTCTGCTCAGGATGATTTGCATCCGTTCCGGCAGCTCCACTTCCTCTTACTACGAGAAATTGATTTCCTAAGACGTTATTTGGAGCCATTTGATCGAACGTTCCATCCTCTCCGTTTCCTCCACAAGCCTGAGGAGTATCTCCATAGCTACCAACATTGGCAACAACAGGTTTATTAGCAGTCATCAAAGAGCCTAAAGGAGCTGTAAACAATTGACTTTGACCTGCATTTAATGCAATAGGAGCTCCGCCATCAACTATTACTTCGGTTCCGTCTTCAATCGCCATTACCGAATAAATGGGCTGTGAGGTATTTAAACCGGTAAAACTGGAACGATAATACCCTACCCGAAACTCTGTTCCAATTCCTTCATCACCAAAACTTACAAGAGAAGCATTCCCCTTTATAGTAGCATTGGTAAGCCCTATGGCATCCGAAGCAATGTTTCGCATATTTACAATGACAGGAGCCGTTGCTGTAACAATCAGTCCGCGATCATTATATAAGGTATTGACAGCATTTCTTTGCAAGTTGGCCGCAACGCCTAAAAACCTGTAAGAAATAGGAATATTGGCTGTTACTGTAAGATTGGTAATAAAAGTTCCGTCACTCTTTTCAAGAGTAACTTCTATCTGTCCCGGAGAAGCCGTAGAGATAACAATCTCATTTGCAGTACTCCAGTATTGCCATGGAGCGGGTGCGATATAATGTTTTTGAGAATATTGGGAGTACCCCGATGCAGTAAAAAATAACAAACAAAGTAGTAGTATTATTTTATTAAAAATAGTTTTGAACATATACCTACAATCAAATTATTTAATTAAAATCGCATAAAGTTAATTTTTTTTTTGAGATAAGAAAACTTTTAACAATTACTTTTAAAAAATTATGCGTTTTTATACAGATAATTTAAAAATATTACTCCCCAAACATTACTTAAATATTTCTATTTTTGTAAAAATATTTAGAACTATGTTAGTGATAGGAATCGCTGGAGGAACAGGTAGCGGAAAAACAACTGTTGTACATCAGATTATGAGAGAACTACCTGAAAATGAAGTAGGTATCATTTCTCAGGATGCGTACTACAAAACCAATGATCATTTGAGTTTTGAAGAAAGAGCGTTGATTAACTTTGATCATCCGAGAGCCATTGATTTTGAGCTATTGACACAACATCTCAAAGAGCTTAAAAACAACAAAAGCGTTCATCAGCCAGTCTATTCGTTTGTGCATCACAACAGAACAGATGACTATATACTGACGCACCCGAGAAAAGTGATGATTATTGAAGGAATTCTAATTCTTTCCAATCCTGAATTGAGAAATTTATTTGATATTAAAATATTTGTTCATGCTGATTCTGATGAACGACTGATTCGCCGTTTAAAGAGAGATATTGCAGAAAGAGGCAGAGATATGGAAGAGGTATTATCAAGATACCAGACTACTCTGAAACCAATGCATGAACAATTTATAGAACCATCAAAAGCATTTGCAGATATTATCATCCCAAATGACACTTATAATACAGTGGCAATTGACATTGTGAGATCTGTTATTAATGAAAAAATAACCGTAGAACAATGAAACGGAAAATAGCAGCATTGATTACACAATATCCTTTACTAAAATGGTTGACCAACCGATTTGTATTGGTTACCTTGTTTTTTGTAATATGGCTGGTATTTTTTGATACTTATTCTTTATTTGATCAACGGGAAATAGACAAAGAGATCAACAAACTCGAAGACAATAAAGCCTATTATCAGGAAGAAATTCATAAAGACGAGGTATACATCAATAAACTCCATAAAATGGAGGAAGTAGAGAAATATGCCCGGGAAAAATATTATATGAAGCGGGACAATGAAGACATCTATATTATTGAGATGGATAATGACAATGAGGCCGCATCAGACGAACCTACAAAATAAACAATAGTATCTATGAGTGAGCATTTATTTAATGAATTTGAAAAGGTAAGTTCAAAAGAATGGAAAAATCAAATTCAATACGAACTAAAAGGTGCAGACTATAATGAAACGCTCATTTGGGAAAGCCTCGAAGGCATAAAAGTAAAACCATTCTATCATGCAGATTCAGATAATCTGAGCCTGCCGATACAAACTTCTATAACTCAATTCAGCATCCTTCAGCATGTGTTTGTAAAGAATGTTGAAAAGTCAATTGATACCATTCAAAACAGCCTTACACGAGGAGCTGAAAGCCTTCGGTTGACGATCGCAGATGACACTATAGATATACAACAATTGCTGGCTGGTATTAAAGCAGAAAAACTGGTGTTGTATATAGAATTGCCTTTCTTTTCAGAATCTTTTATCAAAAAAATAAATGAAGAAGCTTCAAAATCTTCTTTTGAAATTTTTGTTGTAGTCGATCCCATACATCAACTGGCTCATGAAGGAAATTGGTTTAAAGATTTGAATACCGATTTTTCGTTATTAAATACAAGTATTTCTCAATATAAAAACATCAATTTAGTAAGCGTCAACGCACAACTGTATCAGAATGCGGGAGCGAATATAACGCAGCAGCTCGCTTACACAATGGCCCATCTCAATGAATATCTGAATAGGATTCCCAACTATGTAGGTACCATTTTAATCAAAACAGCTGTAGGCACCAATTATTTTTTTGAGATTGCCAAATTACGAGCCCTTCGCCTACTGACAGATCTTCTTACTAAAGAATACCATAAGGATATAAAAATTCATATTCAGGCAACACCAACCAGACGAAATAAAACACTTTATGATTACAATGTAAACATGCTGCGAACCACTACTGAATGTATGAGTGCTATTATTGGTGGAGCTGATGTTGTTGAAAACATGAGTTACGATGCGCTGTATCATAAAACAAATGAATTTGGTGACCGTATCTCAAGAAATCAATTGCTTATTCTAAAAAATGAAAGCTATTTTGACAAGGTAAATAATCCTGCTGACGGAGCTTATTATATTGAGAGTCTTACGGCACAACTCGCAGAAAAAGCATTGGTTCTTTTTAAAGATATTGAAAAAAACGGAGGCTTCATTACACAGTTGATTGAAGGAACCATTCAGAGAAAAATTAACGAAAGCGCAGAAAAAGAACAGGAACTTTTTAACACAGGAAAGGAAGTGTTGCTCGGAACCAATAAATATCCGAATCCGAACGACCGGATGGCTCATGATCTGGAACTGTATCCATTTGTGAAGAAAAATGCCAGAAAAACACTTATAAAACCAATTATTGAGAAACGTCTGGCTGAGAATATTGAAGAGAAACGTTTAGAAGAAGAAAAAAATCCTACTGTAAAATAAAACTGATGAGAAAAGACATTCAACATTTGCAACTGCCAACCGGAGCAGGCAACAGTAATCCTTCTCAGCAGTCTACCTTTACCACTGCAGAAGGTATTGAAGTAAAAGAAACTTACCAACCAGAAGACATAGCATCTCTGGAACAGATCGGCTTTGCCGCAGGCTTCGCGCCGAACCTACGAGGTCCGTATGCTACCATGTATGTAAGACGTCCATGGACGATACGCCAATATGCTGGATTTTCTACCGCTGAAGAAAGTAATGCCTTTTATAGAAGAAATCTGGCGGCAGGACAGAAAGGTCTTTCTGTAGCTTTTGATCTCGCTACACACCGCGGTTATGATTCTGATCACGAACGCGTAATGGGCGATGTCGGGAAAGCCGGAGTTGCCATTGACAGTGTTGAAGATATGAAGGTTCTTTTTGACCAGATTCCTTTAGACGAAATGTCGGTTTCGATGACCATGAATGGTGCTGTTTTACCGATTATGGCTTTTTATATTGTAGCGGCAAAAGAACAGGGCGTAAGTGAAAAGTTGCTTTCCGGAACCATTCAGAATGATATTCTCAAAGAGTTTATGGTGCGTAATACCTATATTTACCCACCTACACCTTCTATGAAAATTATTGCAGATATCTTTGAATACACGAGTAAAAACATGCCTAAGTTTAACTCGATTTCTATTTCAGGATATCATATGCAGGAAGCTGGTGCCACTGCTGATATTGAACTTGCTTATACATTGGCTGACGGTCTTGAATATATCCGTACGGGACTTGCAGCAGGAATGAAAGTTGATGAATTTGCACCACGTCTTTCTTTTTTCTGGGCTATAGGAATGAACCATTTTATGGAAATTGCTAAAATGCGTGCCGGACGAATGATCTGGGCAAAATTATTGAAGCAGTTTCAACCGGAATCTGATAAATCTCTGGCTTTGCGAACACACTGCCAGACTTCAGGATGGAGCCTTACCGAACAAGATCCTTTTAATAATGTAGCACGTACGGCTATTGAAGCAGCCGCTGCTGCTTTCGGAGGTACTCAGTCTCTGCATACCAATGCATTGGATGAAGCTATCGCCTTACCTACTGACTTCTCTGCACGTATTGCACGTAATACACAAATATTCTTACAGGAAGAAACCAAAATATGTAAAACAGTAGATCCATGGGCAGGTAGCTATTATGTAGAGTCCTTAACTGCTGAAATTGCTGAAAAAGCATGGAAACTGATTGAAGAAGTAGAAGAACTTGGCGGAATGACCAAAGCTATTGAAGCGGGTATTCCAAAATTGCGCATCGAAGAAGCTGCTGCAAGAAAACAAGCTCGTATAGACAGCGGGCAGGACATTATTGTAGGGGTTAACAAATACCGTTTGGAAAAGGAAGATCCCTTACAAATTTTAGAAGTAGACAATCAAATCGTTCGCAAGCAACAAATCGAACGTCTGAACCATATTAAAGCAACCCGCGATACTGAAAAAGTAAAAGTGGCTTTAGAAAATCTGACCAACGCAGCAAAATCCGGAGAAGGAAATCTTCTGGCCCTGGCTATTGAAGCGGCTGAACTAAGGGCTACCTTAGGAGAAATAAGTGATGCTCTCGAAGCTATTTACGGAAGGTATAAAGCACAAATTAAATCTTTTAGCGGTGTGTACAGCAAAGAAATAAAAGAAGACAGCAGCTTTAAAAAAGCACAGGAACTGGCAGATAAGTTTGCCAAAATGGAAGGAAGACGTCCACGTATTATGATTGCCAAAATGGGACAAGACGGTCATGACCGCGGAGCAAAAGTTGTCGCAACAGGATATGCAGATGTCGGATTTGATGTAGATATCGGTCCTCTGTTTCAAACTCCTGAAGAAGCTGCGAAACAAGCTGTAGAAAACGACGTGCATGTTTTAGGAGTTTCATCTCTTGCTGCCGGACACAAAACATTGGTGCCTCAGGTAATTGAAGAACTAAAAAAGTACGGTCGTGAAGATATCATGATTATTGTGGGAGGTGTAATCCCTGCACAAGATTACCAATTTTTGTTTGATGCAGGAGCCGTAGCCGTTTTCGGTCCGGGTACCCGTATCAGCGATGCGGCAATCAGCATTTTAGAAATTCTCATTGGAGATGAACAATAAAAAAGAGCTGTCAGTTGACAGCTCTTTTTTATTCAACATTAATTCTGGTTCCTTCTGTATGAATACTAAATTCAGGCGCATACATACTTTCTAAGGTAGTGATGCCATTGGCAAATTTCCCCTGATTACTTACCCGTAACTGATATTCAATAATATAAGTTCCTTTACTGATATGGTCAAAAAAGAAATGAGTTGCGGCATCTTTGGTACTTTTATAATAGACCAAACCATTATTAAATACCATTTCAGACAAGACATCCTTTGGCTCAAAACAGGAGGCTCTCAAGTCTTTGAGATGTACAAAATCCATGTCTTCCAAAATATTTAATCTGATATGTACTGTAACCAGATCACCGATTTTTAAAACATCTGATGCTCCTACTTCTTTTACAATTTCTTTATCGCCTGTAATCTTTTTAACAAAAAGCTTTTTTTCCAATTGTACTGTTTCTTGTAATTGATGCGATGCTACTTTATCAAGATCTTCAAAATATTGCCAGTAGATACCGCCGAATCCAAAATGTTCACTCTTATTGTGAATATTTATCTTTCCAAAGTTTTTATTAATTTCATCTTTAGTCCATTGCAAACGTATTGTACCTGTTTCCTGCTCTTGCAGGGTTTTCTCAAGTTTGTCAGTTACAATACGTTCCCCTCCAATCGTCAAAGTTGCCTTATCTTTTATGGTGCTAAATCCTGAACCCTGAAGCAAGAGAGCATAAATCGCCTCTGTTGTCGCTTTTGTGCTTCCCCAGCTGACAGCCTTTTTATTAGCGATAAGCCATGCTTTCATTTTTTCGATGTCTTTGTCTTCCGGATTGATCTCGCTAAAAGCTTCAATTAGTAAAGCCTGTGTCTCAATTGGGGTCTCATACCATCCACGACCTCTTTTATTCTCATTCCAAAACATTCCTGTTTCATTATTTTGTACGGCTGTTTCTTTAAGATTCCTAAGTATTTTTAGGGCTGTTGGTTTTTCATTTGCCCGGTTGAGTATTAAAACAGCTTGTGCTTTTTGGTATAATGGCAGCGAAATCCAATCTTTTTTTAATTGGGATAATTTTTCGGCTATTATTTTTTCAAGTACACCTGATTTTGATTTCTCCTCAAAGAAACTCCTCGCATATAAATACGCTACATCTGCATAAGAACACTTTTCTTTTGGTAAGACAGACACCTCAGCATTACGTTTATCTGATTCTATGAAGGTATTATCGATAAAATCAACGGCTTTTTCTGCAATTGTCATGAGTTCTACATTTTCAGAGTCAAAAGCCTTTAGCTTTTTTAAATGTCCGACACCCGTAACTACGTGGGTGGTAATAAAAGTATTGGGTGTTTTACTCTCAAACCATGCAAAACCTCCGGAGGGCAACTGACGCTCAGATAGTTTTGTAACAGCAGTATTGTGTGCCTTTTTCATTGTCTGAAGATCAAAAAGTAAGGAGAGGTTTTTGCGCTTTTCTTCTTCTGTCATCGCATCACTGATCCATGGCGTTTCAGCAAGAGAAATACTTTTTAAGGCTTCATTTTCACGTAATTTCGAAACCGGATAGCTACTCCACTTATCAAAGAGTGCTTTTAGTTTCTCGTTACTGTTTATAATGGACGTAGCAAGTGTATTTGCGTAATATCGGGCAAATAACTGTTCGGAGCATTCATGCTCAAATTCCATCAGATAGGGCAATGACTGAATGGCAAGCCATATCGGATTATTGGTATATTCTATGATAAACGACTGATTGGTATGAGAGGTTGAAACAGAATTCTGAAGATGCTCAAAACTAAACTCTTTTTTTGATTGCGCATTTATCCAGACAGGCTGGCTCTCTGTCAGCAGCATCCTGTTTGTAAGTACCGGAAGAATACTTTCTTCTCCATCGGTAAATTTTTCTGATTTTGCAGCAATCTGATATTGAATTCCCTGCAATCCTTTAGGAATCACTAACGTCCAACTGACAGAAGCAGAACCACCCGGCAATAGATCAAAAGCAGGTGTCTGTACTGATTTTATGACTTCCTTGTCAATACTTTTCATTGTTGTTGCATCAAATAATTGCAATAAAGCCATTCCTTTTTTAGCTTTATCACTCATATTGGAAACCCTTGCTTTCAATACTATAGTATCCGTTTCGCGAACAAATCTGGGCATGTTTGGCTGTATCATCAATTCTTTCTGAGTGATTACTTTTTGTTCCGTATAGCCGAACACCCCTTTTTTATCATGCGCCAAAACCCGGAAACGCCAGGCTGTCAATGCTTCGGGAGAAGTAAAGTTTACTGAGATATTACCTTCTTTATCTGTATAAAGATTGGGTAGAAAAAAAGCCGTTTCCTTTACATTTTTTCGCAAAGTAACTGCCTGTAATTCGTTTAATGCCTTTTTAGTAGTAATAATAATAACACCGTTAGCGCCTCTATTACCATAAACTGCAGTTGCTTCTGCTCCTTTTAAAACCTGGACATTAGCAATATCAGCAGGCATCATTTTAAATTTTTCTTCCGTTACAGGAACTCCGTCAACTATAAACAACGGAGCCGTTGTTTTATTTATACTTCCAACACCTCTTAAAATAATTACACTATTATCATTAGCTTGCTTTTCAGTAGCAATATGTATTCCTGCAACCTCAGCTTCCAATGCTTTAGCAAAAGTAGTATTTTGCTTGTTTTCTGTATTTGTAAATACTCTTAAAGACTTTGGTTTTGTACTTCTGGGACTTAGATCTACTATTATAGATTCTAAATATGCGCCATCATCTTCTATCATATAAACTTTTACCGCATCTGAAAAACCGATCACTTCTGTGGCTTCTATAAATCCGGGGAAGGTCACTCTTATGATATCGCCCGGTTTTGCTCTGATTATAAAATTACCATTTTCATCGGTCGTTGCAATTACCTTTCTGGAACCATCCAAAATAATAGCTTTTCTTAAAATTTCTTCATAGTCCATCGACACAACTTTTCCATGAACAATGATCGACTGTCTCTGGTCATATAATTCTTTTTGTTTTCTGTTTAATTTTCTTTCAAATTCATAGCGCAATTTATATGTCTGTAAAAAATAGTTATAATCACGAGTATTTTCATTGGTGTTAAAATCAAAACCAAACGTATCTAATAAAGAAAACCATTTTTGTTCCAGATTAAGGCGTAAATACTGATATGATCTGTTGTATCTGTAGCCCGTTTTAACCCGATAAGAATCTGATCTTGAATCCACACGCTGTAAATCAAAATAGTCATTAGAAAAACTATTATCATAATTCCAGAAAGATTGAGAAAAATCATCTAAAGAACTGTCATACATTGTGGCTAATACCTCTGCGCTTACAGGCTTTTTATTAGCCTGTGTAAATTTTATTTTCCATTCCTCTGCTGCGCCCGGATATAATTTTTGCCGCAGATGAATGATTTCCGGATTTAATTCTTCAGAAACCTTTGGCTTTTGATATGAGATCTGCTGTTGATAAAGACGGCCCTCATATACAAAAAACACCTGAATAGTGATCCTATTTTCCCGTACTTTATGAACTGGTATTTTAACTTGCATCTGATGTTTATCCAGTTTTTGTAACGTTTCAAAAAAATTACCTGATTTGGTAAAAGCCTGAGTATTTACATATAACGAAGAAAAAGGAGTGATCATCTTCAATGCAATATATCCATCTTTTGCTATGTTTTTTTCATTATCAATATATAATGTAAGCTCATCTAATACATTGATTGTATCGTTTCTATTTTTCAAAGAAAAGTCCTTTTTTAAGGATAATTGCTGTTGAGCTCCTTGATCAAAATAGCTAAACTCGTATTCATAGTATCCTGTGGACCATTTTTCAATATTGTCAATAACAATGATACCTTCTTTATTACTTTTGACCGATTTTTCGAATATCAATTTTTCCTTTTCCCATTCATCAGACGAAACGGTGTAGGGTTCATAAGGAAACAAATTTTCAAACTCTTCTTTTGGGATATGCTGTTCTGTAGGATTGCTCCATAATCTTTCAGAGAAAAATTTGTGATGTATTTCTTTTGCGTAAACTTTAAGTATTCCTTCTGTCGGAATAAAATTTCCATTGTATCCTTCAGTACTGACAGGAAGTTGTAATGGCTGACCTGTAGTCACATCTTCAATACTCTTTAACTGAAGATTTATCTCAGCATCTGTTACCTGAAAACTAAAGGAATTTTCTCTTGTTTCCCCACTTTTATCTGTCGCTGCAACATTTATTTTATATTCATAAACGGGTAATTCTGTCACAATTTCTCCATCAAATGCTGTTGTAGCTATTTTTATTTCAAAATTACCGTCTGTATCTGTTTTCGTTTCTGCATGAAACTCGTCTGAATCTACGCCTGCATAGAATTCCCGATAAAAACTTCCCCTATCTCTGCTAAACCTTACTCTTTTAACGGTGTATTGTATGGTAGCATCAGTTATACTTCCACCTGAAAAACTTTTTACAGTTCCTTTAATAATGGCTTCACTATTGATCCGTACGTTTTCAGTCACAGGTTCTATACCCACTTCAAAAGTAGGTCTTTTATATTCTTCCACTGAAAAGAAGGCTTCCTGATTATTGATTTCATACTCTTCTGCTTCACTCTGTTCATTATCTTCTTCAGCTGCTTCTACCTCTATTGAGAATCTTCCTGTCAATACGTTTTGAGGTAATAGAAACTCCCCGTGTAATGAGCCCCATTCATTACTGATCATCTCCCTTTCTTCTATTATTTGCCGATTGGCATCTTTTAGAAATACGTTCCATTTTTGGTTGGCAAATACCTCTTTTCCGTCAGCACTATTGATTACTGATACCGCTTTAAAGTAAACAGTCTGTCCCGGTCGGTAAATAGCCCTGTCTAAGAATAGTCTGGTCTCAACTTGCGGAACAGTCGTTAATTCAGCACTATCTATATAATAATTAGCCCCTACATAAAATGTTTTTACATCCCCTTCATAAGCTACTGTTCCTGTGTTGCGATTGGTTGTTTCAGTATCCTTATCCTGTAGATAGACCACTTTACCTTTACTATCTGCAATCAGCTGTATATCTCCGATTTGAACAACAGCACCTTGCAATGGTCTTCCGGTTTTGGCATCAGAAATATACAGGATGGTCTCTTTTTCTTGTTGTATTTGCTGTACCGTAATGTTAGAAACACTCAGAAGAGTATAGTCGCTGTTTTTGGCGTTAAAATCTAACGTGTCTTTTAAAGATGTACTTTTTACAACTACCAGATAGTTGCCTTTTAATAAGGCAGGCTGTATGATTTCTGTACTATTTAAAGCATATTTTTCGGTGTTCTTTAAGGACGTTACAAATCTTTTTTCCGGTAGATGGTCTTTTAAATAAGCGCTCACTACAGAATCTTTTCCGATAATAAAATTCTCAGGAACACGATAATAGGCCGTTTCTACTTCGTATACATTTTTATATTCCAATAATAACCGATGGTTTTGGTTTTCATATAGCTGACCTTTTACTTTTATACTTAGTACTTCTTCCTTAATCAATTGTTGTATTTTTTCCAGATTGGACAGGTATAAAGTATTGTAAGATTTCGCCTTGTCAAAACTATCTATAAGTTCCAGTGCCCTTTGTTTTGATTCGCTTTGTGATAAATGATCTGGCTTATGATTGTTATACCGATCAATAAGTTCAATCTCTGCATCCGTTTTAATATCGTAAGCTGCATATTTAGTTCTGAAGTTTTCCAATGTTTGTATATAAACCGATTCCTCTAAAGAAAAAAGCATGTTTAGTATCCGGAAACGTCTATACTCACTAATGGCTATCTGCTCTTGTGTACCTGATTTTGCATATCTTTCGATCAACTGTATGAGAAAAAGCTTATTGCCCCAGGTTTGGTTTTCGGAAAAATTTTCTTTTAAGAAAGTTTTATTTGGAGCCAGCACTTTTTCTGTCATTGTTTTATCTAAAGAATATGTTCCGGTAGATCTCCAACCATGTTTTGAGTTATATCTGATGTTTTCAAGCCATTGATATGCCAAAAGGGAAATTAATTTCTCTTGTGGATCTATAAATTTATCACCAAAATTAATAAGACTCGGATAGTCTGCTATAGAAACACTTCCAATAACAGAAAGCATTTCCTCAGAAAACAGGTTTTGATAAATTCTATCGAATTCAATTTCAAAATCTTCATATATCCACAGGGTAAAATCATCTGTTGGAATGATTGTTTTTTTGTTTTGGTATATTTGATAATAATTTACAGTATAGTAATCAAAAAGGCATTTGGCATATAAATAGTATAAAATTGCTTTTCTGTCTGCATCTGCTGTTTTAATTTCTTTTCTAAGACTCAAAATTATTTTCCGGTTTTCCTCTTTGTCCAACGCTTTTATAAATTTTAAGCGATAGATAAATGCCTTGATCCGCTGATCATTATTTCTCCTTTTTACTGCTTGTTTATATATTTTTTCAACCACTTCATTAGCTGATTTGGTTTGTCCTTTTAATTCATATTCATAGACTTTATGCCAGTTTTTAGTCCAATTTTGGGCATAGACACCTGTAATACAAAAAAGAGTTATGAATATAAGATAGTAGTAATTTTTCATAAATATTTCTTTAGTTCTGCCAAAATACAAAAAACTATTCAATCGCATGAGAGAATTATAGTTACACAATAAAACTAAAAATTTAGTGTTATAACTATATAATTAGTTTTGAAACTAAAAAATTAGTTATATATTTGAATTATAAAAAAACTAATATGGAAAAGCTGACAAACAAAGAAGAAGAAATCATGCAGATTTTATGGAAACTGGAAAATGCATTTATAAATGATATACTTGAAGCAACAGAAGCTCCAAAACCTCATTATAACACCCTATCAACAATTGTGCGTATTCTTGAAGATAAAGGTTTTGTGGGGCATCGGGCTTATGGAAAATCGCATCAGTACTTTCCTGTTATTACAAAAGAAGCGTACAGAAGTGTTTATGTAAAAGATTCTATCATAAAGTATTTTGACAATTCTGTTTCTGACCTTGTAAGCTATTTTGTAAAAGATGAATCCATCACTCAAAGTGATTACGACGAAATTATGGCTATTATTGAAAAAAACAAACCAAAGAAATAAACGATGGAAGATATACTGATGTATGCCCTCAAAGTAAATCTATTATTGATTTTCTTCACTTTATTTTATCTGATTTTTTTGAAAAAAGAAACTTTTTTTAAGCTTATCCGGTATTATTTTATCGGAGGAATAATTACTTCACTTATACTGCCTCTTATTTATACATATAAAACAGTAGAAATTATCCATCAACAGACAACAGATAACGAACAAAAGCTTGTGAACAATACAGCACAAGGCATCGTAAAGGAAGAAATTCAACGTTTGTTTACTTTAGAAAACGTTCTGTTGGCTTTTTATATCATCGGAGTTTTATGGATGTTATTTCGTTTTATTAAAGCCTTATACAAGCTTAGCCGTATTATTGTTTATAGTAAAAGAGACACTTCAATTACGGGCGTTTTATATAACCGCCAAATCAACAATGCGTTCTCGTTTATAAAATGGATTATTCTGCCTGCCCAATATCAGGAAATGAAAGACATTGACACCATTGTAATTCATGAAAAAGTACATGTAAAACAAGGTCATAGTTTCGACATTCTTTTTATGGAAATTCTTCACTGTTTTTTCTGGATAAATCCGGCAATTATTTTCATGAAAAAAAGCATACGGCTAAATCTGGAATATCTCGTCGATGCCGAGGTGACTAAAGAAACACATTCTTATACCTATCAAAAAACACTGCTTACCACACTTGCCGTTACCAATAACAAACTGGCGACTTCATTTAATGCCATAGAGTTAAAAAAACGCATCATCATGCTTAACACTCAAAAATCAAAAAATATGAAAAAATTAAAATTTACACTGGCGTTGCCTTTTATCGTCTTGTTTTTTATCTCATTTCAGGTAAAAACAGTGGCACAAATACGCCTGGTTAAAACAACAGAAAATGCTACTGATAACCGCTCCGTAATGACGTTTTACATCTATCCGGGACATATGAAAGAGGATTTTAAAAAAATGGAAGAAGTGCTTAAAAAAATGTACAAAATCAATGCACGTTTTTCCAACATTCAGCGCAAGAATAATCAGGTTGTTTCTTTTGATATCCATGTAAAAAATGGCAAGGAAAATTATACCCGAAGTTTTGGAAAGAAAACACCTTTTACTTCACTGGCATTAAGTGTTGAAAATAAAGGTAACAAAAAATACGATTTATTGCTAAATGAACAGACAGACGGAATCAGTTGGCAAACACAAAATCAAGCCTCCAAAAAAGCCTCTACTTTTGTTATCACATCAGAAAAAGAGCCTAAAAACGAGATCGTGTTTTTAAAAAATACCGATCCTGCAACTACTGCAGCGACTGCTGTTGTTGAAATTACTGATGGAGAAACCGTTTTTATTCAGTCTGATCAGCCCGTTTATTTTATTGACGGAAAAAAAGTTTCTAAAGATGAGCTAAGCAAGATTTTACCCGATGAAATTCAACTTATCGAAATAAACCGTAATAACGAAGTAGAAAATAATGCACAAGAGAGCAGAGGAACAATCAGAATTACAACCAAACGGAACAATGCATCTGTAAAGGCAGAACAAGCTTCAGTTCGACTGCAAAAGCAAATTGAATACACCAGAAAAGAAATGCTCAATGCCGAATCACTTCGCATACAGGCACTACAACAGAAAGCCTCCGCTTTTGCTCAGAAACAAATTGTACTGAGTGAAAAACAGATCGCAATAGCACAAAAAATAGCGGAAAAATATTCAGAAAAAGAACAAAAAAGAATAGAAGTTATTGCCAAAAAGATTGAAGAATCAATTGAAAAAAGAAGAAAACATATAGAAAAAGAGAGCGAAAAAATGCAGGAATTAAGAGAAAAAGCTTTAGAGAGAAGAGAAAAAGCACTTTTAAACAATGCTTAACCGCACCCCCGATACGATTACTTTTATATATTATTATTCCAATTAGTTACAAAAAAGAGCTGATAATATCAGCTCTTTTTTATTGCTTATTCATTTGAATATTAGCAGTGACATGGATTTTCTCTCCAAGCATCAGACCTCCGGTCTCTGTAAGCGCATTAAAGGTAATCCCAAATTCTTTTCGGTCTACGATTCCGGTGATTTCAAACCCCGCTTTTTCAATGCCTTCAGCTGTTGTAACCTTTCCTCCATACAGCGCCTGAAATACCGTTTCTTTGGTAATCCCTTTCATGGTAAGATTTCCGATAATCTCAAAAATAGCCCCTTCTCTCCTTTTGAAAGAAGTCGTAACAAACTCAATCTTGGGGTACACGTCTGCTTCGAAGAAATCAGAACTTCTTAAGTGCTCATCTCTAACCGGCTGATTGGTATCAATGCTTTTTACCTCAATACCAAATTCTACCTGTGCATCATCAAAATCATGATCGGAAGTCATTACCACTCCCGAAAACTCCTTAAAAACGCCTGTAACATTCGAAATTACCAGGTGTTTTATTTTAAACTGAACATCAGAGTGTTCTTTATCTATGTGCCATATTGTTTGTGTCATATAGGATACTTTTTATATCAAATATACAAACTTGTCAATAGCTCAAACATGTTCTGGATTAATTTCCTTTTCAAAAAACGTCCTCTTTATAACCAATAAATCGAAATTAAAAAGATCAAATCCCAACTTGCTAATATGCGCTAAAAAACAAACTAAAAAAATTTATCCATTATAAAAATAATATTTTTAAAAAACAATAAAATGTATTTTTTTAACTTTTTTATAACGTTGAAGGAGAATTATTTTATATAGTTTCGTTATGTTAGCTAACAAAAAACACTTTTATAAACATTTAAAAATTAATTAATTACGAAAAAAATTCAATTTTACAGTCTTCTATTCATAAGCTTTATAGTAATGACGATAGGATTAATAGCGTGTACCAATGATGAAGCCATAGTCTCTGATGAAAACAAAGAAACAAGCAATTTTGCCGGCAAAACATCTGATGAAGGTTACCTTTATGCAAAAGCCTTTTACCAAAGTAATCTCAGTTTTGGAAAATCAGTTGATGTTATTGACCCGGATACAAAACAGGGCGTTACAATCACAGAAGTAAAAGTTAATAATGAGGCACGCGCAAGAGGGTATGTTGTAAAACAAATAAAAACAGATACGTTTTTATTTTTTGCAGATGTCAACAGAGAAAAAGATCTATTAACGGTATATGATGCAAACACAGATACACAAGAAATCTTTAGTAACCTTACCAAAAATGAAGACTATAAAACCAGCGAAAAGTTTGATTTTATTAAGTACGCCAACCAAAAAGTTACTGCTTCCAAAGGCTGTGGTTTTTGGAAAAAGGTATGGGGTTCTTGTACTACTGAGTGGACCGAATCAGCTGGCAATGGATATTGTATAAACAAAAGAAGAACGAATTACTATTTTCTTTGGAGGTTAATTGACAGTGACCTGCAAATTACTTCTGGTGCATATCCATGTAACCAATATCAATAAGAGACTGCTTAATACCCTCAATACCGTTATTGAGGGTATTAAATAAATTAATGTTTTATTAATTGTATCAATTTATGATATGATCAGAAGTGATAGAAAAAATATAATAAACAACAATTTCTAAATTATCATTACTATGCCACAAGCTTTTCATAATTTAAACAATAAAACATCCTATATATACTTCTTCCTACTTTTCCTTTTGTCAATAAACAGTTACTCACAAACTACCTTAAAAGGAAACGTACAATCTGAAGGAGAAGTAGTTGCTTATGCACTGGTACAACAAGCAAATACGGTGCAACCCATCTATACGGATTCTTTAGGCAATTTTGAGATCACAAATCTGACCGCAGCGGAAACGCTAACCATCAATTGCATAGGTTATGAAGAAAAAACGGTACTCGTAAAAAATCTAAACCATCCTCTTATTATTGAATTGAAAAAAAACAGTACCCTGCTTGATGAAATGGTCATTTATAAAATCAATTCTCGATGGAAAAGTTTTTTCAAAAAACCTAAACCTCACCTTTGGCAAGATTTCATAGCTGTATTGGAAAACACATCTGCATTGGTGAAATATACAGCTCTAAAAAATCTCAGTTTTAATGGTATCGCCTTTATTGCCAAAAATAACGGAATACATCAAACAAAAAGACTGCGTCCGCTTATTTTTAAAGATTCTATTAGTATGCACACTTCTCTGATAGAAAATACAGTAACCTTTCATGAGATCAGAAAAAATAATGAAGGAAAAGAGAGGAGGAAAGATTACCGGATTGAATTTGAATTTCCTCACCTTATAGAGATTAAAAAAGGAGATGTTTTTTATTTGGGACTTGAATTAATTCCCAGCGATATTAGGAATATTGATGCCACCAATAATCTCATGCTGTGTACTCTAAAACAAGAATCATCTGCTGAATTACAAACAGCAGTATATCCGTATCTGTTTAATCAGCAATACAACAAGCTATTTTACAAAATAATACCCTCTCAAAGTGATTTATATTTTGAGTTAAAAATCCTCGAAGATTAAAAAAAAGTCTTATGTTGCTTTTTATTAAACACAACTACAATGCTAAAACCTTTTATAACTCAATAAAAAAACATCTATCTCTCTTATTAAACCGTATTAAAACTATGAATTTTAAAAACCTGAAATTGCTCCTTATTTTTTCCTTTATTCTTAATTCTGTATCGTATTCTCAAAAAAAATATGATATCAGTATCACTTCCGAAGCAAATCCGGTAGCATTTCCATACACGTACATCAAAAACAGTAATATCATTAAATACGGCAATAAAGAAGGGAAATTAACCATCAACTCAAATTCTGAAAGTGATACCTTAAGAATTGAATGTAATGGTTACCTTCCAAAAGAAATTCCACTACAGAATCAATCAGAAAATTTGTCCATTACATTAGAACCCAGTACTGAAATTTTAGAAGAAATTGTCATTTCAGTTCACAATAATGAAAAAAGTAAGTGGCAAAAAATCAACAAAAAAACAAAAAAAACATTTGAGACAGAATATTTTGGAATTTTTGAAGGTTCCCATATCATTTCCTCCTATAAAATCGAAACAGTAACAAAATTTAATGGGATTCGATTTTTTGTTATCACTAATGAAGTAGGTAAAGATTTCTTATTTAATAAAAAGGTAAGACCTATATTAATCATTAACTCTGAAAATCTAAGTGATATTATGCTACCCAATAAAATTATTTATTTTGAAAAAGATGCTCAGTTATATACCAAACTCGATATTGAATTTAAAAATACGGTAAACTTGATGCCTGATGATACTTTAACCATAGGCATAGAACTTATACCAGAAGATTCAGAAAACCCTAACATGAAAAATGTAATAGGTGTACTAACAACAAAACATCTTCTAAAAGAAAGTAAAACAGTTACAAATAATTATCTTTCTAAAACACAGAAAACAGGTCACTTAAATCAGGACATCTATTTTGAGTTGAAAATGGTAAAATAAAAATAAATTTTAACATCCAGTAAACAGGATATTGAGAACTATATAGCTCTCAATATTTTCCTAATTTTCAAAAAATTAAACCATGTCCTTTTTTGATTCAAAAAAACATCTCAGTTTCTGTAATTATATTTTTTATTTTTCAAATAAACAGTCGATTAAAGCGAAACAGTATATTTATTTCTTGCCCTCTTCCGAAAAAACTTCCGGCTGCTCTAATGTAGCGGTATCAAAATCATCGGGCAATAGTGCCGAAGGTATTTCCTTACTTGATTTCAATCCCAGATTTTTGAGTTTTAGTGCCTGACCAATTAAATGCCCATTGCCGGTATTAAGCTGTCCAACTGCGGTTTTATAAGCTTGCTCGGTTTTATTGATATGTCTGCCAAGGTCTTCTATAGTAGTTGCAAAAGTGACAAACTTTTCATACAGCAACTCCCCTCTTTTTACAATCTCCATTGCATTTTTACTTTGCAGTTCTCTTTTCCATAAATCGGTCATTAATTTAAGACAGGCGATCAGATTGGTAGGACTGATCAGCAATATCCTTTTTGAATACGCATATGACCATAACTCCGGGTCATTCTGTATCCCAATGAGATATGCGGGTTCAATAGGCACAAACATCATGGTAAAGTCGAGTGACTCTTCGATATGATCGTATGCCTTTCCCTGCAGATTATCGATATGTGCATATAGTGATTTTAAATGAGCCCCTAAATGGAGATCCTGCGTTTCTTTATCGTCAGCAGAACAATAACGGTCATATGCCACCAAAGAAACTTTTGAATCTATGATGATGATACGCTGATCAGGCAGACGAATAAGCACATCCGGTCTCAGACTTTTTCCTCCTTCATTTTTTACGGTTGACTGTAAAAAATACTCTCTGTTTTTTACCAGTCCTGATTGCTGTAAAATACTCTCCAGAACCATTTCTCCCCAGTTCCCTTGTTTTTTTGCCTGTCCTTTTAATGCTGAGGCAAGATTGTTTGCTTCATGGCTTACTTTATTGGTTTGTTCTACCAATTCCTTCACTTTTTCTTCCAGTGAAAAACGCTGTTTTGATTCTTTGTCATACGTTTCTTCTACTTTCTTTTTAAATGTATCAATATTTTCTCCTAATGGTTTGAGCAGTGCCTCTATATTCTGCTTATTGGATTCGGTAAATTTTCCGGCTTTATCTTCCAGAATCTGATGGGCTATTTTTTCAAACTGTAAATGCGCTGTTTTCTGTATTTCAATCATCTCCTCTTTGTGAAGACTTAGTTTTTCTTTCAAAGCAGCATTATTGGCAGATAGTGTACTGTTTTCTTTGTGCAATTCCTGTGACTGTGCCGAAAGACCGGTATGCTGTTCTGTTAATCGTGTATATTCTTCTTTGAGGCTGGTGTATTTATCAGTCAGCATTTCCTTTTGCGCTGCCAGCAAACTGTTCTCTTTTTGAAAATCAACATTTTGTTGACGATATTCCAATAGTGATGAAGTAAATTCTTCGATCTTTTGTTCTCTGTTTGCAACAGTCGTTTCCAGTGATGAAATATATCCCTGCATTTTAAGCAACTCCATATCCTTTCCGGAAGACAATCTTGTCATTTCTGCTATGGACTCTTTTTGAAAAAATAGTTGACTTTCCAGAATTTTATTTTGGGTATGGGTTTCTTCAAACCGGATACGCAATGCCTCATATTCTGTTTTAGAAACCTCTGATTTGCTGTGTGTGGCACGAAAAACAATATAAGCCAGTACAAAGCCTAATGCCAATCCTATTATTAATGATATTATATCCATCTGCTAATAATGTTTTTTAAACTCATATAGAGAAATGCTTTTTTTCGAATAACCTGTTTTGAAAGCAATTTGAATAACTACGGAAAACACACCTTTCAATATACAATACAAAGTTCTGTTTTTTTAGATCTGTTTTTTGAGGAAATCCGTCAAATAATATTTTTATAATTAAACAATCTTTTTGCCAACAATAGTAAGGCTCCTTTCAACTCCATCTAAAACCGCAACATTTGGCAATACCCCCCAATCTTCAAATCTTAACGAATAGAATAAACCCAAACTTGGCAGATTATGTGAAAAAATAAATCCGAGAAGCGTAGTAATTTCATATTTCGGGGCATGATCAATGGCATATTGCAGCATTGTTTTTCCCAAACCTTTTCCGCGTTGTGTTTCATCGAGATAAATACTTACTTCAGCGGTATGTTTATATGCCGGCCGACCATAGAAGGATTGAAAACTTATCCATCCTACCATAATATTTTCAGCATTCTCTACAACAATAAGCGGTCTTGATACATCTGTATGCTCTTCAAACCATTGAATTCTATCTGCTGTTTTTACAGGTTCCGTATCTGCGGTAACCATCCTTGAAGCAATAGTAGTATTATAAATACCTACTATTTGCTCCAAGTCTTCTAACTGTGCATTGCGATAATATAATATTTCCATTTTTGCTCTCTTACAATGAATTCAAAGGTATCATTTTTAAAAGTATTCTTCATATGAAGATATTTTTAACCTTTAATAAAATGAGGATTACAAATCGACTCGCACCTTACAAATATTAAAATAACAAAAAATTATTTATCAAAAAATTAAAACAATAAACTAAAAACATAAAAAATTTGCAAAATATTTTTTTTTAACATAAATTAGTAAATACATAAAACACCTATCTACCACAAAACGAAAAAACGGTCAGCCAAAATCAATAATGTCCGGTATTAAACAGTTGTTCTCTTTTCTTCAAAAGAACATCTTTATGTATATACAACTCAGTAACCATTAATTTTTAACTATTATGAAAAGATTAATACCCTTGTTTTTTTCCTTTTTCTGTTATTTTTTAAGTACAGCCCAGGAAAACTTCATTACGGTGTGGGATATGAATAATTCCGGAACGGCTGATAATGAAATATCTTTTAATACAACCGCTGCACCCGGTCTATCGGTAGGCTACAGCTGGAGTTCCAATGATGGAAGTACCGGAAATGGAATAATACCCGAAGACAGCACTATTGTTACGATTTCGGGTTTACCTCAGGGACAAATCATCACCTTAAGTATAGAACCCGAAAATCTCCGAACCTTTACAATAAAGGATACCCCTGACCGTATGCGCTTGATTGGTATTCTACAATGGGGAAGTGTTTCCTGGCTCTCTATGAAAGAAGCTTTTAACGGAGCTGAGAATTTAAACATTTCAGCAACTGACCTACCCGATTTAAGTCAGGTGACCACAACATCAGCAATGTTTAAAAATTGTATGTCTCTAAACGGTCCAGAGAATATAAACAGTTGGAACATGGCCTCTGTAAATGATATGAGTAGTATGTTTGAAGGTGCAAAAATCTTTAATCAGGATATTGGAGAATGGAATACTGCTGCTGTAACCAAGATGAATAATTTATTTAGCAACAACTATCTATTTAATAAGAACATTGAAAACTGGAATACGGCTCAGGTAACCGATATGAGTTATATGTTTTATGGGACTCTTTCGTTTAACCAAAATTTAAGGAGTTGGAATACTACTTCAGTAAGCAATATGAGCTTTATGTTTTGTTATGCACAATCTTTTAATCAAAACCTTAGCAACTGGAACACAGAAAATGTAATTGACATGGGTTCGATGTTTTATGCCGCTATCTCCTTTAATCAAAACATCAGTAACTGGAAATTATCTCCTATTGTAGACATGAACAATATGCTTTTGCTTAGTGGTATAAACTGTATTAATTATTCACTGAGTCTCATAGGCTGGGCAGCGAATCCCGATACACCTTATGGAAGAAACTTAGACTCTGTAAATATTATATATGGAACTAATGCTGAAGCTGCCAGAAACTATCTTACTATCACAAAAGGCTGGACTATATTAGATGATATGTTAAATGATACAAGCTGCGGGCTTCCACAAACTATTACAGCAGCTGACATAACTAAAACCTATGGCGATGAACCTTTTGTATTAGATGCGACGACAAACTCCGGGCTGATAATCGATTATATATCGACAGATAGTAGTACTGCTGAAGTCTTTCAAGACAGTATAAACAACAATACATGGAAAGTCAAAATCAACAAAGCAGGAGAAGTCAATATCATAGCAAAACAAGCAGGAAACGAAATATATAACAAAGCAGCAGATGCTATTTTTAAGCTTACTGTAAACAAAGCAACCTTAAACATCGTTGCAGAAACAAAATCTAAAGTATATGGTTCAACTGATCCTGTTTTGACCTACACCGTAACCGGTTTAGCCAACAATGATGATCAAAGCATCATCACAGGAGCATTGTCAAGAACAGCAGGTGAAAACATAGGAACCTATGAAATCCAACAGGGTACGTTGACCACAACCACTAACTATGACCTTGTATTCACAGCTGCAGATTTTAATATCACTAAGGCAACCTTAAACATTGTTGCAGAGGCAAAATCTAAAGTATATGGAACTGCTGATCCTGCACTTACTTATACCGTAACCGGTTTAGTCAACGGTGATGATCAAAGCATCATTACAGGAGCATTGTCAAGAACAGCAGGTGAAAACATAGGAATCTATGAAATTCAACAAGGAACCTTGGCAACAACCGCTAACTATGACATTACCTATACAAAAGCTAACTTTGATATTACAAAAGCAACATTAAATATTGTTGCAGAACCAAAATCTAAAGTATACGGAACGACTGATCCTGTTTTGACCTACACCGTAACCGGTTTAGCCAACAATGATGATCAAAGCATCATCACAGGAACATTGACCAGAGCAGCAGGAGAAAACATAGGAACCTATGAAATTCAACAAGGAACCTTGGCAACAACCGCTAACTATGACATTACCTATACAAAAGCTGACTTTGATATTACTAAAGCAACACTGAACATCGTTGCAGAGGCAAAAGCTAAAGTGTATGGTACAACTGATCCTGTTTTGACCTATACCGTAACCGGTTTAGCGAACAATGATGATCAAAGCATCATTATGGGAGCATTGTCAAGAGCAACAGGGGAAAACATAGGAACCTATGAAATCCAACAGGGTACGTTGACCACAACCACTAACTATGACCTTGTATTCACAGCTGCAGATTTTAATATCACAAAAGCAACCTTAAACATTGCTGCAGAGGCAAAATCTAAAGTGTATGGTACAACTGATCCTGCACTCACCTATACCATAACTGGTTTAGCGAACAATGATGATCAAAGCATTATCACGGGAGCATTGTCAAGAGCAGCAGGAAAAAACATAGGAACATACGCCATTGAACTGGGTACGTTGGCTACATCTGTTAACTACGACATCGCATACACAGCTGCGGATTTTAATATTACCAAAGCAACATTAATTGTCAGAGCTGATAACA
>PJUE01000474.1_pt1 | contig 25014 bp, 14 predicted proteins | sample 1512171 | NCBI WGS metagenome assembly PJUE01 (sample SAMN08177674, study PRJNA422409) | Feces metagenome, whole genome shotgun sequencing project. | isolation source: Chicken feces (3) enriched on wood chips: alkali lignin treatment | host: Gallus gallus | place: USA: Madison | collected 2015-01-15
CCGTCGCGCCAGCTGTAGTCGATGCCATCGACATTGATGAAGCAGCGGTCGTCGTTGGGCGTGACCAGCCCGAGGTGATAGCGCAGCGAGCCGGCATACGGATCGCGATGCTTGCCGAGGTCGCCGCCCGGTGGCAGTTGCGCGAACATCGCCGCTTTGATGCTCGGGATCGAGTCGAGCAGGGCCACCGTCTGCGGGCAGCGCTGCACGGCCGACGGATGGCTATCGCCGTACCATTTCAGATAGAAGCGGGTCCAGCCGCGGCGGAAGAAGGAGTTGAAGCCGGCATCGTCCATCTTTTCCGACGCCTTGATCGCGCCTTCGCTCTGCAGCGCCACGGCTTCATCGCGGATGACTTCCCAGTTGTCGGCCAGCTTCTTGAGTTCCGGGTAGCTGTCGACGTCGTGGTAGGGCTTGTCCGGCAGGCTCGAGAACAGCGTCATGAACGCATTGATCGGCGCCATGAAGGTCGAATGGTCGGTCGACTGCCGCAACCATTTGTGGCGTACCTTGCCGCGATAGTGGGTGTAGAGCACGCTGGCGAGAAACAGCGTGATGAGCGTCCATTTGATCATGTCGTTGGCCGGATGGGATGACTGATTGAGTGGTGGAGATTTTACTCAATTGCCAGTCAACATGCTGTGCGCGGCTCCATGCCGATGGCATTTGCGCAACGACCTTGCGGAATACATGGTTCCGACTGGCTAGGAGCCGGAACCATGTCTGAGCCGCTTAGAACCGGTAAATAAGGTTGGCGTTCACGTTGCGTGGCGCTCCCCAATAGACCGTGTTGTAGTTGCCGATGCCGGCGTAGTATTTCTTGTCGAACAGATTGTTGACGTTGAGCGTGAGTTTGAGGTTGCGGGCGATATCGATGCCTGCCACCAACCCTGCCACTGCGTAGCCTTCCTGTTCGAATTTCCTTGCCGCACCGGCGATGGTCTGCGTGAAGTAGGTGCCGCTTTGCCATTGGACGTTACCACCCAGGCTGACATGCTGCCAGGCACCCGGAAGTCGGACCATGGTGGCGATCTTGAAGGTCTTTTCCGGCTGTGTGGTGCTGACGCGCATGTCGTCGGTATCGCGTGGCTGGATGTAGGTGAAGCCGGTGCTCAACTGCCATCCGGGTTTCAGTTCACCGAACAGTTCGAGTTCCAGGCCTTTCGTCGTCACACCCTGTATCGCCACCTGGGCAACGCCGCCGCCGGGACGGGTCGCGCCGCTCGGATCATTGATGGCGTAGTTGTCCTGCTTGAGCTGGAACAGTGCGGCGCTGGCGTTGAGCTTGCCGTCGAAGTAGCTGCCCTTGACGCCGACTTCATAGCTCTTGCCTGTCAGCGGGTCGAGTTGCCGGTCGTTTGCATCGTAGCTGTAGGCCTGTGGCTTGAAGACGTCGGTGTACGAAGCATAGACGGTGTGATGCGTGTCGAGGTCGAAGGTCAGGCCGGCATAGGGAATGACCTTGCCGTTGACTTCGGTCGCAGTCAGCGTGCGCCGGGGAATGGCATTCCTGCTGTCGAGGCTCCAGGAATAGTCGGTAACGCGCGCGCCAAGGATCAGGGCGAGGCGGTCGGTTGCTTGAAGAACAGTAGCGGCATAGCCGATTTTCTGGCGTGCTTTTACATCGAAGGTTGACCACCATTCATAAAAGGCCGGTTCGGTGGCATTGTTATCCCAGTTGAAGACATCAGAAATCAGGGCATCGGTATCACCATCAAATCGATTCGATACCGCTTTGGTACGTGCGGCGCCATAGCCGAGGACGAGCTTGTGTTCCCGATCGAAGAGCGAGTATTTTCCTGACAATTGCACATCCACGGTCTTTTCGGTCGTGTCCGTATTGAACTGGGCTGCGCCGCCTGTATAGAACCCATGTGCGATGCTGTGCGTGACGGCATCGATCGTGGTGCTGCTGATGCCCGAGATGACTTCGCGCGATTCGTACTTGCGCTGGCCGAGATGGGCCTTGACGTTCCACCCACTGCCGAAATCATGCTCCAGCGTGGCAAAGACACGGCGCGTGTCCTGATCGCGATGCGCCCAGATATCGGCCGCGTTGGTGGAGCGCGAAAAGCGCGCGACCGTTCCGTCGGAGTAGAACGCAGGCAGATGGGAGTTGGTGGTTGCCTTTCCCTTGTTGTTCTGTACATCGAAACCCAGCGACAAGGTCGTGGCTGCTGTCAGATCTGCCTCGATGATGCCGTACAGAAGATCCTGGCGGGTCTTCAGATGATCGATGAAGCTGTGGCTGTCCTGCTTGGCCGCGACGACCCGTCCTCGGATGCGTCCGTCCTCGGTCAGGGGACTGGAGAGATCGAGTTCGGCACGATAGTTGTTCCATGAGCCGACGCCGACCGATGCATGTCCCTGAAATGCGGCGGTGGGACGTTTGCGCACCATGTTGATGACGCCCGATGGATAGCCGGCGCCGTTTACCAGGCCGGTGGCGCCCTTGAGAATCTCCACGCGATCGTAAATGGCGGAGTCGGTGAGGCTGTAGTTGTCGCGTACATTGCCGCCTGCGGTCGCCAGACTGGGCACGCCGTCGAACAGGAAATTCTCGACCTGGAAGCCGCGTGCATAGAAGCTGTAGCCTTCCGTGTTGTCGCGATTGACCGTGATGCCCGGTGTCTGTTGCAACACGTCCGAAATGTTTTGCAGGCCCTGGTCGTCCATCTGCTGGCGCGTGATGATGCTCACGGACTGCGGTGTTTCACGCAACGAGAGGTTAAGTCGCGTGGCGGCGTTCGACGAACGCGCGGTATAGCTGCCGCTTCCTTCCGTGAAGTCATGCGCCGCCGTGACCGTGACGGGTGCCAGCGTGGTTTCGCTGGTGCTCGGTATCGGCCGCAATCCGTATTTGCCGTCTGCCTGTGCAAAGGCTTCGAGGCCGGTACCTTTCAGCAATGCATCCAGACCCTGCTGCACGCTATAACTGCCTTGAACGCCGGCGCTCTGCCTGCCTTGTGCCAGTTCGCTGGGGCCACCGATGAAGATGCCGGCTTGTGCGGCGAACTGCGGCAGTACGCTGCTGAGCGGGCCGGCCGGGATGTCGTATTGATGGACTGCCGCCTGCGACGTTTGTGCATGGCTGGTCGGTGTCCACCCTGCGCTGGCCAGCAGGCCGGCGCTGACGATCAGGTGCAGCGCCACGGCCATCGGGCGCAGCGCAAGGGAGCGGACATGCGCCGGTGGGCGCGGATGATGAATTGAATCGTTGGGGTTCATGTTTTTCCTCAGGCTGGATTGACGTGGGAGCGTCTCCATCGCGGGTACGGACTGGCTGCCTGGGACATTGCGGACGGTCTGGGGTGGCGGTCGTTCGTCGATGATTTGTGCTCTTCCACCTGTAAATCAATCGAGCGGGGCAAAAGCGGAACCGGTTTGCAGAATTATTTTTGATGCAGCATGCCGATCAGGTTTTGTCGGCGGCGTCGATGCTGGTCCACCACGGCAGAGTGCGTCGTATGCGGATCGGCAGCATGGTCTCCAGCATGGCGAGCGTTTCGTCGGTGTCGCGCAGCGGGAAGCTGCCGAACACGCGCAACCCGGCGACCTGTGGCGCCAGACCGAGATGGCCGTTGCGGTGCCGGCGCAGTTCGGCCACGAGTTCGGCCAGTGTGATGTCCTGTGCGACCAGCACGCCGCGCGACCATGCCTCGCGCGCGGTATCGGCATCGACCATGGCTTCGAGTGCATCGGTGCGGAAGCGGACTTGTCGTCCGGCCGGCACCACGACGGTCTGGTTGGTAGCGGTACGGACTTCGACGGCACCCTGATAGACGGCAAGGAAACTGCGTTCGTCGTCCTCGAGCCGCACCGTGAAGCGGGTGCCGAGCGCGTGCAGGCGTCCTTGCGGGGTATCGACGACGAACGGACGGGTGCTGTCGGCGGCGGTATCGATGAGCACTTCGCCGGCCAGCATGCGCAGGCGGCGCAGATCGCTGCGGTAGTCCTGGTCGAAGGCAGTAGCGGCGTTGAGCCAGACGCGGGTGCCGTCGTTCAGCGTGACTTCGCGTATCTCTCCGGTGCCGGTGCGGTAATCGGCCATCTGCGCGAGCAGCATGCCCGGCAATGCCGTATGACGCCAGCCCATCCACGTCAGCAGGCCGGAGCCGGCCAGGATGGCGAGGCCGGCGATGGTGCGGCGGCGCAGGCGTGTGCGGTCGTTGGCAGCAAGCAGGTTGTCGGTCGTCAGGCGCGGATCGGGCGCGTCTTGCAGCGGGGCAAAATGCCGCGATACGGTTTCGACGTAATGCCAGGCGCCGTGATGATCGGGGCTGGAGGCCAGCCAGTCGCGCCAGCGCTGCATGTCGTCCGCCGTGGCTTCGCCGGAACGCAGCAGCGCATACCATTTGGCCGCCTGCTCCATGGCGGCATGCGTCGGTTCGACAGGTGGTGTTGAGAAACCCGTGTGCATTGATCCGCTCAGCCGTGCCGTTCAGCCAGGGCTTGTCGTGCCTGCAATTGCATGCAGCGCAGCATGGCCTGGGCGACATACTTGCGGACCATGCGGGTCGAGACGCCAAGTTCCTGCGCGACTTCCTTGTCGCTCATCTTGCAGACGGTGGCGAGCAGGAAGGCGCGGCCCGCCTTGGCCGGCAGGTCAAGCAGCATGGCGCCGATTTCCTGCAAGGCTTGCAGCACGATGACCTGGTGCTCGGCCGAAGGCGCATATGGTTGTGCGTGTGCGCTCAACGTGTCGAGCCAGGCCTGTTCGATCTCGCGCCGATGCCAGAGGTTGACGCACATGCCTTGCGCCATCGCGCGCAGATAGCCGCGTGCCTCGCCAAAGCTGGCGAAGCCGCGCGGCGCAGGCTTGACGATCAGGCGCACGAAGGCGTCATGCGCCAGGTCGGCGGCATCGGCCGCATTGCCGAGCCGATGGCGCAACCAGTCATGCAGCCAGTCGTGATGGTCGCAATACAGGCGTTCGACGGAGGGAGAGGACGTGTAGTCCGGTGCGTTCACGGATGATCTGTGCGCGGCTTGCGGCATGCGCTCCAAACAGGAATGACTCTCAATTATCAATGTCGGCGTAGCTTGTGGCAACTCCGATTACGTCATTCGTGGGTGAATCGCGACAGTAGCAGCCGCATTTGCGTGGTCCTTTGCCTAACTTTACGCGCGGGTCGTTTTGGCGATGCGTGCCTGGAATACGATCATGGGCATGGCATGCGTACATGCCGACCATGAAGGATGCCGATGAATACACCCGATTCCGCCCCGACTCTATCGCCATCCGCCGCTGCACGCAGGCGGCTTTTGCGTCTTGCGAGCCTGCTGGCAGTGCCGCCCTCCTTATTATTGACAGCTTGCGGTACACGCAATGCGAGCACGGCGAGCGTTGTGCCGCCCGACGCGGCGGCAACGATTCCGCCAGCCGGCAGTTGGCTGCAGGGCGGCACGCGCACCATCACCGCTGCGGCGCGTGCGATTGATCCGTTTGCAACGACGTTAGGCACGAACTGCACGCTGACCTGCGAGGCAACCATCGGGCCTTGTCATACGACCTCGCCGGAACGCACCGACATCAGCGACGGCTGGGACGGCATTCCGATGCGCCTGCTGTTGCGCGTGGTGGATACCGACTGCAAGCCGGTGCCGGATGCGATCGTCGAGATCTGGCATACCAATCACACGGGCGGCTATTCGGGGCGCATCGAAGCCATGTGCAACAACGACCAGGCCGATCTCGACAAGCAGTTCTTCCGCGGCTACCAGCGCACCGATATTGATGGCGTGGTGCGCTTCGACAGCTGCTTTCCCGGCTGGTATCGCGGTCGCGTCAATCATGTGCATTTCCGCATCATGACTTGCGCCTACGACGCCGACGACCGTGCGGCGGCGACGCTGGTATCGCAACTGGTCTTCACCGATGAACTCAATGCCGCGATTTTCGGCAACGAACCGCTGTACCGCGAACTGGGCTTGCCCGACACAGTGCTGTCGAACGACAACGTGATGGGCGGCGAATCGGACCACACGTCTTATCTGTTCGACGTGCAGCAAGTCGAGGGTGTGATGATTGCATCCAAGACGGTGACGGTACGTGCCGCATCCGACCAGGTGATGTGTTCGGTGCAGGGTGCTCACGGCGGTCCTGGTGGGCCGGGCGAATCTGGCGGACCGCCGCCCGGTTTCCGGCCGGATGGGCCGCCCCCGGATGGCCGCCGCGGCCCGCCGCCGAGCCGCTTGTAAAATTTGCAATCGTTTACTCTGGCATCAGTACAATGGAATCCGGCCCTAGCGACCGCCGGGCCTTTGAATTCTTTAGAACAAGGAGTGAAACATGGGATTGCTGGATAACCTGACGAGCATGGCCGCCGGTGCGCTGTCGAAGAACGGCTCGGATCTCCTGCCGATCGTGCTCAAGCAATTGGCCAACTATCCGGGCGGCTTGCAGGGCCTGATCGGCAGCTTTCAACAGGGTGACCTTGGTGACATCGTGCAGTCGTGGATCGGCCAGGGCGCCAACCTGCCGGTGACGGCAGATCAGTTGAGCAAGGTGCTGGCACCGTCCACCGTCGACAGCATCGCGGCCGAAAGCGGGCAGGACAAGCCGGCCGTGCTGGGTGCACTGACCGGCCTGCTGCCGCAAATCGTGGATCAACTGACGCAAGGCGGCAACATGCCCGCTTCGAATTCCTTCGACGTGTCGTCCCTGCTGGGTTTGCTGGGCAAGCTGCGCTGATCAAGTAAACCGGACAATAAAAACCGGCTTCGGTGCATTGCGCACCGAAGCCGGTTTTGTTTTGCGCTACCCGTCAGGCCAGGCTGTCGAGAATGCGGTTGAAGGTTGCGCTCGGGCGCATCGCCTGGCCGGTCTTTTCGCGGTCCGGGTGGTAGTAGCCGCCGATATCGACCGGCTTGCCCTGGGCCGCCTTCAGCTCGGCGACGATGGCGGCTTCGTTCTCGGTCAGCGCCTTGGCCGGTGCGGCGAATTGCGCGGCCAGTTCCGCATCTTCGGTTTGCGCGGCCAGCGCCTGCGCCCAGTACAGCGCCAGGTAGAAATGGCTGCCGCGATTGTCGAGACCGCCGACCTTGCGTTCCGGCGACTTGTCGGTATCGAGGAACTTGCCGGTCGCTTCGTCCAGCGTCTTCGCCAGCACCAGCGCCTTTTTGTTGCCGGTGGTCTGACCCAGGTGTTCGAGCGAGGCGGCCAGCGCCATGAATTCACCGAGCGAATCCCAGCGCAGGAAATCCTCTTCGACGAACTGCTGCACGTGCTTGGGCGCGGAGCCGCCGGCACCGGTTTCGAACAGGCCGCCGCCAGCCATCAGCGGCACGATCGACAGCATCTTGGCGCTGGTGCCGAGCTCCATGATCGGGAACAGGTCGGTCAGGTAGTCGCGCAGCACGTTGCCGGTGACCGAGATCGTGTCCTGTCCCTTGCGGATGCGGTCGAGCGAAAACTTGATCGCGTCAACCGGCGACAGGATGCGCAGATCGAGTCCCTTGGTGTCGTGATCCTTCAGGTAGCGTTCGACCTTGGCGATCAGCTGCGCATCATGCGCGCGGTTCTTGTCGAGCCAGAACACGGCCGGCGTGTCGGTCGCGCGCGCGCGGTTGACGGCCAGCTTGACCCAGTCCTGCACCGGCGCGTCCTTGGTCTGGCACATGCGGAAGATGTCGCCGGTTTCCACCGGTTGTTCGAGCACCACCGTGCCCTGTTCGTCGATCACGCGCACCGTGCCGTCGGCCGGTACCTGGAAGGTCTTGTCGTGCGAACCGTATTCCTCGGCCGCCTGCGCCATCAGGCCGACGTTGGGCACGGTGCCCATGGTGACCGGATCGAGGGCGCCGTTCTTCTTGCAGTCGTCGATGACGGCCTGATAGATGCCGGCGTAGCAGCGGTCCGGGATCACGGCCTTGGTTTCCTGCAGCTTGCCTTCCGCATTCCACATCTTGCCGCCGTCGCGGATCATGGCCGGCATCGAGGCATCGACGATGACGTCGCTCGGCACGTGCAGGTTGGTGATGCCCTTGTCGGAGTTGACCATCGCCACCGCCGCGCGCTGCGTGTAGGCGGCCTGGATGTCGGCTTCGATGGCGGCCTGCTGCTCGGCCGGCAGCGACTTGATGCGCGCGTAGAGATCGCCGATGCCGTTGTTCGGATCGAAGCCGACCTGCGCCAGCGCATCGGCATGCTTGGCCAGTGCATCCTTGTAGAACACCGAGACCACGTTGCCGAACAGGATGGGATCGGAGACCTTCATCATGGTCGCCTTCAGGTGCACCGAGAACAGCACGCCCTGCGCGCGCGCATCGTTGACTTGGGCTTCGACGAATTCGCGCAACGCCTTGCGGCTCAGCACGGCGGCGTCGATGATCTCGCCGGCTTTCACGGCGGTCTTTTCCTTCAGCACGGTGGTCTTGCCATCCTTACCGACCAGTTCGATCTTCACGTTGCCGGCATTGGCGATCAGCGCGGATTTCTCGCTGCCGTAAAAATCGCCGCCGTCCATGTGCGCCACGTGCGTCTTTGAGTCGGCACTCCACGCGCCCATCTTGTGCGGATGCTTGCGCGCATAGTTCTTGACCGACAGCGGCGCGCGGCGGTCCGAGTTGCCCTCGCGCAGTACCGGATTGACGGCGCTGCCCTTGATCTTGTCGTAGCGTGCCTTGACGTCCTTTTCCTCGGCGGTGGCGGCTTCGTCCGGATAGTCGGGCAGCTTGTAGCCCTGCTGCTGCAGTTCCTTGATGGCGGCCTTCAGCTGCGGGATCGAGGCGCTGATGTTGGGCAGCTTGATGATGTTGGCTTCGGGTTTGGTTGCCAGTTCGCCGAGTTCGGCCAGCGCCGGTCCGATCTTCTGCGCATCGCTCAGGCGATCCGGAAAGGCGGCGATGATGCGGCCCGCCAGCGAGATGTCGCGTGTTTCGACGGCGATGCCGGAGGAGCGGGTGAAGGCTTCGACGATGGGCAGCAGCGAATAGGTTGCCAGCGCGGGTGCTTCGTCGGTGAGAGTGTAGATGATCCGGGAAGAAGTGGTCATTGAGGTTCTTGGCAGTGGAATGAGAGCGTTCCGCGCAACGGCCGGGGATGACCGCGTCGCCTGAAAAGAACGCCGGATGCCTGCCATTGTCGCTCAAAAACATGCTTCTTCGCAAAGATGGCGCCAATGCGGCTTGCGGAACGAGTTGCGGGAATATGATGCGCGGCGGTCGCGTGAAGAAAGCGTGAGGATCTGTCTCAAAGGCGGATGGAAAGTAGGGGCTTGTCGGTTTGTCCTTGACCTCTTGGCAATGAAAGACTATCAAGTTGATGGAAATTATCAATTTCCCTCATGGGGATAACGCACTTATGCTTGTTCGGTCTGTCCCATGACAGACAGCGATGTTGTTGTTGAACGCACGGTTCCTTCTTTTTTGACGGCCCTATGCATACAAATACCTTCTCGCCTTTCAATCATCCGCCGCCGCCCAAGCATTCGGGCGTGCATGATGCGGCGCTCAAACTGCTCCAGCAGGCTTCCATCGACATCAACGGACCCAATCCATGGGACATGCAGCTGCATGATCCGCATGTGCTGGAGCGCGCCATGGCCCAGGCCAACCTCGGTCTGGGCGAAGCCTACATGGATGGCGACTGGGATGCCGAAAAACTCGACGAATTCTTTGCGCGCCTGCTCGGCACGCGGCTGACCGACCAGATCCGTCCGCTGCGCCTGCTCGGCCACGTGCTGGCGGCCAAGCTGCTCAATCTGCAGAACGTCGAACGCGCCAGGAAAGTCGGCGAGGTCCACTACGACCTTGGCAACGATTTCTATGCGCAGATGCTCGACTCGCGCATGACCTACACCTGCGGTTACTGGGAGCATGCAGAGAATCTCGAGCAGGCGCAGGAAGCCAAGCTCGAGATGGTCTGCCGCAAGCTGCAGCTGAAACCCGGCATGCGCCTGCTCGACATCGGTTGCGGTTGGGGCAGTCTGCTGTCGTATGCGGTCGAGAAGTATGGCGTGGAAGGCGTGGGCGTCAGCATCTCCAAGGAACAGATTGCGCTCGCCAAGGAACGCTACGCGCATCTGCCGATCGACTTCCGCCTGCAGGACTACCGCGAACTCGACGAACGCTTCGACGCGGTCGCCAGCCTCGGCATGTTCGAACACGTCGGCCGCAAGAACTTCCGCACCTACATGGAAGTGGCGCACCGCGCGCTCAACCCAGGCGGCCTGTTCCTGCTGCACACCATCGGCAAGAACGCGCGCCACTCGGCGCCCGATCCGTGGATCGACAAATACATCTTCCCCAACGGCGACCTGCCCTCGGTCGGCCAGATCGGCGACGCCGCCGATAACCTGTTCGTGGTCGAGGACCTGCACAACTTCGGCGCCGATTACGACAAGACGCTGATGGCCTGGTACGAAAACTTCGACCGCGCCTGGCCGGCTTTTTCGGAACGCCTGGGCGAACGCTTCTATCGCATGTGGAAGTATTACTTGTTGTCGTGCGCTGGCGCGTTCCGCGCACGCGACATTCAGTTGTGGCAGTGGGTGTTGTCGCGAGAAGGGATCAAGGGCGGATATCGACGGCCCGTTCTGTAAGAAGTGCTTCCCAAACAAAAAGCCGGATCGTCGATCCGGCTTTTTATCTAAGAGCATCGGCATAATACGCACTGAACTGCTGTCCTTCACTTCGACCAGGCGTTTGACAGTGATTCCGCCTGCTTCAGCACCAGTTCAATTGCAGTGTCCTCACCCACCGGTGGGTACTTCCACTTCTTCAGCGTGCGTCGCACCAGAATCCGCAGTTTGGCGCGTACGCTCTCGCGCACTTGCCAATCCACCGTGGTGCTGTTGCGCAGCTTTTCGGTGATCTCGATGGCAATCTTCTTGAGGATTTCGTCGCCCAGTTCCCGCACGGCGCTTTCGTTGTTGGCCAGTGCATCGTAGAAGGCGATTTCATCCGGGTTTAGCCCCAGCGCGGCTTCCCGTTCCAGCGCCGCCTGGAAGTCCTTGGCCATCTGGATCAGTTCCTCGATGATCTGCGCCGTCTCCACTGCGCGGTTGTGGTACTTGCGCAAGGTTTCCAGCAGGCGGTCGCCGTACTTCTTCTCCTGCACCACGTTGTTGCGTGCCCGCGCCTTGATCTCGTCGCGCAGCAGCTTTTCCAGCAGTTCCACCGCTAGGTTACGACTGGGCATGTTGCGCACGTCTTCCAGGAACTCGTCCGACAGCAGGCCGATATTGGGCTTGTCCAGGCCCGCCAGGGAGAAGATGTCCGCCACCCCGTCCGCCACGATGGCGTTGTCCAGAATCTGCTTGAGCGCGCTGTTCTTGTCCGCGTCTGAACGCTTGCGATCCACCGTGGTGAACTTGACGATGGCGGCCTTGACGGCGGCGAAGAAGGCAATCTCCGTGCGCAGGGCGGCAGCTTCATCTAGCGTGCTGCAGAGGGAAAACGCCTTGCTCACGGCCAGCATGGCATCGAGGAAGCGCTGCTTGCCATCCTTCAGCCCCAGAATATGGTTGGCCACCGGCACCAGCAGCTTCATCGCATCGGTCTCAAATCCACTGTAGTCGAAGCCGTGCATTAGTCCGCGCACGATGTCCAGCTTCTCCAGCAACATTGCCAGGGCTTCGGCCGCGTTATGCGCCGGGTCGCCCTTGCCCTTGGATTCGGTGTAGGTCTTGAGCGCCGCTTTCAGTTCGTTGGCAATGCCAATGTAATCCACCACCAAGCCGCCGGGCTTGTTGCGGAACACCCGGTTGACACGGGCGATGGCCTGCATCAGGTTGTGGCCCTTCATGGGCTTGTCCACGTACATGGTGTGGCAGCAGGGCGCGTCGAAGCCCGTCAGCCACATGTCGCGCACGATTACCAGCTTCAATGGGTCCGCAGGATCCTTGAAGCGCTTTTCCAGGCGCTTCTTCACCTGCTGGCTGTACAGGTGCGGTTGCAGCAAGGGCTTGTCCGCTGCCGAGCCGGTCATCACCACCTTGATCGCGCCTTTTTCCGGTTCTGTGTCGTGCCAATCCGGACGCAAAGCGACAATGGCGTTGTACAGCTCGGCGCAGATGTCGCGGCTCATGCAGACGATCATCGCCTTGCCTTCCAGCGTGGCCGTGCGCGTCTCAAAGTGCTGCACCAGATCAGCAGCCACCTGTTCCAGACGCGGCTGTGCGCCCACCAGCTTGGTCAGTGCCGCCCAATCGCTCTTGGTCTTCTCGCGGGCTGTGATGTCTTCCTCGTCCTCGATGACCTCATCTACCTGGGCATTGAGTGCGTCGATCTCGGCCTGGTTTACGTCCAGCTTGGCCAAGCGGCTTTCGTAGAAGATCGGTACCGTGGCGCCATCGTCCACCGCATCCTGGATGTCGTAGATGCTGACGTAGTCGCCGAACACCGCTCGCGTGTCCTTGTCTTCCAGGGCGATGGGGGTGCCGGTGAAGCCGATGAAGGTGGCGTTGGCCAGCGCGTCGCGCAGGTGCTTGGCGTAGCCGAACACGTACTTGCCGGTCTTGGTGTCCAGCCGCCCCTTCATGCCGTACTGGCTGCGGTGCGCCTCGTCGGAGATCACCACGATATTGCTGCGATCCGACAGCAGCGGGTGCTGTTCTTCATCGTCCAGCAGGGCGAACTTCTGCACCGTGGTGAAGATGATGCCGCCCGCCTCACGAGAGGCCAGCATCTCGCGCAACTCCTCGCGGCTGCCGGCCTGCACCGGCGTCTGCCTGAGCAGGTCTTCGGCGGCGCAGAAGGTGCCGTACAACTGCCCATCCAGATCGTTGCGATCCGTCACCACCACCAGCGTGGGGTTCTTCATCTCCGGCTGTTGCAACAGCTTGCCCGCGTAGCAGGCCATGGTGATGCTCTTGCCCGAGCCTTGCGTATGCCACACCACGCCCGCCTTACGGCTTCCGGGCTGCACTTCCTTGCCGTAGGTGGCGCGCGGTTCCTGCACTTCCAGCAAACCCTTGTTCGGGTGGCTGGCGGCGATCACCGTGGCATTCACCGCCTCGCGCACCGCATGGAACTGGTGGTAGCCCGCGATCTTCTTGATGATCTGGTCGGCATCCTGCTCGAACAGCACGAAGTGGCGCACATAATCGAGAAACAGCGCAGGCTCGAAGAACCCGCGCACCAGCGTTTCCAGCTCGAATTCCAACAGAGGCCGGTCGTCTTCATTGGCGATCGCCCGCCAGGGCTGCATGCGCTCCTGGTTGGCCGTGAGCGATCCCAGCCGCGCTGTGAAGCCGTCGCTGACCACCACCGCCACGTTGGTGTTGAACAGGTCGTTGATCTCTTCCTTGTAGGTCTGTATCTGGTTGAAGGCATCCCAGATGTCGGTCTGCTCGTTGGCTGGGTTCTTCAGTTCGATCACCGCTAGCGGCAAGCCGTTGACGAAGGCCACGAGGTCCGGGCGGCGCGGCTGCTTGGTGCCGGTGACGGTGAACTGGCTGACCAGCAGGAAGTCGTTGTTGCGAAGGTTGGCGGAGTCGATGAGATTCACCAGATCGCTGCGTTTCTCGTCGCCCACGGAAAACTCGACCGGAATACCAGCCAGCAGCAGTCGATGCACACGACGGTTGCGTGCAATCAGCAAGGGCTCGCTGACCGTAAGAAGCTCGTGTGCCGCCTGCTCTAGCGCCGCGGCGGGTATGTGCGGGTTGATGCGTGTGAGCGCGACCAGCAAACGTTCGCGCAATACAGTTTGACGATAGTCGGAGCGGGCAGGTTGGTCTCCATCGGGTGCAATGTCCGGTCCGTTGACGTGTCGCCAGCCCAGTTCGCCAAACCAGCCAATGGCGGCGGCTTCGAGTTGTTGTTCAGTGATGCTCACAAGTATCGTTCCCCCTGTACCCACCCGATACAATCGGCCAGTTCATCTGCCACGTGTAGACGGCGTACCCGGAGCCCTTGCACAGCAAGGTGCCCGGGCTTTTACCTCTTTGGAAAGCCTGCGACGCCGCCATCTTCAGTTTGCGATGAAATAAAAAATTCATTAAAATCAATGACTTATAGAAATTATGGTGGCCTGCCCTGGTTTGCAATGAAATGAATCATGCCCATGCCGGGATGTACCTGGCATAGCGCCGCGAGTCCGGCGCATTGGGATCATTCTTGACTAATCCTTGTTCAATCGTCGCAGTAATGATCTGCGACACCGTGTTGCTGCTACCCTCGGACAGACCGAACCGCTCCCGTAGCGACTGGTTGGTCATCTGTCTTCGCAGTACATACTGCAACACGCAGTGCTGGTAGCAGGCACGCACACGGTCACTTCCGTTCATGTCACGGAACGTGCGCGGCCCATGGATCACCACGATTGTGCGCTTGTGACTCGTGAGAAACTCCGGTGCAGGCAACTGCATCAACTCAGCAGCTTCGATCACCCGGTCGATGCCACTGCTTTTTTCCTCACAAATTCCGAACCGGCGCATCAGGTCAGCCAGCCGCTCATTGCGCGACTGATAGCCATCGATGAACCGCTCTACCGGCACGATGGGCTCACCCGGATTGGAAATTTCCACGCGATTGGCAAATACCTCGACCGTCGGCGAGGCGCCGCTCATCTCGAAGTCCTGATGGATCAGGGCATTGGCCAGTAACTCGCGAATTACCACTTCCGGCAGCAGCTTGACCTCCTTGCGAATGGCGCCTTCGATTACCTCATTCTGCGGTAGCTTTCCCATCACGTACTGCACTAGGCCGGTGAAGCCTACCGCATAGCCTTTCTCGCCTGTCTGATCGGACACAGTCTGCATTTTGGATTCGCCCGCATACACGATCACTCGCGCCGCTTTGCGGCTGATATCGGGGAAACTGCGCAAGCTCTTGGCCAGCAAGACCGCGCCGATGTTCAGAATGTGAAAGCCCGCCGCGCTGCGCTCGATCAAGCGTTCATCCAGCAAACGGGACAGGACACCGACCTGATCGGTAGGGTAAGGCAGATGCAGTAAATCAAAGAAGGTCTGCGTATCCAGCAACTGCACCACGTCCTGCGCCGAAGCATCCTTAAGGGCCGGAAACTCCAGCCAGTCGGGCTGCCCTTCGGCAAAAATGCGACGCAACTGATCCTCACTCATCGGTACCAGTTCTTCACCGGAACGCATCAGGTATGCGCCGTCATAGTGGTAAGCCGTTCCTTTCGGGCGCCCCGGGATGATGAACACCACCACACGTCCGTCTGGATGCGCCACTGCCTCCACATCTACACGAAAGCCCAGCCACTGGAACAGCTTTTCGGCGATATCTTGTGTGTCGGTAAACGCCTCGCTCCCCACCACAGGGCGCGGCAGTTTGTCCGCCACGCCCAGCACCAGATGCCCGCCGCCTTCGTTGGCAATCGCTACGCAATAACGGCATAGCTTCTTGGTGTCGTATTGGTTCTTGGCTTCCTTGAATTCCAGATTCTGAGTTTCCGACGCACTGCTGCGCCACAAGTCGATCTGGTCAGCGGTGATAGTCATGATGCCTCTGAGTCGCTTGCCGCCGCTTGAGCGGACAGTTCACTGGAGAGGAATGCATGAGTAGCTTGTTCTGTGGCTGTGGCGGGGGTATGTGAGTTGACGCGTGGCAGCGCGGGCAGACGCATTTGCACAAACCGACGGTAATTAGTGTGGATAGGCTGGCCACCATCGAATGCAATGTCCAGGACGTTTGCGTAGTGCCAGCTCAGTTTGCCGAACCAGCCGATGGTGGAGGTTTCGAGTTGTTGTTCAGTGACGTTCACTTGTACCTTGTTTAACTTTAATGCCTAATTATTTATTAATAGTCTCAATTGCTGGCTTTTTACAGTTTCACTTATGTTTTTTGTAAATACGGAGCATATTTTCATCACCAGTGAACTTACTGACAATTCCGTGGGATTGGAGTGTCTCAGCAAGAGCACGGTCTTCCTGCGTATCAGGGATTTTGGGCTGGTCTTGCCCCACTGATGTCAGTTGGGAGTATGGCCCCCCCAGTAGTTGCAAGATTGCGAAAAGCTGTTCGGACAAGATAGTTTCCAGATGCGGTTTTAGAAGAACAATGACATCTACAGCAGAAATTCCTTGCGTGGCTAATTTCGTCACCATCTGAAGCGAGACTTGGAACTCGTGCTGAACAGCGAAATGGGCTAGTTGAATCAGTTCTTCTTTCTTGGCGTTGGCAAAGTATTCGTCAGCACGATTTGCTATTTCAGTCTTGATATCAAGACTGACTTTGTCACTCCGAAAGAGTGTTGCCAAATCCCCTTGCAAAAGTTCTGGTGTAACGTAGTTCTTGAATTTTGTGGAACTTTCAATGATACGTTCACGCGTAGACCAATCAGTTTTCAATAGGCGGGTGTACGTATCAAAATCATCTGCGATAACCCTAGCTTCTATAAGCAATAGGTATAAGTCACCCTTTTCGGCAGGTATCTCATCGACATTCAAATATTCTTGGAGCGCCAGGCTTTTAGCCAGTTCTGCGCGAATTGGTGGTGCCATGTGAGCGGATGCTGCCAGAATCGTTTTTGCAAGTTGTTCTTTATCCTCTTCTTTGGCATCTTTAATTTCGGTAATCCGTTCTTCTGAAATAAGAACCCTAGCAAGATGAGTGTCAATAGCCCCCACCGAATCGATATAACGACTGACGTTATGGAGAGTGGCAGGAAACCGCTTGTGGAACGCAAGAAGAGGCCATGCACTTTCTGACACTTCATCAAGGTCAATCACTATGCAGCGCTCAGAGGACTGCGCAATGATTTCACCAAGCAGATCGGCATTCGATACGAGAACATCTTCAATTACACTGATAAATTCAGATTCTGAATCCACGGTGGCAGAGTTGCCATTGATTGCAATCAGATAGGCACTCAGATTGTTCATCACATGTTGGTAAATATCTTCGTTTGCTGAGCGAATGCTATTCAGCGACAGATTTGCGTCACTACCAACTGCAATCATAAGATTTTGTCGATTGATCTCATAAAGATCATGTGAAATGAATGTTTGTTGTACCTGCGGCAGTAAAGGCTCCAATGCTGACACCTGAATAGATGCCTGTGAGAATAGCTTTGCAATGTACTCCGCTTGTGAGCCAGATAGTGGCGTCAACGTCAGTGCAGGAAGCGCTGCGTAGTTCTCTGCCAAGTATTTTTCTACGGCCGAGTCCGTTTGATACTTTACCGTATCGGCTAGATTTTCCAACGCGTTACTAACCAAAGACAAGCGTAGCGACTCCTCCAGTGCCACGTCATTGATCAGATATAAAAGCGCTTTTGGCGTTGCCTTTACGAAGTGCGTTATAAATTTATACTGTTCGCTTGTGTTGCTTAGATAGGCTTGCAAAAAGCGTTTTTCGTTTTCACCGAATTGAATGAGCGAACGAATCATTGTGTCCGCAGCAGGTTCATCGTTACGCAAGAGATGATCAAGGATGGCAATATTGTAGAGAGCAGATTCTTTGAGGGAATTCTTGCCGCACTCTCGAATGATCGCATCGACGTCATTGCCTTCGAGCTCAAAATACTCATCCATGACGTTTCGCTCAACGTGATGGATGATGAAATTTGTCGCTGCCGTGCTTACGCGATCGCCTTGAAAAGTTGACGTATACAACGTGAAGTTGCGATTGATATAGCCCGCACGAATCAATTGATATACCAGACCATCATCCAACAATTGTCGTGCGATGGCATCCAAGGTTTGTTTGTTATTGTCACTGCCATATTCGATCAGCAGATCGGGGCGTTTGATCAGATCGCCCATATCGGCAGTTCGCAGGAATCTCAAAATTGCACGTTGCTCTTGCAGTTTTTCTTCCCATTCCTCGCGATATGCCTTGTCCCAATACTCGGCATCAAAATTGACATTCAGTGCCGCGGCAAGATCTGTACGCGTGAACTTTACATTTTGTCCTGAGTTGTAGGGCGCGCGCCATTGCAATACGGCATTGCCTGATTCTTTTATATACTCATTCCAGAAATCTGGAGTTTTAAAGTCATTCTCTGTTTTATTCGTGCCATTAAACGAGAAATTGCCATTTTGTGATTGATAGCCAACGGCACGCATAGTGCGTTGTATATGTGCAATCAGCCTATCGCCCAGCCGCGAACTGTTTGCTGCAATGCCGTCAATATGCGCGAGTTTCCTTTGGATTTGCCGTACTTCGTTTTCAATATGTTGAGTGTTTGTGACAACCAGGCGACGTGACATCTCATAAAGCTGGTCGAGTTTGCTTCTACCGAGGCGGATTGCTTCAAAATCGGTCATATGCGTACTTTTGTACAGCATCATTGCAAATAGCTCTGACTCACTGAGTTTGAGTTCCTTGCCCGAGCCGGAGAATATCCGGTCACGAAATACAATAAATTCATTGCGTACATTCTTGAGCAATCGCATGTCAGGAACATGGCGACTCGCAAGGTCGATAAGACCTGTATCAATACTGTGTTTGATTTCTTGCAAAAGCCGAGTGGTAATGTCTTTTGCGCTGCGATGTGTAATAAACGGAACAACCGGAATCACGATGTCAAAGAACTTCGTTCGGTTTGCTCGCACGACTTCGGCCTGCGCAGAGTCTGTGATATTCAAGTGACTCTGCCTGAAATTGCGCCCATCTTGCTCCAGATTGGCTCGATCAAAGATACTGTCTTTGATCGCATAGATAAAACAGATGTTTTTCTTGATCTGTGGAGAGCTATTCAGCAATGTATTCAGCGAGCGGAGTGTTTCGAAAATGAGCGCATCATCGAAACGGTCAATATCCTCAAAGATCAAAATGTCGCGTCCAGATACCTCGAAAAAATATACAATCTCATCAAGGTATTGATCAAAGTAGGAGACAGACTTTTTATCTAGCGTGATAGCAGCCGAACCTGCCGATAATTGGCCGATGTGGAGATGTCCGTGAAAGAGGTAACGTATGGCGCCAACCATGGTAGCCGCTATCACCAGAATGAAAAGGTGCGACCATAAACCGATGCAGATAAGAAGTGGTAATGCAGAGACGATTTTCTCGGACCAGCCTGCCAGCAGAAATACTACCGCTACTACAAGGCCAGCAAGACCAGCCATAAGCAATTCTCGTGACCAGCGAAAGCGCTCGATCCTTTGAAAACGCGAGCCTGGAGTTTTGTGCGGCTCTTCGCGATAGAGGAGTTGTTTGACGATCTCCTGTTGAATACGGTTTGTTTGAGTGGTGGCTTGCTGCGGAACAGAGCTGTTAAGAGTGGTTGTTTCTATCGGTGCCAGTGTGGATAAGGATAATTCAACGACGCGATCCTTGTGCTGTTGTGCCACCTTTTGCAAAATGCTGCTTTTGCCAACCCCATAATTTCCCGATAGCGCAATGTTGCGAATATTCTTATCTTTTATGGCCGTATTGATTGCCTTAACGTAAACGCCGTGTTCATCCTCTATATATTCGGGCGTCAGCGGGACAAGCTTCAAGGATGGAGCATTTTCGTGTGAGGCATCACTCATGGCTCTTGACCTTCTTTCGGGGATGTTAACTCGCCGGAGAGGAGTTTGGGGAGGAGGGTGTCGCGGAGTGCTGCCAAACTATCGGCCTGCTTTTGATTAGCAAGAATTTGAGAAAAAACGGGCGCAACGAACTCACTGAATCTTGTGACAACTCTATCATTGGGCAGAAGGGTTTCTACCTTTGAAAAGGTAGAAGTATTCATATTCAAAGTAGCGCTTCCTCCGCTTGCCAAATCAAGAAACTCTTGTTGCTTTTCTAGCATCTGGAAATACAGATAAAAGCTGTGTTCAGGTCGTCGAGGGATAATGCTGTTAATTTGTTGATTGGTCTGAGATGGCTCATGAGTCAAAACTACCTTGCCAACTGTCGCGATACAACTAACGCAAATTGAACCTGGTGGTATCGTTTTTTTGGGCTGCGATGCAATTCCATGCACAGTAAGTTGCTCAGATGGCTGAGTGACATACACATTCTTGTGCATGTCCGGAATCTTTATAAAGGGTATACCTGATCCAAAATAATCTGGATTGCTTTTTGCAGGTGTCTTGCCACACACCACCTCACCAAATTTGGCTATTTGACAAAATCTCCACCCCTTCGGAATCTCCCCCAACTCCGAGTCTTCCATTTCATCGGGAAACAGCGCGGCGGTGGCTGCGAGTTGGTCGTAGTGCTCGTGGGGCATTTGGTCGAGTTCGGCATCGGTCTTGCCGCTGATGGCGCGCATGGCGGCGCGTAGCGGGTCTTCGCCTTGTTCGATGGCGGCGATCCTGGCCTTGACCGGGTCGAAATCGACAAACCAGGACTTGAAGATAGCTTGCGCTATGGCTTCGAGGGTTTGATTGATGCGGCGGTTGAGGTCGATCTTGTCGTCAAGTGAAGCGATTATTCTGCCAATCTGAATTTGACTACGCAGTTCCAATGCTGGAATAAGAACACGCCCGATTCCGTCAGCACTTACGTTGGCTTGGGCGCTACCACTTGAATTATTTAGAATTCTTTCTTCAAACCCTTTTTGAGAAAGAAGGGCGAAAATAAAGTCCTCATATTCTGAGCCGCACTTTGAAGAAATCTTGGCTACCCGTTGATTAAGATAGGCAGGGCCATCGTCTCGAATTCTGCCAATCTTTCCAACTGTAGCTCCGGTCATTGCCATCAAAATATCGCCTTTGGTTAAGCGAAATCGATCCAATCCAGAGAGCTTTTCTACAGGAATTTTCTCGCAACTCTGAAGATTTACTACGGGTGGCTCAATATTTGCGATTTTCACGACAGGGATGCCGTGGTTGCCAAAATCAGCGCCTTTGAATGCATAGCCTCCAACGATATTTGCAATATCACTCAGTGGTATTAGCTTGTTTATTGAGTTTCCATCCTTGGTAATTTCAAAACTCATACCCCAACCCCGCTAAATTCTTCTTAATCTCCGTTTCCAGCTTCGCACTCTCAGCAAGCTGTTCCGCCAGTTGCGCCGTCAGCCATTGCATCTTCTTAGCAAAGGGTTCGCCATCTTCCTCTTGCTCCACCGCTCCCACATAGCGCCCCGGCGTCAGCACATGCTCGTGCTTGCGCACGTCTTCCAGCTTGGCTGAGTAGCAGAAGCCGAGCACATCCTCGTACCCTTCACCCTGCTGCCAAGCATGGAAGGTGTCGGCGATTTTCTGAATGTCGCTCGCCGTGAAATCGCGCAGCACGCGGTCTTTCATGTAGCCCCTCTGGCGGGCGTCGATGAACAGGAACTTACCGCGCCGGTCGCGCTTCTTCTTGTCCAGCGCGAAGCCGTTCTGCTTGTCGCGGGTCAGGAACCAGATGCAGGCGGGAATCTGGGTATTGGTGAACAACTGGCCGGGCAGTGCCACCATGCACTCCACATAGTCGTCTTCGACCAGTCGCTTGCGGATTTCACCTTCGTTGTTGGTGTTGGAACTCATTGAGCCGTTGGCCAGAAGCAGCGCCATGCTGCCGGTGGGGGCCAGGTGGTGGAGCATGTGCTGCAACCAGGCGAAGTTGGCGTTGCCTTGCGGCGGCGTGCCGGCAATCCAGCGCGAGTCGGCGGCTAGCTTTTCGTTCCACCATTCCTTCATGTTGAAGGGCGGGTTGGCCATGACGAAATCGGCACGCAGGTCCGGGTGCAGGTCGTTCAACAGCGTATCGGCCGGGCCGCTGCCGAAGTTGAAGTCGATGCCGCGAATGGCCATGTTCATCGCGGCCAGTCGCCAGGTGGTAGGGTTGCTCTCTTGCCCGTAGACGCTGATCTGTCCACTCTTGCCGTTGGCAGCCTTGCCGCCGTGCTGTTCGATGAACTCCTCGCTCTGTACGAAGAAGCCGCCGGAGCCCATCGCCGGGTCGTAGACGCGGCCCTTGAACGGCTGGAGCATTTCCACGATCAGGGTGACGATGCTCTTGGGCGTGTAGTACTGGCCGCCCTTCTTGCCTTCGGCCAGGGCGAACTGGCCGAGGAAATATTCGTAGACGTGGCCGAGGATATCCTTGGATTTCAGGTCCAGCGGCTGGCCCTTGTACTCCTTCGCGCTGAAGTCGGTATCCGAGAAGTGGCTGATTAGCCCGGCCAGCTTGCTGGAGTCGAGCTGCACGCGGGCGAAGTCCTTGTTGAGCACGTTCTTCAGGCGGGCGTTCTCGCGCTCGACGGCTTCCATGGCGTTGTCGATCAGCCAGCCGACCGAACGCATTTCCTCGGGCTCGTCCTTGCCCGGCTTGTTCCACGGCAGCGCGGCCTTGGGCGGCAGTTGCGCGCAATCACGCAGGGTTTGCCAGCGCGCTTCCACCGGCACCCAGAACACGTTCTTCTCGGTGTAGTAGTCGCGGACTTCAAGCTCGGCGGCGATGTTCTCTTCGTACTCCTGCGTGCCCGCGCCGCCGTATTCGGCCGGGTCCATGTAGTAGTCATGGTCTGGATCGGTGAACTGTTCGCGCAGTTCGCGCTGCCGTTCTTCGAAAGCATCGGAGACGTACTTGAGGAAGATCAACCCGAGCACGACATGCTTGTACACGGCGGCGTCGAGGTTGGAGCGCAGTTTGTCGGCAGCGGTCCAGAGTTTCTTTTCCAGGTCGTTGAAGAACTGTTGTTCGATGTTGCTCATTTAGATGCCTTGATGCGGTTAAGCGTTGACCGTCGGCGTAGAAGACAAAGTGAGTACCTTGGTTAAGCCGGCCAATACAATCTTTTCAGCGGGACGATGCGTTTGGTCTCGGCGTCTGTCTGATCGTAATGCTCGATCAAGGCGCGAACCACATGATCCAAAGTCCACATTTGCAGTGGGATGGACGCTCGATCTGCTTCGTACTGCGCGTCCTTGGTGAAGCCGCCGGTGCTGACGTATAGCCCTCGATCGTCCTTGTGGCGGCCACCAAGAAAACTACGAATCTCCTGACTGCCCATTTGGCCCTTACGATGTTTGACTTCGACCACGATACGTGGATGCTCAAAGCCAAAGCCATCTGGAGATGCAACGATATCTTTACCTCGATCGGAGCCTGGTGGGGAAACCTGGGTTTTATATCCCATCGCACGCAGGATGCCTGCGACGAGTTGTTGCATATCATCCCAACCGAGTTCGTTGACCAAATCCTTGATGCGTTCCACCGCTTGAGATTCGATATCGGCGAGCGGGTCAACAGCTTCTTCCACGGCGGCTTCCTCTGCAGGCATCGGTTTGCCCTTTGAGGCCGCTAAAACTTCTTCCATTGCAGATGGCGGAACTTCGAAGATCGTGGAGATAGAACCTAGACTGTTCTTGGTGCTCACGCTGAGATTGTCGCGTGATAGTTCTTGCGGATGCCACTGTACTTTGCGCGTCAACGGCATGTCCTGTTCTACCCATTCCTCACGGTATTCGCTCGCCCCGAGTACTTTGCCGATCAGGTAAAGACGGTTGGCGGGAGAATAGGTGATAACCCAATCGCCATTCTGGATTTCATTGACGAAACGCCAGACCTGGGACGCGCCGGAAATGACGGTACCTTGCTTTGCTTGCGGGTCGGCGGCCTGATACAACACCGCTAATTCCTTTCTGCTTACACCAGGCTTTGCGTGGGCAGCGATCTTGCTCCAGCCAATCGCTGCAACACCCTTCTCGCGAAAGGCATCATACAAACTGCCGCCTTCACTCCGCACCATCCAGATGCGTGCCATTTGAACTCCCTGTTCATTGTTTGTTTGTCTTATAAATATTATTGTGTCATTTTCCGATACAGAACCGACTGAAGATCACTCCCAGCAAATCGTCCGAAGTGAATTCCCCCGTAATGCTCGACAACCGATCCTGCGCCAGCCGCAGTTCCTCGGCAAACAGATCGAGCGCCGGATGCGTGGCTTCGCTGTTGTGCGCGGCGTGCTGGGCCGCGAGTTCGAGGTGGTCGTGCGCGGACTTGAGTGCGATCAGGTGACGTTCGCGTGCGAGGTAGAGCGACTCGCCGGTCTGCTGCCAGCCGATCAGGCGCAGCAATTCCTGGCGCAGCAGGTCCATGCCGGCCAGTTCGGCGGCCGACAGGTAAATGTGCGTGGCATCGGGCATGCGGTCCACCGAGGGATTGTGGCCGGACAGGTCGATCTTGTTCCAGATGCGGATGACGGGAATGCTTTCCGGGAAGCGCGCGCAGATCTGTTCGTCCTCGCGCGTTGGGCCGCGTGCGGCGTCGAGCATGTGGATGATGACGTCGGCCTTCTGCACTGCGGCCCAGGTGCGTTCGATGCCGATGCGCTCGACTTCGTCCACCGCTTCTTCCACGGTGCGGATGCCGGCAGTATCGATCACGTTGATCGGGATGCCTTCGACCTGAATCGTTTCGATCACCTTGTCGCGCGTGGTGCCGGCGATCGGCGTGACGATGGCGACGTCGTTGCCGGCCAGGGCGTTGAGCAGGGACGACTTGCCGACGTTGGGCTGGCCGGCCAGCACGATGTTGAGTCCTTCGCGCAGCAGCGCGCCCTGCGCGGCCTGTGTGAAGACGGCGGTCAGCGCTTCGCGGATGCCGGCCAGCTGGCCGCGTGCGTCGGATTGCTCGAGGAAGTCGATTTCTTCTTCCGGAAAATCCAGCGTCGCTTCGACCAGCATGCGCAGGTTGGTGATGCGATCCACCAGTTCCTGCACGGTCTTCGAGAACGCTCCCGACAGCGACTGCGAGGCCGAGCGCGCGGCCGCTTCGGTTGAGGCTTCGATCAGGTCGGCCACGGCTTCGGCCTGCGCGAGGTCGAGTTTGTCGTTGAGGAAGGCGCGGCGCGTGAACTCACCGGGTTCCGCAAGCCGCAGGCCGATCTCGGCACCGGCTTCGAGGCAGCGTTGCAGCAGCATCTGCAACACGACCGGGCCGCCGTGGCCCTGCAGTTCGAGCACGTCTTCGCCGGTGTAGGAATGCGGCGCCTTGAAGTGGATCGCCAGGCCGCGGTCGATCACGCTGCCATCGGCCCGCACGAAGTCAACCAGCGTGGCGTGGCGCGCCTGCAGCGGCTTGCCCTGCGTGGCGCAGACGGCGTTGATGATGGAGGAAATGTTCTTGCCGGAGATACGAACGACGCCGATGCCGCCGCGTCCCGGTGCGGTGGCGATGGCGGCGATGGGGGAGGAATCGAGATTCATGAATTGAATTTTATCGTTATCG
>PJUE01000475.1_pt1 | contig 24868 bp, 19 predicted proteins | sample 1512171 | NCBI WGS metagenome assembly PJUE01 (sample SAMN08177674, study PRJNA422409) | Feces metagenome, whole genome shotgun sequencing project. | isolation source: Chicken feces (3) enriched on wood chips: alkali lignin treatment | host: Gallus gallus | place: USA: Madison | collected 2015-01-15
AAGCGGGATCGAACCGCTGACCTCCTGCATGCCATGCAGGCGCTCTCCCAGCTGAGCTATGGCCCCACGTCGCTGAGGAGCGAAATAATAGCTGTGCCCCCGGGGGTTGGCAAGCGTTTGTTGCACTTTTCTTCACATCCGTTGCGAGGCCGATGTCAGCCGCCAGGCAGACGCTGCGCGCGCAGGCGCAACGCGTTGCTGATGACCGAAACCGAACTCAGGCTCATCGCCACCGCAGCGAGCATCGGCGACAACGAAATGCCCCATGGCATCAGCACGCCGGCCGCGACCGGAATGCCCAGTCCGTTGTAGAGGAACGCGAAACCAAGGTTCTGCCGCATGTTGCGCACGGCCGCACGCGACAACTGGCGCGCACGCAGGATGCCACGCAGATCGCCCTTCACCAGCGTGATCTGTGCGCTGGACATCGCTACGTCGGTGCCGGTGCCCATGGCGATGCCGATGTTGGCGCTGGCCAGCGCCGGGGCATCGTTGATGCCATCGCCGGCCATCGCCACGACGCGACCCTGTGCCTGCAGCTGCTGCACCAGCGTGGCCTTGTCGGCGGGGCGGCTTTCGCCGTGTACCTCGTCCAGGCCCAGGATGGACGCAACGGCCTGCGCGGTCAGCAGGCCATCGCCGGTGGCCATGATGATGCGCAGCCCATCGCGGTGCAGCGCGGCGATGGCTTCGGCGGTGGTCGACTTGATCGGATCAGCCACGGACAGCAGGCCAGCGAGCTGCCCGTCCACCGCCAGGTACATCACGCTGGCACCATGTCGGCGCAGCGCATCGGCCTGTTCCTGCACGGCGGTCACCGGCACCGACTGCCCGGCCATCAAGGCGGTATTGCCCAGCCACATCGCGCGGCCGTCTACGCGGCCACGCACGCCCAGTCCGGTGATCGAATCGAAATCCTCCACCGCCAGCAGCGGCAATCCACCTGCGCGTGCAGCGCTGACGATGGTTTCGGCCAGCGGATGTTCGCTGCCCTGGTCGAGGCTGGCGGCCCACTGCAGCACCTGGGTGTCTTCGAAACCCGCGGCGGCATGCACGGCGTCGAACGCCGGCCGGCCTTCGGTAAGCGTGCCGGTCTTGTCGATCACCAGCGTATCGACCTTGCCGAGTGCTTCGATGGCTTCGGCATCGCGGAACAGCACGCCGTGCTGCGCGGCGCGGCCGGTGGCGACCATGATCGACATCGGCGTGGCCAGCCCCAGCGCGCATGGACAGGCGATGATCAGCACGGCCACCGCGTTGAGCACCCCGTGTGTCCACGATGGCGCAGGACCGAACAGGCCCCAGCCGAGCAGCGTCAGTGCCGCCACGCCCAGCACCGCCAGCACGAACCAGTACGCTACCCTGTCGGCCATGCGCTGCATCGGTGCGCGCGAACGTTGCGCCTGCGCCACCAGCTGCACGATCTGCGCCAGCATGCTGTCGTCGCCCACACGTTCGGCTTCGATGACCAGCGCGCCCGAACCATTGAGGGTTGCGCCGATCACGCTGTCGCCGGCCTGCCTGGTCACCGGCACCGGCTCGCCGGTCAGCATCGATTCGTCCAATGAGGAACGGCCCTCAAGCACGCGGCCATCCACCGGCACCTTCTCGCCGGGACGCACGCGCAGGCGGTCGCCGGCCTTCACCTTGGCCAGTTCGACATCATGCTCGCTGCCATCGGCATCGATGCGCCGCGCGGTCTTCGGTGCCAGGCCCAGCAGGGCCTTGATCGCCGCAGAGGTCCTGGCGCGTGCGCGCAGTTCCATCAGCTGGCCGAGCAGGGTGAGCGAAATGATCACCGCTGCCGCTTCGAAGTACACGCCGACGTGGCCGTGCTGCTGGAACGAGGGCGGGAACACGCCCGGTGCCACCGTCGCCACCACGCTGTAGCCGTAGGCGGCGATGACGCCGGTACCGATCAGCGTCCACATGTTGGGGCTGCGGTTGCGGATCGACTGCGCCCAGCGGCGCAGGAATGGCCAGCCGGCCCACAGCACCACCGGCGTGGCCAGCGCGCCCTCGATCCATACCCGCAGCGTCGGCGACAAAGCATGCAGCAGCGGCGTCATCGCCAACATCGCCAGCGCCATCGTCGCCACGCTCAGTGGCAGCGACACCCAGAAGCGGCGGCGGAAGTCGGTCAGTTCCGGATTCTCGCCCTCGTCCAGGCTGGGCATCATCGGTTCCAGCGCCATGCCGCAGATCGGGCAGGTGCCGGGGCCCTCCTGCACGATTTCCGGGTCCATCGGGCAGGTGTACAGGGTGCCCGCGGGTACTTCGGCTGCGACATGGGACGATGGATCGAGGTAGCGCTGAGGATCGGCGACGAATCTCTGCCGGCAGCCGTTGCTGCAGAAGTGGTAGTCCTGGCCCTGGTGGTGGGCGTGGTGCGCGGTGCTGGCCGGGTCCACGTCCATGCCGCAGACCGGATCCTTCACCGTGGCCGGGGTTTTCTTCGCAGCGCCACAGCAGCCGCCTGCGGCGGGTGCCTGGCTGTGGCCGTGGCCATCCGGGGAATGCCCGCGGTTCATGCGTTGTCCTCGGTCAGGGCGGCGAGGATCGGGCACTGGTCCAGTTCGCCATGGCCCGGGCAGGCGTCCACCAGCTGTGACAGCGCCGCATGCATGCGCTGCAGCTCGGCCATCCGGTGCTCGATGTCGGCCAGCCGCGCCTGCGCCGTCCCGCGCACGCTGCCCATGTCCTGCTGGCGGCGGTCGCTCAGCGCCAGCAGTTCGGAAATTTCCTCCAGGCTGAAACCCAGCGCCTTGGCCCGGCGGATGAAGCGCAGCCGGCGCAGGTCGTGCTCGCCGAAGATGCGGTAGCCGCCGGCCGAGCGTGCCGCCATGGGCAGCAACTGCTGGCGTTCGTAATAGCGGACGGTGTCGATCGGCACCCCGGCCTGGCGGGCCAGCTCTCCAATATTCATGGCGCACTCCTGGAAACAGCAGGCATTGTCAACCCTGGAGTCTGGTCAAGAGTCAAGGGTTTGTGGATTCTGGCTATTCAGCCGACTTTGCAACTTTCTTCATAGCCCTCCCGTTGGGCCACTTCCTACCCTTCGCCAGAGCCGGCCGCTCGACGGCCTGAACGAATGGAGGAGGGGAGCGTGGAGGGACTGAACAACGAGGGATTCGTCGAGGTCGCGGTGGTGGAGTACCCGGGCGGAGATCCGTCGGCCGCCTCGGTGCTGGCCGAAATGGCGCACGTGGCCAACCGTCTTGCCCAGCAGCAGCGACGTTCCAGTGCCCGGGTACTGGTAACCCGCTGGATCGTACCGGCCAACAACAGGGGCGTGAACCGGATCGCCGGCGCGGAAATGCTCGATGCTGCCATTCCTGCTGTGATTGCCCTGCCGAGCCAGGTCAGCCCGGGCGTGTCGGTGCGTGCCGAGGAAGTGCTGCTGGATTGGCTGCGGGCGCACTATGACGGCGGCAGCCTGCTGTCCGCAGCCGCGGACGGTGTTGGCGTGCTGGCCCGCGCGGGACTGCTGGCCGGGCGCACGGTGGCCGGTCCGGACCTGCGTCGCCATCCGTCCCTGCAGGGCCAGGCCGCCAGCTGGGCCCCCAGTGAACGTACGCTGGTCGATGACGGCGACCTGCTGACCGTGGCCGGCGCGCAGGCCTGGCGGTATCTCGGGCTGCGGCTGCTGTACCGCCTGCACGGGCAGGGGGTTGCCAGCGAGGTGGCCCAGCACATGGGCATTGTCGTGCCGGCCGATGTGCAGCAGGACCTGGAGCGTTTCAGTGCCAATTTCGCCCACGGCGATCGCGATGTACTCAAGGCGCAGCGTTGGCTGCACACCACCGCAGCACGCGGGGCAACGCTGCCGGGTATCTGCGAGGTGTCCGGGCTTGAACCTCGCACGCTGCAGCGTCGTTTCCTGAAGGCGACCGGACTGCGCCCGATCGAGTACTGCCAGCGGCTGCGCGTAGCCAAGGCGCAGACCCTGCTGCAGCAGGGCGCCAGCATCGACGAGGTGGCGTGGGGTGTGGGCTATGCTGACCAGAGTGCATTCCGCAGGTTGTTCCTGCGTATCGTGGGCATGACCCCGGCCAACTATCGACGCCACGTCAGCAGCAAACGTCGCGAACGCGCGCTGCCCGCGCCTGCGCTGATGCCGCCGCGGGCGGCGCCGCCTAAGCAGGCCGACGTATCGCGACTGGATGCTGCCTGACTGCGCAGGTGGGAGCGCCACGCTTGCACGGCAGGCGCGGCGCTCCGAACATGCACGACTCTGAACGTTCGGGCGGGTGATGTAATGCCAAGTGTGGGGCCGGTGCCGATGCCGGTAGTGGTGATCCTGATTGCTCTGCTGCTGGCGATGGGCAGCGCGCGGCTGTGGACAGCGCGCCAGACGCCGCCGCCGCGGCCCTCCGGGGCCGGGCGTGTGCTCGACATGCTGCTGGTGGGCCTGCTCTGCGGGCGCGTGTCCTTCGTCATCGCCAATCTCGACCTGTATCGTGAAGCGCCGTGGAGCGTGTTGCAGATTGCCGATGGCGGCTATCACGTTGCGGCGGTGCTGGCGACGGGGCTGGTCTGGGGGCTGTGGAGCCTGCGCGGCCACGCCTCGCTGCGCGTACCGGTGTTGTGCAGTGCGCTTGCCGGTTCACTGCTGTGGGGTGTGGGCAGCCACGGCCTGGCCACGTGGCAGGCCAACACGTTGGCCCTGCCTGCCGTACAGGTGCTGGACCTGCAGGCCCGGCCGCTGGATCTGCAGCAGTTCCGGGGCAGGCCGCTGGTGCTCAATCTCTGGGCCAGCTGGTGTGGGCCCTGCCGGCGTGAGATGCCGGTGCTGGCCAGGGCGCAGCAGGCGCATCCCGAGCTGCAGTTCGTCTTCCTCAACCAGGGTGAACCTCAGGATGAAGTCGAGCAGTTCCTTCGCGCGGAGCGCCTTGAGTTGCGGGGTGTGCTGCTGGACGAACCTGCCGCCGCGTCGACCGCGCTCGGCGTGCGTGCCTACCCGTCCACCCTGTTGTTCGATGCGCAGGGGCGTCTGCAGGATCTGCACCTGGGTGAACTGACCCATGCCGGTCTTGAACACAAACTGCGCAGGCTGCGGTAGCCTGCGCGGGCATTTCCTTCCGGAGTTCACATGCTGTCGATTTCCCTGCGCACCGCGCCTGCGGTCCTGATCCTGCCGGTGCTGCTGGCCATGACCGCCTGCAGCCAGGCACAGACCCCGCCCGGCAAGGCGCCGGCCAGTACCGCTGCTGCGGCCCCGGCTACGGCCCCGGCCAAGGGCGAGATCCCTGCCGTTCTGAAGGGCATCGAGAAGCACGGCTTCGAAGTGGTTTCTGAATTCGACGCGCCCGGTGGGTTGCGCGGCTTTGCCGGCGTGGTGGGTGGCCAGCAGCCGGCCGCTGCCTACGTGACCGCAGATGGCAAGCACGTGCTGGTCGGCAGCCTGTTCGATGCCGAGGGCAACGATGTGGCTGCCGAGGTGGTGGAAAAACTGGTGTCTGCGCCGATGTCGGCCAAGATGTGGGCCAAGCTGGAAGCCAGTGCCTGGGTGCGCGACGGCAAGGCAGACGCACCGCGCGTGGTCTATACCTTCAGTGATGCCAACTGCCCGTATTGCCACAAGTTCTGGGATGCGGCGCGCCCGTGGGTTGATGCGGGCAAGGTGCAGCTGCGCCACATCATGGTCGGCGTGATCCGTGAGGACAGCCCGGCCAAAGCGGCGGCGATCCTGTCCGCGCGCGATCCCAGCGCGGCCCTGCTGGAGAACGAGCACCAGTTCGAGCGCGGTGGCATCAAGCCGCTGCCGAGCATCAGCCGCGAGGTCGCCGGCAAGCTGGACGCCAACCAGGTGCTGATGGTCGAGATGGGGTTCCAGGGCACGCCGGGCATCCTGTTCCAGGATGAACAGGGAACGGTTGGGCGTCGCGCCGGCCTGCCGCAGGGAGATGACCTGCTGAAGGTGCTCGGTCCGCGCTGACGGCGCAGCCGCACCTCATCTGCCGCGACAGGCCCGCATGGCAACGTGCGGGCCTGTTGCATTCTGCAACACCTGCGCCTTGCAAGGGCTGCGCAGCATCCGTTGCGAAATCACTTCTGAATAGTGACTGAGATCAAGCATTGCGGCTTGATTCCGATCAAGGCTGAAAGCGACAGGTCGACTAGCCTTGACGCATGGAATACAGCGTCACTGCGACACGGACAGCGCTTCGGACCCGCCTCGAAGGCTTACTCCGGGGCGGATTGTTCACGACACCCTCACTGCAGGATTGCTACCCAGACGCCTGCGGTCGCCACCGTGCTGGCAGCGCAGCCGCAGTCGAGCGACCCGGGGCAATGACAGGGCGATGTCATCGTTCTGTTGCCTGCCATGCGCAGGCTGTCTGTGGGCATCGACGCAGTACTCCACAACCCAGCAACGGCAGCTCGCAGTCGGGTTCGCTTGCGCGTCCCGGTTGGCGGTGCATGGCAGGTGTTCGTCCATGGAGGATGCAATGCGCTTGGCAGTACTGAGTGTGGCATGCATGGCAGCGTTGGCGGCGATGCCCGCCCATGCCCAGAGCGAGGACGCGCAGGCGCTGCGGCGTGAGATCGCGACCCTGCGCCAGGCTCTGGAGGGCATGCAGCAGCGCCTGGATCGCCTTGAACAGCGCGAAGCCGCCACTGCAGCGCCGCCGCCGGTGGTCGCTGCAAGCGCAACGCCGGTCACGCCAGCAGCGACGTCGGGCACGATGGGGGCGCTGCATCCCACCCAGGTGCCGGGTGTCGCGCCGCCGGTGCTGCCACAACGAGAATCGGTGGCCGACCCGTCCACCGCAGCCTCGCGACCGGACAGCGCGGCGGGTCCTACCGACCCGGACCTGAAGGGCTTCTTCGCCATCCCCGGCACCGATACCGTCATCCGCATCGGCGGCTACGCCAAGCTCGATGCCATCGCTGATTCGCGCGCGGCAGGCGACGAGGACCAGTTCATTCCCTCGTCGATACCGGTGGGCGGCAGCCACCGCGACGTGTCCAACTTCAACATCCACGCCAAGCAGACCCGTTTCAGTTTCGAGGCGCGGCGGCCGACCACCCACGGCAACCTGCGCTTCTATCTGGAAAACGACTTCTTCGGCAGCAGTGACGGCTACCAGTTCCGCTTGCGACATGCCTACGGACAGCTCGGCAATACCTACGCAGGCTATGGCTATTCCAGCTTCATGGATGCTGACAGCCTGCCCGACACGCTCGATTTCGCTGGCCCGGGCGGTGCCGGCTATCTGCTGGTGGCCGGCATCCATCACAGCTTCACGATGGGCAAGGGCAATACGTTGACCCTTGCCGCTGAAGACCCCGACACCGAACTGGCCGGGGCCAGTGACACACGCATGGCCGCCAACCGCCTGCCCGACGTTACCGTTACCGCCCGCATGGAGCGCGACTGGGGCCATCTCCAGCTGGGCGCGGTGGCGCGCAGCCTGGCCTATGACGGTGATGGCGAGCGCGACCGGCGCATGGGCGGTGGCCTGCAACTGAGCGGCTCGGCGGCGGTGGGCGAGCGCGATCTGCTGCTGTTCGGCGCACTGGGGGGCCGCGGCCTGAGCCGCTACACCGCTGATCTCACCGGCTCCGGCCTGGATGCGGTGGTTGATGCCGAGGGCCGGCTCGATGCGCTGGATGTGCACGGTGGCTTCGTCGGCTACACCCATTACTGGTCCGAGCTGTGGCGCTCGAACCTGATCTTCGGCCAGCTGACCCTGGAGCGGAACAGCGCGCTGGCCGCTGACGCGTTCCGGGAAAGCCGCTACGGCGTCTTCAACCTGATCTGGAGCCCGGCACCGTCGTGGACGATGGGCATGGAGCTGCTGTACGGGCGCCTGGAGCAGCAAAGCGGCGCACGCGGCGACACGGTCCGGGTCCAGGGCAGCCTGCAATACAACTTCATCAAGTAGCCGCCAGCGTATCCAGCGCCAGCGCAGCCAGTTCCCATGCCCGGTATTGCCGGGCCAATGCCAGCTTCAGGAGAGTGCCATGGCACAAGCAAAGAAGATCGGGGTGGTCGGAGCCACCTTCCTCGTCGCCGGCAACATGATGGGCTCCGGTGTGTTCCTGTTGCCCTCCAGCCTGGCCAAGATCGGCACCGCCTCCATCTGGGGCTGGCTGATCACCACGGCCGGCGCGCTGCTGCTGGCCTTCGTGTTCGCCAAGCTGGGCAAGCTGGCGCCCAAGGCGGGCGGCCCCTATGCCTACGCGCGTGACTGGTTCGGGCCCTACATGGGCTTCCAGACCAACACCATCTACTGGTTCGCCAACTGGATCGGCAACGTTGCCATTCCGATCGCGGCGGTGGGCTACTTCAGCTATTTCTTCCCGATCCTCTCGCAGCCGCTGGTGCGCTGCGCCGCGGTGCTGGTGCTGGTGTGGGCGCTCAGTTTCGCCAACATGATCGGCCCGGCCTTCGTCAGCCGGGTGCAGACGGTCACCACCAGCTTTGCGCTGGTGCCGATCCTGGGCATCGCCATCTTCGGCTGGTTCTTCTTCGATGCCGACATCTTCAAGGGCGCGTACAACGTATCGGGGGAATCGAACTTCGGTGCGATCTCCAGCGCGGCGGCACTGACCCTGTGGGCCTTCATCGGCGTTGAATCGGCCTCGGTGACCGCTGGCGTGGTGGAGAACCCGGAAAAGAACGTGGCACGCGCGACCCTGGCCGGCGTGTTCCTGGCGGCCGTGGCCTACATTGCCAGCTCCTCGGTCATCATGGGCATGGTGCCGAATGCAGAACTGCAGGTGTCCGATGCACCGTTCGCGCTGGCTGCGGCCAAGGCCGTCGGCGGCTGGGGCGGCGCGCTGGTCAGCCTGTGCGCTTTCGTCGGCGCGGCCGGTTCGCTGGGGGGCTGGATCCTGCTGACCGCGCAGAGCGCCAAGGCCGCCTCCGATGATGGCCTGTTCCCGAGCATCTTCAGCCAGACCAACAAGGACGACGTGCCGGTCAAGGGCGTGCTGATCGTTGCCGTGCTGATGACCCTGGCGGTGCTGGTGACTTCGACCTCGGAAACCGCTTCTGCCCAGTTCGATGTGATCACCTCGGCGGCCGTCGTGCTGACCCTGCTGCCTTACATCTACTCGTGCGTGGCCTGCTACTTCGTGGTGGAACGCTCGCACACCCTGGTGCACACCGGTGCCTTCTGGACCCTGACCAGCCTGACCGTCGTGTACTGCCTGTGGGCGATCTACGGCTCGTCGGGAAGCATCGTGCAGTACGCCTTCCTGTTCGTGCTGTTCATCACCGTGTTCTATCCCTTCTTCAGCGAGGAGCGCCGCCAGCAGCGGCAGCGTGCCCGTGAGGTGTCGGCCATCGGCGCCGGCGCCCAGCATTCCTGAGTTCGACAAGGAGAAACATCGTGTACTTCAAGTCCCTGGATTATCCCGTCATTGTCATCGACAACGACTACGAGTCGCCGCGCATCGGTGGCATCCTGATCCGCGCGCTGGTGGAGGAGCTGCGCGGCAACGACCAGCGCGTGCTGTGCGGGTTGAACCTGGATGATGCGCGTGCCGGTGCGCGCACCTACGTGGCTGCCTCGGCGGTGCTGATCTCCATCGATGGCAGCGAGGAAGTGGACGGCGAGTTCCAGCGCCTGACCGCGTTCCTGCGCGAACAGAGCGCGCGCCGGGCCAACCTGCCGGTGTTCCTGTACGGCGAGCGGCGCACCATCGAGAAGGTGCCCAGCAAGCTGCTCAAGCACATCCACGGTTTCATCTTCCTGTTTGAAGACACCAAGGGCTTCATCGCGCGGCAGGTGATGCGCGCGGCGGAAGACTACATGAAGAACCTGCTGCCACCGTTCTTCAAGGCGCTGATCCACCACGCCGCCGAATCGAACTATTCGTGGCATACGCCGGGCCATGCTGGCGGCGTGGCCTTCACCAAATCGCCGGTCGGGCGCGCGTTCCACCAGTTCTATGGCGAGAACACCCTGCGCAGCGATCTGTCGATCTCGGTGCCGGAGCTGGGCTCGCTGCTCGACCATACCGGTCCGATCAAGGAGGCCGAGGAAGAGGCCGCGCGCAACTTCGGCGCCGACCATACCTTCTTCGTCACCAACGGGACCTCCACTGCCAACAAGATTGTCTGGCACGGCACGGTGGCGCGCGGCGACGTGGTCTTCGTTGACCGTAACTGCCACAAGTCGCTGCTGCATTCGCTCATCATGACCGGCGCGGTGCCGGTGTACTTCACCCCCAGCCGCAACGCGCACGGCATCATCGGCCCGATCAGCCTGGATCAGTTCACCCCCGAAGCGCTGCAGCAGCGCATCGCTGCCAACCCGCTGGCGAGCAAGGCCTACCAGGCAGGTTCCAAGCCGCGCATCGCCGTGGTCACCAATTCGACCTATGACGGCCTGTGCTACAACGCCGAGAAGATCGCCGACGAGATCGGCAGCGCGGTGGACTTCCTGCATTTCGATGAAGCCTGGTACGCCTATGCCGCGTTCCATCCGTTCTACGAGAACCATTACGGCATGGCCAAGGGCAAGCCGCGCGAGCAGGACGCGATCATTTTCACCACGCATTCGACCCACAAGCTGCTGGCCGCGTTCTCACAGGCGTCGATGATCCATGTACGCAATTCGGCCCAGCGCAACCTGGACGCCGAGCGCTTCAACGAGTCGTTCATGATGCACACCTCGACCAGCCCGCATTACGGGGTGATCGCGGCCTGCGACGTGGCCTCGAAGATGATGGAGGGCGACGCCGGCCGTTCGCTGGTGCAGGAGATGCACGACGAGGCGATCGCCTTCCGCCGCGCGATGCTGCACGTGCGCGACGATCTGGGGCGCGACGACTGGTGGTTCAGCGTGTGGCAGCCGACCCAGGTCGAGCGCAGCCTGGACAAGGGGGAAACCCCGGCACCGCTGGTGGCCAAGCGCGAGGAGTGGTACCTGCAGCCCGACGGGCATTGGCATGGCTTCGAGAACCTGGTCGACGACTACGTGCTGATCGACCCGATCAAGGTAACCCTGCTGACCCCGGGCCTGTCGATGGACGGCAGCATGGGGCGGCTGGGCATTCCGGCCGCGGTGCTGAGCAAGTTCCTGTGGAGCCGCGGCATCACCGTGGAGAAGACCAACCTGTATTCGGTCCTGTTCCTGTTCTCGATGGGTATCACCAAGGGCAAGTGGAGCACCCTGGTGACCGAGCTGATGGCGTTCAAGGAGCTGTACGACCGCAATGCGCCGCTGAGCCAGGCACTGCCGTCGCTGGCCGCCGACTATCCGGTTGCCTATGCCGGCTGGGGCCTGCGTGATCTGTGCGATGCACTGCACGCGTTCAACCAGGAATTCTCGGTCGCCAAGGTGATGCGCGAGATGTACGTGGACCTGCCGACCCCGGTGATGACCCCGGCCGACGCCTACAACCACCTGGTGAAGGGCGAGATCGAGCGGGTCGACATCGAGCAGATCAGTGGCCGCATTGCGGCGACCATGCTGGTGCCGTATCCGCCGGGCATCCCCACCATCATGCCCGGCGAGCGTTTCGGTGACAGCGATGAGCCGATCATCCAGTCGCTGCGCATCGCCCGCGAGCAGAATGCCCGTTTCCCCGGCTTCGAGTCGGATGTGCACGGCTTGATCATCGAGCACGACGGCGATGACGTGTCGTACCGGGTGGAGGTGCTGAAGGCCTGACCCGGGGGGAGAGTCGAGCTTGCTCGACTGCTGTGCAGGGCAGCCGAGCATGGGCTCGGCTCTACGGGTGGCGTGGGAGCCGTAGCGCCCGAGCCCATGCTCGACGCTGCATCCGCTATGCCTGGTGCAGGTAGTACTCCACCGGTACCACCAGTTCCTGCGGTGCGTTCATCTCATCGGGAATGGGGGGCAGCGGTTGCGCACGACGGAAGGTCTGCAGCGCGGCTTCATCCAGCAGCGCATGGCCGCTGGACTGTTCCAGCCGCAACGCGAGCAGTCGCCCTTCGCGGTCCAGGCTGACCCGTACCCATGCGGTGCCCTGCTGGCGACGCGCGCGTGCAGCGGCCGGGTAGAAGCGGTAGCGCTGCAGGCGCGCCATCAGGCGCGCCTCCCACTGGTCGCTGGCCGCGCCTGCCTGTACGTCTGCGGGCGGCGCATCCGGTGTGGGCGGTGCCGCAGCGACCGAGGCGGTTGCCGGCGATGCGTTGGTCGATGCGGCAGGCAGGTCGATCTGCAGGGGCTGCCGGCCATTACCGCCGGCTTCGCTGGCGGCCAGCTCGCCTTCGCGGGCGGCGGTGGGCAGCGGCGGCGGTGGCGCCTTGCTGGGCTGCGGGGCACTGGCCTGCTGCGCCGGGCGTGGCGTATCGGCGTGGCGCTCTTCCACGGGTTGCGGCGGCGATGCCGGAGCCAGCAGGCGCAGGCTGATGCGCATGTCCTGCTCCGGCGGCGGCAGCGGCGACGGCGCTGCCGTCCACTGCATGAGCAGCAGCAGCGGCAACACATGCAGTCCGGTGCTGATGGCAATGGCCAGCCAGTGGCGGCTGCGCTCACTCATCGCCGGACATGCCCACACGGTCGGCATCGTGCCCATCGGGAGCATCACCCGGCGCAGCCAGGGCGACCACAAGGGCGGGCGTGGTGGCCAGCCCCTTGGCCATGCCGTCATTCCGTGCCTGCTGCACGCCGTGCCTGCGTTCCAGCAGCGGCGCGGCATCGGCAGGCTGGTCCACGGACAGCCGCTGCCGGTACGAGCCATCAGGCACGGGCGTTTCGCGGATCTGTCCGGCGGCCGTGCGCACCACCTGTGCAGCAGGTGGGGTCACATGGCGACAGTACATACCCAGCGCACACAGCAACAAGACCGCGATGCAGGCCTCGCGCAGACGCCGACGTTGCCGTCGCTGCTGGCGGCGCTGCAGGCCGGGCAGGTCCATGCCAACCTGCCACAGCGCCTGCAGGTGCTGGTACTGGGCAGCATGGCGCGGGTCAGCCGCCTGCCAGCGGGCGAATGCGCTCTCGTCGCGCTGGCCGTCATGGCCATCCAGCCACCAGCGGGCTGCCTCCCGGGCAATGGTGGCCTGGCTCACACCTGCGGCACCTGCTGTACGGCCACCAGGGCACGCAGCAGATGGCCATGCGCGGTCTGGCGGGTGATGCCGAGCTGGCACCCGATCTCGGCCAGTCCCATCTGCTTCACCCGCGCCAGCAGGAAGACCTGTCGTGAACGTGCGGGCAGGGCGGCGATGATGGCGTCAAGATGGCGCAGCTGTTCCGGGTCCAGCTGGCGCTGCCCGGGCAGCAGTGCCGGGTTGGCGAAGATCAGCACGCGGGCGTCGTCCAGTGCTTCTTCGCGACGGCGCGCGCGCTGCCGGTCAGGGTCGACGATGAGGTTGTGGGCGGCGCGGTACGGGTACGCCCGGCCGTTGCCGAGCAGCCCACGGGCCGCGGCTTTGATGACGCGCAGCCAGGTTTTCTGGACGACGTCATCGGCGTCGCTGCGGTGCGGGAGTTTGCGTCGGACGTGGGCATGCAGCGGCCGGTGATGGGCGGTGCACAGATGCGCGACTTCCGTCGGTTCGACAGGCGTGGACACGGGGCGGGCGGTTGCGTTGAAGGGGAACAGCCCGCGGCGGCAAGGGCAGCGGCTGCACCTTACAGTAAAGGAGAATCATTTGCATTAATTGCGTTCCGCCCGGGGTGATCCTCGAGGACGGCGGGGTTCCGGCTTCAGAAGGCCGTGTACTGGATCTGCGCGGCCAGCACGCGCAGCCCCCCGGCGCCGCTGGACAGGATGCGTTCCTCACCCACGCCCTTGAGCTGCTGCAGCTGGAAGCCGTCGTCGGCGGGGAGTCGCGCCGCGACGTCCTGCAGGTGCTGCAGGGCATCGGGGCCCTCGCAGTCGAACTGCCCCCAGTACTGGCCGTGGCGACGGATGGTCAGGCGGTAGTGCATTACGGGTTCTCCGGCAGGTGCTGCAGCCATTGCGCGAACATCGCCGTGGCTGCGGCGGCCAGGGGCGCGCCGTAGCGACGAGCCTGGATGCGCAGGTCGTTGGGGTCGATGCCGGCCTGGGCCAGTTCCAGGGCGTGGCCGATCAGCCAGCGCTCGAACTGGCGCGCGTCAAGTTCCGGATGGCATTGCAGGGCAAGCGCATGCCGGCCAAGGGCGAAGGCCTGGTGCCTGCAGGCTGGCGTGCTCGCCAGGCGTTGCGTACCGACGGGCAGCTCGAAGGCTTCTCCATGCCAGTGCAGCACCGGAATGCCCTGCAGGGCCTGCAGGGGCGACTGTTGGCCGTCTTCGGTCAGCAGCAGCGGCGCGAAGCCGATCTCCTTGCCGCCACTGGGCGCGACCGTGGCGCCCAGGGCGCGCGCCATCAGCTGCGCGCCCAGGCAGATGCCCAGCGTCGGACGCTGCTGCTGCAGGCGGCGCTGCAGCAGGGCGATGCTGTCGGCGAGGAACGGATGGAAGGCCGTGTCATTGACGCTGATCGGGCCGCCGAGCACTACCAGCAGATCCGCGCGTTCGGCCGGCTCCAGTGGATCGACGCCGGCCTGCAGGACCTGAACGGTCCAGCCCTGGGCGAGCAGCAGGGGCTGCAGCGTGCCCAGGTCTTCGAAGGCGACGTGCTGCAGCACGACAGCGTGCCTGCCGGCAGTGGCCGTCATGCGGGTTCCCCTGCGCTGGGCCAGTAGAAACTGTCCGGCGTCGCGCGCGCGCCGAAGATCGCTTGGCCGACACGCACCACGGTGGCACCTTCTTCGATGGCAACCTCGAAATCGCCGGACATGCCCATCGACAGTTGTGACAGGTCGATGCCCGCCGGTGCGGTGTGCTGCAGCTGGTCGCGCAGTTCGCGCAGGCGCACGAAGCAGGCGCGAACGCGCTCGACGTCGGTGGTGAAGATTGCCAGAGTCATCAGCCCGCGCACGCGCAGGCGGTCGAAGGCGGGCAGCTGCTGCACGAAGCCAGCGACGGCGTCCGGGTCCAGTCCGTACTTGCTGGGTTCGGCCGAGGTGTTGACCTGCACGAAGACATCCAGCACGCGATCTTCCAACTGCAGCCGCTGCTGCAGGGCCTCGGCCACGCGCAGGCTGTCCAGGGCCTGGAATTCGCTGGCGAAGCGGGCGACATGGCGGGCCTTGTTGGTCTGCAGGTGGCCGATGACCGACCAGTGCACGCCGAGGTCGGCCATGGCTTCGGCCTTGCGCTGGGCCTCCTGCACCTTGTTCTCGCCAAGTTCGTGGCAACCGGCGGCCACGGCCATGCGGATGCGCGCCTCGTCGACGGTCTTGCTGACCGGCAACAGGCGCACGCTGGCCGGGTCCCGGCCGGCGCGCATGCAGGCATCGGCGATGCGCTGGCGCACGGTGACCAGGTTGGCAGCAATCTGTTCGACGGACTGGGCGACGGGCCAGTCGGCGGCGGCTAGGGGCATGGGGGACCTCCGGTGCGGGGTGGCCAGGGTGGGATACACTGGCACAGGACAAGAATTAGTTTGGCATAGGACAAAATGAAAATCACCGGGCGTAGTGCCGAGGCCATCTTCGACAGCATCCGTGAGGGTATTGGCAACGGCCAGCTGGCTGGGGGCAGCGTGCTGCCGCCGGTGCGGGAGCTGGCTGAGCGGCTGGGGGTGAACCGCAATACCGTGGCGGCCGCCTACAAGCGCCTGGACGGTGCCGGCCTGGCCAGCACCGGTGGCCGCCGTGGCACGGTGGTGCGCGGGCCAGCGGCGGCCATGGCGCGTGAGGGCAGCGCGCCGGGCCTGGCCCTTCGCGATCTGGCGGGAGGCAACCCGGACCCGCGCCTTCTTCCCACCGTGCGCTTTCAGGCCGCAGCCCCGCGGCTGTACGGGGCCGAGACGGTGGACGTGCGCATGCAGCGGCTGGCGCGCGCCTCGCTGGACCCGCATTGCCCGGCCGGCTATGCGCTGGAACTGACCCATGGGGCGGTGGACGGCATCGAACGCCTGCTGGCGGCGTGGCTGCTGCCGGGTGACCGCATCGCGGTGGAGGATCCGTGCTTCCTCGGCAGCCTGAACGTGCTGGCCGCTGGCGGCCACGCGGTGCTGCCGGTAGCGGTGGATGCGCATGGCATGCAGGTGGAGGCACTGCGCAGTGCGCTGGAGGCCGGTGCACGGGCGGTGCTGCTGACCCCGCGCGCGCACAACCCCACCGGGGCCAGCCTGGACGCGAAGCGGGCGCGAGCGCTGCGCCAGGTGCTGGCCGGTTATCCGCAGGTGGCGGTGCTGATCGACGATCACTTCGCGCTGCTTTCGCAACAGCCCTACCACTCGGTGCTGCCAGACGATGGGCGGCGCTGGGCGCTGCTGCGCTCGCTGTCCAAAGCGCTGGGGCCGGACCTGCGGCTGGCCTGGCTGGGGTGCGATGCAGAGACGGTGGCGCGCCTGCGGTTGCGTCTGGCGGCCGGTACCGGCTGGGTCAGTCATCTGTTGCAGGATGCGGCCAGCGCGGTGCTGGAATCGGCGCCGCAACGGGCGAAGATTGCCGCTGCAGGTGAGCGTTACCAGCAGCGCCTGCAGTCATTGCAGGACCTGCTGCGCGCGCGCGGGCTGCAGACGCCGCTGCCGATGGACGGCTTGAACCTGTGGCTGCCGCTGCCGGGTGACAGCCACACGCAGGTGCTGGCGCTGGCGGCACGCGGCTGGCATGTGCGTGGTGGTGAGGTGTTTGCGGTGGCGGCGCCGGCGCATGGGCTGCGCATCACCTGTGCGGCGCTGGGGGCGGCGGAGCTGCGCAGGCTGGCCGATGATCTCGCAGTGGTGTGCGGGTCGTAGAGTCGAGCTTGCTCGACTGCTGTTCGCCAATCAGTCGAGCAAGCTCGACTCTACAAAGGCGTAAGTCGAGCATGGCTCGACTCTACAAGGGCGAGCGCTCAGGGCGCGGCGTTGGCGCCGGGTCGCACGTAGTAGGTCTGGCCGGTGTCATCCAGGAACACCAGTTCAGGCTTGCCCTGCCACGAGGTGAGCATGGCGCCGGTGTTGTTCTGGTGCCGCACCATCAGGCTCGCGCCGCGATCGGGGTTGGCCACGACCTTGAATACTTCGGTGGTGCCGCTGGCATCATCGAGGGTCAGCAGGGCTTCGCCACCACGGTCGCTGGTGCCGTAGCCGCCGCGTTCGGAGCCATCGGGGCCGAGCAGGATCATGCCTGACAGGGCTGTCGCACGCGGGCCCTGCGCCATGCCCTTGCTGAGTGGATCGGGTACGGGGGCGCCGAGGATGACACGCGCCTGGCCCTTTTCATCGTGGATGACCAGGCCACGGGCTTCGATCACCCGCTGTGGCGATTGGCTGTGGTGCAGGTTCCAGGCGGTCCAGCCGGAAACAAGCAGGGCAAGGGTCGAAACCCCCAGGGTGGTCAGCAACAGTACGCGGGCCATCGTTCGTCCTTCCTTGGATGTGCCGACGATAGCGGATGCAATAGCGGATGGGTAGCGTCGACCGTTGGTCGATGCATCGCTCAATGGAAATCGCGGCTGTGGCTGCGCAGGCCCTGCAGCAGTTCGTCCAGGCACAGCATGCGCTGCACGATGACATGCTGCACGCCATCGACGCGTTCCAGGCGGCCGTCGATCTGCATCAGCTGGGTATCGACCAGTACGCGATGCTGGCGGTCGGCCACGTGCCGCCAGACCACGGCATTGACCATGCCGGTCTCGTCTTCCAGAGTGAGGAAGGTGACCCCGCTGGCGGTCTGCGGGCGCTGGCGCATGCGTACCAGGCCGGCAATGCGCACGCGGCGGCCATGGCCGTGGCCGCCCAGCTGTGCAGCGTCGAGACAGCCACGGCTGCGCAGCTGCGCGCGCAGGAAGCTGATCGGATGGCGGCCGAGCGTGGTGCCGGTGCTGCGGTAATCGGCCTGCATGTCCTCCCACGCGCTGGGCAGCGGCAGCGCCACGCGGGCCTCGATGGTAGCGCGGGCCGGGTCGAACAGCGGCAGCCGGTTTTCCACGCCGGAAATATCCCAGCGTGCACGATGGCGGTGGCCGCTCAGCCCACGCAGTGCACCGGCATCGGCCAGCAGGCCCTGCTGGCGCCGGTCCAGCCCGGTGCGCTGGCAGAGGTCGCCGACGTCGTCGAACGGGCGGCGCGCGCGTTCGCGCATCAGTGCCTGCACTGCCGTTTCGCTGCAGCCGTCGATCAGGCGCAGGCCGAGCCTGATCGCCGCTGCGCCCTTGCTGAAATCCAGCGTGCAGTCCCAGTCGCTGTGGCGCACGTCCACCGGCAGTACCGTGATGCCGTGCCGGCGCGCGTCCTGCAGCAGCTGGTCGGGGCTGTAGAAGCCCAGTGGCTGGCTGTTGATCAGACTGGCGGTGAAGGCGGCCGGATGGTGGCACTTGAGCCAGCAGCTGGCGTAGGTGAGCAGGGCGAAGCTGGCCGCATGGCTCTCGGGAAAGCCGTAGCTGCCAAAGCCCTTGATCTGCTCGAACAGGCGTTCGCCGAATTCCAGGCTGTAGCCGTTTTTCAGCATGCCAGCCAGCAGCTTTTCGCGATGCGGCTCAAGGCCGCCGTGGCGTTTCCATGCGGCCATCGAGCGGCGCAGTGCATCGGCCTCGCCCGGAGTGTAGCTGGCGGCATCCACTGCCAGCTGCATCACCTGTTCCTGGAACAGCGGCACGCCCAGGGTACGTGCGAACACACGTTCCAGCTGCGGTGGATAGAGCGGGTTGTCGGGATCGTTCAAGGCTTCGGGCCCCTGTTCGCGCAGGATCCGCCGACGTTCCAGGTAGGGGTGCACCATGTCGCCCTGGATCGGGCCGGGGCGCACGATCGCCACTTCGATCACCAGGTCGTAGAAGCACCGGGGCTGCATGCGTGGCAGCATGGCCATCTGCGCGCGCGATTCAATCTGGAATACGCCGATGGTTTCGGCGGCGCAGATCATGTCGTAGGTCGGGTCATCCTCGTCTGGAATCGCATCCATGCGCCCTTCGTGCAGGCCGTGCTGCTGCAGCATGGCCAGGCACTTGCGGATGGCGGTGAGCATGCCCAGCGCCAGGCAGTCGACCTTCATCAGCCCGGTGGCATCGAGGTCGTCCTTGTCCCACTGGATGACGGTACGGCCAGCCATGGCGGCGTTCTCCACCGGCACCAGTGTGGACAGCGGGTGTTCGGAAATCACGAAACCGCCCGGGTGCTGCGACAGGTGGCGGGGGAAGTCGATCAGCTCTTCGGTGAGTGACAGCAGCCGCCGCATCAGCGGCGTGTCCGGATCGAAGCCGCGCTCGCGCAGGGTGTCCGGCAGCGGGATGTTGCCGCCCCAATGGTCCATGGCCGCACCCAGCTCGTTCACCTGGTCCATCGGCAGGCCGAGCGCGCGGGCGACATCGCGGATCGCGCTGCGACCGCGGTAGCTGATCGCCACGGCGGTGAGCGCGGCACGCTCGCGGCCATAACGCTTGAACACGTACTGCAGCACTTCCTCGCGGCGCTCGTGTTCGAAATCGATGTCGATGTCCGGTGGTTCGTCGCGCTCTTCGGAAATGAAACGCTCGAACAGCAGGTTGCTGCGTGCCGGGTCGATCTCGGTGACGCCGAGCACGAAACACACCGCCGAATTGGCCGCCGAGCCGCGTCCCTGGCAGAGGATCTTCTGGCGGCGGGCGAAGCGCACGATGTCCTGCACGGTGAGGAAGTACGAGGCGTAGTTCTTCTTGGCGATCAAGGCCAGCTCGTGTTCGATCTGCGTGCGCTGCTTCTGTTCGATGCCTTCCGGCCAGCGCTCGGGAATGCCTTCTTCCACCAGGGCGCGCAGCCAGCTGTCCGGGGTGTGTCCTTCCGGTACCAGTTCGCGCGGGTAGGTGTACTGCAACGCATCCAGGGTGAAGTGGCAGCGCCCGGCGATGCGCACGGTCTCTGCCAGCAGTTCCGGTGGATACAGCTGGGCCAGCGCGCTGCGCGGGCGCAGGTGGCGTTCGCCGTTGGGAAACAGCCGCCAACCGGCTTCGGCCACGCTGCAGCGGTGGCGGATCGCGGTCAGCGTGTCCTGCAGGGCGCGGCGGCGGCGCACGTGCATGTGCACGTCACCACTGGCCACCAGCGGCAATGCATGGCGTTCGCCGAAGGCCTGCAGCTGCTGCAGGCGGCGCACGTCGTCATGTTCGTGGTGCAGCTCCACCGCCAGCCACAGGCGGTCGTTGAACCCGGCACGCAGCAGCGGCAGGTGGCTGGCATCAGGCTGCCGGTCCAGCCACAGGCACAGCAGGCCCTCGGCCAGGCCATGCAGATCCTCGCGCAGGCAGCGGTATTGGCCTTTGCCTGCGCGCCGCCGGCAGGTGGTGATCAGCTGGCACAGGCCGGCGTAGGCGTCCTGGTCGGTGCACAGCAGGGCGATCTTCGGTCCGTCCTCGACCTGGAATTCAGCACCGATGACCAGCGCCACGCCATGCGTTCTTGCTGCCTGCCAGGCGCGTACGATGCCGGCCAGCGAACACTCATCGGTGATTGCCAGGGCGCGATAACCCTGGCCGGCGGCACGCGCGAACAGTTCGTCGGCGGTGGACGCGCCGCGCTGGAAGCTGAAGGCCGACAGGCAGTGCAGTTCGGCATAGGCAGGGGAGGCGGCGGCCATGGCGGTTCAACCGAACCAGCCGTGCAGCATCCACGGCGCATGCGGATCGTTGCGCGGGCGGAATGCCCAGCCGCGCTGGCCGTGCGCGGTTTCCACCACGTAATAATCGCGGCGTGCATCGGTGTGGTCCCACCAGCCCGATTCGATACGCTCCGGCCCGGCGATGATGCGCAGGCGCGGGTCGCGAAGCGGTTGCGGTGTGTCCAGCAGCCAGCCGGGGCGCAGCGGCCAGTACGCCGGAGGCTTGCCCACTGGCTGGTTGCCGCTGGCCCGTTCCGGTCGATGGTCGGCCTGCACCGCCAGCGGCTGCACGGCGTCATCGCCCAGGCGTGCGCGCAGGCGCTCGCGCAGCTGGGTCCACGGCATTGCCTGCGCCGGGCGGGTGTCGAACAGATCACGCGCGGCCGGTACGAACGGCGGCAGATGTTCGGCCTGCAGGCGCAGCGCCCGGCTGCCGGCGGGCAGGGCGAAGGCCTCCATGCGGTTGCGGGTGATCTCGAACAGCAGCGCGGCATCGCGCTCGGGGGCCAGCAGGCCGATGGTCAGCACGCTGGCCGGCAGCAGGTCGTGTTCGAAATACAGGTCGAAGCGCTGCACGCCGCCATCGCGCGAACAGAGGAAGGCGGCCAGGTCCAGCAGCAGGCGCCGCAGCGGGAACAGCAGGGCCTGGCTGGATTCGATCTCGTACTCGAACTCGATGCGGGCATCGAAGCGGTCCGGGGGCTGGTAATAGCGCAGTGGCGGTGCCGGCAGGCCGCGCAGTGCGTCCAGCTGCTGCAGCACATCGGGGGCGAAGCGCCGGGCCAGGCTGTCGCGCGGCAGATCGAGCGCGGCGCCCAGCGTGCGCAGGCCGGAGCGGCCGAGCACGGTGACCGCTTCGGCGGGCAGGCCGCAGCGCGACAAGGGCAGCTGCGCGAGCAGCGCCGGCAGCTGCTGCATGTCGACGCCCAGGCCATCGTGCACGTTGGCCAGCACGCGTGCGGCATGCGCAGTGGGCGCGGCCACCAGGCGGTGGCGGAAGCCCAGCTCGTGCAGGCCATCGCGCAGGCGCTTCTCGATCTTCAGCCAGTCACCGAACAGGGCACGGCTGGCGCCGATTTCCAGCACCAGCGCATGCGGGAAATCGAGGCTGACCTGCGAGCTGTAGGCATAGGCCCAGCTGGCCAGCAGCTGGCGGGTGTGCTGTTCGGCGCTGGGGTCGTAGTCGTGCAGCTGCATGTCCTGCACCAGCACCTGCGCGGCCGACAGCAGCATGCCCGGGCGCAGGCCGGCCGCGCGTGCTGCCGGACTGACCGCACGCAGCACGCGGCGCTGCGCCGGCCCCTGCAGCAGCACCAGTGGCCGCTGCGGGTCCGGCTGCAGGCGCAGCACGCTGTCCAGCGCCAGCTGCGGCAACAACAGGCAGGCCCAGTGCATGGCGCGGCCTCAGTGGGCGATGGCCAGCGGCAGCGGTTGCGCGGGCGGCAGGCCGCCACGGCACTTCAGCACCCGCACCTGGCCGTGGTCGAGCTGCAGGCGCAGGCTGGCCGGGGAGGGATTGCGTGCGGCGCGCACGTCGCGGAACACGAAGCCCAGGCACTGGCCGCTGTCGGCGGCGACCTGCAGGCGGCGCAGCGAACGGTCATCGGCCTGCTGCGGCTGCGGCCAGCACAGCACCGCGGCACAGGCCGCCGAGCGCAGGCATTGTTCGGCCGCCCACAGCGCCTGCTTCGGCGCGGCCTGGATGATCTGCAGCTGGGCCAGATCGAGCCCGGCCGCGGCCCAGGCCGGGGCGTGCGGGCGGTAGGGCGGGGCGACCAGCACGATCGGCCGGTCGCGCTGGCTCAGCCTGGCCAGCGCCGGCCAGACCAGGGCCAGTTCACCCACCCCGGGGGCATCCTGCAGCACCTCGCACAGGCCACTGGCCGGCCAGCCGCCGCCGGGCAGGCGGGCATCCAGCGCCGGGTGGCCGCTGGCCAGGTGGTCGCTGGCCGGCCCGGTGCGCGCCGGGCCACGCCACAGCTGGCGGCCGTCCAGCAGACGGTCGAGCGCGACGACGGCGCCCATCAGCCGGTCCTCCAGGGGAGACGCCGGTCAGGTGGGAAGCGGCAGGAATGGGCGGGAACGGCTGGCATGGGGCGAGTATCGACAGGCCGGGATGAGGGGCTGAAAGCGACATGCTACTCGCCTTGTGAGTAGAATTACTAATGAAATTCCGGGGTGGGATTTCAGGTTGATGAAGGAAGAAGCATCCACGCATGGCGTGGATCTACTGGGCCCGCCCGGCCGGGATGCGCGTGCCCGCCCTGGTGGATCCGCGCAGACCCACAGTGCCCCGCCATCCCACGGAATGCGGCATTTGATTCTGCTGTTGCGTTTGCCGTTGCCTCTGCGGGTGCCGGGCGGCAGCCCGGCCGTCCCATCACCGCCCGTGCGGATCCGGGCGATGGTGCACGTACTCGACCACGGTGCCATCGGGATGCACCGCATTGAACGCCGCGCCGGTGGGCACGACCTGCAGCGGGAAGATGATCTCGGCGCCGGCCGCCACCAGTCTGTCGTGATAGGGCCGCACATCATCAACCAACAGGGTGCCGGTGGTGGAGGTGAACGGCGCCAGCGCGTCATCGCTGCCTTCGATCAGCAGGAACGCACCGACCATGGCCAGGCGCAGGCCGGCATCGGGGAACGGAAAGCCGGCATCGGCCACCACGCCCTGCAGCTGTTCGTAGAACGCCACGCTGCGCTCCAGCTCGCCGGGAGTGACGAACACGCGGATCAGCACGCGCGGGCTGCGCTGGCTGGAGGTATCACAGCGGTCGCGCCAGAGGTGGTCGAAAGTGCGGTGTACGTTCATGGGCTCGGTCCATCGCGGGGAACCTCATTATCGGTACGCCCCTGCGGCCCGCTGATGACGGGCGGTGATGGCCTGATAACCAGGCCGGGACAGCAGCCTGTGACTTAGGTCCTGTTGACAGCCATCGATGCCCTCGCACAATCTTAACAAGATGGGTCGCTTGCGGCCCGGGCAGGCAGGTTGTCACGCCGGGAGGAGGGTCCCGCGCGCAGACCGGTCCGTCCCCTGGCCCGCGGTGTGTTGCCTGGCAACGCCCGCGCGGCATGAACGCTGCACCCTTCGGCGGCACTTTCCCTGGACCGATTGCCTTGGCAACGGAATTACGCCCGCCGATGAAAACGTTTACAAAGCCGCTTGCCCTGTCCCTTGCGCTGTCTGCCGCGCTGGCCGCCCCGGCCTGGGCCGACACGGCCGCCTTCACCGTGCTGACCCTGGACCAGGCGCCGACCGCCGATGCCATTCCCGCCCTGGCCGCCCAGCTGAAATCCCTGCAGGTGGACGCCGTCAGCGTGCGTCAGGTGCAGCGCGGCATCGGCCAGGTCGATCCGCTGCAGCTGCTGGCCGATGGCCTGGGCTACGAATACCGCTTCATTGACGCCGGCAAGGATGACGGCCAGACCCAGCAGGGCCAGGCCGTGCTGACCCGCCTGCCGATCGCCGCCGAATCCGGCCCCGACCAGCCGGGCCTGAACTACCTGCGCCTGGACGATGGCCGCCACACCGTGGCCGTGTACACCGATGCCGGTGCGGGCGCCGCGCGCCTGCCGGCCCTGGTCACCCGTTCGCGCCTGGGCGCACCGGCCGTGCTGCTGGGTGCGGTGGCCGGTGAATCGGCCAAGGCCGCCGGCTTCGATCCGGCCCGCGTGGCACTGGAGGCCGATGCCAGCTACTTCAGCGATGGCTTCCAGGCGGCCAGCAGCGCGCCGTTCAAGATCGATGGCAGCGCCCTGCGCGCGACTCTGCTGACCCTGGCCTACGTGGCCGACAAGGGCGGCGAGCAGCCGTGGATGGACACCACCCTCAACGCCGATGCGCGCGCTGCGCTGCTGCTGAAGGCGATGACCGAGGACGAGAAGTTCCAGATGCTGCACAGCTACTTCGGGCTGGGCAAGGATGGTGGCCCGCTGCCGGAAGGCGCGGTGGGTTCGGCCGGTTTCGTGCCGGCGGTGCCGCGCCTGGGCATTCCGTCGCAGCAGTCGGCCGATGCCGGCGTGGGCGTGACCAATCCGGGCGGCATCCGTCCGGGCGACTTCGCCACCGCGATGCCGTCCGGCCCGTCCACCGCCTCCAGCTGGAACCGCGAAGTGGCCTTCGCCGGCGGCGCGACCATGGGCCGCGAAGCGTGGCAGCAGCGCTTCAACATCCTGCTGTCGGGCAGCGTCAACCTGCAGCGTGACCCGCGCAACGGCCGCAACTTCGAGTACGCCGGCGAAGATCCCCTGCTGGCCGGTTCGATGGTCGGCGCGCTGATCCAGGGCGTGCAGAGTCAGCACGTGATCTCCTCGATGAAGCACTTCGCGCTGAAC
>PJUE01000479.1_pt1 | contig 24837 bp, 20 predicted proteins | sample 1512171 | NCBI WGS metagenome assembly PJUE01 (sample SAMN08177674, study PRJNA422409) | Feces metagenome, whole genome shotgun sequencing project. | isolation source: Chicken feces (3) enriched on wood chips: alkali lignin treatment | host: Gallus gallus | place: USA: Madison | collected 2015-01-15
CGCACCATCCGTATTCCGGTGCACATGATCGAGACGATCAACAAGTTGAACCGCATTTCCCGCCAGATGCTCCAGCAGTACGGCCGCGAGGCCACGCCGGAGGAGCTGGCCAAGGAAATGGACATGCCGGAAGACAAGATCCGCAAGGTGATGAAGATCGCCAAGGAGCCGATCTCGATGGAAACCCCGATCGGCGACGACGAGGATTCGCATCTGGGCGACTTCATCGAGGACACCAACGTGGAGTCCCCGATCGAGAACACCACCAACATCAACTTGTCCGAAACCGTGCGTGACGTGCTGGCTGGCCTCACCCCGAGGGAAGCCAAGGTGCTGCGCATGCGCTTCGGCATCGACATGAACACCGATCACACGCTGGAAGAAGTGGGCAAGCAGTTCGACGTGACCCGCGAGCGCATCCGCCAGATCGAGGCCAAGGCGCTGCGCAAGCTGCGTCACCCGAGCCGTTCGGAACAGCTGCGCAGCTTCCTCGATATCGAGTGATTGTTGGCACACAGGTAAAGGCTGGCGCGTAAGTGCCGGCAAGGAGAAACCCCGCCTTGGCGGGGTTTTTCTTTGGGAGTGCAGTGATGGGGTGCAGGTGAGCGTGCGGACATTCGGCAGCATGGCACCAAGGCCAGCGCTGCAGGCCTGCCGTCTCCCCCTATGGCGCGCAACACACGCACATCAAAAGCAGACACAGGGAAGTAGTCGCACGCAGCCGGCTCCACTACACTGTGTCGTCGCTACGGGCCTATAGCTCAACGGTTAGAGCAGAGGACTCATAATCCTTTGGTTCCAGGTTCGAATCCTGGTGGGCCCACCATCTATGCCAGTGCTCTGCGGTGGTTTTACCCGCCAAGTCACTCCGTTTCGAATCTCTTGACGCCCGTACCAAATCGCGGCGGGATTCGCTTCAATTCATGCGTCGATAAGTGCTCGAAACACCCGCTATGCTGGGCCATCCGTTACGGAGGCTATTGGCAATGCCGAGTCGCATGGTGTCTGGTCGTCGTGGCTTTCTTGCTGGTTCTGCAGCGCTGGGTCTTTTTGCTGCACTGCCGCCGGTGCATGCACAGACTGCTGCATGCAAGGACAGCAAGGACAGGTCCTGGATTCCCGATGATGCGTTCCTCGCCGAGCTGCCGCGGATCATGCAGGCGTTCGCGGTGCCCGGTGTTGGCATCGCCGTGGTCGAGGACGGAGCGGTGGCCTGGATCCGCGGGATTGGCATGGCCAACGCGCAGACGCAGACCCCCATAGCTGCGCGAACGGTGTTTGAAGATGCATCGCTGAGCAAGCCGGTGTTCGCCTATCTGGTGATGCAGTTGGTGGAGCAGGGACGGATGGCGTTGGATGTCCCGGTGTTGCAATACCGGTGCCCGGATTATCTCGGTGATCATCCGTGGCTTGCGCGCATCACCGTGCGCGATGTGCTGCGCCACACCACCGGCTTGCCGGATTGGCGCAGGTCGCCGGCCACGGAGAAGCTGGTGCCGGCCTTCGAGCCCGGCACGCGCGTTACCTATTCTGGGGAGGCCTTTGTCTGGTTGCAGCTGGTGGTTGAAGAAATCACCGGGCAAAGCCTGGACGCTGCGATGCAGGCGCACCTGTTTGGCCCGGCTGGGATGCGCGACAGCAGCTACACCTGGAACGCGGATCTTGCGGCGCGCTCCGTGCATGGGCATCCGGCACATGATCGCGCCGAGGGCGACGCTCCCCTCCAGGTGCTGCGCGAGCAATGGGAGCTTGCGCAGAAGGTTGCGCTGCACTGGGGCAAGCCCTTGTCTGCCTGGCGCTACGAGGATGCACAGCGCGCATTGCCCGAGGTGCTGGCGCTGGCGCCGCCGGGCTTGGTCAGCTGGCCCGGCGATATCCTGGCCAATGCGGCGGCGAGCCTGCGGACCACGGTGAGCGACTATGCGCGCTTCCTGTGCCTGATGATGGATGGTCGGCAGCGGGCTTCATGGGAGCTCAGCGATGCGGCCCGGCGGGCGATGCTCACGCCGCAGATCAGCCTGCCGGGGCGTTGGACCGAGAAAGGCCTGGGCTGGAACATGGAGCAGACCCGTGATGGCCCGATGTTCTATCACTCCGGCAGCAACAGCGGCATCTTCAAGAACTTCGCGCTGGGCGACGCACAGCGCCGACGCGGCATCGTGGTGTTGACCAATGGCGGCAGCGGGGCGTTCGTGCACCAGCGCGTGGTGCGTGCGGCCACCGGTTACGACCTGCTGTCCTACGACCTGTAAGGCGCGCAGTGGCGCTTCCAGTGGGGCGGGCATTGGCTTGCCGGCCGGTGGCTCAGGTGTCTTCGCCGCGCTCGAATTCCAGCACTGCACCCAGGCGCTCGGCCAATGCCTGCGCGGCGTCCACCACGCGTTCCACGCTGTCATCGTCGTTGGTCTCCACCTGGATGAGGTGGAAGCCAGGGCCCTCGTTGTCACTCAGCCCGGCCGAACTGCTGTCCTCATCATCGGCACCCGGTTCCAGGTCGGCTACGTCCTCGGCCCAATCAACATCGTCCATGCCCTTGAGCATGTCGAGCATGGCCTGGGCCACGCCGTCGTCGGCGGTGAGGCGGAATGCGAGGTTTGCCATGGGGTTCTCCTTGTGGGGGACAGGGTTACTCGCCTTCGGCCTGGAAGCCGACCTTGTTGTGGCTGCCGTCGCAGAAGGGCTTGTTGTTGGAGTGGCCACAGCGGCACAGCCAGGTTTCGGTGACCCGGTCGACGGTGCGGCCGGTGCCGCTGACCACTTCGAGGTTGCCGATGACATGCAGTGGACCGTTGCGGGTGGGCTTCACCTGCAGTGGGCCGTCGCGCTGTGCCAGTGCTGTCGACTTCTGCTCCGGCGGTTCGCCGCTGGCGGTGAAGCCGCAGTCGACATGGCGGTGGTCGCAGAAGGGCTTGTTGTGTGACTCGCCGCAGCGGCACAGGGTTGCGCGCATGCCTTCGTCGCTGCCGGCGATCAACAGCGGCGCGTTGAAGGCGAGCGGACCGTTCTCGCGCACATGCACCAGGTTCACCACCGGTGCGGGTTCGGTGTGGCTGCCGTCGTTGTATTCGTAGCGGATGGCGCCGGACGGGCAGTTGCGCGCGATCAGCGCCACTTCTTCCGGAGGCACGGCGTCGGGGTGGATCCATTCGCCCACCACATTGGGCACGAAGACGTCCGGGTGGCTGAGCACGCAGTTGCGTGAGTGGATGCAACGTTCACCATCGAAATGGATGGTGACTGTCTTGCCGCGTACGGTTTCGGTTGCCATGGGCTGCCTCCGCTTCGGAAGGCGCAGTGTCGCGCGGAAGACGTTAAGGCGGGGCGTATACAGCTGGGCGGATTTGTGGGAGCGGCGTGAGCCGCGAAGCCGGGCGCAATGAGATTGCCATTGGACCGTGGCTTGAAAGGGTACGAGCTTCGCAGCTTACGCCGCTCCTGCAAAAAGCGCGCTATTTGCGTACGGCCAGCACGCCATCCAGGGCCAGCTCGGCCTTGAAGCCGGCTTTCTGCAGGCGGGTGGCCACTTCGCGGGGTACATCGCGGCCGCTGGTGAGCTTGTTGGGGGCGCCGGTGTAATGGAACAGTCGGCCGCCCCTGCGCAGCACGCGTGCCAGCTGGTCGTAGAACATCTGTGAATAGAGCTCGCCGGCAATGCCGAAGCGCGGCGGATCATGCAGCACGGCGTCCATCGAGGCATCGGCGATGTGCTCGATTTCCTTGGACACGTCGCCATGCTTCAGCTGCAGGCGGCCGCCTGCGGCGGCGCTGTCAGGGTCCGGCGACCATGGGTTGAGGGTACGCAGCCACAGTACCTCCGGGCTCTTCTCGAACGAGCGGATGCCGGCCACGCCTTCGTCCAGGCAGCAGGCGGCGAAATAGCCCATGCCGCCGCAGGTGTCGAGGATCTGTTTGCCGCGCGGTTCCACCAGCGCCACCTTGCGGCGGGCGTCGTCCAGCGGCGAGATCTGCGCGCTGACCAGCATCTTGATGCCGTCGATCTCGAACGTGGGGATGCCCCAGTCGGTAGGCACCAGCTTGTACAGACCGCTGCCGAAGCGCGAGGCGGCGCTGAACTCCTCGCCATCCCAGTAGTAGATGGTGCGGTCCTTGAGCTTGGCCGGCCACGGGTACTGCTGGCCGCGGAACTGAAAGCTGTCGCTGCCCAGGCCAACAGTCTCCTGGCTGCGGCCCAGGTCGAGCGAGGTGCTGATTTCGCTGCTGCCCTTCTTCAGGGCGCTGTGCAGCTGCTCGAGCAAGGGGCGGGTGAGCAGGGGGCCGGTGTAGTGGGGCATGGGGGCTGCAGGTGGTGCGAGGGTGGGAATGCTACCGCAGCTGGGTTTTGGGGGTTGGGTTGTGCGCGAAGAGCACCCCTCCCCAGCCCTCCCCTTTGCTCTGCAAAAGGGAGGGGGCCAAAAGCTCCCTCCCTTTGCCGAAGGCAAGGGGAGGGCTGGGGAGGGGTAGCGCTGGCCGCTACGCATGACTACCCACCCATAGCAGGCATAATTCGCGCCCCTTCCCTCGATTGCGCCTGCGCTGCCGCCCCTGCGGGCCAGAACCGGCGATCTGCCCGTATGTCCTTTCTGCATTCTGAACTGGCGCAGTGGCGCGCCAATCCCCTGCGCGAAATGCTGGCCGGTGCCGTGGCCACCTTTGCCTTGATCCCCGAAGTCATCGCATTCTCGTTCGTGGCCGGGGTGGACCCACAGGTCGGTCTGTTCGCCTCCTTTGTGCTGAGCATCGTGATCGCGGTGTTCGGTGGCCGGCCGGCGATGATCACCGCCGCCGCCGGTTCGGTGGCACTGGTGGCAGCGCCCTTGGTCAGCGCGCATGGCCTGCCGTATCTGTTCGCAGCCGGGTTGCTGGCCGGCGTGATCCAGATCGTGTTTGGGGTGCTGCGCCTGGGGGTGTTGATGCGCTTTGTCAGCAGCTCGGTACGTACCGGCTTCGTCAATGCGCTGGCCATCCTGATCTTCTCCGCGCAGTTGCCGCAGCTGCACGGCGCCACCACCGCCACCTGGACGATGCTGGCGCTGGGCCTGCTGGTGATCTACGGGTTGCCGCGCCTGCCCCTGCCCGGCGTGCGCGCGGTTCCCTCGCCGCTGATCTGCATCGTGGTGCTGAGCCTGCTGGCGTCGTGGCTGAAGTTGGATCTTCCTACCGTCGATGATCTCGGCAAGTTGCCGCAGGCCTTGCCGCAGTGGATGGGCCTGCCCACGCTGCCGTTTGACCTGGACACCTTGCGCATCATCGCCATGCCGGCGCTGGCCATCGCAATGGTTGGCCTGCTGGAATCGATGATGACTGCGCGGGTGGTGGACGAACTCACCGACACGCCCAGTTCCAAGAACCGCGAATGCACCGGCCTTGGCGTGGCCAATATCGCCGCCAGCCTGTTCGGCGGCATTGCCGGCTGCGGCATGATCGGGCAGACCGTTGGCAACGTGAAATACGGTGGCCGCGGCCGGTTGTCGACCTTGTTTGCGGGCGTGTTCCTGCTGGTGCTGATGGTGCTGCTGAAGCCCTGGGTAGGGCAGGTGCCGGTGATTGCGCTGGTGGCGATCATGGTGATGGTCAGTGTGTCCACCTTCGACTGGCGCAGCCTCGGTGCGTTGGTGCGGCATCCGCGCCTGTCCGGCGTGGTGATGCTGGCGACGGTGGCGGTAACCCTGGGCACGCACAATCTGGCCGCCGGTGTTGGCGTCGGCGTGCTGTTGAGTGGGGTGTTCTTCGCATTGAAGGTGGCGCGGCTGCTGCAGGTGGAGCCGCATGAACAGGCCGACGGCAGTCTGCGCTATGTGGTGCGCGGGCAGGTGTTCTTTGCTTCTGCGGATGCCTTCATCGATGCCTTCGATCCGCGTGTGGCCGAGGGGCGTGCGGTGGTGATTGATCTGTCCGGCGCGCAGTTGTGGGATATCACCGCCGTGGCCGCGTTGGAGAAGGTGGTCAGCCGCTATCGCCATCACGGCGTGAAGCCGCGCGTGCTGGGCCTGGATCGGCAGGGCCGGGCCTTGCTGCGGCGGGTGTTGCGCGAGGGCGAGCTGGCAGTGGAAGACCCAGCGTTGTAACAGCGGCATCAGCTGCGAAGCTGATGCAGGGACCGGTTGCCGGGGAAGCTGCAATTGCAGATTCCCCGGGCGGTGGCTTCGCCGCTTGCGCGGCGCTCACAAACAAAGTGCTTACATCACGTCCCAGGCGTAGCCGCCGCGCTCCAGCACCGAGGCGGCCAGTGATTCGACGATCTCGTCCTCGTTGCGCTCCAGCCCACGCACATTGCGCGCCATGCGCCGGCGTGCCTGGCGGGCGAACAGACGGGCAATCTTCACCGCGTCATCGGCGGCCGGGTGCTTGGCCTGCAGCAGGCTCTCCACCCGCGACAGCACGCACAGGCCGACGAACAGGTCGATGGCGATATCGGCCACGCGCTTCTGTGCATGTTGCTGTTCGGCGATCTTCTTGCCGTGCTTGCGCAGCAGCCGGTCCGAGGCCTTGGACAGCTCCACCGTGTATTTCTCGCACAGACGCGCCAGTGGCCGCAGCGCATCATCGAGCGGCGCGCGGATGCGGCCGGTGCCGTAGCCGGTGGCCTCGCGCATGCGGCGGCCGGCATAGTCGCTGAGCACGCCGAAGCCCTTGATCGGGTCGTTGAAGATGCCGCCCACCGCGCTCTGCAGTTCACTCAGCGTCGCGCCCACGCCCTTCAGGCCGTTCAGCGCCACGTACAGGCGCAGGATCTCGTTGGTGCCTTCGAAGATCGACAGGATGCGGGTATCGCGGGTCATCTGTTCGTACGGCAGCTCGCGCATGAAGCCGTTGCCGGCGGCGATCTGCAGCGCTTCATAACAGCTGCGCTGCACGGCCTCGCTGGCGAATACCTTGCTCATCGCCGCTTCCACCGAATAGTCGGTGCGGCCGCTGTCGATCAGGTGCGCGACCATCCACACCGTGCTTTCGGCAGCAAAGCAGTCGGCGGTCATCTGTGCGATCTTCTCGCGCACCAGGCCGAACTCGGCAATGGGCTGACCGAACTGCTTGCGCTCGCTGGCCTGCGCACAGGCCATGCGGATCAGCGCGCGCATGCCGCCAACCGCGCCGCCGCCCAGGCCGGTGCGGCCGCTGTTGAGGATGTTCATCGCCACCTTGAAGCCCTTGCCGACCGGGCCCAGCACATTGGCGGCCGGCACCCGCACCTCGTTGAAGGCGACGGTGGTGGTGGACGAGGCGCGGATGCCCATCTTGTCCTCGTGCGGGCCATGGCTGACGCCGTCCCAGCCGGCTTCGACGATGAAGGCGGTGACCTTGCCCTCCGCCGTGTCGGTGCGCGCGAACACCGTGTAGAAGTCGGCGATGCCACCGTTGGTGATCCAGATCTTCTCGCCGCTCAGCGTCCAGCTGCCGTCATCGTTGCGGTGGGCCTTGGTGCGGATGGCAGCGGCGTCGGAGCCGGCACCGGCTTCGGTCAGGCAGAACGCAGCGATCATCTCGCCACTGGCCAGCTTGGGCAGGTAGCGCTGCTTCTGCTCGTCGTTGCCGAACAGCAGCAGGCCCTTCATGCCGATCGAGCTATGCGCGCCGATGGTCAGCGACACCGAGCTGTCGTGGCTGCTGGTCTGGCCGAGCACGCGCGCATAGGCACCGTTGGACAGCTCCAGCCCACCAAATTCCTCGGGAATGATCAGCCCGAACAGGCCCATGTCACGCAGCGCCTGGATGAACTCCGGTGGCTGCTCGGCATCGCGGTCGTACTGGCGCAGGTCGGCGGTCTTGTCGGCCAGGAACTGGTCGATGGCATCGGTCATCGCGCCCAGCATCTCGCGGTCACGCTCGCGGATCTGCGGGTAGGGGAACAACACCTCTTCGGCGATATGGCCAAAGAACAACTGCTTGGCAATGCTTTCGTCCAGGTTCTGCGCTGCAACGGTATTCACGTACGGCTCCTTGGGTGCGAACGGTGGGGGCGTGTGTCGGATGATGGCCTAGTCTCGCCACAGGTTCACACATTTGGGCATCACAATCGTGGAACTCGCTGTGCGCTTGCCGGTCTCTGCACTATGCCGATGTACCGTGGCAGGGCCGGTTGAAGCCCTGCGCCCTGTCTGTGATGGAGTTGCATGCGATCTGACCGTTCTGCCGAGCCGCTATGGACCCGCTTGACCGCCGCCGTGGTTGCGTTGGCGTTCATGCTCGGCGTAACGCGGCTGATGCTGCAGGTGCCTGCCTTGCCCCCGGTCAACGAGCAGACCCGTATGCAGTTGCGGTGGCTGCTGCCGGCTGCAGCCACGCCTGAGCCGGCGTTGCCGCAGCAGCCGGCCCAGGTCGCGGTGGCCACGGCGGTGCCCTCGTCATCACTGCCGGCCACACGCAGGCAGCTTGAAGGCACCCCTGTGGCACCGATCACCCCGGCTGCACCGGCACCCGTGGCGGCGACCCCGCAGGCCAGCTGGTCGCAGCGGCTGTACGCCAAGGACGGCACGCTCGCCGTGCCGGCTGCTGCTGATACGCGCCAGAAGAGCGCAGCTGAGCGCGTGTTCGAGCACCGTGATGAGCTGGCCACCCAGGTGGGGGAGCGTGCGACGGCCAACCTGTTTTCGGGCGAACGTGCGGGAACGCGCCAGAAACGCTCCGAGCGCCTGCTCTATGGCGAGGACATCCAGGCTGCTGAAGCGCGGCGACCGCCGGATATCGCGTTCAATCCACGTCTGCATGAGCGGCCCTCCGACTTGGGCAGTGAAGCCACCGGCGATGCCTACAAGGCCGCACCGATCCGCTATGAAAAGGCGCCGGACATGAAGGGCGAGGCCAGCCGCCGCATTCGCGTGGCGATCGGCGCGCTGGAGCAACGCTACCCGCGCTGCAATGCCGATCAACGCCAGCGCTGGCTGGGCGTGGTGCAGCAGCATCTGGATGCACTGCAGCGGGTGGAGTATCGCTACAACAATGGCGCAGACCCGGTCGAGGCCGAGCACAGCCTGCTCAGCGCCGCCGACAGCGCCTATGACCTGGCCCGGCGCGCCCTGTGGGATGCCGAGCGGCGCATGAAAATGTGCACTTGAGCGGCGGTCATCGCAGGCCAGTTACCGGCCCTGCCGCCGTCATCGGGCGTGCTTGCCGCTTGCGGCCCGCGCCATCTGCCAGACAAACCGGGACAAAACAGGACGACATTTATAAGTTGTTGTCTTTGAATGGCTTTTTGATTCTTTTGCATGCCTAGAATCGGGCGTCTTCCCATTCTGGTATCGCGATGAAGTCGATTGGTCTGTTGTTGTCCGCCGCTGTGCTTGCTTCCACCTTCGGCTGCAGTGCAGCGTCCCCGACCGCAGCTGCCAGCGTGGCTGGCGTCGCCCCCGGTCATAGCCATGCGCTGCCCAAGCACGCCCTGGTGGGCTATCTGCACAACTTCGACAACGGCCAAGGGCTGTTGCCGGTCGGCAAGGTCGACGACAGCTGGGACGTGATCGTGCTGGCGTTTGCCGATGACATGGGCGAGGGCAAGGTGGCATTCAATCCGGACCCTGCCCTGGACCGCGCGCAGTTGATTGCCGACATTGCCGCCAAGCGTGCGCAGGGCAAGATCGTGGTGTTGTCCTTTGGTGGCGAGTTGGGCACGGTGACCTTGAACACGCAGCGTGACGAGGACAACTTCGTGCGCACCACCGCCGAAGCGATCAACACCTTCGGCTTTGATGGCATCGATGTGGATCTGGAGAAGATCGCCGGCGTGGTGCATGGTGCGCCGGTTACCCCGCACCTGATCTCGGCGGTGAAGCGCCTGCACGGCATGTACCCGAACCTGTATGTGTCGATGGCACCGGAGCACCCGTATGTGCAGGGCGGTTTTGTGTCGATGGAAGGCATCTGGGGCGCTTACCTGCCGCTGATCGACGGCCTGCGTGAGGAGCTGGATCTGTTGCATGTGCAGCTCTACAACAACGGTGGCCTGCCCACGCCCTACCGCGCAGAGAAGTTCCCGGGTGGCAGCGTCGACATGATGGTGGGCTCGGCGAAGATGCTGATCGAAGGCTTTGATCTGGCCGGCGGCAAGGGGCGGTTCGAGGGCCTGCGTGCCGACCAGGTGGCGTTGGCCCTGCCGTCGGGGCTGCGTGCTGCGGGCAATGGGTATGCGACGCCGGCGGATATCAATCGCGCTTTTGATTGCCTTACCACCGCCACGCAGTGCGATGAGGTGAAGCCCAGCCAGCCGCATCCGGATTTCCGCGGGGTGATGACCTGGTCGATCAACTGGGATGTATCCGACGGCCGTGCGTTCTCCGCGCCGGTGGGGGAACATCTGCGGGCTGCGCAGGCGCGCTGAGCCGGTAGCGGTTAGATGCATTCTGAGTAGACAACTGCTTGAAGCATTCTGAGCAGGTGACTGCTTGATGCATTCTGAGCAGGTAACTGCTTGATGCATTCCCTTCCCCCGCCTGCGGGGGAAGAGCTTGTCCCCGCGAAGGCGGGGATGCCCATAGGGCGGATGGGGGGCGCTTTTGGTTCCTGACTTGCTTGAAGCTTGGAAAGCGCTATCCCCACGTAGCGCCAGGCAGTTTCAACGCTGCGCAGCGGATGACTGTTTGCCAACGTTGTTTAGTGGGTGAGAAGCAAAAGCTGCCCTCATCCGGTGCTTCGCACCACCTTCTCCCGTGAACGGGAGAAGGGAATGGCCAAAGCCACAGCCACAGCCACAGCCAAAGCCAAAGCCAAAGCCAAAGCCACAGCCACAGCCACAGCCAAAGCCAAAGCCAAAGCCAAAGCCAAAGCCACAGCCACAGCCACAGCCACAGCCACAGCCAAAGCCAAAGCCACAGCCACAGCCACAGCCACAGCCACAGCCAAAGCCAAAGCCAAAGCCAAAGCCAAAGCCGCCATCCCCGCTTGCCGTACTCACTCCACCCAGAAATGCACCAAGGTCACCCGCTCATCGCTGCGGAACCCGGGGTAGAGCTGCTGCATCACCCGCAACAGACCCGCAGGCGTGCGACAGGCCGGGTCATGTTCATCGCGCAGATCCGCTTCCTCCAGTGCATCAAAACTTCGCAGTTCGGTCTGCAGTGCCAGTGGCCCCAGCTGGCGGCCATCCGCCAGTGCGATGCAGGCCTGCGCCACTCCGTGCCAGCGCGCTCCGCGCCGTACGCTGGTGTTGCGTCCGGTATGGAAACGGGGGTTGTCGAAGCCTAGCAGGGGCGCAGTCATGGGCGTGGGGCTGGGTGGGAAAGCGGCCATTCATTCTGGGCGCGATTGGCGCATTTTTCATCACCTGCCGTTCAAGCAGGCAGGCTCAGCATCATCATCCTTCTTCTGACTGGATCCGGCCATGCCGCGCGCGGCTGCGCTTGCGCTGTTGCTGCTGTTGTACGGGCTGTGCGCGCCGTTGCAGGCGCGCACCGTGTACCGCTGTGTGCAGAAGGGCACCGTCAGCATGGCCACCGCACCGGAACCGGGCTCCAGTTGCAAGGCCATGATGATCGAAGACAACGCCGTGCAGACCCCCAACCTGTGGGGCAACTTCGGCGTGTTCAGCGGCACCCTGTACGAGCGTGAGCAGGACGGCAGCAAGGTCTACTCCACCCGCAACCTGCCCGGATCCACGCCCTATCTGCGCTTCACCGTGGCCACGCCGCCGGGTGAGCCCGCGCACGCAGGCCTGGGCAGGGTCGGCACGCCGCAGTTGAATCGTCATGCACCGCAGTTCCGCGCCGCCGCCAAGGCAACCGGCGTGGATGACGCCTGGTTGCGCGCGGTGGCGCATGCCGAAAGCGCCTTCGATGAAAAAGCGGTGTCACCCAAGGGCGCGCAGGGCGTAATGCAGCTGATGCCGGAAACCGCCAGTGAGTACGGGGTGAGCAATCCGCTGTCACCGGCGCAGTCGATCAACGGCGGCGCTCGCTATATGAAGTCCCTGCTGCGCCGCTACAACGGCGACCGCACGCTGGCGGCTGCCGCCTACAACGCCGGTATCGGCGTGGTCGCGCGCTACGGCGGCGTGCCGCCCTATGCGGAAACGCGGCAGTACGTGGACAAGGTGCTGGCCCTGTACAGCCGCTACCGCGAAGCGATGGGCACCGGGCCGGAGCGGCCTGCGTTGTAATTGGCTTGGCGGGGTGAACCAGCCGCCCCCTCCCAGCCCTTCCCAACTGCTTATGGAAGGGGGTGGAGCAGGCTTTTGCTTTGGCCCCCTCCCTTTGCCGCAGGCAAGGGGAGGGCCGGGGAGGGGTGCTCTTCAGCACCGCCGCCTCAACCAGCCTCACCCCCGGGCCCAAGCAAACGCAGCTGTTGCCAGCCGACGTGATGCATCAGCTCGCGTACCACCACCAGCGCGGCGACGAAATCCGCCTGCTCGGGGATGCCCTGGCTCTTCGCCGGCATCCCTGCCGCAACCTCCGCCAGCTGGTTGAAGGCCCGCTCGACTTCGTCGATCTCCAGCTCGGCGATGGCCTGCCGCGGATACCCCAGTACGTCAGCCAACGGCGCCAACACGGCGTCGCCGCATTCCAGTACTTCCAGCGATTCCAGGCGTAGCGCGGGTATCCACGGCATCAAGGCGTCTTCGGTGCTGGCGATGGCCTGTTCCAGCGCCTGCTCCGAGGGGGGAAAGTGGAGCAGGCCGGCCTCCAGCAATGCGGCCAGTGACAACGGCAGGCGGATATCGGTGCTGGCCCCGGCATGCAGGCGGATCGGGCCATTTTCGAGTTGCAGGTGCATATGTGTCTCCTTGGCGCAGGGCTTTCGGCGGTTCCGCCGCAGGCCGTGAACGTCTATCGTGCCGGGTCCGAAGTGGGTTGGATGTACATGGATCGCAAGCATTGGGTTATTGCCGTCATCGTCGTCACCGGTGCCGCGCTGGGGGCCAGCTTCCTGTGGGCACCGCACGCGCCTGCGCCCGCGGGCCCGCCGGCAACCGCCTTGGGCTGGCAGGCCCGGATCGAGCTGCTGGGCGGCGATGGCATCGCGGGCAACGGCGCGGGCAAGGCCGCGCAGACCCGTTTCAGCGATCCCTGGGGCCTGGCAATGGGCGGTGGAGTGCTGTTTGTGGCCGACGCTGGCGACAATAACCGCATTCTCTACCGGGGCCTGGACGGCGCGTTCCAGCTGCTGGCCGGTGGCATCGAAGGCTTTGCGGATGGCCAGGGTAGCGCGGCCCGTTTCAATACCCCGTCCGGCATCGCCCTGGATGCGCAGGGCAATCTGTACGTGGCCGATACCGGCAACCATGCCATCCGCAAGATCAGCCCGCAGGGGGCGGTCAGCACCCTCGCCGGCAACGGCACCCCGGGCTTTGCCGATGGCGCTGGCGCACAGGCACGTTTCAACGGGCCTATGGGCGTGGCCGTGGCCAGCGATGGCCGGGTCTATGTTGCCGATACCTGGAATGACCGCATCCGCATGATTGCCACCGACGGCACGGTCACTACCCTGGCCGGTGGTGGCTCGCCGGGCTGGGAAGACGGGCAGGGGGCATCGGCGCGGTTTGATACGCCCACCGACCTGAAGTTCGACAGCCACGGCAATCTCTGGGTGGCCGATCTGCAGAACAACGCACTGCGTACCGTCAGCGCCGACGGCATGGTCAGCACCCGGGTTGGCCTGCCCGACGGTGAGCGGCTGCTGTGGGGGCCGATGACCCTGGCCATCACCCACGACGATGTGGTGTATGTGGGCGAGCGCTTGAGTGGGCGGGTGGTGCAGGTATCACCGCACGGCCACATCGTGGCCGTGGCTGGTAGTGATGCACTACGTTTCGCACGCCCGGCCGGATTGGTGTTGGCGCCCGATGGCAGCTTGCTGCTGAGCGATGCCGACGCCTATCGCCTGCATCACCTGCTGCCGCAGACGGCGGCGAGCACGCAGCCGCCGCAGCTGGGGCCGTCGCCGGACAATCCGCTGCCGCGCAACCAGGGGCGCTGGCCGTTGGCACCGCAGCTGGGCTGGCACGAGGTGACCGGCACCCTGGGCGAGGTGCGCGGCAATTTCAGCGGCGAGAGCCGCCACCACCTGCACAGCGGGTTCGATGTGCGGGGTGACGTGGGCCAGACCGTGCTGGCCATCGCCAGCGCCAAGATCAGCAGCCCGGCCTCCACCTGGACATTGGGCGGCCAGGCCGAAGGCCTGTCGCTGGACAAGCTCGACTACATCCACATGAAGGTCGGCCGTGATGCCGGCAACCGCGCGCTGGACCCGGCCCGCATGCAGCTGGTCTATGACGACAGCGGCACGCTGGACAGGGTGCGCGTACGCCGCGGCACCCGTTTCCAACCCGGTGATGCGTTGGGCAGCATCAACAGCCAGGCGCATGTGCATCTTGCCGTGGGGCCGTCGGGCTACGAGCGCAATGCGGTGCGCCTGGGCTTTGCCAACTACGCCGATCATGTCGCCCCGAAGATCGACGACATCGCTTTGCTTGATGGCAACAACCAGCGGCTTGCCGAAAAAGTGGATGGCCGCCTGCGTGTGCCGCGCGACATCGGCGGCTTGCAACTGGTGGTGGAAGCCTGGGACCAGGTGGACAACAACCTGCCGCGCCGCCGTCTGGGCCTGTACAGCCTGGGCTACCAGATCCTGGACGCCAACGGCCGCGCGTTGCCAGGCTATGAGCAGCCGCAGACCAACATCATTTTCAACCGCATGCCGCCGCAGCGCGAGGCAGTGAAGCAGGCCTATGCCGCTGATAGCGGCATCACCGTGCATGGCAGCAGCAGTACGCGTTTCCGTTACGTGCTGACCAATACGGTGCGTGATGGTGTGTTGGCCGAAGGGAGACTCGAGGTGGCTGAGTTGTTGGCCGGGGATTACATCTTGAGGACAACTGCGAAGGACTACAGTGGAAACGTCGCCACCGAGTTCACAGATCTGCTGCTTCGCTTGAACTGAAGCAGACGTCCAAGTCGGGATGCACGGTGTATCAAGCCTTAGCCGCAGCTTGCGGCGGGTCAGATGTTCGTCTAGCCGCTGACGCAAGCTTCATGGCCGGGAGCTCTGCTGTGCCCGATTCGTGCGATCTAGCCTGGGTTGGCGAGGGCGCAATCTTCCGATTCCGAGCCGCGATGAGTTTTCCATCTTTTTCCCGTCTGTGGTCGAAACCAGTGGCGACGCACAAAAAAAAGCCCCTCCTTTCGGAGGGGCAATAGAGCAAAGACTTAAGTCCACTTCGGTACGTGATTGATCAGAAATCGTAACGAGCAGTGAAGCGCATGTAGCGCGGAGTGGTGTAGTTGAACGCGCGGCCATAGAGATTATTGTGCTGCGTGGCACTGGTCGCGTAATTGTCGTTGTAGAACGTCGGGACGCGCTGGTTGAACAGGTTGATGACATCTGCGGACAGGGTCAGACCTTCCAGCCAGCTCGGGCGGTAGCTCACGTTGACGTTGAACTGGATCGTCCACGGGGTTTCGCCATGGGTACCACGCTTGGACAGACCGTAGTCAGCGCTCGGAGCAGTGTTGGTGCTCGGATTGCCTGCCAGACCGCAGTAGTGGTAGTACGAGCCGTTGTAGATGCCCGCGGTCGGTGACGGCCAGGTCGGGTAGTAGCTGGTGCAGCTACGCGGACGACCGGAAGCTGCGATCAGCGAACCACCAACAGTCCATTCCGGGTTGAACACATAGTAAGCAGTGCCCTTCAACTGGTGCGTACGGTTATTCGGTAGCAGACCGTTGGCACCTTCCATCAGCTGCGGCAAGTCCCAATCCTGCGTCACCGACACGTCTTCCTGACCGCCGGTGCCGGTATCCAGATCGGAGGCCAGCTGGCCTTCGGTGTTGCCGAAGTTGCGCGACCAGGTGTAGCTCAAGCGTCCGTAGAAGTTGTTGGTGAACGGATGCTCCACGAACAGATCAACCGCAACATACTTGCGCTTGAGCTTGGGCAGGTTCAGCTCTTCCGCAGAGTAGTGGTGCAGTGCCAGGCTGCCGTCAGCCTGCTCTTCGTAGAACGAATTGGCTTCGCCCGGATTGAACAGGAAGCAGCCGCCACCCAGTGCCTGGGTGCAGGTGTCGTCAATGGCACTGCGCAGGTCACGGTAGGTGAACTTTGCACCCCAAGCCAGTGCTTCATACGGCTGGTGTTCGAAGCCGACGATGTACTCATCCTGGTAGTGCGACTTGATGCCCTTGGCGGCAACAGTCTTCGGGTCCGGAGATTGGCCGCACTCCAGGTTCGCCGAGACCGCATTCGGATTGCCTGCGCAGGAGTAACCCAGATCCGTTACCGGAATGTTGACGAGGCCGGTCGGTGCGCCGGTGACCGGGTCTACGCCGGTGTAAGTGAAGTATTCGTTGGTGTACAGCGAACCAGAGGCTGCACGTACGGCAACGTTGTTGGGCAGCGCCAGGTGGTAACGGCCAGCATTGGCGAAGAGCTTGAACGAAGAGTCACCAAACACATCCCATACTGCGCCCAAGCGGGGCGCCCACTGGTTGCTCTGCTTGATGTATGGCTTGCCGTCGCCATTGAAGTTGGTGAACTGCTCGTTGCGCAGGCCCAGCGACAGCATCAAGCCATCGTTGATCTGCCAGCGATCTTCAATGTAGAACGCCTCCTGCTCGGTTTTTACCTGGGCTTCCTGCGTGTAGTAACGCTGGGCGACGTAATAGCCCTGGTTGCCTAGACCGCCGGCCTGGCCGGGAGAGCCCACACCGTGGGATGCATCGACCGGCGAACCTGGGGCGCCATTACCCTGTGCGTCGCGCATACGGCCGTAAACCCAGACGTAGCCGCCCTGGTATTCCGAGCCGGTGAATGCCTCGGCATCCTGACGGTCGTAACCCAGGCGAATTTCGTGGTCGCCGGCCTGGTAAGTGATGTCCAGACGGCCACCTTCGGTCTTCTCATACTCGCCCGGTACCGATACACGCGAGGTCGACCAGCAACCGGAGTAGTCAAACCCGGGGGCACGGTTGACCGCAGAGGCTGACACATACGGGCAGCTCGGGTCCAAGCCCCACGGGGAGGACTCATGTTCGATCTTCTGCCGACCATACAGCGCCGAAACGGTCAGGTTGTCGGTGATGTAGCCGGTGTACTTGCCGATATAGAGCCTTGCGTCGTCCTTGTCAGTGGTGCCGGCATTCTTTTCAGAGCCATGGCCCATTGAGCCATAGTCATAGACGAAGCCGTCATAGCTGTACTTGGTGACGTCGGAGACACCGGTGAATTCGAGGATGTGGTTGTCGGTGATGTTCCAGTCAACCTTTGCCGTCCAGCGCGGGTAGTCGTAGCGGTAATCCTGGTAGCCGCCAGCAGCGCCCGGTGCGGAAGAGGTCGATGCGGCAACGCCTTCACCCTCACGACGGGTAAGTTCTGCATCGGCGTAGAAGAACAGCTTGTCCTTTACGATCGGGCCGCCGGCGTAAACACCGGTGGTGTTTTCCCAGAACGTATTCTTTTCACGATAGGTCAGCAGCTTTCCATCGGTGGCCGGGAAGTTGCCGGTATTGGGATAGTAATAATTGTGCGGGTTGCCGCGCGTCGCCTTCGGGCTGAAGATGCTGTACACGCCACCCTTGAACTCGTTCGTACCGCGCTTGGTGACGATGCTGATCACGCCGCCCGTTGCACGACCGAACTCGGCGCCATACCCGCCGGTGATGATCTGTTCCTGGGCAATGGCATCGAACGGCAACGTGGTGTAGCCGATCGAAGTCAATGGATTGGTAACTGCATAGCCGTTGATGTAATAGGCGTTTTCAGATGATGCGGAACCGCCGAAGCTGGGGACGCCATAACTGTCGTTCTTGACGACGCTGGGGGCCAGCAGGGCAACTGACGCGATGTCGCGCGGGATGGCGAACTTTTCGAGCTGTTCAGCGGTAAAAACCGTACGGGTGTCCACCTGCGAGATGTCGATGGCCGGCACACTTGAGGCTTTTACGGTGACGCGGTCAAGATCCACGGCATTGGCCGCGTTGGACGAGGTAAATGAAACCTCGGTGCCGCTCGCAATGATGACGCTGACGCCTTCACGCGAGCCGATGACCTGGCCGTCCTTCATCATGGTCACCTTATAGGTGCCATTGGGAAGCGAAGTCGCGCGGTAGCGACCGTTGGAGTCCACCTGGATGGTGCGGCTCAATCCGGTTCCGGTGTTCTCGACAACAATGGTTGTTCCCGGCTCGGCAGAAGCTTGACCGTAGATGGTACCGGTCACGCTCTGTGCGTTGACCGCACCGGCAAAACACATACCCAGGGCTACATACAACGATGCGCGCCGGATGGTTTTGGTCTTCATCATTTTTGCTCTCTCTCTCCTGAGGTGAAACATCAGTCGTTTGGCTTGGCTCATGCCCAAAGAACGCGGGGTACAACTGCCAAGGTGAACCGATACTAACCAGAGAGAGGGGTTGAAGTGAACGAAAGATTAACCAAAAAACAGTAATTAATGTAACTTTTCCATAGATTTCAGACTGTTACGAGTTCTTCGGGCCACGTATTCAGTTTTCTGTGCCAAATAGAACCGTTGGGCTGCACTTGAGTTTTTATAAGCTATTGTTTTGTTTGAGAAATATTTAGTTTTTCTCGAGCATTGGCCGAGCTGTTCGCGTTGTCCATGGGTGCGTTCACACTTGACTATCCCTTACGTATCGGGGGGCCTAGCTGTCTGTCATGGTGGCGTTGGGGACGCCGTGCTCGACAAGCAGCCCGGGTACCGTGAGCGCAGGTTCTGCTCGGAACTGCCAACCTGTTCCGAGGCTTTTCGCAGCAATGCAAGAAGCGGGGCGAGCAGGCTGCCATTCGATGCTTGTCTCACAGGGTTTCATGCATGGATCTCCCGCCTCTCGCCATTGAGGTCACCCACCGCCCGCACCTCGATGCTGCCGTAGGCGGCCCACGGGAACTGCCTGGCGATCTGCATCGCCGCGTCGGCATCGTCGGCTTCGATCAGGTTGAAGCCGGCCAGGATCTCGCGGGTTTCAGCAAACGGGCCATCGACGACCCGCGATTGGCCTTGGCGGCTGCGCAGGGTCTGCGCGCTGGCTGGCGGCTGCAGGCGCTGGGACATCACCAGCGTGCCGTTTGCCTGCAGTGCATCGGCATGCTGCAGACAGCCGCGCATCAAGCTGTCGTATGCGCTATCGGACAAGGTCTGCAGCAATTGCGGGTCGATGTAGATCAGCAGCACGTATTTCATGGGGAGGCTCTCAGGCGCACAAGCCCGGCATGATGGCGCAATGCCTATGTCGCGTTGCCGCATGAATCGGTTCATAAAAATTTGCCGTCACCGTGTCGAGAAACGTACTGCCGGTTCGTCGTACCTGTTGAGAAGCGGGCATGCCGCCTGCAGCGGAGCACGACGATGAGGGTGATGGTGCTGGTGAAGGCCACGGCTGACACAGAGGCCGGGGTGATGCCCACGCGCGATGAGATCGCGGCGATGGGCGCATTCAACGAGGAACTGGTCAAGGCCGGCATCATGCTGGCCGGGGATGGGCTCAAGCCCAGCTCGCACGGGGCGCGCGTGCGGTTTGCGGCGGAGGGTCGCAGTGTCATTGATGGGCCGTTCGCCGAAACCCGTGAGCTGGTGGCCGGCTTCTGGGTCTGGCAGGTGCGGTCGCTGCAGGAGGCCGTGGAATGGCTCAAGCGTGCGCCCTTCAATGCCGGTGGTGGCAGCCCGGTGGAGGTGGAGATACGCCCGTTCTTCGAGGCGGAGGATTTCGGCGACGCCTTCACCCCGGAATTGCAGGCGCAGGAGCAACGTCTGCGCGAGCAGATCGACCGTAACAACTGACCCCGACCCCAGCCAGGAGCAAGACGATGAAACTGATTCCGTTTTTGGGCTTCAACGGCCAGACCCATGAAGCGATGGCGTTCTACGCCAAGGCCTTGGGTGGCAGCGTGGTCTCGGAGATGACCTATGGTGACATGCCGCCCAGTGCCGGGATGGATGCGGAAGGGTGCGGCGGCTTCATGCCGCAGCCCGAGCAGGTCGCGCATTGCCAGGTGGAGGCGGGCGGCGCGGTGCTGATGGCGGCGGACGGCCCGCAGCCAGGAGATGGCAGCGCCACCACCATCAATGTGGACGTGGACAGCATCGAGGAAGCCGAGCGCGTATTTGCCGCGCTTGCCGAGGGCGGCAGCATCCAGATGGCGCTGGCTGAAACGTTCTGGGCACATCGCTGGGGCATGCTGGTGGACCGCTACGGCAAGCCGTGGATGGTCAACTGCATGAAGCCGATGCCGACGGGGGGCTGAAGCATGGACATTCCGCAGATGATCTTCGTCAACCTGCCGGTGCGTGATCTGGACGCTTCCAGGGCGTTCTTCGCTGCGCTCGGTTACAGCTTCAACCCGCAGTTCACCGATGAAAATGCCGCCTGCATGGTCATCAGCGAGAGCATCTTCGTGATGCTGCTGGTGGAGCCGTTCTTCCAGACGTTCACCCCCCAGCCGCTCTGCGATGCACGCCGCCAGACCGAGGTGATCACCTGCCTGTCGGCGGACAGCCGCAAGGCGGTCGACGGCCTGGTCGACAAGGCCTTGGCGGCAGGCGGCACGGAGCCCATGCCGGCACGCGACTACGGTTTCATGTACCAGCGTGGCTTCCAGGACCTGGACGGCCACTTGTGGGAAATCGCCCATATGGACGGCGAACCCAGCTGATCGGCAGGCGGCCGTGAATCCACGCGCTCGCCGCTGTCGCCCATTGCTATGTGGAGGACACAACAATGAGTTACGTCGATGGTTTCGTAGTGCCGGTGCCGCAGGCACGGCTGGCCGAGTACCGGCGCATGGCCCGGTTGGGGGCCAAGGTGTGGAAAGAGCATGGTGCGCTGGCCTACATGGAGGCGGTGGCCGATGACGTCAAACCGGGTAAACACACCTCGTTCCCGCAGGCGGTCAAGCTCAAGCCGGATGAAGTGGTGATCTTCGCCTACATCCTCTACCGCTCACGTGCACACCGCGACCGGGTCAATGCCAAGGCCATGGCCGATCCGCGCTTGGCCGGCATGGATGCCAAGACCGTGCCGTTCGATGGCAAGCGCATGTTCTGGGGCGGCTTCAAAACATTTGTGACTGCGTGAGTCCGTTCCGGGTGCATCCGCGGGCCGGGCAGTAAGTGCCAGGCAATGCGGGCAGCGCTGCTCAAGGTGGCTCGGTATTGGCAGCTGGCGTGGCTCCTGCAGCGGCGACTGCGCGTTGCTTGCGGCGCGGGCAGCGCGGTGTTCTGATCACGCGCTATGGCCGACGCTGACCTGCAGCAACTGTTGGATACCCTGTGGCGGATGGAATCGCCACGGCTGATCGCTCGCCTGGCGCGCATGCTGGGCGAGCTGGACAGTGCCGAAGAACTGGCCCAGGACGCCTTGGTCGCTGCACTGGAGCACTGGCCCCGGCAGGGCATCCCCGACAATCCCGCTGCCTGGTTGATGGCCACCGCCCAACGCCGTGCCATCGACCGGCTGCGGCAACGGCGCCTGCATGCGCAGCGGCAGGCGCAGGTCATCGACGAACAGCAGGATTACGCCATGGGTGTGGATCCTTTCGAGCAGCTGGATGACATCGGCGATGACCTGCTGCGGCTGGTGTTCGTTGCCTGTCATCCGGAACTGCCTGCCGATGCCCGCGTCGCCTTGACCCTGCGCCTGCTGTGCGGCCTGAGCACGCACGAGATTGCCCGTGCCTATCTGCTGCCCGAGCCCACCATTGCCCAGCGCATCGTCCGCGCCAAACGCCTGCTGGCCGAACGCAGGGTGCCGTTCGAAGTACCGCGTCGGCAGGCGTTGCCAATGCGGCTGCAGGCGGTGCTGGAGGTGATCTACCTGGTCTTCAACGAAGGCTACGCTGCCAGTGCCGGCGAGGATTGGACGCGCCCGGCACTGTGCGAGGAAGCGCTGCGGCTGGGCAGGGTCCTGAGCGGGCTGATGCCCACGGCGGTGCCGGTAATGGGGCTGCTGGCACTGATGGAACTGCAGGCCTCGCGGCTGCGCGCACGGGTGGGCGCGGACGGTGCGGCGATACTGCTGCTGGACCAGGATCGCACCCGCTGGGACTGGCTGCAGATCGCACGTGGCCAGGCCCTGCTCGAACAGGCGCAGGCCTTGGGCGGAGGGGCTGATCCCTACGTGCTGCAGGCGGCCATTGCGGCCTGCCATGCACGTGCGCGCCGCGCCGAGCTCACCGACTGGTCGGCCATCGCGGCCTTGTACGAAAGCTTGGCGCAGGTGCTGCCATCGCCGGTGGTGGAGCTCAACCGGGTGGTTGCCATCGCCCAGGCGCAGGGCGCGGAGGCGGCATGGGCCTTGTTGCAGCAGTTGCTGGATGCACCGCAGCTGCAGGGCTATGTGCCGCTGCATGCGGTACGCGGTGATCTGCTGGCACGGCTCGGCCGGCATGAGGAGGCGGCGGTTGCGTTCAGCCAAGCCGCGGCGCTCAGCAGCAATGCCCGTGAACGTGAAAGCCTGTTGGCGCGCGCTGCTGCGGCGTTGTAAGTGCAGCGCCTGCCTGGCAGCTGAAGCGGGGCCGGGCAACGCCTGCAGCGGGGACGGTGCGCGCAATCTCTGCGGCCCGGGGCACGACCGTGCACAACGACACTGCACGCTGCTGGATGGCTCTGGCTACACTCGCCGGGTTGCCTTATCACTGGAGTACCCGCGTGAAACGAGTCGTTATCAGCCTGTTGGCGATGTCCGTATCCACCGCCTTGATGGCCGCCCCGCCCAAATTCGACGGCGCCCGCATCTCGGCCGACGTCAAGGAGCTGTCCTCCGATGCCTACGAAGGCCGCTCGCCGGCGACCGCAGGCGAGGACAAGACCATTGCCTTCCTCAGCAAGCAGTTTGCCGACGCCGGCATGCAGCCCGGCGGTGACCTGAAGGACGGCCAGCGTCTGTGGACCCAGGCCGTGCCGCTGCTCAAGGGGGATATCGTCGGCAAGCCGGTGTTGTCGCTGAGCAGCCAGGGCAAGCCGCAGACCCTGAGCCAGGGCCAGGAAATCGCCGTGCGTGCCGCCATGAACGGTGCCAGCGCTGTGGATATCCGCAACGCACCGCTGGTGTTCCTGGGCTATGGCGTCAAGGCGCCGGAGCGCAACTGGGACGACTTCAAGGGCGTGGACCTGAAGGGCAAGATCGCCGTGGTGCTGATCAACGACCCGGATTTCGAGACCGGCACCGGTGATTTCGACGGCAAGGGCATGACCTATTACGGCCGCTGGACCTACAAGTACGAGGAAGGTGCGCGCCAGGGCGCGGCCGGTGTGCTGATCGTGCATGAGACCGCCCCGGCCTCCTATGGCTGGGCGACCGTGGCCGGTTCCAATACCAACACCATGTTCGACGTGGTCCGGCAGAACCCGGCCGAGGCGCACCCGGCGCTGGAAGGCTGGATCCAGCGCGACCTGGCGGTCGATCTGTTCCAGCGCGCTGGTCTGGATTTCGAAACCCTGAAGAAGCAGGCGCAGTCGCGCGACTTCCAGCCGGTGGAGCTGAAGGGCGAAACCTTCTCGGCCAACTACCAGGTCAAGACCGAGGTGATCACTTCGCACAACGTGGTCGCGCGCCTGGAAGGCAGCACCCATCCGGACGAAACCATCATCTATTCCGGCCATTGGGACCATATCGGCGTGGGTGAGCCGGATGCACGCGGCGACCGTATCTTCAACGGCGCGATGGACAATGCCTCCGGCACTGCCGCGCTGGTCGAGCTGGCACGTGGGTTTGCCACCCAGCCCAAGCCGCAGCGCTCGGTGGTGTTCCTGGCGGTGACCGCCGAGGAAAAGGGTTTGCTGGGCTCGGAGTACTACGCCAGCAATCCGCTGTATCCGCTGGCCAAGACGGTTGCGGTGATCAACATGGACGGCATGTCGCCGTACAGCCCGTCGCGTGATTTCGGCATCTATGGCTCGGCCAAGGTGGAACTGCTGGATCAGCTCAAGGACGTGGCCAAGGGTTGGGACATCCGCTACACCCCGGATACCAAGCCGGAAGCCGGCCTGTTCTTCCGCTCCGATCACTTCCCGTTCGCCAAGCGTGGTGTGCCGGCGCTGTCCTATGGTGCAGGGCAGGACTGGATCGATGGTGGCGTGGAGGCGGGCAAGAAGGCCTCCGACGAATACACTGCCAAGCGCTATCACCAGCAGGGTGACGAGTGGCAGCCGGACTGGACCTTCGCCGGTGCCGCGCGCGACCTGGAAGTGCTCTATACCCTGGGCGAGAAGCTGGCCAATTCGCGCGACTGGCCGAACTGGAGCCCGGAAGAAAGCTTCCGCGCCACACGTGATGCGAGCGCTGCAGAGCGCAAGTAAGTCCTGAAGGCCTTGAAGCCCTTCTCCCGCCTGCGGGGTGAGAAGGGCTGCTTGCGAACCAAAGGTCCGCAGCCATTCGAACGCCCTTGCGCCAGCGCAAGGGCTGGGAGCAGAGCCCCTCTCCCGCAAGCGGGAGAGGGGTTGGGGTGAGGGCAGCTTTGCGCAGCCAAGCCAAAAGCACCCCTCCCCAACCCTCCCCTTGGCCTGCGGCCAAAGGGAGGGGGCTGAGCCCCTCTCTCGCTCGCTGGGTGAGAAGGGCTGCTTGCGAACCAAAGGCCCGCAGCCATTCGAACGCCCTTGCGCCAGCGCAAGGTCCGGGAGCAGAGCCCCTCTCCCGCAAGCGGGAGAGGGGTTGGGGTGAGGGCAGCTTTGCGCAGCCAAGCCAAAAGCCCCCCTCCCCAACCCTCCCCTTGGCCTGCGGCCAAAGGGAGGGGGCTGAGCCCCTCTCTCGCTCGCGGGGTGAGAAGGGCTGCTTGCGAGCCAACGGTTCGCAGCCATTCGAACGGTCTTGCGCCAGCGCAAGGTCCGGGAGCAGAGCCCCTCTCCCGCAAGCGGGAGAGGGGTTGGGGTGAGGGCAGCTTTGCGCAGCCAAGCCAAAAGCACCCCTC